>Ga0207927_1000092_pt1 | contig 35670 bp, 36 predicted proteins | sample NGESurdeep072012_2_FD_184456 | JGI IMG/M metagenome (GOLD analysis project Ga0207927, IMG submission 184456) | Arctic peat soil microbial communities from Barrow, Alaska - NGEE Surface sample 210-2 deep-072012 (SPAdes) | ecosystem: Environmental > Terrestrial > Soil > Wetlands > Peat ... | reverse complement strand
CGAGGCCGCAACCCACGAAGCCAAAGACGTCACGGACGCACTCGATGATGCCCTGACCATCGTCGGACGCTGCCACGAGACCTACATGGAAGCGAGCCCGATGCTACGGCGCCTGATGAACCAGACCATGTTCGAGCGGCTACTCATCCGCAGCGACAACATCGGATGCGAGCAGCAACCAGCCTTCCGGCACATCACCCGCCTGGGGCGCGGCTGTCAGACCTCCGCCAAGCCCCGGAGCCCCCGGAATAGGCAAGACCCCCGGCTTTTCGGGGGTCTTGGTTCCAACGTAGAGCAAATGGTGCGGATGAGAGGACTCGAACCTCCACCCAGTTTCCTGGACACGGACCTGAACCGTGCGCGTCTACCAATTCCGCCACATCCGCGTGCTGGTGGGGATGCGAAGATATCGCACCCGCGGGGGATGGGCGGAGAGCTCCGGCTCGTCGTGAGAGTCAGCTCGCGACGGGACCAGCCTCTGCCCGATCTTGCTCCGAGCACTTTGCTAGCCTCGGATCGAGCAGAAGCGCGCCGCTATCGTCCAGGGGACTAGGACGCCGCCCTCTCATGGCGGAAACCCGGGTTCGAATCCCGGTAGCGGTACTCGATCGGGCCCCGGAGATCTGGGACCGTCTCGTTGTCAGGCGTGCTCGCGCCAGCTCACGACACGGGATGTGAACGCTGAGCGATTCCGGCCGCGCTAGCGTCCGAACCATGCGCGGAGCGTTCGACCTGGCCGACGGCAGGCGGATCGAAGTGAGGCAGATCGGACCGGAGGACCGCGATGCGCTGGCACGAGGCTTTGAGCGGCTTGGAGCAGAGTCACGCTACCTGCGGTTCTTCGGTCCGCTCGACCGGCTGAGCGACGGCCAGCTCACCTATCTGACAGACGTCGATCATCATGACCACGAGGCGCTCGTGGCCGTCGACGAGGAGACCGGCGAGGGCGTCGGCGTGGCGCGCTTCGTGCGGATAGCCGAGGGCGTCGCTGAACCGGCGGTCGCGGTGGCCGACGACTGGCAGCGCCACGGCATAGGGACCAGGCTGCTCGACGAGCTCTCCGATCGCGCCAGGGAGGAGGGGATTCACGAGTTCCTCGCCTCCGTGCTGGCCGACAACGTCGCCGCGATCGCCGTGCTCGGACACCTCGGGCAGACGCACATCGTGAACCATGGGCGTGAGCTGGAGCTCAGGATCGCCCTGGAGGACGAGCGCGGCGCGGTGGCCTCGCTTCGTCGTCTGCTGCGTCACACTGCCGATCTGAGCATTAGGCCTTCGACGTCGATCTGGGGACGAGCGGCCGAAGGCGATCCGCCCGCGCACTAGCGCTCAGCCGGTTCCGAGTTCCTGTTCGCGAGCCTGTTCCTGCGCTTCCTGGTGCATTTCGCGGAGGCTGACGAGTTCCTGGTGTTCGGCTTCGTCGTCTTCTCGTTTGAGCTGTTCGACGAATTCTTCGACCAGCCCCGTCTGTCTGCTCGCCGAAGTCGCGGCGGTGGTGCCCGCACACCCGGACAGGCCGGGCACCACCAGCGCTGCGACCAGAAGGGTGGTGCAGATGGGCTTGCGGCTTGCGACCATGGGATTACTTCGACGCCCTGGGTGCACTGCTTGAGCGCCATCACGATCTGGCCGCGTTCTCGGGCCGCATGGCACTCCTACCTGTGTTCTTCTAATCGAACGCCGACCCGAGCATTCGAACTACCGGAAAAAAGTCGGAGACACACCTCGACTTAGGCGTCCATAGGTACGAACCTTCTGTACACGCGCGAGTGGGCGAAAGCTCTGTCTGCGCGCCTGATCACCGCGGGTTCCCTGGCTCGTTGTGATCGGAGTGCCCCACATATACTGGCGAAACGGACGATTAGGCGGGAAAGAGATGGCATTCATGTACAAGACACGCGCCGCGACTCCAAGGCTGCGCCCGGGGCCCAACGGGCTCCCCCGTGGACAGGTGACCGAGATTCAACGCAGTCGAATGCTCGCTGCAGCGGTCGATGCGGTCGAGGAGGTCGGCTACGCGCGGATGACCGTGGCTCAGGTGATCAGCCGGGCGAGGGTCTCGCGGAAGACCTTCTACGACGTCTTCGCGGACCGCGAGGACTGCTTCCTGGCTGCCTTCGAGCAGGCGCTTTCCCAGGCCAGCTTGATCGCTAGGGAGGCATATGAGCGCGAGAGCGTGTGGCGCGAGGGGGTTCGCTCGGCGCTTGCTCGTCTGCTCATGTTCATGGACGAAGAGCCGGGCTTGGCCAAGCTGTGTGTCGTGGAGGCTCTCGCGGCGGGTGAAAAGGTGCTGGAGCGCCGGGCGCAGGTGCTCGACGAAGTCGCCGTGATCGTGGATCAGGGGCGTTTCCTGACCAACACGACGCGCGAACCGCCGGCGGTAACGGCTGAAGGCATCGTGGGTGGCGTCTTCGCTGTGATCCACACGCGTCTGCTCGAGGACGGCGATGAGCCTCTGACGGACCTGCTCGGGCCCCTGATGAGCATGATCGTGCTCCCCTATCTAGGCGCCAGAGCTGCGAGCCGCGAACTCGGCCGACCGGCCACCGAGGTTGCCAAGGAAAGAACCCCGCGAGGCCACTCGAGGTCGAGAGACCCTCTCGAAGGTCTCAACATGCGTCTGACCTATCGCACTGTTCGGGTGCTGATGGTCATAGCCGAACATTCCGGAGCGAGCAATCGTGAGATCGCGGAAGGGTCGGGAATCATCGACCAGGGGCAGATCTCGAAGCTGCTCAACAGGCTGGCCCGCCTGGAGCTCGTGGACAACCGCGGCGAGGGCCAGGAGAAGGGCGCTGCCAACGCCTGGCATCTGACGCCTCGCGGCGCCCAGGTCGAGCGAGCTACCCGCCCGCGCTGAGCCCGAGAGGCGCGCGGTCACCGCGTGCGCCTGCGCGTCGTCGCGACGATCACAGTCGATCGCCCGGCGGCGCGTCACCTGTGCGTCTCCTCGTCCCGCCCTCGCGCCGGCGGTCGGAGAGAGCGATGAGGTGCTTCGCTTTCTACTGTGGCGGATGCTTGGCCTGCTGGCCGCATTCGTGGGCCTGTGCCTGCTTGCTTGGCTTCTCACAGGAGGATTGGGGAAGGCGCTCCGTGGCAGCGCTGGCAGCTCGTCCCATCTGACTTTCAGCGTTCCCTGGGATGTGCTCGCCAAGGCCGTTCGAGATGGCTGGGGTTGGCGCCCGGCGTCTGGAATCGCCCCCACCCACTTGCTCGCGGCATCTCTCACAGCCTCGATCGTCCTCGTCACGGGGGTGCGCTGCGTGCTGCGGCGCAGGCGCCGCTATGTGCGCTTGCGGGTGGATGCTTACCGCACCGACCAGGCCGAGCCTGAGGCGCTCATCAGAATGTTCGAAGCGCTGCACAAGCGTCTGCTGCGACGCTGGTGGCGTCGCCTGATGCTCGGGCAGCCGTCGGTCGCGCTCGAGGTGCATCACACCGGCCCTGGCGCCAACGGGTGCGCGTGGCTGGGCGTCAGCTGTCCGCAGGGCCTTGAGCCCCTGGTGCATGCGGCGCTCCAGGCGGCCTACCCCAACTGTGGTTTGACCGTGGCCGAATGCGAGCTCGGCATCGCGCCGTCGGTCTTGAGGGTGAAGAAGCACACCGCGTTCCTCAGGAGGAGCAAGCCGACTCAGCGATTCGAGTTCGATCGTGAGCCTCCCGTGAACCGTCTGCTCACCGTAATGGGGGCGTGCGGCGAGCCGGCCTTCGTGCAGATCTCGTTGACCCCCACGCCTGCCGCTTTTGAGAGCTTCGCCAGGTGCCTGTTCAAACATCAGGAGGCGCGTATCTCCCGCGAGCGCCGGGAGCATCTCTATGTTCGTGATCGCTCGATGGTTCAGGACGTCGAGCTCCGGGGTGGCCTCGACATCCAGCACAGGCCGCTCTTCTTCGTCGACCTGCGGGTCATCGCGCCGAGCCGAGCGATCTGTGAGCGCGTGGCGTCTGAGCTGCGGGTCGAGACCGCCGAGAATCGCCTGGTGGAGCGCGGCACCACTTTTCGCCACGGCGTGCTCGGACTCTACGGTCGCCGGGTGCAGCGCGGCGAGGGGAACCCGCTCCCGCCGTTTCGCAAGGGCGTCTTCGCCACCACCGAGCTCGTATCTCTTTGGCAGTTGCCCTCGATCGACTACACCACCGTGCCATTTGCGCGCTCGAGCCTGCCGATTGCACCCGCTCCTCCCGGGATCTTCCGACCGCAGAACGGCTGCGGCACGCTGCGCGACGCACTCGGGCCCGTCTCCATCCACGAGGAGCTGCGACGGCAGAACACCGCTGTTCCCGGAACGGTGGAGCAGGGCAAGTCGAGCTACCTCGTAGCAACGGTCGCCGAGGATGTCCGCCGCGAGCGCTGCGCGCTGATCGTGCTCGATCCGAAGGGCGACGCGGCCGACGCAGCGTTGAGCGTCATCCCAGCCGGCCGGACGTGCACGCTGCTGGACTTCTCCAACCCGACCTGCGGCTTCAATCCTCTGGCCGTAGACGCCCCGGCCGACGTCATCGCCGACTACGTGGTTGCGGCACTGAAGAACCTCTTCACCGACGCTGATATTCGCGCCTCCTCGGACCGGTATCTGCGCAACGCGATCATCGCGGTGCTGGCGCACGACCGCACGGCCAGCCTGTGGGATGCCGCTCGGCTGCTGTCTGTAGGCGAGGAGGGCTACGCGTATAGGAGCCGCGTGGGCGCAAGCGTTCGTACGCTGCCAGAGTTCAAGGAGATCTCTGAGTTCTTCACCTCAGAGTTGACGGCTCAGCTCGCCGACGCTCGACCCGTGATCCCGAGCTCCGCGCGCTCCCATCGGGTACGAGCGTCTGCAGCATGCGTATCGCCTGTAACTCCAGTCGCCGAGACGCCGATGGGGACTACGTCGAGCGCCCGAACTACTTCGATGTCAGCGTCTACGGCGTCCCGGCCGAGCGCGTCAGCGAGTTCATGCGCCGCGGTAACCGAGTCGCCGTGGACGGTCGTCTGGAGTGGCGCGAGTGGGAAGCCGGTGAACAGAAGCGCCAGGCAGTGAGCATCGTGGCGGACACAGTGCAGTTCCTCGACGGACCCGGCGAGCGCCTCCCCGGCGCCGGCGCCGGTGGCGAGGAGGACGAGGATCGTGAGCTGGTCGGCGTGGGCGCCGGCGCGGACGAGGAGGACCCGGGCTTCTAGGCGGGTCAGTGCGCGCGCGTGTCTGATCGGGGGCGGGAGTGCGACGTTCGCGCTCCCGCCTGCGGCGGCTGAGGCCCTGCGGGGCCTTTTTGCGTTAAGGAGGCCGCGCGAGCGTGGACGCACAACCGCTCGCCGTCTGCATAGACTGGCGCGCCCAGAGACCGCCGAGTCCAGCCCGCACTGCAAGGAGCCTCTCCCGATGCCAGTCAACACCAAAGCGATCGGCAAGACCTATGAGCCCGTGCTTTATGCGGTGGGCCGCGAGAAGATCCGGGAGTATGCGCGCGCGGTGGGGGAGACCGACCCCGTGCACCTCGATCTGGACGCGGCTCGCGCGGCGGGCTACACGGACATCGTCGCGCCGCCGATGTTCGCGGTCGTCTACAGCGCCCCGTCGGTCGGGCCGCCGATCTTCGACCCCGAGATCGAGCTCAACTTCGCGATGATGGTCCATGGCGGCCAGGAGTTCGAGTGGGGGGCTCCGGTCCTCGCCGGCGATGAGATAACAACGACGACGAGCGTCAAGGACATCTCCGAAGCGGACGGTCGCGGCTATTACGTTTTCGAGTCGATCTCCACAAACCAGCGCGGCGAGCAGGTCTGTCGGGGAACGTGGACCAACATCGTCCGAGGAGTGTGAGTCAGATGGCAGATTTCCAGGTTGGGGAGCAGATCCCCGAGGTCAAGGTCACCCCGGACAAGTACCTCACCGTTCGCTACGCGGGAGCCTCCGGAGACTTCAATCCGATCCACATCGACGAGGAGTTCGCCAAAGCGGTCGGGCTCCCCGGGAGGATCCTCCACGGTCTGTGGACGATGGCGCAGGTGGCCCGCGCGCAGACCGAGGCGGCCGGCGGCCCCGAGCACCTCAAGCGGCTCTCGGTCCAGTTCCGCGGCATGGGCGTGCCCGAGCAGGAGGTGACGGTGAGCGGAACTGTGCGCGAGCTCGCCGACGGTCGCGCGGTGATCGACACCGTCGCTGAGCAGGGGGGCAAGCAGATCATCCGCAACGCCGAGGCTGAGCTCGAGCTCTAGCGAGCAGGCCCAGCGGGACTCGGCCCGCCGCCTACAATCAGATCCATGCTCACCTCCCGCCAGGAGCGGATTCTGTGCAAGGTGGTCGATGATTACCTGCGAACCGCCCAGCCCGTCGCTTCGCGCTCGATAGCGGCCGATCCTGAGCTCGACTGCGGCCCATCGACCGTCCGCAACGAACTCGCACTGCTCGAGGAGCAGGGCCTGCTCGCCCACCCACATGTATCTGCCGGGCGTGTGCCCACCGACGCAGGTCAGCGTTACGTGGTCGACCGTATGCTCAGCTCTCGCCATCTGCTGCCCGCCCCGCCCCAGCCGCTCGAGCTCTCGTTGATCCGCAGGGAGCTCGACGAGGCCATGCGCGCGACCAGCGAGACGCTCTCGCAAATGACCAATCTGCTCGCCGTCGTCTCAGCCCCTTCGATCAACACGGCTACGGTCCGCCACATCGAGGTGCTGGCGCTGCAGCCGCAGTTGGTGCTGGTCGTGATCATCACCTCGACCGGCAGCGTCTCCAAGATGCTCGCCACCTTCGAGCGCGCGGTCGACCCCGGCCTCGTGTCGTGGGCCGGCGAGTATCTCAACGAGCGTCTGGTCGGCCTCGACTTGGGCGCGCGGATGCTGCAGCAACGTCTCGTCGATCCAAGCCTCTCCGCGCCGGAGCTGCGGTTCCTGGCACGCTTCGCGCCGGCGTTCGGCGACCTGTCCTCCGAAGGCGAGGACGCACTCTATGTCGAGGGCACGGCGCGTCTGTTCGAGGCGGGCCGCTTTGCGGAGACGACCGAGGTCAACGAGCTCATCGACCTGCTGGAGCGGCGGGTGGCGCTGTTGCGGGTCCTGCGCGCAGCACTGGGGGAGCCCGGTGTCTATGTGCGGATCGGCCGCGAGAACGAGCTGCCCGCGATGCACTCGCTGGCGCTCGTGGCCACCGGCTACGGGATGGCTCGGCGCAAGCTCGGCACCGTGTCCTTGATCGGGCCTGTGCGGATGGACTATGCGGGCGCGATCGCCACGGTGCGTGAGGCCGCGCATCAGCTGTCGCGCTTCGTCGAAGACACCTACGCCGAGAACTGACGGACGCAATGCCTCGCGACCCCTACGAGGTGCTCGGCGTCGGCCGGGAGGCCTCCGAGCAGCAGATCAAGAAGGCCTTTCGCCAGCTGGCCCGAGAGCTGCATCCCGACGTCAACGCCCACGATCCCGACGCCGAGGAGAAGTTCAAGGAGGCAGCCGAGGCCTATGAGATCGTCTCCGACCCCGAGCGGCGCGCGACCTACGATCGTTACGGCCACGATGGCCTGCGCTCCGGCGGCTACGCCCCCAACTTCGAGGGCTTCGGGTCGATCAGCGACCTGTTCAATGCCTTCTTCGGTGGTGGCGGCCCGGGCTCGGGGCCGGCACAGGGTGGCGACATCGGCGTTGCGGTGGAGATCGATCTGATCGAGGCCGCCAATGGCGCCAAGGTGCAGGTCGCATACGACGCGGTGAAGCGCTGCGAGCGCTGCCACGGAAACGGGGCCGAGCCCGGCACGCCGATCGAGACCTGCGAGCGCTGCGGCGGAGCGGGGCAGCTGCAGGCCGTGCAGCGCACACCGTTCGGACAGATGATGCGGACGATGGTCTGCGACGTCTGCCACGGCGACGGGCGTGTCCCCAAGCAGCCCTGCCACGAGTGCCGCGGTCGAGGGCGCCTCGCCGCGAGGCAGGAGCTCGAGGTCGACATTCCCGCGGGCATCGCCGATGGCCAGCGCATCAGGATCAGCGGTCGCGGCCACGAGGGAGAGGCCGCCGCGCCTGCCGGCGACCTCTACGTGGTTGTGGGGGTGCGCGAGGACGAGCGCTTCGTGCGCGAGGGCGACGATCTCATCACCGCGCTCGACGTCGCCGCGCCGCTGGCCGCGCTCGGCGCCACGCTCGAGGTGCCCACGCTCGACGGCGCCACCTCGATCGAGCTCCCCGCCGGCACCCAGCCCGGCGAGGTGCTGACCGTCAGAGGCGCCGGTATGCCCGGCCTCAGGCGCGGTCGGCCCGGAGATCTGCGCGTCATCGTCAACGTCGTGATTCCGCGCCGCCTCACCGCCGAGCAGCGTGAGCTGCTGGATCGCCTGAACGAGACTCTGACCGAGGAGAACCTGCGCTCGCAGGAATCGATGTTCGCCAAGCTGCGTCGCGCGCTCGGCAGCCAGGCGGCGTGATCCGCCTTGCCATCCGTGTGGCTCGCGATCAGGCCGAGCTCGTGCTCGCCGAGCTGCTCGAGCTGACGCCGAACGGAGTCGAGGAGTCCCAGAGTCACGACGACACGATCGAGTATGCCGTCTACGGCGCCCCAGGCGAGCTGCCGAGCCTGCCCGACCTGGAGGCCGTCGTGGGGGAGGCGCTCGTGGAGATCTCCACGAGCGAGGTGCCCGACGACTGGCATGAGCGGTGGAAGCGCTTCCACCGCCCGATCCTGATTCCAGCGCCTGCCGGCGCGCCTGCCAGCGTCAGCGGAATGCCGGTCCCCGCGCTGCATGTGCGCCCGCCGTGGGAGGCGCCCAGCGAGCACTCAGGCGGCGCGGTGCGAGAGATCGTGATCGACCCTGGACAGGCCTTTGGCACGGGAGCGCATGCCAGCACGCGCCTGTGCCTCGAGCTGCTGCTGGAGCTGGCCGCGCGCGAGGGCCCATCCGGTGCGCTGCTGGACGTGGGCACCGGCTCGGGGGTCCTGGCGATAGCGGCGGCCGCGCTCGGCTTCGCCCCGGTACTGGGTCTCGACAACGAGCAGGAGAGCGTGCTCGCGGCCGCCGAGAACGCGACCGTCAACGGGGTCGATGTCACCGTTCGTCGCCTCGACCTGCGCTCAGAAGCGTTGCCCTGGGGCGAGCGGGCCGGGGCGCCGAACGCTCCGTCGGTGGTCCTCGCCAACCTCCTGCGCCCCTTGCTGCTCGAGCTCGCCGGCACGATGCCGGGCGTCCCCGCCCATCTCGTGGCCGGTGGCCTGCTGCGGGGGGAGGTCGACGAGGTCGTCGGGGCATTCGCACAGCGGCTCGGCCTGCATGAGCGCGAGCGGCGCGCCAGCGGCGAGTGGGCCGCCGTATGGTTGACCGCCGCCTGACTCAGCCGGCGTCGGGCAGCTCCGTGGCCGCGCACACGTTCGCGCGGAAGACAAGATCGATCGCCGCGCGGACGCCGTCCTCCGCCTCGAGCAGGGCGTCGGCCGCGCTGAGCGCCGAGCCGATCGTCTCGAGCGCCTCGCCCACCGCTCCCGGATCCGGGTCCCGGCATGCAGCGATGGCCATGTCGAGCATCGCTCGCGCCTGCTCGATCACCCCTGTGAACAGGGCGGGGCCGACCAGGCTCGCGTAGTTGTACACGCGCGCCAGCCGCCCCGAAAGCGTGACCGAGGGGCCTCGCCTGACCGGCTTTACCGGCGCCAGCCCGGTTCCGTCGAGCAGCGCCGCCATCGTCTCGCCGAGCACCGCCCTCGTGGCCGTCTCGTCCAGCCCGGCCTGGCGTGCGACACGCAGCGCCATGTACAACGAGGTGGCGGGCAGCCCGTAGGGCGGATCGGAGGCGAACACGATCCGCTCGGCCGGGACGCGCGCGAAGAGCTCGATCACATCGAGCGGAAAGAAGCACGAGATGTCGTAGAGGACGCCCGGATGGTCGGCCAGGCGCGAGGTCAGGATCCCCTGGTCGCAGATGGCGCCGTGGGCCAGGATCAGCACCGCTCCGGGATGGCGTAGGGCGAGGTCCACGAGGCCCTCCGCCAGCGGCGGCAGACCACGCCCCGCATGGATCAGGATGGGCACAGAGGCCGTTTCAGCGAGCTTGAAGATCTCGCTCATCTCCTGGCCGTCGAAGCGGAAGTCCTGTGCCCGGGGGTGAAGCTTGATGCCCCGCGCCCCAGCCGCAAGGCAGCGTTCGCCCTCCTTCAGCGGGTCTTCGGCAGGATCCAGGCGGCAGAAGGGCGCCAGTCGTCCGCCGCTTTCGCCGGCCCATGCCAGGACGCGATCGTTGGGCAGGCTGTAGGAGGGCTTACGCTCAGGGTCATGCAGGGGAAACACGCATGCCCGTCGTGCCTGTGCGTCGTCAAGCTCCCCCAGCAGCTGCTCGAGGTTGAGCGAGCGCCCGTCCTCGTCCAGGCCGAGGTGGGTGTGAGCGTCGATCACTTCGGCTCCGGCGGGACGCATACCGGCCGCATCCGCCAGAAAGGGCGCCAGCGCCTCGGCATACAGGGAGTGGTTCACGCCGTGCACCCTATTGTGTCTCTATGGCCTGGCAGGTCGTGATCGCGGGTGGCGGGTTTGCGGGTTTCTACGCAGCTCAGGCCCTCGAGCGCCTGCTGCCGGAGCAGAGCGCCCACGTGACCCTCGTCAACGAGGCCAACTTCCTGCTCTATACGCCCCTGCTCCCGGGCGCCGCCGGAGCCACGCTCGATCCGCGCCACGTGGTCGTGCCCCTGCGCTCGCAGCTGCGTCGCACCGACCTCGTGATCGGGCGGGTGACAGGGGCCGAGCCCACGCGCCGCACGCTCGGGGTGCTGCGGATCGACGGTGAGCATCTCGAGCTCGGCTACGACCAGCTGATCGTGGCACTCGGGTCGGTGTCCCGAACGCTTCCGATTCCCGGCCTGGCCGAGCACGCCACCGGCCTGAAGTCGCTCTCAGATGCCACCGCGCTGCGCAACCAGGTGCTCAGCTGCCTCGACATCGCCGAGTCGATCGAGGACCCCGCTCGCCGCGGCGAGTACCTCGGGTTCGTGTTCGTCGGCGCCGGATACGCCGGCGTGGAGGGCCTGGCCGAGCTCCAGGACTTCGCCGTGCAGGCGATCGAGCTGTATCCCCGCTGCCGGGCCCAGGGGATGCGCTGGGTCCTGGTGGAGGCCAAGGGCCGGATCATGCAGGAGGTTCCCGCGAGCCTCTCCGAGTTCGCCGAACGCGAGCTGCGCCGGCGCGGGATCGAGGTCCGCACCGAGACCACGCTGGCCGAGGTCAGCGCCCACGGCGCGAGGCTCTCCGTGGGCGAGGAGATCCCTGCGCGCACCGTCGTGTGGACCGCGGGCGTGAAGCCGAGTCCGGCGATCGCCAGGCTCGGTTTGCCGCTCGACGGCGCCGGCAGGATCGTGGTCGACGCCACCATGCGGGTCATCGATCCGGCTGTGCCGTCACCCGCTGCGAGCACTGCCGGTGCCCCGATCGCCCAGGTCTGGGCGATCGGAGATGGAGCAGCCGTCCCCGACGCCTCGCGGCCGGGCCAGGCGTGTCCGCCGACAGCGCAGCACGCGATCCGGCAGGGCCGGCTGGTGGCGCGCAACGTTGTGGCCACGCTGGGCGGGGAAGCTCCACGGCCGTTTCGCTACCGCACCAAGGGCGTCGTGGCGGAGCTCGGCCGCAACAAGGCCGTGGCGATCACCCTGGGCATCCGCTGGCGGGGCTTTCCGGCCTGGCTGATCGCGCGCACCTACCACCTGCTGCTGATGCCCGGCTTTGGACGCAGGCTGCGTCTGCTCGTCGACTGGAACGTCGCGCTGCTGTTCGGTCGGGACGCCTCCTCTCCCGGGCGCCTCGGCGCTCCCACGCCGTTGGAGCATGATTGAGCTCGGCGCGCTGTCGCCCGACCGGCGTATCCTGGGTGGCGGATGGCGATACTCGAGCAGATAAAGACCGACCTGCATGGCGCCATGCGCGCTGGTGAACGTGACCGGGTTGGCGCGTTGCGGCTGGTGCTCTCCGAGCTGCAGAAGGCCGCCAAGGAGGGTGGCAGCGACGAGCTGGCGGTGTTGCGCCGTGAGCGCAAGCGCCGGATCGAGGCTGCCAGGGCCTACCGCGAGGCGGGACGCGAGGATCTCGCGGGCGGGGAGGAGGCCGAGGGGGAGCTGATCGGCGGCTATCTCCCGGCAGAGCTCTCAGAGTCCGAGCTCGAGGCGATCGTGCGCCAGGCCGTCAGCGACAGCGGTGCCTCCTCCGCCAAGGACATGGGCACGGCGATGAAGCACGCTATGGCCGCCGTGGACGGTCGCGCGGACGGCAAGCGGGTCTCCGGGCTCGTGCGGGCCGCGTTGCAGGGATGAGGACACAGATAGAGCTCTCGAACGAAGTGGCCGCCGAGCTGGCGGGAAGCCAGGATGCCGTGCTGCGTGCGCTGGAGGCCCACCTCGATTGCAAGGTCTTCCTGCGCGGAAACCTTCTCACCTTCGACGGCGATGAGAGCGAGACGCACGCGGGCGAGCGGGTGGTACGGGAGCTCTCTGACCTGATCGCACGGGGTCACCAGATCGGGCCCGGAACGATCTCGGCGGTGACGGGCGCGCTCGACGCGCACGAGTCCCCGGCGCGGGTGCTCGAGGACGTCGTCTGGAGCCACCGCGGGCTGCGCGTGGCGCCGAAGACCGTCAACCAGAAGCGCTACGTGGACTCCGTGCGCCAGAGCACCGTCACCTTTGGAGTCGGTCCCGCCGGCACCGGCAAGACCTTCCTGGCGGTGGCGATGGCGGCGGCAGCGCTCTCTCGTCACGAGGTCAACCGCATCATCCTCACCCGTCCCGCGGTCGAGGCCGGCGAGCGTCTGGGCTTTCTTCCGGGAGATCTGATGGCCAAGGTGGACCCCTACCTGCGCCCGCTCTTCGATGCGCTGCACGACATGCTCGACCCCGAGAAGGTCTCTCAGCACATCGAGCGCGGCGTGATCGAGATCGCGCCCTTGGCTTTCATGCGGGGGCGCACGCTCAACGACTCCTTCGTGATCCTCGACGAGGCGCAGAACACCACTCCTGAGCAGATGAAGATGTTCCTGACGCGCCTGGGCTTTGGCTCGAGGATGGTCGTCACCGGGGACATCACCCAGGTCGACCTGCCCCGCGAGCAGCAGTCTGGCCTGATCGTGGTTGGGGACGTCCTCGAGCAGATCGAGGGGATCGAGTTCGTGCGCTTCGGCGGACAGGACGTCGTGCGCCACAAGCTCGTGCAGCGGATCGTGGAGGCCTACGACGCCCACACCCAGCGCGAGCACCCCGGTCGTTCAGAGGGCGGGGCGCCGGTAGGGGAGGGCGCACGTCCGGCCATTCGCAGTGCCTGAGCCCCAATGATCGAGGTCGAGGTGTTCGGCGCGGGTGCCCTGCCCGCTCCGCGGACTCAGGAGTTGGAGGCTCTGTGTGCGGCCGTCGCGGCGCGCTTGGAGGTCGCTGACGGGCATGTGGCGATCGAGTTCGTCGATGCGCCGCGGATCGCCGAGCTCAACCTCGCGCACCGCGGCAAATCCGAGCCCACCGACGTGCTGTCGTTTCCGATCGACGGCGTTGAGTCCTCGCCAGCCGGCGAAGCTCCATCGCCCACGCCCGGGTCTGTGTCCGCCGGCGGAGTGCCAAGCGAGCTGGGCGACATCGTCATCTGCCCCGAGCACACCACCGATATTCGGGAGGCGGTCGTCCACGGGATGCTGCACCTGCTCGGCATGGACCACGAGACCGACGACGGCGAGATGCTGGCTCTCCAGTGTGAGCTGCTCGTGAGCGCCCGCCGGTGAGCCGCAGCGGCTTCGTGGCGCTCGCCGGGCGCCCCAACGTCGGCAAGTCGACCTTCGTCAACGCCGTGGTGGGCGAGAAGGTCGCAATCGTCTCCGACCGCCCCCAGACCACCAGGCGCGCGATTCGCGGGGTTCATCGAAGCGGCGATACCCAGATGGTCCTCGTCGACCTGCCCGGCGTGCAGCGCCCCCGCGACGCGCTCACCTCGCGGATGGCCCGGCGCGTCCAGCAGGAGCTGGAAGGCGCGGATGCCGCGCTGCTGATTCTCAACGGCGAGCAGGGTGTCGGCCCCGGCGACCGCTTCATCGCCAAAACGCTCGGCGAGGCGCGGCTCGATGTCGCGATCGCGGTCAACAAGGCGGATCGACTCTCTCGAGCAGCGCTCATGGCCGTGCTCGAGCAGGCCGCCGAGCTCGAGCTCGAGGGCGAGGTGTTTCCGATCTCCGCGCGCCGCGGATCGGGCGTGGCCGAGCTCGTGGCCCATCTCGCCTCGCTGATGCCCGAGGGCCCTTTCATGTTCGCCGCCGAGGCCTCATCCGATCAGCCTCGCGAGCAGCTGTTGGCGGAGCTGATCCGCGAGGCTGTCATCAGGCGCACCTTCCAAGAGGTGCCCCATGCGGCTGAGGTGGTGGTCGAAGAGGTTGACCTCGTGCGCGAGGGTCTCGCCAGGGTGAGGGCGCTGATCTGGGTGGAGAGCGACTCGCAGAAGGGCATTCTGATCGGCGCGAGGGGACGGATGATCAAGGCGATCGGCACGGCCGCACGCCGCGAGCTGCAGCGCGAGCTCGACTGCCAGGTCCATCTCGACCTCTCTGTGCGGGTGCGCCGCGACTGGCGCGGCGACGAGGGGCTGCTGGATCGGCTCGGCATCACCTAGGTGGTTGGAACCAACCACCTAGACGCGCGTCTCTCACAGGGTTCCGATAAACGCATGGGATCTACTGCCAGGAAGTTCCAGCCCATCTGATTCATTGCACCTTTGGGATGCGTCCCATCCGCATTTGGGATACCTTCTTGGTTGAAGCGGCCTCGTGGGGAAGGGAATGCATGTCGGCGAAGCACGCCATCTTGGGCCTCGTGATCGAGCGACCCGGCTACGGATATCAGCTTGCCCAGCGCTTGGAGGAGCGCTTCGGCTCGTCTGCGTTCGCGCCTTCGGGCGTTTACTCGGCGCTCGATCAGCTGAGTCGCGACCAATACGTTCGGGCCGCCGGCGAGATGGGAGCCGGGCCTGCCCGCCGCGCGGCGCCCCGCACCATCTATGAGGCCACCGAGGAGGGGGTCGACCACTTCGAGACCTGGATGCTCGGCTCCTCTCCCACGCCACCCCTGCGTGACGAGCTGCACATGAAGATCGCGCTGTGCAGCCCCCGCAACGTGCCACGTCTGATCGACATGGTCTATGGGCAGGAACTCGCGTGCATGGGTCGCCTGCGCGACCTCAAGGAGCTCTCCGAACAGGAGGACGCCATCGATCCCCGGGAGTGGTCGAAACTCATGCGCGTGCTCGCGCGTGACGCCGAGATCGCTCTGTGGAGAGCGCGAATCGAGTGGCTGCAGAGCGCCAGGGAGATGCTGGAGGGTTTGGTGAACGACAAGCGGCGCTCGCCAGCCGATGGCGCGATGCGCGCGGGCGGCAGGCGGATGGGCCGGCTGCGGGCGCTCTGATGGGAGTGGCGCTGCTCTCTCTGCAGGGGGTCAGCAAGAGCTACTGGCGCGGCCCACACGAGCTGATGGTGCTCGCCGATCTCTCGCTCGAGGTTCACGCCGGCGAACTCGTCGCGGTCTGGGGCAGGCGGGGCGCTGGCAAGACCACGCTGCTGAGGATCGCGGCCGGGTTGGAGACATTGGACGCGGGCGTGGTGCGCTTCGAAGGCGAGGATCTCGCAATGCTCTCCGAGCGCGCGCACGCTCGGCTGATGCGGGAGCGGGTGGGGTGGGTGGGCAGAGGGGGGCCGCGCAGCGAGCTCACGATGATCGACTACGTGGCGCTCCCACTGCTGATCGAGCACGGCCGCCGCCGCGCCCACGCTCGCGCCAGCGAAGCGCTCAGGCGCGTGGGAATGTCGGACTGCGCCGGTCAGCGATGGGGCGGTCTCTCCGATGGAGAGCGCGCGCTCGTCGGGATCGCGCACGGAATCGTGCGCAGGCCCCGGCTGATGCTCATCGACGATCCCACCGCCAACCTGGGGGTGATCGAGCGCGAGGAGGTTGTGCAGCTGCTGCGCGCGCTCGTGGAGGAGACGAGCCTCGCTGTGCTGATGACGGTTCCCGACATGCCGACCGCGATGCGCTCGCAACAGCTGACGGCGTTGAGCGGAGGTCGCCTGCTCGTGCCTACCCCTGCTCCCGACCGCGGCGGGAACGTCATCGACTTTCCCGGAGCCGAGCGGTCGGCGTAGATGTCCGTGGGAGACGCCGGCTCCGGTTCACGCGCCGATCTGCGGGGGCATATTGCTCTCGCTGGTTGATCTCAGCAAGCGGTTTCCGGGCGCCTGTGGCGAGCCGGTCCGCGCCGTCGACGGCGTCTCGCTGTCGGTGGCGCCGGGCGAGCTGCTCGCGCTCTACGGGCCCAGCGGCTCGGGCAAGACCACCCTGATGATGCTCATCGCGGCCCTGCTGCGCGCCGACAGCGGACAGGTGATCTTCGACGGTCGCGACATCTCCGCGCTCAGCGCGCGCCAAGCGGCGCGCTATCGCCTGCTGGAGCTCGGATTCGTACGCCAGTCGCCCAACCTGATCGCCGGCGCCGACGCGCTCGACAACGCCGCGTTGAAGCTGATGGCCGCGGACATCGGCGCCCGCGAGGCGCGCAGGCGGATCAGGCCACTGCTCGATCGGCTCGGGTTGCATGAGCGCGCGCTGCATCGCCCGGAGCAGCTCTCGATGGGCGAGCGCCAGCGGGTGATGATCGCCCGTGCCCTCTCCACCGACCCGAAGCTGGTTCTCGCCGATGAGCCCACGGGCTCATTGGACAGCCGGCGCAGCGGTGAGGTCCTCAGCCTCCTCTCGAGTCTCTGCAGGGACCGCGGGGTCGCAGTGGTGCTCGTGACCCACGATCCACAGGCTGCGGCTTACGCGGGCCGCGTGCACACCTTGAGAGACGGTCGGCTCGTCGATGACGGCGACGAGCGCGCGGCAGTTCCTGGCAATGCGGCGTGAGCTGCCGCAAGGGCGGCAGCTGTGAGGTTCTCGAGCATCGCCCGGCTCTATCGAGTCCGGCTCCGCGCGCGGCTCGTGCAGGAGCTCTTTGCGGCGCTCGGCATCGCCATCGGCCTCGCGCTCCTGTTCTCTTCGCAGGTGTCCAGCACGAGCCTCAATGGCGCGGTAGCGGAGCTCACGAGCGGGATCGTGGGCCAGATGCGCTTTCAGATATCGGCACGCGACTCGCACGGCATCCCGGAATCGCTGACGCGTCAGGTAGGGGCGATCCCGGGCGTGCGGGCCACGGCGCCGATGCTCGAGCAGGGCGCCACGATCATCGGCTCAGGGCGCACCCGCTCCGTCGACGTCGTGGGGATCAACCCGCAGCTCGCGCGCCTCGGCGGCAAGCTCGTGCGTGGCTTCGGCGTCTTTCGCCTGGCCAAGGTCGACGCCCTGATGCTGCCCGCCTCGATCGCCCGCGCGGTGGGGGACTCCTCGCTGCAGAGCGTCAAGCTACGCATCGGCGCCGACATCGAGACGGCGCTCGTGGTCCCCGACCTGCTCGTGGGCGTATCGGACGGGCTCGCGAACAGCCCGGTCGCGATCGCCCCGCTCGCCTATGTCCAGGCGCTCAGCGGCATGAGCTCTCGCGTGACCAGCATCTTCGTTCAATCGACTCCAGGCCGTGACCGGGAAGTCCTCGCCGCCCTCGAGCGTCTCGCCGCAGGCCGTCTCAACGTCAGGCCGGCGGCCTTCACCGAGACCCTGTTCGATCGAGCCGCCGAGCCGACCAACCAGTCGACGGGCCTGTTCTCGGCGATCAGTGCCCTGGTCGGCTTTCTCTTCGCGTTCAACGCGCTGCTGCTCACGGTCCCACAGCGCAGACGGCTGATCGAGGACCTCAGGCTCGACGGCTACACGCGCAGGATGATCGTCGAGGTGCTGGCGTTCGACGCGCTCGTCCTCGGCGTGGTCGCCTCCGCCGCGGGACTGGCGCTGGGAGATCTCCTCTCGATCGCGTTGTTCGACTCGAACCCGGGATACCTCTCGTTCGCCTTTCCGATCGGGACCGAGCGGATCGTCACCTGGACGAGCGTGGCGCTGTGTGTAGGCGGAGGACCGCTCGCCGCCCTGGTCGGCGTTCTCGGCCCGTTGCGCGGAGCGATCTTCGCTCACCACGCGGAGTTCTTCGGCGCCTCGGCCCTCACGTCTGCCCGAGCGACCTGGTGGCTGCTGGGTGGCGTCTCGATCTGCCTCGTGGCTACCACGGCCATCCTCGCGCTCGCCCCCTCGGCTGCGATCACCGGGGTCGTGACCCTGACCCTGGCGCTACTGCTGGCGTTGCCCGTGCTGCTCGACCTGCTCACCCGCGTGTTCAATCGCCTGCAGGCTCTCGGCAGGGCGAGCTCCCCGTACCTGGCCGTGATGGAGATCCGCTCCGCGGCCAACCGCTCCCGTTCGATCGCGGTCGCCGCGACCGGCGCGATCGCTGTGTTCGGCAGCGTTGCCATCGAGACCGCGCATCGCGACCTCCAGGCCGGCTTGAACAAGGTCGCCCACGGCTTGAACGCGACGACCGACCTGTGGGTACTGCCGTCGGGGACCGCCAACGCCCTTGCCACGACGCCGTTCGGTGGGACGGACGCAGGCAGAATCGCGGCGCTTGCGGATGTGGCGAAGGTCGAGATCTACCGTGGTTCGTTCCTCGACGTCGGGGACCGTCGCGCCTGGGTGATCGCGCCGCCCCGTGACGTCGCCCACCCGATCCCGTCGGGTCAGCTGGTGGTGGGAGACATGCGGCTCGCAACCGAAAGGCTGCAGGCCGGTGGCTGGATGGTGGTCTCGGCGGCGATCGCCGCCGCCCAGCACCTCCGCGTCGGCCAGTCGTTTCTGTTGCCCTCGCCACGTCCGACCGTACTGCGCATAGCTGCGCTGGGCACCAATCTCGGCTGGCCGCCTGGCGCGATCATGCTCAACGCCGAGGACTATCGGCGGGCCTGGGGCAGCTCCGATCCCAGCGCGCTGGAGGTCGCCCTGCGGCCCGGCGTCTCAGACGCGGACGGGGCGCGGGCGGTTCGTGACGTCCTCGGCCCGCGCTCGGGTCTCGGAGTGCAGAGCGCAGCTCAGCGCGAGCAGGCGTTTCGCGCGACCGCACGGCAGGGTTTGGCCCGCCTGAGCGAGATCTCAGCGCTCGTCCTGATAGCCGCGATCCTTGCGATGGCGGCCACGATGGGCGCGATGATCTGGCAGCGGCGCGGGCGGATCGCGGACATGAAGGTCGACGGCTTCAGCCGTGGCGTGCTCTGGCGGGCGCTCATGTGGGAGGGCGGGCTTCTGCTCGGCGCCGGATGCTCGCTGGGCGCGCTGTTCGGCCTCTACGGCCAGGTGCTCCTCAGCCGGGCGCTGTCGACCGTCACCGGGTTCCCTGTGGCGTACTCGCCGGGCTTCACGGTCGCGCTCGACAGCTTTGTGACGGTGACGGCCACGGCGATGCTGATAGTCGCGATTCCAGGAGGTATGGCGACGCGGGTGAGACCCGCGATCGCGCTCAGGGACTGACCGCCGCGCACACTACCTTTCGGGAAGATTCCAATCCCCGGACTTCTCGAAAAGCTCTGCCTGGCAGTGCGTCAGGCGCTGGCGTGCTCGGCCGTGTGTGCCCGCGAGCTCTTGTGGATACGCCCGAATGTCTCGCGGGAGGTGGAGCATTGGCGTCGCTGCGCCGTCTTGATCCCCGATGCCACGATTCGCCACGACGCCCTTGCGGCGCTCAGCCAGAAGCGCCTCAACATCGAGGGGGCGGCGCTCTTCGCCGTGCTCGCGCCGCGACGGGACTCGCGCCTGGTGCGCCTGCTCGTGGCATTCCAGGTCCTTCTCGACTTCCTCGACAGCATCACCGAGCGCCCGGCCTGCGACCCGGTCGCCGACGGACGCCGTCTGCATCTCGCACTGAGGGACGCATTGGATCCGGACGGGCACATCTGCGACTACTACGCTCACCATCCGTCCCGCGGGGATGGCGGTTATCTACACGCCCTGGTGCAGGTCTGTCGCGATTGCTGCATCTCGCTGCCCTCCTATCCCTCCATTCGCCCGCTGGCGATCGAGGGCGCCGAGCGCTGCGGCGTCCAGGGCATCAACCACGACCCCGACCCGGTGCGTCGCGACCGGACGCTCGAAGCCTGGGCGGCGGGCGCGTTCAGAGGAGGATGGGACGTGAACTGGTGGGAGCTCACCGCCGCCGCGAGCAGCACGCTGGGGGTCCTTGCGCTACTGGCCCTTGCGGCCGATCCGGCCAGCGGCGAGCAGGAGGCAGTGGCGCTCGACGGCGCATATATGCCCTGGATCTGTGCCGCGAGCACGATGCTCGACAGCTACGTGGATGAGGTCCAGGACGCCGACAGCGGCTCGCACAGCTACTTCGGCCATTACCCCACGCCGAAGGTCGCCGTCGAACGCACCTGCGAGCTGGTTCGGCGCTCTCTGTACGAGGCCCGCCGGCTGCAGAACGGCGCTCGCCACACGCTGATCGCGGCGGGTATGGTGGCCATGTATCTCTCTTGCGACGATGCCCGCACGCATGCAAAGCGCAACCCCACTCGCAGGCTGGCTCGAGCTGGAGGCTTCCTCACAAGGCTGCTGCTGCCGGCGCTGCGGACGTGGCGTGTCACCTACCAGCTGCGTCCGGCGTAGTCAGAACTGAATATTCAGCGGCGCCTTGCGAGAGCGGGGTCCGCCGCGATGATAGTGCGCACGCGATGACGGATGAGAACACAGCCGGGGTCCTGCCAACAGGGAGAGAAAAGCGGCGTCGTCCGCGACGCGCCAAGGCAGGCAACTCGGGTGCATCCAAGGCCGCGTCGTCTCGCCAGTGGCAGCGGGCCGGGCGTCCCACGCGGCGTTCGGCCCGCAAGGACGAGGCGGGGGAGGAGACGGTATTGATCGAGCTCACCAAGGGCCAGGTCGATCACGTGATCCGCGCCGCCGGCCAGGGGGGCACGATGTCGGTGCTGCTCTCGGCTCTCAAGGATCCGAAGTGGACGCTGTCGCTGAGCTCTGAGGAGTGGGCCTACCCGTCGCAGATGGATGACAGGCGCCTGTCACGCTCGCTCTTGTCGGGCCTGCTCGTGCTCTCCTGCTTTCCCTATGACGGCGGTTACCTGGGAATCGCCGAGCTCGCGCGAATGTTGGACATGAACACGAGCACGACTCATCGATACGTCACCACGCTGCTTGCCGTCGGCCTGCTCGAGCGCGATCCAGCCACGCGCCGCTATCGAATCGCGCCGCAGTAGTCGCAACGCTCAGAGCTTGTGGGCGAGGCGCGTGGAGATGCCCTCCACGGCCGCCAGGTCCAGCCGGCTCCCCCAGACGAAGGGAACGCCGATCACCTCGAAGCTGCGGCGGCGCAGGCGAGCCATCTGGTTGTGCTGCAGGCGCGAGCGCTCGTGCACGGCCCGGGCAGCCCGGGCGGCGGCCAGCGCCACCGCGTCGGCGCTCTCGGCGAGGCGGGTGACGCGGTCGAGCTCCGCGCCTGTGAAGCGCCTTGGCAGCAGGCTGTTGACGATCACCGCCTCGAGGTTGCGGGCGAGCTGTCCGTTCAGCGCGTCCTGCAGCTCGAGCGCCTCTGTCACAGCCATCTCGCTAGCGAGCGCCACCGCCAGGTAGGCGCTGAGCGCCGGGTCGCCGAGCAGTTCCTGCACCTCGGCGGTGTGCCCGGCGATCGGCCCCACCCGCGCGATCGCCCCGAAGGTCTGGGGCGAGCGCAGCAGACCGAGCGCGTGACCGGTCGCGGGCGCGTCCACAACCACGAGGTCATAGCCGCCGGCGCCCCGCCTGCGCGCGGAGCGAGTGAGCTGCCAGATCTTGACCATGCTCACGAGCTCCTTGGCTCCCGGGGCCGCCGCGGCGAAGTACTGGAAGGTGCCGCTCGATGCCAGCACGCGCCCGGAGATACGCCCGCCGATCGCCTGCAGCCACTCCAGCAGGGCGCGGTCGGGGTCGATCGTGATGCTCGACAGGCCTGCCTGCAGGCGCGCCTCGATTCCGGGCGCGGCGGGCGGAAGGCCGAAGAGCCGCGTCAGCTGGCTCTGCTCACCGACCTCCACCACGATCGTCCGGCGTCCAGCGCGCGCCGCCATGATGCCGATCGCCGCGGCCATCGTGGTCTTGCCGACGCCGCCCTTGCCGGTGACGAAGAGCAGCTTGCGGTCGAGTATCGATTGCATCCACGTGGGAGTGTGTCTCAAACCGCGGGGGACCGGAGGTACCTACAATCGCCTGAGATGAGCACCCCCTCCCAGGATCACGTCGCGGAGCAGATCGCCTATGACCGGGATGGTCTGGTGCCGTGCGTGGTGCAGGACTGGAGCACCGGCGAGGTGCTCATGCTCGCCTACATGAACGAGCCGGCGCTGCAGCGCACGCGTGACACGGGCGAGCTGCACCTGTGGAGTCGCTCGCGTGGCGAGCAGTGGCACAAGGGAGCTACGAGTGGCAACGTCCAGGCCGTGCGCGCGCTGCGGCTGGACTGTGACGGCGATACGGTCCTCGCGCTCGTCGAGCCCGCGGGGCCGGCCTGTCACACGGGCGAGCGCAGTTGCTTTCACCGTGGCGAGCTCGAGCCGGGCGCGCCCTGCGAGACGCTTCCCGCCCTCGAGCGCACGCTCGCCGAGCGCGCCCGGGAGCGGCCGGGCGGCTCCTACACGGTGGAGCTTCTGGAGAACCCGAGCCGGATCGGCGAGAAGGTGATGGAGGAGGCCGAGGAGGTGGCGCGGGCGGCGCGCGAGGAGTCCGACGAGCGCGTCGACGAAGAGGCCGCGGACGTGCTCTACCACCTGCTGGTGCTGTTGCGCAGTCGGGGGCGCTCGCTCGTGGACGCCGAGCGGGTGCTCGATGGTCGCCGCTCCTAGCGCTCCCGGCGCGACTCCGCCGGCGGCGCTCGTGCGTGGCGTGAGCATCGTGCCGGACATCGACGGAGCGCGCGAGCTCGCGCGCTCGCACAACCTGATCCCGCTCAGCTACACGTTCATAGAGGACTGCGAGACGCCCGTCTCGGCGTTCCTGAAGCTGCGCACGCTCGCCCCGGGCGAGCCTGCCTTCCTGCTGGAGTCAGCCGAGCAGGGACAGCGGGTGGGACGCTGGTCGTTCATCGGCTTTCGTCCGCGCGAGGTGCTCAGGTGGTCGCTCGCCGACGGCGGGGATCCGTACGCGCTGGCGGCCGCACACGTGTCCCGCTTCGACCAGGCGCCGATGCACGACGCGCCTCCCTTCACGGGAGGCGCCGTGGGCTTCTTCGGCTACGACCTCGTGCGGACGGTCGAGCCCCTGGGCGATCCACCGCCCGATCCTCTCGGCCTGCCCGACATGGCGTTGATGCTCTCCGATGCGCTCGTCGTCTTCGACCACCTCAAGCACACCGTCACGATCCTGGCCAACGCCGACCTGCAGGCCGAGCCGGACGTCGAGCGCGCCTACGCCGAGGCGCAGCGAACGATCGAGCAGGTTCGCGAGGTCCTGGCCGGCCCGGTCCCACGCGGGGAGCCAGTGCCCGCTGGCAGCCGTCCGGCGCCCGAGTTCCACTCGAACATGTCTCCCAAGCGCTTCGAAGCGATGGTGGCGCGGATCGTCGAGTACATCTATGCGGGCGATGCCTTCCAGGTCGTGCCGTCGCAGCGCTGGTCGGCACGCGTGCCGATCGAGGCGTTCTCCGTCTACAGGGGCCTGCGGGCGGTGAACCCGAGCCCATACATGTACTTCCTCGACTTCGGCGACTTCCAGGTGGCCGGTGCCAGCCCTGAGCCGCTGCTGACGGTCACGGGGCGGCGCGTGTCGACCAAGCCGATCGCGGGCACGCGCCCGCGCGGCTCGACGCCCGAGGAGGATCGCCGCATCGAAGCCGAGCTGCTCGCCGACGAGAAGGAGCGCGCCGAGCACGTGATGCTCGTCGACCTCGGGCGCAACGACCTCGGGCGCGTCTGCGAGTACGGAAGCGTGACCGTCGAGGAGCTGATGGAGATCGAGCTCTACAGCCACGTCATGCACATCGTCTCCACGGTCTCGGGAACACTGCGCGACGGCGTCGGGGCGATGGACGCGCTGCGCTCGGTGCTGCCCGCGGGCACCCTCTCCGGCGCGCCCAAGGTGCGCGCGATGCAGATCATCGACGAGCTCGAGCCCGTCAAGCGCGGCGGCTACGGCGGCGCGATCGGCTACCTCAGCTACGCCGGGGACCTCGACACGGCGATCCACATCCGCACGGTGGTGGTCAAGGACGGCGAAGCCCACGTGCAGGCGGGCGGCGGCACCGTCGCCGACGCCAAGCCGGACTACGAGTATCGGGAGTCGGCCGCCAAGGCCCAGGCGGCGCTGCGCGCGATCGCGCTCGCCTGCGAGCAGCCGGACTGGTCATGAGGGTCCTCGTCCTCGACAACTACGACTCGTTCACCTACAACCTCGTGCAGTATCTCGGGGAGCTGGGGGCCGAGGTCGAGACGGTGCGCAACGATCGCGCTGCCGTCGATGAGCTGCTAGCCCGAGGCTATGAGCGCTGCGTGGTCTCTCCGGGGCCGTGCACGCCCGATCAGGCTGGAATCACGCTGGAGCTGGTCCGGCGCATGCCCGAGGCGGGCATCCCCACGCTCGGCGTGTGCCTTGGACATCAGGCCCTGGCCCAGGCGTTCGGGGGGCGCGTGAAGCTCAATCCTCCAGTGCACGGCAAGGCCACCACGATCGAGCATGACGGGCGCACGATCTTTCGTGGCCTGCACTCGCCGCTGACGGTCGGGCGCTACCACTCGCTCGTGGTCGACTCCGAGCTGCCGGACTGCCTCGAGGAGTCCGCTCGCGGCGGCGGTCTGCTGATGGGCCTGCGCCACCGCGAGCTTCCCGCCGAGGGCGTGCAGTTCCACCCCGAGTCGGTCCTCACCGAGCAGGGCCGCGAGCTGCTCGGCAACTTCCTGGAGAGCTGATGGCAAACGCGATCCTCACACGCGCGATCGACGCGCTCGCCTCACGCACCGACCTCAGCGCCGAGCAGACCGCCGAGGTGCTCGCCGAGATCATGCACGGAGAGGTCTCCGAGACCCAGATCGCGGGCTTCCTGATCGCCCTGAGGACCAAGGGGGAGACGGTCGAGGAGCTTGCCGGGCTGGCGCGCACGATGCGCGATCTGGCTGCCCATGTGCCCACCGATCGCCATGATCTGCTCGACACCGCCGGGACCGGCGGGGGGCGCAGCTCGTTCAACGTATCGACGACGGCCGCCCTGATCGCCGCTGGAGCCGGCTGCGCGGTGGCCAAGCACGGCAACCGCTCGGCCACCAGCCGCTCGGGCTCGGCCGACCTGCTCGAGGCGCTCGGCGCACGCATCGATCTGGGTCCCGCGGAGGTCGCGGGCTGCATCGAGGAGGCGGGCTTCGGGTTCATGTTCGCGCCCGCTCACCATCAGGCGACGCGTTTCGTGGTGCCCGTGCGTCGCGATCTCGCGGTCAGGACGATCTTCAACCTGCTCGGTCCGCTCACCAATCCGGCCGGCGCCAGACGGCAGCTGATCGGCGTCTCCGACGTGCGCTTCCTGGAGACGATCGCCGGAGCGCTGGCGATCCTCGGCGTCGACCGCGCTCTTGTGGTTGCCGGCGAGGACGGGCTCGACGAGGTCTCCGCGAGCGCGCCCACCCAGGTGGTCGAGGTCAACGGCGAGGAGATCACCCGCTATGTGCTCACGCCTGAGGAGGTGGGCATCGCGCCGCCACCGGAGGGCTCCGGATCGGCTCAGGGGCCGGGCGGGGGCACGCCCGCGGAGAACGCTGCGGTGACGCGCGCGATCCTGGAGGGCTCCCCCGGCGCCGCCTGGCGCCCGCCCGGCGAGGCGCTCGCGCTGATCAACGCCGGCGCCGCGATCTATGCGGCGGGGGGCGCCGAGACGATCGCCCAGGGGGTCGAGGCTGCTCGCGCGGCTCTCGCCGAAGGCAGGGCAGCGGCCGCGCTCGAGCGCTACGTGGAGGCCAGCCGCAGGCGCGCGCCGGCCGAGACCGCCCGATGAGCACGGGCGCCACCTCGGTCCTCGAGCGGATCCTCGCCGAAACCCGCGTCGAGGTCGCGCGCCGCAAGCGCGACGTGCCCCTGCCCGTCACCTCAGCGACCGCGCGACCCGGCGAGCGTGCCTTCCACGCGGCCCTGGCTCGCGACGGCATCGGCGTGATCGCCGAGTTCAAGCGTCGCTCGCCCTCCGCGGGCGCGCTGCGCGAGCGCCCCGAGCTGCTCGAGATCGTCCCCGCCTATGAGCGGGGCGGAGCCGTGGCCGTGTCGATCCTCACCGAGGGACCCAACTTCGAGGGATCGCTGGAGGATCTGCGCGCGGCGCGCAGCGCCTGCGATCTGCCGCTGCTGCGCAAGGACTTCATCGTGGATCCCTACCAGCTGCACGAGGCGCAGGCCGCCGGCGCCGACGCAGTGCTGCTGATCGTCGCCGCGCTCGCGCCCGCTGAGCTCGCTGCCCTGCATGCGCTCGCTCGCGAGCTCGGGCTCGACATCCTCGTGGAGGTCCACGATCGCGCTGAGCTGCAGGCGGCGCTCGAGCTGGGGGCCGAGATCGTCGGCATCAACAACCGCGACCTCAGGGACTTCAGCGTGGACCTGCTGCGCACCGAGCGCCTGATGGCAGAGGTCCCCCCAGGAGTGATCGTGGTATCGGAGTCCGGAATCGGGAACCCCGAGCAGCTGCTGCGGCTGCAGGAGCGCGGGGTGCAGGCGGTGCTGGTGGGCGAGTCGCTGATGCGCGCCGAGGATCCGGCTGCGGCGCTCGGCGAGCTGACATCCTTCTGAGATCCTTTAGACACACCGTGCAAGACATTTAGATGTCCTTCACACCGGCCGCTCATCCTCTTCTCACATGAGACGCATGTTCGCCATCCCGTTCGTCTCCGCCCTGATCGGCGGCGGCGTGGTCGTGGCCGTGATCGCGGCCGCCGGTGATCTGGGAGGGGGCAGCCAGACGACGGTGACGACCGTGCAGGCCGCTCCGGCTGCTCCGTCCAACGCGTCGCAGATCACAAAAGGCCTGACGCCGCACGAAGTCTACGTGCGGGATGCGCCCGGGGTGGCGTTCGTGACCTCCACGATCGTGCAGAAATCGGAATCCCCGTTCAACCTCTTCGGCGGCGAAAGCCAGCGACAGGGCCAGGCCACGGGCTCGGGCATCGTGATCTCCGCCAACGGCACGATCCTGACCAACTACCACGTGGTCGAGAACGCCATCAAGGTGACCGTGAGCTTCGAAAAAGGCAAGGCCGTCGAAGCGCAGGTCGTCGGCAAGGACCCCTCCAACGACCTGGCCGTGCTCAAGATCCCGACGGACGGGTTGACGCTGCATCCGCTCACGCTCGGCGACTCGAGCGCCGTCACGGTTGGCGACCCTGTCTATGCGATCGGCAACCCGTTCGACCTCGAACGGACGCTCACCACCGGCGTGATCTCGGCGCTTCAGCGCCAGATAACTGCCCCCAACGGCTTCACCATCGACAACGTGCTCCAGACCGACGCGCCCATCAACCCCGGGAACTCCGGCGGACCGCTGCTCAACGCCGCGGGCCAGGTGATCGGCATCAACTCGCAGATCGAGACGGGCGGCTCGGGCGGCGGCAGCGTCGGCATCGGCTTTGCCGTCCCGATCAACACGGCCAAGTCCGAGATCGCGCAGCTCGAGAAGGGCGGGACCGTGCGCGGCGCCTACCTCGGTCTGACCTCGCTGACGATCGACGGGTCCCTCTCGGCGCTGAACCTGCCGGTCAAACAGGGAGCGCTCGTGCAGAGCGTCCAGAAGGGCACGGCAGCGGCCAAGGCCGGGATCCGCGGCGGATCGGTCACCTCGAACACCGAAAACGGCCAGATCGCGGTCGGCGGCGACATCATCGTCGCGATCGACGGCAAAGCGGTCACCAGCTCCGAAGACCTCGCCAACGACATCGCGGCCAAGAAGCCCGGCGACAAGGTGACGATCGAACTGCACCGGGCCACGGGCAACGGCAACTACGAAAAGAAGACCGTGCCCGTCACGCTCGGCAGCCGGCCCAACTCGGTGCCGAACCCGAGCACGCCCGAAGGCTGAGCGCGGGCTCGGGCGCAGGTGGGCCGGCGGGGCTCGCTACCGTGTGGACGATGGTGGCGGTGCCCCAACAGAGCGAGATCCTCGCCTCGACGGCGCAGGCTCGATCCGAAGCTGGCCATCCGCAGATCAAGATCTGCGGCATCACCAACCTTCCCGACGCCGAGCTGGCGGTCGGGTTCGGGGCGTGGGCGTTGGGGATGATCTTCTACGAGGGCTCTCCGCGTCAGTGCTCGGCGGCGGAGGCGCAGATGATCGTCGCGGCGATGCGTCGCCGTGTGGAGCTCTGCGGGGTGTTCGTCAACGCACCGCTCGAGGAGGTCGTCCGCGCCAGCGAGGATCTCGGTCTCACGATGGTCCAGCTCCACGGCGATGAGGGCCCGTCCTTCTGTGCCGAGGTTCGTCGCCGCACTGGCGCGCGGGTGATCAAGGCCGCTCAGGTCTCGGGCTCCGCTGACGTTCAGGATCTCGAGCGCTTCCACGTCGACTTCCACCTGCTCGACGCGCGCTCGAAGGCGGTGGCGCGCCAGGGCATGCGTGGCGGGACGGGCGAGACCTTCGACTGGGGCCTTTTGCGGGCGCGGCGCTCGAAGGTTCCGCTGATCCTCAGTGGGGGGCTGACCGGCGAGAACGTGGCGGAGGCGATCGCCGTGGCCCACCCCTACGCCGTGGACAGCGCCAGCGGAACCGAGGCCGCCCCGGGGCGCAAGGACCCCGCCAAGCTGCGCGCCCTGTTCGACGCGGTGCGCGGGTCTGCGGATGCTCAGGCGACGGTTGGTGATGCGATGGCGCCGGTCCCGGGCGCGCCCTCGGCGATCGGCGAGCCGGCGTGAGCGCGCCCACGGAGGAGCGCCCGCTCGAGCACCGCTTCGGCCCCTACGGTGGCCAGTTCGTGCCCGAGACGCTGATGCCGGCGCTGGCGGAGCTCGAGGTGGCTTGGAGCGCCGCGCGCGTGGACCCCGGCTATCGCTCGGAGCTCGATGGGCTGCTGCGCGACTTCGGCGGGCGACCGACGCCGATCTACCGGGCACGCCGGCTCTCCGAGCGGGCCGAGCGCCCCATCTACCTCAAGCGCGAGGATCTCAACCACACGGGCTCGCACAAGCTCAACAACGCGCTCGGCCAGGTCCTGCTGGCAAAGCGGATGGGCAAGAGCCGGATCATCGCCGAGACGGGTGCTGGGCAGCACGGTGTGGCGACGGCGACCGTGTGTGCGCTCTTGGGGATGGAGTGCATGGTCTACATGGGCGTCGAGGACACGCGCCGCCAGCGCCCCAACGTTCAGCGCATGGAACTGCTCGGGGCCAAAGTGCAGCCTGTCGACGCCGGTGCGAAAACCCTCAAGGAGGCCACCTCGGCGGCCATCCGCGACTGGGTGACCAACGTGCAGAGCACCCACTACGTGATCGGATCGGTGGTCGGCCCGGCGCCATATCCGGCGCTCGTGCGCGATCTGCAGAGGGTCATCGGCGACGAGGCCCGCGCGCAGATGCTCGAGCGCGAGGGGCGCCTCCCGAGCCGGGTCATCGCCTGCGTCGGGGGAGGCTCCAACGCGATGGGAATATTCGCCGCCTTCATCCCCGACGAGGAGGTCGAGCTGGTCGGCGTGGAGGCCGGCGGGGAGGGGATCGACACGCCCCGCCATGGGGCGCCCCTGACGGTTGGGGGACGCGCCGGGATCCTGCACGGCTCACGCTCGGCGGTGATGCAGGACGAGGAGGGCCAGATCGTGCAGGCGCACTCGATCTCGGCCGGACTGGACTACCCCGGCGCCGGCCCCGAGCACGCCCACCTTCGCGACAGCGGGCGCGCGCGCTACGTGGCCGTCCCCGACCGGGATGCGCTTGGCGCCTTCCGCGAGGTGGCGCGCCTCGAGGGGATCATCCCTGCGCTCGAGACCGCCCATGCGCTCGCCTGGGTCATGGCGCAGCCGGGCGGCGAGTTGGACCTCGTGTGCCTCTCCGGCCGGGGCGACAAGGACCTGGCCGAGGTGCTGGGCGCCGCAGGGGCATGAGCACGACGGCGATGACCGGCGTGCAGCGGATCGCGGACGCCTTCGCCAGCACGACCAAGCGCGCGGCGCTGATGCCGTACGTGATGGCGGGCTTTCCGACGCTCGCGGAGTCGGTGCGCATCGGCGAGGCCTGCGTGCGGGCGGGAGCAGACGTGATCGAGCTGGGCGTGCCCTATTCCGACCCGCTGGCGGACGGGCCGGTGATCCACGAGGCGGGCACACGGGCGCTCGCGGCCGGAGCGAACGTGGCGGGCGTGCTCGAGGTCGCCCGCGCGCTCTCCTCGAGCATCCCCGTGGTGTTGATGTGCTACGCAAACATGGTCTTCGCCCCCGGCGTGGAGGCGTTCGTGGAGCGCCTGGCGCGAACCGGCGCATGCGGCCTGATCGTGCCCGATCTGCCGCTGGGAGAGGCGCCGGAGGTGCTCGCCGCGTGCGAGAGCCATGGTCTTGCGCTGGTGCCGCTCGTCGCCCCCACGACCACCCCCGAGCGGATGGCCGCGATCGGGGCCCAGGCGCGCGGGTTCCTGTACACGGTCTCGGTGGTCGGCATAACCGGCGAGCGCAGTGGCCTGGCGGAGCGCTTCGCCGAGGTCGTGGCCAAGGCCAGGGCGAGCACGCAGGCACCGGTGGCCCTCGGCTTCGGGATCGCCACGCCCGAGCAGGCCCGCCAGGCCGCCGATGCGGGCGCCGACGGGGTGATCGTGGGCACCCGTCTCGTCCGAGCCGCCGCCGAGGCCGAGGATCCGGCAGGCGCCGTGGGGGCGCTCGTCGGCGAACTGGCCGTGGCCCTTGCCCCGACCGACCAGAGATCGGCCAGCTAAGATTCCGCGCGCATGGGATTGATACTTACTGTCACCGCCGGGCTGGTCGTGTGGATCGTGCTGTGGGCGCTGGGCGCCAAGGGCTTCGATGCGTTCCTGTTGGCCACGGTCATCATCCTGGTGGGCACGTCGCTGAAGATCCTCTCCGGCTACCTCCCCGGCCGACGCAGCTAGATCCCGGTGCTGGCGCGCTGGCTGGGCCTAGCCGCTCTCGCCGCCGCGGGTCCGGTGATCGCAGGGTGTGCCGGGGCTGGGGTCTCGAGCACCGAAGCGACCGGCAGCCAGCTGGCGATCTACTCGAGCCTTCCGCTGCAGGGTCCCACGGCGGGGATCTCCCAGCAGATCGTGGAGGGCGAGGAGCTCGCGCTCGCGCAGGCCGGCGGCCGCGTCGGGCGCTTCAAGATCGGGTATGTGTCGCTCGACGACGCCAACCCGACCAGCGGGCAGAGCTCCCCCGAGGTCACCGCCTCCAACGCCAAGACCGCCGCACAGGACACCAGCACGATCGCCTATCTCGGTGACTACACCTCGGCCGCGACGGCCGTGTCGTTGTCGCTGACCAACGCCGCGGGCATTCTTCAGGTGGGCCCTGCCAGTCCCTACGTAGGACTCACCTCCTCGCTCGACGCCGGGCAGGACGAGCCGGGCCGCTTCTACCTCGGCGGGCGGCGCACGTTCGGTCGCCTGGAGCCCTCGGACATCGTGCAGGCGGGCGCGCAGGCGCAGCTGATGCAGGCCCTCGGGGTGCACAAGGTGTACGTGCTCGACGACGAAGACCCGTTCCAGGTGCCGTTGGCCAACATCGTTGCCGGTGATGCCGAAAAGGCGGGCATCGCGGTGGCTGCGCACGACAGCATCTCGACTACGACCGGCGCCACCTACACGGGCGAGATCGAAAAGATCGTCGGGAGCGGCGCGCAGGCCGTGTTCTTCGCGGGTGGCGACGGCGCGGGCCCGGTGGCGTTGTGGCGGGCCCTTCACAGTGCCGATCCGCACCTGCTGCTGCTGGGTACCAGCTCGATGGTGAGCGAATCGTTCACCTCGCAGATCGGCTCGGCGGGCGCGAGCACATATCTGACGACGCCGATCCTGCCGCTTGGCCTCTATCCGCCCTCGGCCGCGCGCGTGTTGAGCGCCTACCGCAGGGCCTTCACGGGCGAAGCGGGACCGTATGCGTTGTACGGCTACGAGACGATGAGCGTCGTGCTCGCCGCCATCCGCAGCGCCGGCAACCGCGGCAACGACCGCCAGGTGGTCATCGATCGGTTCTTCGCCACCCACGATCGCGACTCCGTGCTCGGCCGCTACTCGATGCAGGCCAACGGCGAAACCACGCTCACGCGCTATGCCATCGATCGCGTGCGCGGTGGGAGAGCGGTGTTCTTGCGCGCCGTCGATGGGGGCTCCGCGGCCTCCGGCGGCTAGCTCTTCGCTCTTCGGCTCAGCCTTCGCTCTTCTGCAGCCCGAGGACCAGGCGGAAGCGCTGCACTTCTCCGCCGAGATCATGACCGCCTCCCGCGAGCGTCGAGACGGCGCGCAGGTAGGGAACGAACTTCGAGATGCTCGGGTCTTCGGTGAGTCCCACGCCTTCGAGCAGGCTCACGAGCGTGGGGAAGTCGAGGGTCAGGCTCGGCTGTATCCCTTCCGCGAGCGCCGAGGAGGCCGCGCTGTGTGACGGCGCGGCGGCCATCGCGCTCGGCGGGTTGAGCGCGGCCTCGACCGAAGCTTCTCCGAACCCGAGGACGAACTTCGTCTGCCCGTCCGAGGCGCGTCCGTCGGCGATGTCGAGGACGACGGGCAGGCCCGTGAGCGCCACACCCACCGCTGCGTCGGTTCCCGGGATCGAGACCGTACGCAGCGATCCGCCGTCTTTGCGCAGCGCGCCTGCCAGCTTGGTCACGGCTGCGCGCGAGAGCGCCGGGCTCTTCGATGCGATCACGATCGCGGCCTTCAGTTCGAGCAGGCTGGATCCGCTCGCGAAGATCCCCGCCGAGCCCATCCAGCTGGCGAAGTCGTGCCGGGCCTGTGCGCTGGGAGCGCCGAGCACGGTCAGCGGCGCGATCATCGCTGCCAGCAGTGATTTGATGCTAAGGGTGCTCGTGGACGTGCCTTCCGGGCTGGTGGGCCCGGGGGCGGCGCCCAATGCGCTCAGCGCGCGCAACCCCTCGACGTCCTGGGGAAGACTTGCGCCGAGATGGCCGAGACCGACGGCGAGCCAGGATTCACCGGGCAGTTCGCTCAGGGCCTTGGCGCCTTCCGGGTCGCTGGAGAGCAGCCCGGCGCTCGAGGCGCCGGGTGCCGAGAGCGTGTCGGCGTCGAGCGCGAGCGAGCCCGAGGAGGGCACCAGCGACACGTTGGCCTCGCTCGAGCCCGCCAGCAGTCGCAACAGCCCGGTGACGCCTTCGGCTGAAGAGGAGGCGCTCTGCGGCCCTGTAGGGTTGGCGTAGAGGTGGGCGAGCACCCCTGCGGGCGCCTTGGCCATCAGCTTCGCGTATCCGCCGGCGTGCGCCAACGAGGCTCCGCCCTGGACGGTGTCGATCACGCCGTGGATGCCAGATTCGCTGCCGATCACCGCGAGGCGATCCACGAGCCCGAACGCCACTCCGCCTGAGCTCGCCCGGTAGGCGACGCCCCGGTAGCTGGTGGTGTGCGCTCCCGCGTGCGTGGCCGCGGCGTTCAGGAAGTTGCGCGCCTTGGTCGCGTCGCTGGTGTCCAGCACGATCGCTCCCTGAGCGCCGGTGGCACCGAACGGGAAGCTGGGCGCCGCGGATGAGCCACCGAGCAGCCCCTGCTGGAGCAGGCCGAGCAGCGAGCCGGCGGAGCTCAGGGAGCTGAGGTACACGCCGGCGTCGGGGCCGAGCCAGGGCGCCACGTCGCGCTTGAAGCTCAACTGCGGTGCCCCAGGCGTCTGCAGCGCGGCCAGCAGGCGCAGGTAGGGGTCGGCCTGGTGAGTCAGGGCGCGCCCGTCAGCGGCGGCTGCGCTCTTCAGAGAGCCGCTGGGACGGACGCTCGCGCCGGCATACAGCGACGCGGAGGCCGGGATGACCGTGGCCGGGTCGGCGCTGCTGCCGGGCGCGGCGCTCGAGCCGCAGCCCGCGAGCGCTCCGATGATGGCGGCAGCTGCGACAGCGAGCGCGAGCGCGGGCGCGCGCAGCGTGCGGATCGCGCTGCGGGGTGCGGCGGAGGTGGGGGAGGCGGGCAACAGGGTGTCCTTTCGGCGGCGTCGGGCCTGGGCGGCGAGGCGATCGTATGCCTATGGCGTGACGGCGCGCAAGGTCCATCCGTCTGCAACGGCTGTTTCAGCGCGCACGGATGCAGGCGCGCTTGCACCCGGGAGGGACCGGTGGCGATCCCGCCCGGATCGAGAAAGACCCTGCTCAGAGCTGGGGTTTTGCCCGTACGGTGGGCCTCGTGACGGGAAAGTGGGAGAAGATGTGCATTTTGAGTTGCATTGTGGGAGGAAGTGGGATATGTTCGCGCACAGCGAGCCGGGGTGGAGGGGCTCCTCCCACTCCTCCACCTCGGCTCGGTAAACAACTTGGAGCCCCAACCCGTGGCACCCTTCCGTGGCACCTTCGACCATACGCTCGACGCCAAGAACCGCCTCACGGTGCCGGCTCGCTACCGCGCCGCGCTCGCGGAGGGCGTGGTGCTCGCGATGCCCGTCGACCTGAAGCCCTGCGTGGGCGTGTGGCGCCCGGAGGAGTACGAGCGCTACACGCGACGCGCCCTGGCCGAGCTGCCGCCGCTGTCCCCGCGCCTGAACGAGATGGAGCGCTTCTTCTACGGCAGCTCTCACGACGCCGACCTAGACGCGGCCGGGCGCGTGATGATCCCCGGCTTTCTCGGCGAGCACGCCGCCCTGTCCAAGGAGGTAGTCGTGGTGGGGGTGGGGGACCGTCTGGAGCTCTGGGACAAGAGCGCCTGGAGCGAACATCGATCGACGCTTCTCAGCGGCGTCGCGGAGGTCACCGCGCGTGCCGACGACGCTGCTTGAAAGCCGGGACGCCCAGAGCGCTGAGGCCCGGACGCCCGAGCTTGCCCGGCGCAGGCGCGGAGCGGGCGACGCCGTCCGTCCCCCTCAGGGCAGACGTGGCCCGCGCCCCGGGGCACAGGGCGCATGCGCGCTCGGCGGCGCGGCGCAGGCCGCGCACACCCCTGTGCTGGCGATCGAGCTGCTCGAGCTGCTCGATCCGAAGCCGGGCCAGACCGCGATCGACTGCACCTTCGGCGACGGCGGCCACGCTCGCCTGCTGGCCGAGCGACTGGGCCCTGCCGGCAGGCTGGTGGCGATCGACCGCGATCCCCAGGCAGAGCAGCGCTTCGCCAAGCTGGCCGCCGAGACCGCGTGCTCGGTGCGCTTCATCCGCTCGAGCTACGCAGAGGCGCTGGAGCTGCTCGCCGGCGAGGGCATGCGCGCGGACATGGCCTACTTCGACCTTGGCATGTCCTCGATGCAGGTAGACACCCGCGAGCGCGGCTTCTCCTACTCCTACGACGCGCCGCTCGACATGCGCATGGATCCGGCGCAGGAGCTGAGCGCCCGTGAGGTCGTGGCCGAATGGGACGAGCGTCGCCTGGCGCACGTCCTTCGCGACTTCGGCGAGGAGCGCCACGCGGGCGCGATCGCGCGGGCGATCGTCCGCCGGCGCGAGCAGTCCCCGATTGTGACCACGCTGGAGCTCGTCGACACGATCAAGTCCGCGATCCCCGCTCCCGCCCGCTTCGCCGGCGGTCACCCCGCCAAGCGCTCCTTCCAGGCGCTGCGGATAGCGGTCAACGACGAGCTGGGCCAGCTCGACCGCGCCCTGCCGCTCGCGTGGGAACTGCTCCGCGAGGGCGGCGTGCTCGCCGGCATCTCCTTCCACTCGCTCGAGGATCGGCGGG
>Ga0207927_1000091_pt1 | contig 35767 bp, 31 predicted proteins | sample NGESurdeep072012_2_FD_184456 | JGI IMG/M metagenome (GOLD analysis project Ga0207927, IMG submission 184456) | Arctic peat soil microbial communities from Barrow, Alaska - NGEE Surface sample 210-2 deep-072012 (SPAdes) | ecosystem: Environmental > Terrestrial > Soil > Wetlands > Peat ... | reverse complement strand
CAGGCGGCCAAAACTACGGGATTTTGCACACTTCGACCGGCCCTGCCGCGCTACCCATCAACTCTCCGGGGAACCTCATCGGCAGCCGTGTGACCTGGATACAAAGACGCTAGGCGCCCAAGGAATCAGCTACCATGACCACTCGAATTCCATTTTCACGACGTCCGCGCACTCGAGTTTGCGCATCAGGTGGCTTCACGCTGGTCGAACTCCTCGTGGCAATGGTGATCGCCGGCATTTTGCTGGCGATTGCCATCCCGGGCTATAACGGCTATGTACGCCAGGGGCGCCGAACGGATGCCAAAAGCGCCTTGCTGGACATGGCGAGCATGGAAGAGCGCTACTTCAGCATGCAAAATATCTACAGCCAATTGACGACGGACTTGGGCTACACGGGCGCGTGGCCTGTGACGGTGGGCAGCGGCTACTACCAAGTCAGCATCTCGCAGTTCACCCCGGCAACCCTGCCCACCGCCGCGTCGCCCGGCGGGACGCCGGCGACCTACACTCTCCAAGCGGTTCCGGTTCCCACCGGCGATCAGGCCAAGGACACTGCTTGCACCAGTTTCACCCTGACCTCGCAGGGCGTGCAGTCATCCACTCCCGCGGGCGGCAGCTGCTGGTAATGAACCTCATCAGCGCCTTCTACTGCGCGCTGTATCCGCGCCCTTCGATGCAAGCCATCATCGCACGCTGGTAATCGGAGCCGCCTGCCGCGCCCTGACCGGTCTGTTGGGCAGCCCACTGCTGGCATTCACGCCGATCGATGGATTGCTGCTCGGCGCTCTGACCATTCATCGGGTACATGAATATCTGGCCCGACTGACTAGCCGGATCCGCCGTCCCCGACGCGCCGGTCGCGGGCGCCGCCCCGCTCGGGTCCGCCACCGGCGGCGGATCGGTCGCCGTATAGCCCTGGTAGTCCGGGTTCCAGGTGTAGTACACATCATTGGCGTAGTAATACGGAATGCCGGCATACCAGTAGGTCGCGTAGGCGATCGGCAGCAGCGGCAGAAACCAAGCATACCCGTAACCGTAGTAGGCCCGAGGCCAGTAGCCGCCATGCCAATTGCCGCCGCCCCAATAGGCACCGGTTGAATAGCCATGATAGCCGCCGTAAGCCCCACGATAGCCACCGTACGCCCCACGATAGCCGCCGTATGTCGCATGTGCCCCGTAGGTCGGCGCGCCGTGATAAGCGCCGCCGGGGACACTGTAGCCGCGCGCCCCGCCGCCATAGGCCCCGCGCGCATAGGCAGCATGGGCTGCGCCCCGCGAATACCCGCCGCCGCCCGCATTGGCCGCCGCATGACCGCCCCCGCTGACGTGTCCACCGCCTGTATAGCCACCGCCGGCGTGCCCGCCGCCCACGTGTCCGCCTGCGCTGCCATGTGCTTGCGCAAACGCCGACGCCGCCAGCATCAGGGCTGGGCCCAAAACTCCGGCTGCCAGATACCGTCGTCTGTTCATGATTGCACCCTCCGGACAAGCCACTCGGGCGGCAAAATAATCCTTAATTTGAATAACGCGGATCAGGCCATTTGGTGCACAGGACTGATTCGGAACGCGCGCTGCCCGCGGCCGTGCAGCGACTGCGCGCCCGCAGGAAGCCGCCGGCACACTCAATTCACTCGCCATGCCGCATTGAACATAAGGTAGGCGACGCGGCCGGGTGCGGCTTCGAAATAGCGCGCATTGCTCTCGTTCACGATCACGGAGCCGACATAGGCCCGGTTGGCGAGGTTATCCAGGCGAGCGAATTCGCTGAATCGCCAGCCTCCGGTTTCCTGTTCTAGGCCGGCCCGCAGATTCCACACCCAATAGCCCGCGGCCGCGGCCGTGTTGCGGTCATTGGCATAGATTTGTGCCCGCCCCTGAGTCTCGATCATGGCTGAGAAACCCAATGGGGCATAAGACCAATTCAGATCCGCGTACAGCGCATTCATGGGCACCGCGGGCAGGTAGCTGCCCGGCACGACGATCGCCGGTTTGCACGGCGTGCCGACACAGGTCGCATAGGGTTGGTCCACGACGGCCCGAATATAAGTGTAGGCCACCCGCGCGCCGAATCCTCCCGCCCAGGCCGCGTCGACGGTAAGTTCGGCCCCGCGCCGCGTGGTCTCGCCGATGTTTTGTTCGACCGCCCGGCCGTTGAAATTCTGCAGCACCGCGAGTTCATCGCGGGTTTGGATATAGAAGGCGGCAAGTTCGGTGCGCACCTGGCCCGATGTCTGCTTGATGCCGACCTCGTAATTGTTGCTGCGCGCCGGTTGCAGCCCGATATTGAGCCCCGGCAGGCTCCCATCGGAGGAGCGATACGCGAGGTCGTTCAGCGTCGGCGTTTCGAAACCCTTGCCGTACGAGGCGTACAGATTGAGCGCCGGGCTCGCATGAAAGAGCACGGCCGCCACCGGGTCGACCGCCGTATAACGGACGCTGCTGTGCGGCTGTGCGGCACCCGGCATATCGTCGTTCGAACTCACCTCGACCAGGTTGTTGCGCACACCCGCCGTGAGGCGCCACCTTGCATCGGGGTCCCACTGCCCCTGCAGATATTGATCGAAGTCGTACACATGATTCGATTCGTTGCGACGCAGTGCGCCTTGCACACCGAGGTCGTTGCCGACGTAATTCAAATATCCCATGCGCTGTTCTTGCAGATCGTCGTAGGCGAGCCCCGCCACGGTCTGCAGCGCAGCGCCGCCGAGCGTACGCCGGTCCGTCACGTGCGCATCGATGCCCGAAAAATCATGGGTCAGCGCGATGACTCCGCCCGGATACAGCGGCCTCGCCTCCTCGGTCGCCTGCGGAATCGCTTGAAACTGCGTGGTGGCCCGATGCCCCGCATAGAGGGTCGCGGACAGATCGTCGGCGGTGCCGAGCTCGTCGTCGAACAGTGCGCCGATCTGCTCCTGATCGAGCGACTTGCGCGTGTTGTACGGCACCGCGCCGGTGCCGGCTTGACTCGGGTTTGCCGAAAGCTGCGCCTGCGTGAGTCCCAGAGGATCCTGCACGAACGGGGTTTCGACCACGTTCGCCACCAGCGTCAAGGTGGCCGCCGAACTCACCGGGAAGCGCAGCTTGGCGTTGAAATTGTCGCGCTCCGCGTTGCTGTGAAAACGATAGCCGTCGGTTTGAAAATGCACGGCGTCAACCACGTAGTTGACCACGCCGTCGTCGCCCGTCGTCTTCAGCGCATAGCGCTGGGTGTTGAACGTGCCGTACTGCGCCGTGCCGTCGATGAAGTAGCCCGGCTTCGCATCCTCGGTGAACAGTGCGATCACACCGCCCGAAGAATTTCCGTAGAGCGCCGAGAACGGACCGCGCAGCACTTCCATGCGGCCGGCCGATCCCAAATCGAATTGTGAGAACTGGCCCTGGCCGTCGGGCATGGTGCCGGGTATGCCGTCCGAGTACAGACGCACGCCGCGCACGCCGAAGTTCGCGCGCGCGCCGAAACCGCGCACCGACAGCTGCTCGTCCTGGGCGTAGTTCTGCCGGCTCTGCGCCGACACGCCGGGCACGGTCACCAAGGACTCGGAGATGTTTTCCTGCAGTTGACCGACTTGAATGGTGGCTTGATCGACCCGATCGATCGAGGCGGGAACATCGAAGCTCGGCTGCGGCACCCTGGTCACCGTCACCACTACCGGCGATAGATCCGGCGCGGCTTCAACCGCGACTTCGGCGCGCGCGGCGGGTGTGACTCCGGCGGCGGCGAAAGCCGCCGCGGTCAATGACAGGGTTGCGAAAATTCGGCTATACCGCATGCAGCGCATTTTCGAGATCCGCCACCAGATCGTCCGCATCTTCGATGCCCACGGAAATCCGGATCAGTGCATCGGTGATCCCGATGCGGTCCCGGGTTTCCTTGGGCAGACCGGAATGCGTGGTGCTGGCGGGATGGGAAATCAACGTCTCCGTCCCGCCGAGGCTCACCGCCAACTTCATGACCTGCAGCCCATCCAGCAGTCGGAACGCTTCGGCCTCTCCCCCGTGGACCGTGAAGCCGAAGGTCGACCCCGCGCTGCCGCACTGGCGGTTGAACACCGCCCGCCGAGGATCGTTCGCGCCGAGAAAGCCGAGATAATTCACATCCGCGATTTTCGGGTGCGTACGCAGGTAATTCGCCACCACCGCGGCGTTTTGCGCCGCCTTGTGCATGCGCAAGGACAGCGTCTCCATGGAGCGCATGATCATCCACGCGGTGTTCGGGTCCAATTGAGTGCCGAGAGCGCCTCGCAAGCGCTTGATCGGACCCACGACGTCGCGCGCGCCGACCACGCCGCCCGCCACCAGATCCGAGTGACCGCCGACGTACTTGGTCAGCGAGTACATCACGAGGTCCGCGCCGTGCGCGAGCGGACGCTGAAATACCGGGCCGAGAAAGGTGTTATCCACCAATACCGGTGGCCGACCGCCCGATTGGCGGGCGCCGATCTGCTCCGAAATCTCGCGCATCAGCTTAAGATCGACCAGCGAGTTGGTCGGATTCGCCGGCGTCTCGGTCATCACCAGGCAGACCCGACCGCCGGTCTCGGCTGCCCGCGCGGAGGCGCGCGCGGCGGCCTCCGTCACCGCAACCCGATCGTGCCCCTGCGTAAAACTGACGGCACTGACGCCGAATGCCGGCAGGGTCTTTTCGATCAACGTCTCGGTGCCCCCGTACAGCGGTTGACTCATCAGGATCACATCGCCCGGACGCACATAGGCCCACAGCGCCGTGGAGATCGCCGACATGCCGCTCGAGAACACCGCAGCGGCCTCGCCCTGCTCCCACAGCGCCAGCCGATCCTCGAGCACTTCCAGGTTCGGATTATTGAATCGCGAATAGACCAAGCCGCTCGACTGGCCCGCTTTGGGTTCGCGCCGTCCCGAGGTGAAGTCGAAAAAATCCTTGCCGTCCTGCGCCGTCTTGAAAACAAAGGTCGACGTCAGGAATATCGGCGGCTTGAGCGACCCCTCCGACAACGAGGGGTCGTAGCCGTATCCCATCATTTGGGTCTCGGGCTTCAGCACGTGGTCGCCGATTTTGCGTTTATGATAAGCGTCGTAGCTCACGTTGCCGCCCCCTAATTATCTACGGTGCCGCAATATACCCCGCCGGCGCCGCGCCGTGGGAATTCGCGAAGCGCGAGGTGTCTTTGAAAATGTTTGCACCGTGTTACTGACAGGCATCGCCGCCGGGTCGTTCGTGAGCACGCTGCTCGGCGGATTGCTCGCACTCAGGCTGCGCGACAAACTGCACCTGATACTCGGGTTCAGCGCCGGCGCGGTCATCGGCGTCGCGTTCTTCGATCTGCTGCCCGAAGCGGTCAATTTCGGCGTCAAGTTTCACAGCCCGAGTGTGATTCTCTCCTGGACCGCGCTCGGTTTTCTGTTCTATCTGTTGGCGGACCGGATGCTGCTGATTCACGGCGGTGGCGCATCCGCGCCGCGCGGCAGCGTGGCCGCGGGCATGCTGTGCTGCCACAGCTTGCTGGACGGGGTCGCCATCGGGCTGGCGTTCCAGGCCTCGCGCGCCATAGGCGTCGTGGTGGCGATCGCGGTGGTGACCCACGATTTTTCGGACGGAATCAATACCACGAACATGGTCTTGAAGAATCACGGCGCCCGATCCGCGGCCTTGCGTTGGCTGCTGCTGGACGCCGTGGCTCCGACCGTGGGGATCGCCGCGACGCGCTTGTTCGCCGTGCCGGGCGACGGGCTCGGCTTTGCGCTCGCACTGTTCGCCGGGTTCTTCCTGTATATCGGCGCGAGCGATCTGATCCCGGAGAGCTATCACGCTCATCCGAAATTTTTAACCACCGCCATGACCGTATTGGGCGCGGCGGTTCTGTATCTGGCCGTTACCTTCATCGGCTGACCCGGTACCGGCTCGCGCGCAAGCGCGGTCACCTCGGCGCACGCGTCAAACCGGCAGCGCAATCGAACGAGAGTTGAACGATGAACGCGGCGTCACAATAATCCCAGGATGGCCGGACGCGTGAGGTTACCATTGCGCGAACGCACCGGTGCGCGGCAAAAGGAGAGCTTGAGGTTGCCAACCCTTATGGTTCGGTCAAAGTCGACGGTCGCGACTCGCAGCCCGCAGGTCGCGGTCCGTCCGCTGGAGCGTGCCCGCGTGCCGCGCGACACGGTGGCGCTCGCGCGCTACCTGCTCGGTAAAATATTGGTGCGGCAGATGGCCGCGGGCATCGCCACCGGTCGCATCGTGGAGACCGAGGCCTATCTCGAGACCGATCCGGCCTGTCATGCGTTCCGCGGCATGACTTCGCGCAACCGATCGCTGTTCCTCGAAATCGGACATGCGTATGTGTATCTGTGCTACGGCACTTCTTATCTGCTCAACGTGTCGAGCGAGGAGGCGGGTACCGGCGCCGGCGTGCTGCTGCGCGCGCTGGAGCCGCTGTCCGGCTTCGAGCATTTGAGGCGCGCCCGATCCGGCGCCCGCCGGCGGGATCTCGCCCGAGGCCCCGGACGTTTGACGGCCGCGCTTGCAGTCGATCGGCGGCACGACGGGATCGACCTGTTCGCTCGCGGCCCCGTGTGGATAGGCAGCGATGGCACCGAGATCGAATCGATCGGCGAGAGCGTGCGCATCGGTCTCACCAAAGCGACCGACGCACGCCTGCGGTATTTCGTGGCCGGCAGCGACTACCTCAGCGGCGCACGGCGGCTCAATGTTTAACCCGATCGCAGAATACCTCGCCCTGCGGCCCTTGCTGGTCTTGGACGGCGCGCTCGCCACGGAACTCGAACGTCGGGGCGCGGATCTTATCGATCCGCTCTGGTCGGCGAAAATCCTGATCGAGCAGCCGCAGATGATTCGCGCCGTGCATCTTGACTACTTCAAGGCCGGCGCCGATGTGGCGACGACGGCGACTTACCAGGCGACCTTCGAAGGCTTTGCGCATCGCGGCATCGCGCACGCCGAGGCTGCGCAATTGATGCGCGATGCGGTGGCGCTCGCCGCCGCGGCGCGCAATGAGTTCTGGTCCGCGCCGGCGAATCGGGCGGCTCGGCTGCGGCCGCTGATTGCGGCCTCCGTGGGCCCCTACGGGGCGATGCTGGGGAACGGCGCCGAATACCGCGGACATTACGCCGTGAGCGATCAAGCGCTCGCAGCATTTCACCGGCCGCGCCTCGAGGTGCTGGCGCAATCCGGCGCCGACCTGTTGGCGTGCGAGACCATACCCTGTCTGCGCGAGGCTCTGGTGTTAGCGCGCCTGCTGGCGGATTTTCCGTCGATCACGGCGTGGGTCAGCTTTTCCTGCCGGGACGGCGCGCGCAACTGCGAGGGCGACGAGATCGCGCGTTGCGCCGCGGCGCTACAGGAGTGCCCTCAAGTAGCCGCCGTCGGCGTGAATTGCACTGCGCCCGAGTATGTCGGCGATCTGTTGCTGCGCATGCGCGAGGGCACTGATAAACCCCTGCTCGCCTATCCGAATTCCGGGGAGCGATACCAGGCGCTCACTAAGCGCTGGACCGGATCGCAGACCACGACACCATTCGCCGATATGGCCCGCCACTGGTATCAGGCGGGTGCGCGGCTGATCGGCGGCTGCTGCCGCACCACGCCCGAGGATATCCGCGCGATCGGCGCCTGGCGCAGCGCCTAGGCCGGCGCGCAGCGCCGCGAAGCGCGCTCAGTTCTCGGTGAAATGAGGTTCGCGCTTCTCGAAGAAGGCGCGCACCCCTTCGACGCAGTCATGATTCTCCAGGGTCATCTCCTGGGCGCTGCGCTCCGCACGCAGCTGCTCCTGCAGCGAATGATCGAAGGTCGACGCGTGCAACGAGCGAATTTGGCCGAGCACCGCACACGGCCCGCTCGCGAGCCGGTGCGCCACTTCCTGCGCTCGCGGCAACACCTCGGCATCCGCAACCACCGCATACGCCAGACCCCACTCGTGCGCGGTTTTGGCGGGGATTTTTTCCGCCAGCATCAGCGCCGCCAGCGAGCGTCCGCCGCCTATTCGGCGCGCCAGATGAAAGGTGATGCCGGCGTCGGGCACCAGCCCGAGGCGCGCGAAGGACGGGCAGAAGTAGGCGCTTTCGCCGACCACGATGATGTCGCTCGCGAGCGCCAGGCTCATGCCGGCGCCGACCGCGGCGCCGTTGACGGCCGCGACGATCGGATAGCGAAAGCCGCTGAGCCGCAAGATCAAGGGGTCCATGAAGCGGCGCATCTCGAAATGCGCGCGCTGCCGTGCCTGCTGGGTCTTCAAATCGATCGAATGCAAATCAAGGCCGCTGCAAAACACGGCGTCGCTACCGGTGATCACCACCGCCCGCGCGCCGCTGTCGCCTTTTTGTATTTGATCGAGCGCGACGTGTATTGCGCGGATGATGGTGATGTCGATCGCATTGCTGACCGCGGGGCGCTGGATGCTCAACGTCGCCACGCCTTCCGAAACCGTGAAGGATAATGAACTCACGCGCACCCCTCCTAGTCATTCGCCGAGGCCGGCACATCGATCATGCCCCCCGGCCGGCACAGCCGCAACAGGAGCGCGGCAAGCACGCGCCCTGCTCAGCCGGCCGCGGTCAAGCGCTGCGCGTCAGGGTTTGTTGCCCTATTTGTTGCCCTCGTTCTCATGATTTTTCTCGACCGGCGGCGCCGGATGAGTCGGCTTCGGCGGCGGAGGGGGTGCTGCAGGCGGGTGTGCGGTCCCACTGGCCGCTGGGTAACCTGTGACCGCTGGGTGACCTGCTGGCGCCTGAGAGGATGTGGCAGGCGGGTGTGCGGTCCCGCTGGCCGCTGGGTAACCTGTGGCCGCTGGGTGACCTGCCGGCGGATGACCCGCCCCTGATACGGCATTGCCGTTATTGGTGTTGCCATGAGCGCCGTACGCCGGATTCACGGCCGCCGGTATCCGCGGCGGCGCACCCTTCGCACCCACTACGCCGGGCGCATTAAACACCGCCGGCCTCGGCGTCGCGGCAATCGGCGGATGACCACCGTTGGCACTGGCGGCCAGCTGGGGATTGGTGACGGCCTGCTGCACATGCTGGTGTTGAATCGGGGTGGGCGGAACGTGTGGCTCCTGCATGGCCACGCGTTCCTGCGAGGTCGGCGCCGCGGCCACGCCGCCTGCGCCGCCGTTGTAGCTCACTCTATTGATGGTGGTGTTGTTCACCGTCGTATTGTTCACGACGGTGTTGTTCACGTAGGTGTTGTGAACGACGGTCGTATTGACGTTGACGACGGCGGTGTTGTAGGCGAACCGATTACCGGCCCAGTACCCGCCGGCAAAACCGGTACCGACATAGCCGTAACCATAATTCACGCCGCCATAAAAGCCGACGTGCGGACCCCAATAGCCCGCATTAAAGGCATAGACGCCACCGACGAAGCCCCAGTAGCCTGGTGTCCACAGGAGCCCAAATCGCGGCGGCTGAACCCAGGTGCCCGGTACCCAGTAATAGCCCCCGTTGGCGTAGGCCCAATAGCCCGGTGTCCACAAATATCCTTCCTCGGGACACGCGGGCTGCACGTATTCCGGCAGCGGCGGCGGCGGCTGAGTGGCCTGCATTTCGACCGCCACGGCCGGCTCGGCGTAGGCGGGCTGCGGCTGCGGCGGCGCGTAGTAGGGCGGCGGCGGCGCGTAGACGCGGGGCGGCGGGGGCGGCGCGACCACGCAGCCGGCCAGCAGGACCGCCGCGGACATCGATAGGCAAATGAGGTTTCGAACGTTCACGCTGGTTGGATGCAGATTCGGTATTGTTGACATGTTGACCGCCGTTGAGGTTTTATGCCGCAGCGTAGGTAAAATACGCCGACCCTGAACCCATATAACGTCACACTTTGACGAGGGACCAGTACCGTGAAGCGAATGTAACACAACGCCTCATTGGTCGATCTAGTTCCGTGAAGCGAATGTAACGCAATGACTCATTGGTCGATCTGGCGATTGAACGTCTCGGGCAGATAAGAACAGCCCCACGACCAGCGTGGCGCCGGCCACCACGATCGGATACCAAAGCCCATAGTAGATGTCGCCGGTCGCTGCCACCATGGCAAACGCGGTGGTCGGCAAAAACCCCCCGAACCATCCATTGCCGATGTGGTACGGCAGGGACATCGCGCTATAGCGGATGCGCGCCGGAAACAACTCGACCAACAGCGCCGCGATGGGGCCGTAGACCATGGTGACGTACAGCACCAGGATGAACAGAATCAATACCACCATTGGTTTGTTGATGCGCGCCGGGTCGGCTTTATCCGGATATCCGGCCGCCGCCAACGCCTTCTTCGCATCGCTCTGAAAGGCCGCGATCGCCGTCTTGTGCTCCGCGCCGGTGACGACCCGCGGGTCGGGCGCGGTGAGCGTGGTCTCTCCGCTGCGGATTTGCGCCACGGTCCCCGGCGTCGCGTCGATGCGCTGATAAGAAACCCCCGCCTTGGCGAGAAAGCTCTTGGCAATGTCGCAGGAGGTCGAGTCGAATTTGTTCTTGCCGATGGGATCGAACTGAAAGGAGCACTGCTGCGGATCCGCGATGACCGCGACCGGCGCCGCCGCCTGTGCCGCGAACAGCGCCGGATTGGCGTATCGGGTGAGCGCCTGGAACAGCGGCATATAGGTCAGCAAAGCCAGCAAACAGCCCAATAGAATGATCGGCTTGCGGCCGACTTTGTCGGACAGCCAACCGAAAAAAATGAATGCCGGCGTCGCCAGCGCGAGCGCCACGGCCGTCAATATATTGGTGGTCGCGCCATCGACGCGCAGCATCCGTTCCAAAAAGAACAGCGCATAGAACTGTCCGGTGTACCAGACCACCGCCTGGCCCATGACCGCGCCCAGCAGACATATCAACACGATCCGCAAATTCCGCCAGCGGCCGAACGCCTCGGTGAGCGGCGCCTTGGAGGTCGTTCCCGCTCTTTTCATGCGCAAGAACACCGGGCTCTCGTCGAGTTGCATGCGTATCCACAGCGACACGGCCAAAAGCAGCAGTGAGACCAGAAACGGAATGCGCCAACCCCAGGCCTTGAAGGCCTCCTCGCCGATCAGCGTGCGGGTACCGATCACGACCAGCAAAGCGGTAAACAATCCGAGCGTGGCGGTGGTTTGAATCCAGCTGGTGTACAAACCGCGTTTGCCCGGCGGCGCATGTTCGGCCACGTAGGTCGCGGCACCGCCGTATTCGCCGCCGAGCGCCAGACCTTGCAACAACCTCAGCAGCACCAAGGCCACCGGCGCCGCTACTCCGACCGATGCGTAGCTCGGCAGCAAGCCGACCAAAAAAGTCGCACCGCCCATGATGCTCATGGTGATCAGAAAGGTGTGCTTGCGGCCCACCAGGTCGCCCAAGCGGCCGAACACCAGCGCGCCGAACGGGCGCACCGCAAATCCCGCCGCGAACGCGGCCAACGCGAAAATGAAGCCGGTGATCTCGTTGACGCCTGAAAAGAACTGCGCCGTGATGATACTTGCCAGCAATCCGTACAAATAAAAATCGTACCACTCGAACACCGTGCCGAGCGATGAGGCACCGATGATAAGCCACTGATTGGAGGCGACGGTTTGTTCGCCGCGTAAATCAGCGGAGTGTTGCTTGGTCATGCGCTCTCCCGATCCAGGATTTGACGTTCAGCGTTTGGGAGGAGGCGCCGCGGTGAGGATCGCGCGCAGTTCCACGAGTTTCGCCTTGATTGCGGCCGCATTCTCCGGGCCCATGCGCAGCAGAATTTTTTGGCCCGCGGGGCGCGCCTCGAGCGCCGGATCGGCGAACGTGTACCTGACACTCGGCCGGCTCAGTTCAATGGGGCCGGCGCGTTGCGGCGTCGCGAGCAGCGAATCGATCGCCTGAACCAGTCGATCGTTGAAGTAGCCGCTCGGATATCCCAGATCCTGATAGACGTGCTGAAACAAGGGATAGAACCGCAGGTACACATCGGCGAGCCGCCGCATGTCGAGCTGGCGGATGACGCCGACCATCGGCTCGTAGCGTGCGAAATTTTTCGGATCGAGCGTCGCATGCAGCTCATCGCCAATCACCTGAAAGGTGCCCGCCACCGGCAGCGCGGGGCGCTTGTCGACCGGCACCTTTTGGCGCGGCAGATTATCGACGGTCACCACGATGCGCCGGATGATGCTGTCGGGCGCCAGGTAGCGCATGACCGCATCGCTGCCGGCCACTTCGCCGAGCGCGTCTTTGATGGCCGGATCGCTATCGCCCAAGGCCGGCAGCGGGCCCTGCGCCGCCGAATCGCCTGCCTGCGGCAAGGGGTGTTGAATCGCCGGCTCGCCCGGCGCGGCCGCGGGCGCGGCGGCAGGGACGTGTTGCAGCTGCGTACTGCGGATGTGCAAGTAATAGGCGACGCCCGACACGGCCGCGACCACCACCACGGCCACCACAATCATCGGCTTGTTGATCATCGGCTCTCCCGCGAACGGCATGCGCCGCGCTCATTCTGGCGCAATCGCGAGTAAAAAGCAGCGCCGGCGGAGAGTTCAGCCGCTCTTCGCCATGCGCATCTGCATTTCGTGCCGGCGATAATCGATGATGAGGGTATCGAGCGTGCCGAGCGCATCCATGCCGATCATGATCGCCGGCTCGCTGGTCATCTTCCAATGCTTGAAAATATAGACATCGGCGAAGGTCACGCCGGAATCGTTTATAGCGATGGTCCCGAATTTGATCGCCGGCGTGGCGATGAGCTCGCCGCTCTCAATGGCCAAGGTCGCTCCCTGGATTTGATCGGGTTTGCCGTGGAATCCGCTGTTGTATTGTGCCAAGGCCTGACGCAGCGCCAGATTGCCGATGGTGGTTTGACCGCCGGTGTCGATGATGGCCTTGGTGCGAACCGGACCCACCATGGCATCGATGATGATCAACTGGCCGCGATTCGATCGAAACGGCACGCTGACGAAATCATGTCCCGAGCGCTCGCCGCGCGAATAGGTAATGGCAATTTTGTCATGGTTGAAATCGATGAATATGCGCTTGTTCACCAGGCCCTCGGAGCCCAAGATCCCCTGCGCCCCGCCCAACGCGTCCGGGATGATCGGCAGGATCGGCGAATCCACCGCCAGATCCCCGACGCTCAGGGTATCGACTCGGATGGTCGGCACGTCCGCCGATCCGGTGACGCCGTGAAGCATCACGTGCGGCGATTGGTCCGTCGGAATTCCGAGCGCCAATGCGACCATCGCCGTGACGCCGGAGTTGCTCGCGCCGGTATCGAGGACCAGCCGGAATGGCCCGCGGCCGTTGATGAAGACCGGCGCCCAGATGCGCCCGATTTGATCGCGCCGGGTGGGTGCGACGTAGCGCGGCTCGCGCGCCTCGACCATGATTTCGGTCAGTTGCTCCGCGGCGTCGCTTACCGGCAGCGCCGGCGGCGATATGGCGGGCGGGGAAACCGTCGGCGCCGTTGCGGCGGCCCATTGCGGCGATAACCCCAGCGCCGCCAGCAGCAACCCGCCGGCGCCGCGCACCAGGCCGCGGGTGAAGGAGCACGATTCGATACCTGTCGATCGGTTCATTGCCGAACGCCTCCGTTATTCAATTCAGGACGCTCGTTGTGCGGACATTTCCAATACGTTCAGTATAGGCGCGGACCGGTCCGGGCACGACGAGCAAGCGTTTGACCAGCCGCGTGCGCCGCAACAGCGCTTTCGGCGGCGGTTTCTGCTGCAAAGCGATTCGAAAATGTGGCCAAGCGAGGCTCGATTGCCGCTGAGCTGGGCCCATAGCTAAGGTGCCGGCGGTCGGTTTCAAAGGCAGGCTCCCGGTGTCGCTTTCGGACCCGAGTTGTGCGCGACCTACAGGGGTACCCGGCCCGGAATCAGGGTAATATATCAGCCTATGATTATCATTCCGGCTGCACCGACGTCGAGGCATCCATGACCAGCCCCTCGCCCCGGCGGGTGATTCCGCTCAAGACCGAACCCCCTTCGGCGCTGAGCTCGGCGGAGCGCAAAACGATTGAAGGCGCGTGCACACGCCTGAAAGCCTTGCCGGGCGCCCTGTTGCCGATTTTGCACGCGGTGCAAGAAGAGCTGGGCTTTGTGCCCAAGGATGCGGTGCCGCTGATCGCGCGCCAATTGAACCTGTCGATCGCCGAAGTGCACGGCGTGGTGAGCTTCTACCATTACTATCGCCAGCAGCGCAGCGGCCGGCACGTGGTGCACCTGTGTCGCGCGGAGGCCTGCCAGGCGCTCGGCGCGGTGGCCTTGGAAGCGCATGCGAAGCGCTCGCTGGGCATCGATTTTCACGGCACCACGGCCGATGGGGCGATCAGTCTCGAGCCGGTGTATTGCTTGGGCAATTGCGCCTTGGGCCCCTCCATGATGATCGACGAAGAACTGCAGGGACGCGTCTCGGCGCAGCGCTTCGATGCATTGATGGCGCAGGCGCGCCTGGCGGCGTCGAAGCCATGAGCACGGTGCGGATCTTCGTGCCGATCGATGCGGCCGCGCGCTCGGTCGGCGCCGATGAGACCGCGGCCGCCATTGCCGCCGAAGCGCAGCGGCGCAAGCTCGATATCCAACTCGTTCGCAACGGTTCACGCGGCCTGTTATGGCTCGAGCCGCTGGTGGAAGTCGAGATCGCGGGAAAGCGGTTCGCCTACGGGCCGGTGGCCGAACGCGAGGTGGCAGGCTTGTTCGAAGCGGGATTTGCCTCGGCGGCGGCCGCGAACGGGACGGCGCGCCACCCCAAGGCCCACGGACCGACCGAAGAAATTCCTTATTTGAAGCGCCAGCAGCGGCTCACTTATGCGCGCGTCGGCATCACGGATCCTAGATCGCTGAACGATTACCTCGCGCACGGCGGCTACCGGGGACTCACCACGGCGCTCAAGATGCCGCCCGCCGACATCGTGGCGAGCGTCACCGCCTCGGGTCTGCGCGGGCGCGGCGGCGCCGCGTTCCCCGCCGGGATCAAATGGCAAACCGTGCTGAAGGCGGCAGGGGCGCAAAAGTACATTGTGTGCAATGCCGATGAGGGCGATTCGGGCACCTTCTCCGATCGGATGCTGATGGAAGGCGATCCGTTCGTACTGATCGAGGGGATGACGATCGCGGCGTTGGCGACCGGCGCGACGCGCGGCTATATCTACCTGCGCTGGGAATACCCCGATGCGAAGCGGGCGCTCGGGGCTGCCATTGCGGCCGCCTACGCGGCGCACTATTTGGGCGAGAACATCCAGGGCAGCGGCGCGCGCTTCGACCTGGAGGTGCGCATGGGGGCCGGAGCCTATATCTGCGGCGAGGAGACCTCGCTGCTCGAGTCCTTGGAGGGAAAGCGCGGGCAGGTGCGTTTCAAGCCGCCTTTGCCGGCCATCGCCGGCTTGTGGGGCATGCCCACGGTGATCAACAATGTCATCACCTTCGCCTCGGTGCCGATCATTTTGGAGCGCGGCGCCCCGTACTATCAGAATTTCGGCAGCGGCCGGTCGCGCGGCACGCTGCCGCTGCAGCTGGCCGGCAACATCAAGCACGGCGGACTGGTCGAGGTGGCTTTCGGCATGAGCTTGCGCGAAGTACTGTACGAGTACGGCGGCGGCAGCTTGAGCGGCCGGCCGATCCGCGCGGTTCAGGTGGGCGGCCCCTTGGGAGCCTATTTGCCCGCCTCGCAATTCGACACGCCGATCGACTATGAGGCGTTCGCCGCGATCAAGGGCATGCTCGGGCACGGCGGCATCGTGGTCTTCGACGACAGCGTCGACATGGCCGCGCAGGCGCGCTATGCGATGGAATTTTGTGCCATCGAGTCGTGCGGCAAGTGCACCCCGTGCCGCATCGGCTCGACCCGCGGGGTGGAGGTGATCGACCGACTGGTCGCCGGCGAGGACGCACCGAAGCAGGAGACCGTGCTGCGCGATCTGTGCGAGACGCTGACCTTAGGCTCGCTGTGCGCTCTCGGGGGCCTGACGGCCTTCCCGGTACTCTCGGCTTTGAACCATTTTCCCGAAGATTTTGTCAAATCAAAACAGGCGTCGGCGAGCGCTTGAGGCCGCCGCACCCGCACTTAATGAGATAGAGGATCCTGCCATGTTGTCGATTGTCGAACAGGATTACGGTACTCCCGAAAGCGCGAGCGCGAAGCTTGTGACTCTCACCATCGATGGCTTTGAGGTGACGGTGCCCGAAGGCACCTCGGTGATGCGTGCCGCGGCGCTCTCGCAGATCAAGATCCCCAAACTTTGCGCCACCGAGCAATTGGAGGCCTTCGGCTCCTGCCGCCTGTGCCTGGTGCAGATCGAGGGCATGAAGGGATTACCGGCCTCGTGCACCACGCCGGTGGCGCAGGGGATGAAGGTGAGCACCCAGAACAAGCAACTCGCGGACGTGCGCCGCGGAGTGATGGAGCTGTACATCTCCGATCACCCGCTCGACTGCCTGACCTGCCCCGCGAACGGCCACTGCGAGCTGCAGGACATGGCCGGTGTGGTGGGCTTGCGCGAGGTCCGTTACGGCTATGAAGGTGCGAATCACTTGGATGCCGCCAAGGACACCAGCAACCCGTACTTCACCTTCGATGCCAGCAAGTGCATCGTCTGTTCGCGCTGCGTGCGCGCCTGCGACGAACAGCAGGGCACCTTCGCGCTCACCATTCAGGGTCGCGGTTTCGATTCGACCGTGGCGGCCAGTCAGAACGCGCCCTTCATGGACTCCGAATGCGTCTCGTGCGGCGCCTGCGTGCAGGCCTGCCCCACGGCCACCCTTTCCGAGAACACGCTGATCCAAAAGGGTCAGGCCGAGCACAGCATCACGACGACCTGCGCATACTGCGGCGTGGGCTGCTCGTTTCGCGCCGAGATGCAGGGCGAGGACCTGGTGCGCATGGTGCCGAACAAGAACGGGCATGCCAATCACGGGCACTCCTGCGTCAAGGGGCGCTTCGCGATCGGCTACGCGACGCATGCGGATCGGATCGTCAAGCCGATGATCCGCAGCAAGATCTCCGATCCGTGGCGCGAGGTCTCCTGGGAAGAAGCGATCGGCTATGCGGCGAGCGAACTGAAGCGCATCCAAGCGAAATACGGACGGGACTCGATCGGCGGCATCACCTCCTCGCGCTGCACCAACGAGGAGACGTATCTGGTGCAGAAGCTGGTGCGCGCCGGCTTCGGCAATAACAACGTCGACACCTGCGCGCGGGTGTGCCATTCCCCGACCGGCTATGGCCTGAAAAACACCTTGGGCGAGTCGGCCGGCACCCAGAACTTCGACTCCGTGATGAAGGCCGACGTGATATTCGTGATCGGCGCAAATCCGACCGATGGGCATCCGGTGTTCGCCTCGCAAATGAAGCGCCGCCTGCGCCAGGGAGCGCGCTTGATCATCGCCGATCCGCGCACCATCGATCTGGTGCGCTCGCCGCACATCGCGGCCGACTACCATTTGAAGCTGCGGCCCGGCACCAATGTCGCCCTGATCAACAGCATCGCCCACGTCATCGTCACCGAGGGCCTGGTCAAGGAGGAATTCGTGCGTGAGCGCTGCGAGGCGGACTCGTTCACCAAGTGGCGCAACTTCATCGCTCTCGAGCTGAACTCTCCCGAGGCGATGCAACCGATCACCGGGGTGGCGGCTAGCGACGTGCGCGCGGCCGCGCGCCTGTATGCCACGGGCGGCAACGGCGCCATTTATTATGGATTGGGCGTCACCGAGCACAGCCAGGGCTCGACCATGGTGATGGGCATCGCGAATCTCGCCATGGCCACCGGCAACTTGGGACGCGAGGGGGTTGGCGTCAATCCGCTGCGCGGCCAAAACAACGTGCAGGGCTCGTGCGACATGGGTTCCTTCCCGCACGAATTCCCCGGCTACCGGCATGTTTCGGATGTCCAGGTGCGAGAGCTGTTCGAGGGCGCCTGGGGCGTCGAGTTGCGCAGCGAACCGGGCTTGCGCATTCCGAACATGTTCGAGGCGGCACTCGATGGGGAGTTCAAGGGCCTGTACATCGAGGGGGAGGACATCGCGCAGTCCGACCCCAATACTCAGCACGTCACCGCCGCCCTGACGTCCATGGAGTGCATCATCGTGCAGGATCTGTTCTTGAACGAGTCGGCGAAGTTCGCGCACGTGTTTCTGCCCGGCTCCTCGTTCCTGGAGAAGGACGGCACCTTCACCAACGCCGAGCGGCGCATCTCGCCCGTGCGCAAGGTGATGGAGCCCAAGGGCGGCTACGCCGATTGGCAGATCACACAGCTGCTCGCCAATGCGGTGGGCTACCCGATGAACTACGCTCACCCATCCGAGATCATGGATGAGATTGCGCGCCTCACACCGACCTTCACCGGGGTGAGCTTTGCGCGCTTGGACGAATTGGGCAGCATCCAGTGGCCCTGCAACGCGGATCATCCCGAGGGCACTCCGACCATGCACATCGGCACCTTCGTGCGCGGCAAGGGCAAGTTCCTGGTCACCGAGTACGTGCCGACCCAGGAGAAGGTCAATGCCAAGTACCCGCTGATCTTGACGACGGGCCGGATCTTGAGCCAGTACAACGTCGGCGCTCAGACCCGGCGCACGGAGAACAATCGCTGGCACGATGAAGATCGCGTCGAGATCCATCCGCATGATGCGGAAGAGCGCGGCATCGCCGAGGGTGATTGGGTCGGCATCGCGAGCCGCGCCGGAGAGACGGTGCTGCGCGCGCGCGTCACCGATCGCGTACAGCCGGGAGTGGTGTACACCACCTTCCACTTCCCCGAGTCCGGCGCCAACGTGATCACCACCGAAAACTCCGACTGGGCCACCAACTGCCCCGAGTACAAGGTCACAGCCGTGCAGGCGACCCGCGTCACTCAGCCCTCCGAGTGGCAGAGGCGGTTCCGCAAGTTCAGCGACACTCAGGAAGCGCTGCTCAAGAGCGCCGGCGCCGATGTGTTCGCCGGCAAGTAACGGCTCGCCATGAGCGATGATGAACATCTGGTGCAGATGGCGAACGACATCGGCAACTTCTTTCGCTCGGAACCGCAGCGCGAGGAGGCCGTCGCGGGCATCGCCAATCACATCGCCAAGTTCTGGACTCCGCGCATGCGCGAAAAGCTCACTGCCCACTTGAAGCAGCATGGCACCGAGGCACTCGATGAGCTGCCGCGCGAAGCGCTGCGCAGCCTCGCCGAGAACCCAGCCGCCTCCACGCGGCACGAACCGCATGGGGGTGACTAGGGCTAGCGGACACGCGTAAGCAGAGTCAGAGTTCAGCTAACGTCCTGACGTGCGCCACCACGCTGCGCCCCAGCGCCGGCAGGTGGTAGCCTCCTTCCAGCATCGACACCACGCGCTGTTGCGCGTGATCGGCGGCCACGGCCATTAATTCGCGGGTCAGCCACGCGTAATCGGCTTCGACTAGCGCCAGGCCGCCCAACAGATCCTCCCGATGGGCGTCGAATCCGGCTGAAATCAGGATCATCTGCGGCTTGAATCCCTCGAGGGCGGGCCGCCAGTACCGTTCCATCGCCTGCCGCGCCGCTTCACCGTCGCTGCCGGCGGCAAGCGGCACGTTCACCATGTTGGGCGCCGGATTGGCAGTACCGCTATGCGGATAAAATGGATGCTGGAAAAAGCTCGCCATCAGCACTCGTTCCCGCCACTTCGGCTCGCTGAACGTGTCCTCCGTGCCGTTGCCGTGGTGTACGTCGAAGTCGACGATCGCCACCCGCTCGAGCCCCTTGACCTCGAGCGCATAGGCGGCGGCCACGCCGACGTTGTTGAAAATGCAAAAGCCCATCGAGCGCGCCGGCGTCGCATGATGACCGCAGGGCCGCACGGCACAAAACGCGTTCTGCGCACGGCCGGCCATCACTTCGTCGACCGCCAGCAGCCCGGCGCCCGCCGCGCGCTGTGCGGCGGCGAGGCTGTGCGAATTCATGGCGGTATCGGGATCGAGTTGCAGATAGCCCTCGGTCGGCGCGCTTTCGAAAATCTCATCGACATAGGACGCGAGATGCACGCGCTTGAGGTCCGCGGCATCCGCCAGCGGGGCATCCAGGCAGCGCAATTGCTCGAGCAACCCCGATGTGCGCAGGTGCTCGTTGATTGCGCTGAGGCGCTCGGGTCGCTCGGGATGGCCCGCACCCATTTCATGGCGTAGGCAATCGGCATGAGTGATGTAGGCCGTCGTCATCGGTTGTCCTCCGGCGCAGTGTACAGCCCCGCGGTTCGGCCGCGCTCTTGCACGAGCGCCAAAACCGCGTCGATCAGGGGAGTCGGCACGTCCGTACGGTTGTTATCGGCCGCGGGGCGGCTGCGGGCTCACGTCCACTCCAGCAGCTCCCAGCGATAGCCGGATTCGTCATAGGGCGTATCGACCGAAGAATCGTCCATGTAGTAGCTGCCGGTGCTCTCTCTGATCACCCATCGGCCCACCTCGGGTGCGAACCAGATCGATTCCATCCGTTGAGCAGCATCGCGCGAAAAATCAGTCGACCGGAAATTGATCAAGTTCTGGTATCGCAGCGCCTTGAACGTCCCGGCCGGCACGGTAACCGTCTCCCAGGCGTGCGCAATCATCGTCTGATCCCACGGCAACCCGTCCGGGTTGCCGGGTGTCTTGTACTTCGTGAGCACATGGTATTTCCAGCCCGGTTGCAGCTGGGTCGGCCACAGCGGAATCGGAGCCTCGTAGACCTGAACCTGGCTCCAGTGCGGATCGACCAAGACCTTGCCCCACGGCTGTTGTATCTCGCTCGGCAACGCCGCGTCCGGCGAGTCGCGATGGGGGACATATTTGCTCAGCCACGAACTGCCCCATGAGGAGCGATCGGTCTTGGCGGCGCTTGCGGCCTCGCTTCGCGAGTCGATATCGACGGTGCTGCCGACCGCAGTGATGCGGTCGATTTGATCATCGATGACCTTACCGTTGTAGTAATCGTGTTTGGCGTAATGCCACGATTGCCCCACGAGCGGCTGCCGAACGCTCGGCCCGGGCGTCTGCGGTTCAGCAGCACCGTGCCGGCGCGACGCGCAGCCGGCCGACAAGGCGGCAGCCGACAGCAAGAAGGATCTTCGAGTCACCTGAATCATGTTTCGCTCCGAAGCCAATGGACTGCTCGCCGATCGCCGCATGACTCCAGCCACCCGAAGACCACGGTCGTACCCACGCGATAGGATAATATTAATTCAAGACCCATGGCGCCAAAGAAAGCCGCCGGGCGCCAAAGATCAAGCAGGAGAGCTGGAATGTCCGTACCGCAAGAAATGACGGTGGTCGAAATCGCTGCGCCGGGCGGTCCGGAGCAGCTGAAGACGGCGCGACGGCCGGTGCCTAAAGCCGCCGCAGGCGAAGTATTGATACGGGTGGCCGCGGCCGGCGTCAACCGTCCGGATGTGATGCAGCGACAGGGCCGCTATCCGCCGCCTCCGGGGGCCTCGGACATTCCGGGGCTCGAGATCGCAGGCGAAATCGTCGCGCTGGGAGCGGGGGTGTCGGGGCTGAAAATCGGCGATCGAGTCACCGCGCTATTGCCGGGCGGCGGCTATGCCGAATACGCGGTGGCGGCGGCGCCGCTGTGCCTGCCGGTCCCGGACGGCCTGAAGATGGTTGAAGCGGCCGCGCTGCCCGAGACTTTTTTCACCGTATGGACCAATTTGTTCGATCGCGGCGGGTGTAAAGCGGGCGAGACCGTTCTGATTCACGGCGGGACCAGCGGAATCGGCACCACCGCCATCCAGCTCGCCGCTGCCTGGGGGGCCCGGGTGTTCGCCACCGCGGGCACCGAAGAGAAGGCACGCACCTGCGAGCGGCTGGGTGCTGCCCGCGGAATCGACTACCGCACCGAGGATTTCGTCGAGGTGACCCGGCGGGAAACCGAGGGCCGTGGCGTGGATCTGATTCTTGACATGGTCGGCGGCAGCTATCTCACCCGCAATCTCGAGGCCGCGGCGGTCGAGGGGCGCCTCGTGATCATTTCCCTGATCGGCGGCGCGCGTGCGGAGATCAACTTGCTCACGGTCATGACTAAGCGGCTCACCCTCACCGGTTCGACCCTGCGGGCCCGCACCGTGGCGCAAAAGGCGGCGGTCGCCGAGGCGGTGCGTCGGAATGTCTGGCCGCTGCTGTCCGCGGGACGGGTGCGCCCCATCATTCATGCGACCTTTGCGCTCGCCGAGGCGAGCGAAGCGCACCGGCTCATGGAGACCTCAAAGCACATCGGCAAGATCGTCCTGACGATAGGCAATACCTAGGAGCCTGTCTGAGTATTCCGCCCGACGGCGTCGTTGGCAGGCGCCAACCGCGTGATATATTACGCCCCGCCGCGTGATATATTACGCCCCGCAAGTAACAATCCTGCCGGGCCAAAGCCGTCCGCTGCGAAGACCGCGGCCTCATCATCCACCGTTAAATTGGGAGTACACGTGCGTTCCGACATAGAGATCGCCCAAAGCGCCACCCTGAAACCCATCACCGACATCGCAGCCCGGCTCGGCATCCCCTCGGCCAGCGTTGAACCCTATGGGCACTACAAAGCCAAGATCGACCTGGATTTCATCGACAGCCTGAAGGACAAACCCGACGGCAAACTGATTCTGGTGACGGCGTTGAGCCCGACGCCCGCCGGCGAAGGCAAGACCACGACCACGGTCGGACTGGGCGATGCGCTGAATAGGATCGGCAAGAAGGCGGTCATCTGCCTGCGCGAGCCGAGCCTGGGCCCGGTGTTCGGCATGAAGGGCGGCGCGGCGGGTGGCGGTTTCGCTCAGGTCGTCCCGATGGAAGACATCAATCTGCACTTCACCGGGGACTTCGGCGCCATCGGGCTCGCGCACAACCTGCTGTCGGCGCTGCTCGACAATCATGTCTACCACGGCAATGAGCTGGGATTCGACACGCGGCGCATCGCCTGGAAGCGGGTGGTCGACATGAACGACCGCGCGCTGCGCGACATCGTCGTCGGTCTCGGCGGCTCCGCCAATGGATTCCCGCGCCAGGACGGCTTCGATATCGTGGTGGCTTCGGAAGTCATGGCCATTTTCTGCCTGTCGCGCAGTCTCGCCGATCTCAAGCAGCGGCTCGGTAACATCGTGGTCGGCTACCGGCGCGATTTGAGCCCGATTCGTGCGCGCGACCTGAACGCGCAGGGCGCGATGACGGTGCTGCTGAAGGAAGCGCTCAAGCCGAACCTGGTGCAGACGCTGGAGAACAATCCGGCCTTCATCCACGGCGGTCCGTTCGCCAATATCGCGCACGGCTGCAATTCGGTGCTCGCGACCGCGACCGCCTTGAAGCTCGCCGACTACGTCGTAACCGAGGCGGGATTCGGCGCCGACTTGGGCGCCGAGAAGTTCATCGACATCAAGTGCCGCAAGTCCGGACTGCGCCCGGCGGCCGTGGTGATCGTCGCCACCATACGCGCCCTGAAGTATCACGGCGGATGCGACTTGAAGCAGGTCAACACGGAGAACCTCGCGGCTCTGGAGAAAGGCATCGCCAATCTGGAGCGTCACGTCAACAACGTGCGCAATCACTACGGCCTGCCCTGCGTCGTGTCCGTCAACCATTTCACCGCCGATACCGCCGCGGAGCATGCGCTGCTCGCCAAAACCATGGCGAAGCTCAACGTGCCGCTGGTCCTTGCCCGGCATTGGGCCGAGGGCGGTGCCGGTGCCGTCGACGTCGCCCGCAAGGTGGTGGAGATGGTGGAGCGCGGAGAGTCGAATTTCCGCTTCGTCTACGACGATCAGCAACCGCTGTGGGACAAGGTAAAGACCATCGCCACGAAGATTTACGGCGCCGCGGATATCTCGGCGGACGCCAAGATCCGGGCACAGATCGATAAATTACAGGCGGACGGCTATGGGCATTACCCGGTGTGCATAGCCAAGACCCAATACTCGTTCGCGACCGACGCGGCGGCGCGCGGCGCGCCGAGCGGCCACACCCTCAACATCCGCGAGGTGCGGCTCGCCGCGGGTGCGGAATTCATCGTCATGGTCTGCGGCGAGGTGATGACCATGCCGGGGCTGCCGAAAGTGCCGTCGGCCGAGCGGATCGACATTGATGCGCAGGGCCGGGTGGTGGGGCTTTTCTAGGCGCCGAGCACGGTTCCCGGGACGATGCCGGCTGCGGCACAGAATTCCCCAGCCGGCAGTTTCTTGCCGTCATCGAAGCGCAGCGTGACCACTTCGATCTGGCCGCCCTGCGCCGACACGAACAGACTCTGATCGGACACCGAGGTCACGGCGCCGATTCGGCCCTTGACCTGCGAGAAAGTGCGCGCCAGATGCTTGCGTGATTCCAGCACCAACAGCTTCTTGCCGTTCAAGAGCGTCCAGGCGGCCGGCGCCGGGTTGCAGCCGCGGATGAGGTTGTAAACCATGTCGATGTGGTTATGCCAATTGATGCGCGCTTCGGCCTCGCGGCACCAGCCTTCGTAGCTCGCCTGCGACTCGTCTTGAACGGTGCTGGTGGCGCGGCCGCCGAGCACCAGATCGGCGGCTTCCGTCAGGGCGGCGATCCCCATGGGAAACAGCCGCTCGAAATAGACGCTCCCGAGCGTGTCGTCGGGGCCGATCGGCGTTTCCTTTTGCAGCAGGATCGGGCCTTCGTCGAGGCCATCGGTCGGCCGGAAGATCGTGAGTCCGGTTCGCGTGTCGCCGCGCAATATCGGCCAGTTGATGGAACTCGGGCCCCGATAGCGCGGCAGCAGGGACGGATGGAACTGAATCATGCCGTGGCGCGGGACGGCGGTGAACTCCTGCGGGGCGAACTGCAGCACGTAGGCCATGATGCCGATATCGACCTCGAGGTCGCGCAGGGCCCGAATCGCCTCCGGGGCCTTGAGGGAAGACAGCTGAAACACGCGCAGGCCCCGCTGCTCCGCCGCCACTCGCAAAGGATCGGGGGCGGAGCCCGGCTTCTCGGGCGCGCAGAACACGCCGGCGACGGTGTCACCCCGGTCGCTGAAGGCATCAAGGACCGCCTTGCCGAATTTCTGTTGTCCAATGATGGCAATTCGCATAAATTCTCTCCTACCCCAGGGCGGTTCGATGCCGGATGGAGCGGCTGCCGCTCAGCTTCTAGCTGTCCCACATCCTCATGATATCTCATATATCATAGGCTGAAATCTCCGGGTGCGTTTAATTATAAGGAGCCCAATATGGCTGGTCGCAATTTCTTGTTCGTCCCTGGTCCGACCAACGTGCCCGACCGCGTGACGCGCGCAATGATGGTCGCGATGGAGGATCACCGGTCCCCGATATTCCCGGAACTCACTCGAGCCTGCCTCAGCGCTTTGAAGCCGGTGTTCAAAACCACTTCGGCCGTCCCGATCTTGTTTCCCTCCTCGGGCACCGGCTGCTGGGAAGCGGCCATGACCAACTGTCTGAACGCGGGCGACAAGGTATTGGCGTCGCGGTTCGGGCAATTCAGCCATCTATGGATCGACATGTGCACGCGACTTGGGTTCGAGGTCGAGGTGCTGGAGACGCCTTGGGGAGAAGGCGCCCCGCTCGATCGCTATCTGGCCTCGCTCAGCGCCGACAAGCAGCACAAGATCAAAGCGGTCCTGGTGTGCCAAAACGAAACCGCCACCGGGGTCACCAGTGATGTGGCCGCCGTGCGCCAGGCGATGAACAGCGTCAAGCACCCGGCTCTTTTGTTCGCCGACTCGGTGAGCGCGCTCGCCAGCATCGACTTTCGCATGGACGAATGGGGTGTGGATGTCTGTGTCAGCGGCTCGCAGAAAGGCCTGATGCTGCCCGCCGGCATGGGAGTGACCTGCGTCAGCCAGAAGGCGCTCGAAGCGGCCAAGAGCGCCACCTCGAAACGCTGTTATTTCGATTACGGCGACATGGTCACATCCAACGCCACCGGCTATTTCCCCTACACGCCCTCGCTGCCCATGCTCTATGGCCTGCGCGAGTCGCTCGCCATGATCGCCGAGGAAGGCTTGGAGAATGTCTTTCACCGGCACACCTACCTCGCCGCGGGCGTGCGCGCCGCCGTCATCGAGGGCTGGAAATTGAAGCTGTGCGCGACCGCCCCGAAGTGGCACTCCGACACCGTCTCCGCGATCATGGTACCCGAGGGGATCAACGGCGCCGAAGTCATCGCGCGGGCCTTCAAACGCTACAATCTCGCGCTCGGAGCCGGGTTGTCCCAAGTCGCCGGCAAGCTGTTCCGCATAGGCCACATGGGCGACTTGAATGAGCTCATGTTGCTCGGCGCGATCGCGGGCGCCGAGATGGCCATGCTCGATGTCGGCGTCAAGATCGAACCGGGCAGCGGCGTGGCGGCCGCGCAGAAATATTGGCGCAACCACGCCGCCGGGGCCAAATCGGGCAGCGCCGCATGAAGCAGCGCGTCGTGTTTCTCGATCGCGCCTCGCTCAAGGCGAAGGTGCGCAAGCCCGCTTGCGCCTCGGAATACGTGGAGTATGAAAAGACCGCCGCCGAGGAAATCGTGCCGCGGCTCGCCGGAGCGACCGTAGCGATCATCAACAAGGTGCCGCTGCGGGCGCAGACGCTCGCACAACTGCCGCAGCTGAAGATGATCGCGGTCGCCGCGACCGGCTACGATGTGGTCGACGTGCCGTATTGCAAAGAGCACGGCATCGCGGTGGCGAACATCCGCAATTATGCGATTCACACCGTGCCGGAACACGCTTTCGCGATGATTCTGGCATTGCGCCGCAATCTGCTCGCCTACCGGCAGGATGTCGAAAACGGCGTTTGGAACAAATCCGAACAATTCTGCTTCTTCACTCACGACATCGGCGATCTGTACGGCGCCACGCTCGGCATCATCGGCGAGGGCGCGATCGGCCAGGGCACGGCGGCGATCGGTCGCGCCTTCGGCATGCGCGTGTTGTTCGCTGACCACGCACCGCCGAAGATGGAAGGCGTGACGTTCACTCCGCACGACCAGGTACTCGCCGAATCGGACGTCATTTCGCTGCACTGCCCGCTCATGACCGCCACGCGCAATCTCATCGACCTGGCGGCGTTTCGCAAGATGAAGCGCAACGCGCTGCTCATCAATACGGCGCGCGGCGGACTGGTCGACGAGGCGGCATTGATCCAGGCGCTCGATGAAGGGCTGATCGCCGGCGCCGGCTTCGACGTGCTGACCGTGGAGCCGCCGAGAAACGGGCACCCGTTGCTCGACGTGCGGCGTACGAATTTCATCCTCACGCCGCATGTCGCGTGGGCTTCCGACGGCGCCATGCAATTCCTGGCGGACCAATTGATCGATAATATCGAGCGCTGGGCGAGCGGCAATCCGCAGCATCTGGTGACCTGACGCCGTACGCGCCGCGCCGCCTGCGGCACGGCCCCGCCAACCGTGACCTGAAGAGCAATGAAAAAGCTGCTATACCAATTCGATACCGATCCGTTGCCCGCGGTCTTCGACAATGTCGTGGGCTACGACGGAGGCGCCGATCACATCACTGCGTACGGTGGGGTCGGCGCCGGCAATGTGGGCGGCCTGGTGGAGGGCGCCATCTTCACCCGCGCTCCGAAGGACAAGAAAAACACCGCCATCTTCATCGGCGGCGGCAACATGGCCGAGGGCCAGGCGCTGCTGGCGGCGGTGCAGAAGAAGTTCTTCGGCAAATTTCGCGTCTCGGTGATGTTCGACTGCAATGGTTCCAACACCACGGCCGCGGCGGCCGTGGCCTGGCTCGCGCACGGCCGCTCGCTTCAAGGCAAGCGTGCCGTCGTTTTGGGCGGCACCGGTCCGGTGGGCCAACGGGCGGCGGGGTTGCTCGCAAGGGAAGGCGCGGCGGTGTCGATCACGGGGCGAAAGATCGAGGTGGTGCAGGCGGCGTGCGATGCGATCCAGTCGCGGTTCGGGGCCGAGGTGAAGGCGGTCGCGGCACCGACCCATGTCGAGCGCGGTGCGGCCGTCGGCGGCACACACATCGTGCTCGCCACCGGCGCCGCCGGCATCACGCTGCTGCAAGCGAAGCAATGGCAGGACAGCCCGTCGTTGGAACTGGTGGCCGACGCCAACGCCGCGCCGCCCGCCGGTATCGAGGGGGTGGCCATGAGCGATCGCGGGACGCAAAGCCACGGCAAGATTCTGTTCGGAGCCTTGGGCTTCGGCGCCCTCAAGCTCGCCCTGCACCGCGCCTGCATCGCGCGCCTGTTCGAGCAAAATGATCTGGTGCTCGATGCCGAAGAGATATACGCCCTTGCCAAGACGATGGTCGGTTGAACGGTTCCAACCTCAGGACAATTCATCGCCGTGATCACGCAAGCCTCGATTGACGAATTCCTGGATCGCCTCGCGAGCTCCGATGCGACGCCGGGCGGCGGCAGCGCGGCCGCGATCATGGGCGCCATGGGCGCGGCCCTCGTGTCCATGGTGTGCAACGTGTCGATCGGGAAAAAGGGTTGCGAAGCCGCCGAGCCGGAGCTTAAGGCGGTGCGCACGCAGTCGGAGACGCTGCGCCGGCGCGTGTCGGCGATGGTGGCGGAGGATGTCGCCGCCTTCGACAGCCTGATGGCCGCATACAAGCTGCCGAAGGAATCGGACTTGGACAAGACCCGGCGCGCCGATGCGATCCAAGCGGGTCTGCGGCTCGCCACCGAAGTGCCGCTCGATTGCGCCCGCGTGTGCGCGCAGGTGGTCGAACTCGCCCGCCGCGCAAGCGAACACGGTTATCGAGGGGTCATCAGCGATGCCGGTGTCGGGGTGTTGGCCGCCAATTCGGCGGCCCGCAGCGCGGCGCTCAACGTGTTCATCAACGCGCCCGCGCTCAAAGACCGGCATTTCGCGCAAACCTCGGTCGCCGAGATCGACAAACTGTTGGCGTGGTGCGCGCTCGAGAGCGAGGCGGTGTACGCCCTGGTTCGCAAGAGACTGGAGCCCTGACCCGTGCCGGGCGGCAGGATCGATCCGGATCGGCAATTCACGCCGCTTGGCATCGCCGTTCTGACGATTTCCGATTCACGGGACCGCAGCACCGATACCTCGGGCGATTTGTTGGCCGAGCGAGTCGCCGCCGCCGGCCACGAGCTTCGGGCACGCGCGATTTTGGGAGGCGACAAGGCGGCGATCCAGCGCCAAGCACGTCTGTGGATCGAAGATCCGGGCGTTGACGTGATCGTCTCCACCGGCGGCACCGGCCTCACCAGCTCCGAGGTGGCGCCGGAAGCATTTCGCGAACTTTTCGACCGGGAGCTCGAGGGATTCACGGTGCTGTGGCACCTGATTTCCTATGAAACTGTCGGCGTCTCCACCATGCAATCCCGAGCCTGCGCCGGCATCGCCGGCAGCACCGTGATCTACTCGCTGCCCGGCTCGAACGGAGCGTGCCGCGACGGCTGGGATCACTTGATCAGCCGGCAGCTCGACAGCCGCCACCGGCCGTGTTCGATCGTGGAGGTCATGACGCATCGCCGGCGATGAGATCGCCCGCGATGAATATGGCGCGAAAGTCGTTGACGTTGGTGAGCGTCGGCCCGGTAATCACCGAGTCCCCGAGCCTCATGAACAAGCTATGCGCGTCGTTGTCGGCGAGCATCTCCTTGGGCCGCAAGCCGCAGCCCCAAGCCCTGGCGAGCGTGTCGGGCGCAACGCAGGCCCCGGCAATCTCCTCTTGCCCGTCGACTCCGTCGGTGTCCCCCGCGAGCGCGTGGATGCGCGGATGACCGTCGAGGGCAACGGCGAGCGACAGCAGGTATTCGACGTTGCGCCCGCCGCGCCCTTTGCCGCGCACCGTCACCGTGGTCTCGCCGCCCGACAGCAGTACACAGGGGGCGGCAAACGGCTGGCTGCGTTCGGCGACCTGCAGCGCAATCCCGGCCAATACCGTACCCACATCGCGCGCCTCGCCCTCGATGGCATCTCCCAGGATATGCGCCGTGACGCCCGCGGCGCGCGCGACCGCGGCGGCCGCCTCGAGCGCCATTTGCGGAGTGGCGACGATGCGCGCCTCGGCGCCGATCAAGCGAGGGTCTCCCGGCTTCACGGATTCGCCCCGCCCGCTTTCCAGCAGCTCGCGAACCGCATCGGGCACGTCGATCGCATAGCGGCGCAGGATGTGCAACGCGTCGGCGCAGGTGGTCGGATCGGCCACCGTTGGACCGGAGGCGATATCGATGGGACGGTCGCCGGGTACATCGGAGATCAACAGCGTGAGCACTCTCGCCGGGTGGCATGCAGCGGCCAGCCGGCCGCCCTTGATGGCCGACAAATGACGGCGCACACAGTTCATTTCGCGCACTGCCGCGCCTGAGCTCAGCAGTGCGCGGCTGATGGTCTGCTTGAGTTCGAGCGTCAATCCCGCCGCGGGCAGCGGCAGCAGTGAAGAGCCCCCGCCCGAAATCAGGCACAGCACCAGATCGTCCGCGCGCAGCTGCCGCACCAGCTCGAGCATGCGCTGCGCCGCCCGATGTCCGGCCGCATCGGGTACCGGATGTCCCGCCTCGATGATGTCGATGCGCTCGCACGGCACCGCGTAGCCATAGCGCGTAACCACCAGGCCCGAGAGCGGACCCGGCCAATGCTGCTCAACGGCGCGCGCCATCGCCGCCGAGGCCTTGCCGGCGCCGATGACGATAAGCCGGCCGCGGGGCGGCGCGGGCAGGTGCGCGGGAATGCATTTCGCGGGCTGCGCCGAGGCGATCGCGGCGTCGAACATTTCGCGCATCAGGACGCGCGGGTTCGGCGGCCGGGCGGAGCCGCTCATCGAACCGATCCGCTCATCGAGGCGCGAGTGTATTGATCAAGGAACCGATCCCATCGATCCGCACCTCCACCGTGGAGCCGTCGCGGATGGAGCCGATGCCGAGCGAGGTGCCGCACGCGATGACATCGCCCGGCAGCAGCGTCATGTCGTGGGAAATTCGGCTGACCAGCTCCGCGGGTGAAAAAATCATGTCCGCCAGAGGGTAATTCTGGCGCTCGACCCCGTCTAGCTTGGTCGTCACGTGAGCCGCCTGCCAATCGAAGTCCGTGGCGATGACCGGCCCGAGGCAGCCAAACGTATCGTGGCCTTTGGATCGACACCACTGCGCAAAGTCCGGGTTCTCGTTGAGCACATCGCCGGCGGTGACGTCGTTGTGGCAGGTGTATCCCAAGATATAGTCGCCGGCGTGGCTGGCCGGAACGTCTTTGCAGCGGCGGCCGATGACGATGCCGAGTTCGCCTTCATAGGCGATCTTGCCGGCGTAGCCCGCCGGCCGCAGGATCGGATCGTCCGGACCGATGACACAGCTACTCGGCTTGATCAGATAAAGCGGATGCGCGGGCGCCCGCTTGCCAAGTTTGGCGGCTAGCGCATGGAAGTTGTTCCATAGCGCGACAATCTTGGAGGGCTGACACGGGCTCTCGAGCGTAAACGCGCCGGCCGCGAGCGTCGCGCCGGTCGGGCGCGGTTCGCCGAACATATCCCCGTCGCATTCGGCGATGGCGCCGCCATCGTAAATGCCGAAGCCCTTTCGACCGTTCTTCGTCCGGAAACGCGCCCAATAGGTCATCGTGATGCTCGCCTCGTGTGCGTGTGCGTGTGCGTGTGTGTGTGCTAGAGCACGGACTTCAGCAGCTTGCCCATGTCCGCGGGATTGCGCGTGACCTTGATGCCGCATTCTTCCATGACTGCCAGCTTCTCCGCCGCCGTGCCCTTGCCGCCGGAAATGATCGCCCCCGCATGGCCCATGCGCTTACCCGGTGGCGCGGAGACTCCGGCGATGAAGCCGATCACCGGCTTTTTCATGTGGTCTTTGATCCAGCGCGCGCAGGTCTCCTCATCGTCGCCGCCGATCTCACCCACCATGATGACCGCATCGGTCTCGGGATCCGCATTGAACAATCGCATGACGTCGATGTGCTTCAAGCCGTTCACCGGATCGCCTCCGATGCCGACGCAAGTCGATTGTCCCAGCCCCAACTCCATCAGCTGGCCGACCGCTTCGTAGGTGAGTGTGCCGGAGCGCGAAACCACGCCGATGCGTCCTTTCTTGTGGATATGGCCCGGCATGATGCCGATCTTGATCTCGTCCGGCGTGATCACCCCGGGGCAGTTCGGTCCGACCAGCAGGGTTTTCCTGCCGCGCATCCGATGGCACGTGGCGATCATATCGCGCACGGGCACTCCTTCGGTGATGCAGATCACGAGATCGAGCTCCGCGTCCACCGCCTCATCGATGGCGCTCGCGGCAAAGGGCGGAGGTACATAAATGACCGATACGGTCGCGCCGGTGCGCTCCTTTGCTTGGCGCACGCTGCCGAAAATCGGAATGCCTTCGAAGTCCGCGCCGGCCTTGTTCGGATTGACGCCGGCCACGAAACAGGCCTTGCCGTTGGCGTAGTCGCGGCACAAGCGGGTGTGGAACGCCCCGGTCTTGCCGGTAATGCCTTGGGTGATCACCCGGGTGTTCCTGTCGATCAGGATGCTCATACCGCGCGCTCTTTGTTCGCGCCGCCAACGGCGGCGACGATTTTCTGCGCCGCGTCCGCGATGTTGCCGGCGGATATGATCGGCAGACCGGAAGCCTGCAGCAGCTGCCTGCCGATCTCCTCGTTCGTGCCCTTCATGCGCACCACCAAGGGAACGCTGAGTTTCACTTCCTTCGCCGCCGCGATCACCCCTTCGGCGATCGTGTCGCAGCGCATGATGCCACCGAAAATATTCACGAGAATGCCCTTGACCGCCGGATTCTTCAGCATCAGCTTGAACGCTTCGGTGACCTTTTGCGTGGTGGCGCCGCCGCCGACATCGAGAAAGTTGGCGGGCTCGGCGCCGAACAACTTGATCGCGTCCATGGTGGCCATCGCGAGCCCCGCGCCGTTCACCAAACAGCCGATGTTGCCGTTGAGCGAGATATAGGAGAGGTCGAACTTGGAGGCCTCGACCTCGGCCGGATCCTCCTCGTCGAGATCGCGCATGGCGACGATATCGGGATGGCGGAACAGCGCGTTGTCGTCGAAATTCAGTTTGGCGTCGAGCGCCAGCACTTTGCCGTCGCCGGTGAGGATCAGCGGATTGATCTCGGCGAGCGAGGCATCGCATTCGACGAATGCCCGGTACAAGCCGTGCATGAATTGGCGCGCTTGCGCAACGGAGGCCGGCGGTATGCCGATCTTGCGCGCGACCTCGTCCGCTTGGTGCTCGGTCAGGCCCGCGACGGGATCGATCGCCACCTTGTGTATCTTTTCGGGCGTGCGGGCGGCGACTTCCTCGATCTCCATACCGCCCTCGGAGCTCGCCATCAGGGTGACGCGCTGCGAAGCGCGGTCGACGACCATGCCGACGTAGAGCTCCTTGCGGATATCCGCGCCCTCCTCGACCAGCAGGCGCTTGACCAGGCGGCCTTCCGGGCCGGTCTGATGAGTGATCAGCGTCATGCCGAATATCTTCGAGGCATACTCGTGAACTTCATCGAGCGATTTCGCCACCTTGACGCCGCCGCCCTTGCCGCGGCCGCCGGCGTGGATCTGCGCCTTGACCACCCAGACCTTGCCGCCGAGCCCGCGCGCCGCGGCATCGGCTTCGGCGACCGAAAAACACGGCGTTCCGCGCGGGGTTGCGACGCCGTATCGGCGCAGGATCTCTTTACCTTGATACTCGTGAACATTCATATCGGCATTCCTCGTGCGCCGGCCGAAATCGGCCAAGCCAACTTATTCGACTGGATGCTCCCACGCGACGGGAACCTGCGCCAGCGGGCTCCTGCACGCGAGGGACTCTAAGTGGACACGCGATCGCCGGCGGCGTGTGCGCCGCCGAGCAGCGGCCGGTCTTCCTCGAGGCGTTTCGCCAGGAGCTTGGTGAGCGCATGGACCGTGTCCAAGTGCGGTGTCGGCGTGTCGGTGAGCCGAGCCAGCTCGACCACGGAACCGAGCAGTGCGTCGATTTCGAGCGTGCGCCGGGCTTCGACGTCCTGCAGCATCGAGGTCTTGTGGTGCCCGACCCGCTCGGCGCCGGCGATGCGCTTCTCGATGGGTACGCGGAAGGTGATGCCGAGCTTGTTGGCGATGCTCTGCGCCTCGCTCATCATGGTGTGCGCCAGGGCGCGGCTCAATGGATACTGGCAGATGCCGGCGAGCGTCGCTCGCGACAGCGCGCTGATCGGATTGAAGGTGAGGTTGCCCCACAGCTTCAACCAGATCTCCGCACGGATATCGCTGAGCACCGGCGCCTGCAGCCCGCCCCTGATGAAGCACTCCGAAACTCGCGTGACCCGATCGCTCACAGTCCCGTCGGGCTCGCCGACCGGGAACCGGTTGCCCTCGACGTGTTTGATCACGCCGCGAGCGAGCAATTCGATCGCCGGATACACCACGCAGCCGATCACGCGCTCGCAGGGAATATTCGCGCCGATCCATCCGCCGGGGTCGACGCTTTGGATCCGAGTGCCCGCCAGTGCGCCGCCGTGCTGGTGGAAGTACCAGTAGGGTATGCCGTTCTGCATCGGCACCACCACCGTATCCGGGCCGAAGAGCTTCGGCACGTCGAGCGCAACCGCTTCGACTTGATGCGCCTTCAGGGCGAGAATCACCACATCCTGCGGCCCCGCCGCGGCGTAATCCGCGGTCGCGTTGACCCGCGGCACCGCTTGCTCGCTGCCATCGGTCATCACCAGACGAATGCCGCGGGTTCTGAGCGCTTCGAGATTCGCGCCGCGCGCGATGAAGGTCACGTCCTCGCCGGCGTGGGCGAGCCGCGCCCCGAGGAAGCCGCCAATCGCACCGACACCGATGATCGCTATTTTCACTCGCGTCCGCCCGCCGGGCGCACGCAGCCGCGCCCTAAATTATTTTTCGCTACTGCGGCAAACGGCCAGGAACGCTAGTTCGTCCCCGGCCGCATTGCGAATACCCATCTCGTTCAGCTTCCGGACTCGCGCCTCAGAACGTGTAGTGCAAGCCGGTGGACACGCCGAGCGGACGGCATCCGCCCCAGGTCGTCGGTCCGGCGCTGCTGTAGTCGATGAACGCCTGGGTCGTGCCGTCATGACAATCCGTCGTGATACCACGGCCACCGGCGCCGATATCATAGTGGGCATTGTCGTGATTGACGGTTTCCGCCGCGTCGATGTACCAGTACAGGTTCTTGTCGAAGCGGTACTTCCACGCAATGGTGTACATGTTCGCGTAGTTCTTGGTGGTGTTAGGATTGTAATTGTGCTGCCCACCCGGATCCCCCACCGATGAACCGGCGTGCGCCCAGCCGATGCTCACGTTACTTTTCGGCGTGAAGTCCTGCGTGGCCGCAAACCAAAAGCCCATTCGCTGCCGCTCGTTCTGAAATTGCAGATCGGCCGGAAGTTTGCGTTGCATTTCTTCGTAGATACCGCTCAAGGTCAGCCCAAAATCGAATTTGTATTGCCCTCCGACCTTGAATGCCGTCTCGTTCACCACATCTCCAATATACCCCGGCGTGCCAAAAGTCGCCGGTTGCGGGTACTCGGCGGCATAGGCGTTGTAGCTGCCGCAGTCGATGATCGGCGACGTGGTGGAGCAGGTGCTCGCAAGCACGGCACCTGATGCCGGGTCGGTCACATTGGCGATGGTAAAGAGCGAATTGTAGTACGGGATGTTGGCGCCGATGCCGTCGCTCGCGCGATTCACGCCCTGGTGGATTTCGTAGGCCGCCGTCAGGTAGAGGGGGCCCTGCTCGAACTTCAGGTCGAAGCTAAAGGCGTTGTTGTAGGCGCCGTCCGCGCAGGCGAGCGGCAGATTGCCGCTTCCCGGCACGTTGCCGCCGGCGCAATCGGGCGAACCCGAGGATTGACCCTCGTTGTACGGCGTGCGGTTTTGGCCCGGCGAGAACAGCGCGTCGAAACTGAACATGCCGCCGATTTTGGGCGATTCGTACCAGATCGAGTGATCGATTCGCGACCCGAACTCG
>Ga0207927_1000089_pt1 | contig 36537 bp, 30 predicted proteins | sample NGESurdeep072012_2_FD_184456 | JGI IMG/M metagenome (GOLD analysis project Ga0207927, IMG submission 184456) | Arctic peat soil microbial communities from Barrow, Alaska - NGEE Surface sample 210-2 deep-072012 (SPAdes) | ecosystem: Environmental > Terrestrial > Soil > Wetlands > Peat ... | reverse complement strand
GCGGGATCGGTGGCCGAGCACTTCGACCTGCTGCTGGCACGCGACGTTTTCATCCATGGCGAGATGCACTTGCGCATTCGCCATAACCTGATTGCGCTTCCCGGAGTGAAGCTCAATAGTGTGCGCCGCGTGTTTTCGCATCCCGTGGCGCTCGACCAGTGCCGCAATTTCTTCGGATCGCATCCAGGAGTTCAGGCCGTGCCGTTTTACGACACGGCGGGGAGCGTGCGACACATCGTCGAAGAGAACCTGCAGGACGCGGCCGGCATCGCCGCCAATCGCGCCGCCGCTGAGTATGGCGGACGCGTACTGCTTTCCGGCATCGAAGACGACCAGCAGAACTACACGCGATTCCTGCTGATCACGAAATCGAAAAAGGTTGGCAAGGGAGCCAACAAGACCTCGCTGGCGTTCGCGTTGAAGAACGTTCCCGGCGTGCTGTTCAAGGCGCTCAGCGTATTTGCACTACGGGACATAAGCTTGAGCAAAATCGAGTCGCGCCCCATGCGCGGACGTCCGTGGGAGTACGTGTTCTTCGCCGACATCCTGCGCGGTGATGACGAAGCCGCGCGCCACGCGCTGCGTCACTTGAGCGAGATCGCCGAATTCGTAAAAGTGTTGGGCGTCTATCCAGCAGCAAAAGCGCGGCCGAAGTAGGCAGGTGGACCACGGCGTCCCGTTTTAGGAAACAATTTGTAAACAATAGCCGACGGCGGTTGTAGCCGCGTCCCGCCTTGGATACAATCCTCTGCGCCTGAAAGATGCGGTCTCGAGTCGTCGCCTGGGAGCTCGGGATTTCGTCCCATATGGTTAATTCAATGTTTGTTGGACATCCAGAGATTATTACGACACGCCCAACGCCGAGAAAGCCTACGATGTTATCGAGATCGGCAAGGGCGCCGCTGCATCTTTTATAACGGTTCACTCATCCAATCTTGAGTGTAACTGACTCAAGGAGTCATATGCCTAGCAAAACTAATAAGATAGACGCGAAGGTCGTCCCTGAAGCAAGCCCAGATCCCGAGTTTCGCAACGATGCGGATGAAGCCCGCACGTTGCCATTGCTGCCGGTTCGCGACACGGTGTTGTTTCCTCATGCCGTGCTGCCCCTGACGGTGGGGCGCGAGAGTTCGGTCCAGTTGATCAACTCACTGGGCGACGACAAGACCATTATCGTTGTGGCGCAGCGAGAAGCGCGCGTGGACTCGCCGCAACCGACCGATCTGTTCGCGGTGGGAAGCCTGGCCGTGGTGCACAAAGTGGTGCGCATGCCCAACCAGAGCCTGTTTGTGTTTGCCGAGGGCCTGGAGCGCGTGAAGGTGACGGAGTACACGCAATTGACTCCATTCATGCGAGCCACGGTGGAGTCAATTCCCGAGATCAACGCTCCCCTGAATGCGCAGATTGAGGCCCTGCAGCGCAACGTGCTGACGCTGTTCCAGCAGATTGTGGCGGGCTCTCCCACGTTGTCAGATGAACTCTCGACCGTGGCAGCCAATATTGAAGACGCCGGGCGCATGGTGGACTTCATCGCGTCATCGCTGCCCTCACTGTCAACTCGCGACAAGCAGGATGTGCTGGAGACGCCCGATGTGCAGGCGCGTCTCGACAAGATCAACCAGCACCTGGCGAAAGAACTTGAAGTTCAGCAACTTCGCAACAAGATCCAAAGCGAAGTGCAGGACAAGGTGCAGCAGACGCAGCGCGAGTATTACCTGCGCGAGCAGATGAAGGCCATCCAGAAGGAACTGGGCGAGCAGGACGAAACCACGCGCGACGCCGAGGAGTTGCGGCAGAAGATCGAAGCTGCCGGCATGCCCGACGACGTGAAGAAAGAAGCGTTGAAAGAGCTCGGACGCCTCGCTCGCATGTCTCCGATGGCGGCTGACTACGGGCTCACTCGCAATTACATCGAGTGGCTGGCGATCTTGCCGTGGCAGAAATCGTCGGGGGTCGAGATCGACATCCCGAAGGCGAAAGAGATCCTCGACTCCGATCACTACGACCTGGAGAAGGTGAAGAACCGCATCCTCGATTACCTTTCGGTTCGGCGTCTGAAACCGAACATGAAGGGGCCGATTCTGTGCTTCGTCGGACCTCCGGGTGTCGGTAAGACCTCGCTGGGCAAGTCGATTGCGCGGTCGCTGGGACGCAAGTTCGTTCGCCTGTCACTAGGCGGAGTGCATGACGAGGCCGAAATCCGCGGACATCGCCGGACCTACATTGGCGCTCTGCCGGGCCAGATAATGCAGGGCATTCGCCGCGCTGAGACCAACGATCCGGTGTTCATGCTCGACGAAATCGACAAGGTAGGACGCGATTTTCGCGGCGATCCCGGCTCAGCGCTATTGGAAGCGCTGGACCCGGAGCAGAACTTCAGCTTCCGCGATAACTACCTCGACGTGCCGTTCGATTTGTCGAAGGTGCTGTTCATTACGACAGCGAACCAACTCGATCCGGTGGCCGAGCCCCTGCGCGATCGCATGGAGATCATCGAACTGCAGGGCTACACCGAGGAAGAGAAGTCACACATCGCGTTCCAGTACCTGATCCCGCGGCAGATCGAAGAGAACGGCATCACCAAGGAGCAGATCGAGTTCCCCGACGAAACCATCGGCTTCCTCATTCGCCATTACACGCGGGAGGCGGGCGTTCGTAACCTGGAACGTACGATCGGCACGATCTGCCGCAAGCAGGCGCGCCGTATCGCGGAAGGCAAGACCGACAAGTTGGTGGTCACGCCTGAACTGGTGCAGCACACCGACATGCTGGGCGGAATGAAGATCCGCACCGAGGGCGAAATTGCCGAGCGCACCAAGCGCACCGGCGTCGCCGTCGGACTGGCGTGGACTCCGACCGGCGGGGACATCCTCTTCATCGAGGCCAACAAGATGAAGGGCAAGGGTGGATTCACCATGACCGGACAACTCGGCCAGGTGATGCAGGAATCGATGCAGGCCGCGCTGACTTGGGTCCGCTCCAACGCGAAGGAGTTGGGGATCGACGAAGAGTTCTTCGCCGGCCACGACATCCACATCCACGTGCCGGCGGGCGCTATTCCCAAGGACGGCCCCTCGGCTGGTGTCACCATGGCGACGGCGTTGGTGTCGTTGCTCACCGATCGGCCGGTGCGTCCGCTGACGGCGATGACTGGCGAGATCACGCTGAGCGGCAATGTGCTGCCCATCGGCGGAATCAAGGAGAAGGCCTTGGCCGCGAAACGTGCGGGGGTGAAGGACATCATCCTGCCGGAAGAAAATCGCCAGAATGTGCAGGAAGACCTTACGCCCGAACAGCTGCAGGGACTCACCATGCACTATGTGAAGTCGATTCCAGAGTTGCTGGAGATTGCCCTGCCCAGCAGTCGCGCTGATGAAAAGCATGACGCGGAAGTGCGCGAGCAGGTGTTGACGGGCGCTCCGGTGGCGTAATCACAAGAAACGAAGGCTGCAGTGAAAGTGCGGCCGCCTCAACGCAGAAAGCCACCCAACGCGGGTGGCTTTTCTTATTCACGCGATAGCGAGGGCAACAATGGTGATGTCGTCACCTGCTACATCCTGCGACCATGCCCTGACTTCCTTGCTGAGCGAGGCGCAGAGATGGTCGGCAGAAAGAGGCTGCGACAGTATGGATTTAACGCGATCCGGTCCGAACTCTTCGCCGCGCCGATCCGCCTCGAGCACACCATCTGTGTAGAGCAGAAAGCGATCGCCTTGTCCGACACTGAAGGTCTTCGACTCGTAGCTTGCGAAGGGCATGATGCCGAGAATCAAGCCATTCTCAACGATGTCATGAATTGAGTTATCAGCAGCGCAGTAATGCATCATGGCAGGATGGCCGGCGGCACTATAACGGCCGGTTCGGGACTGCAGATCGAGAAACAGGTAGGCTGCAGTGACAAATTGTCCTTGCAGTTTGCCGGTCAGAATGGAATTCAGCCCGGCCATGACTTTCGCCGGATCATCTGCGTGCTCGAATTGCGCAGCGATCGCAACCTTCACCATTGATGCCACAATCACGAGAAACTCGTAGAAATCTCCTGCCACCTCCGACATGGGGACATACTCGGCAGCCACATGCAGGCCCCGAAGCTCGGGCATTCCCTCTGGCAGGATCGACGTCTGGATGCGCCGCGCGATTTCCAGTTCTTTGCGGATGGCCAGCAGCGCCTCCTCGGTGCGCATGCTGCGACGAGCGACCACGTATCCCAGAGAGCACAGAAACAGCGCGAACCCGATGAACTCGTAGTCCGCTCCACCGCTTGGAAGCCAGCCTTTCAGATTGTTGTAGATGACGAAAGATCCCCAGATCAGCAGGACGACCCGCAGAGTGTTCCGCTCCGGGACCTTATCGGCGGGGACAACATAGAGATATACGATCATCGCCACGGTGAAGCCGATCACCAGGACGTTGTTCACCACGAAAAGGGTGCGGACCACATCGCCATTGGCGAAAAAAGCGAGGAACGCGGCCGCCATCAATGCGTTCACGGTGAGCAGTGACTTGGTCACCCAGTTGTGTTTCTGTGAGACCAACCCCCAGCCAAACAGGATGGCGGGAATGCCAATCGTGAAGGTGACGAGGGCAATTTGGAACTCGATGATGCGACCGGAGAGAAAGTATCCCGCTGACTGGGTCATCAGCAGCGCGCGGTACCCATACATGAAGGCGAGGAGGCCAAACCAGAGGCGCACTCGGTCCTGGGTATTCCGGCGCATCCACTGCACCAGAATGGAGCCCAGTCCGATGGCCATGGAAACAATGGCGACAACCAGTCGAGCGGCATCCCCGAGCAAGATACGGCGCAACTCAGCGGCGGTGTCTGGGGAAACTTGCATGGTCAATTCGAGCCGTTTACAAGATAACGTGACGAACCCCGACACGCAAAGCTGCAGGCTAGCGCTGGCGCGGAGCAAACAGCCGGAAGTACAGATTCAGAAGCGACGAGCGTTCGGATTCAGCCTGCGATTGATGCCAATCGTAAACCTGGTACTCCGACATTTGCATAACAACGAGCAGTTGCTGGTCATCGATTTTGCGTTTGGCCATCAGGTCGCGGTGCTTCTGCTTCATGCGCTTCCTGCCGCGAATGGCGCTGCGCAGCCCTCGCAGGTACGCGAACACGCCGGCCCGCCTCACCGCATACAGAAACCACATCACCTGGTACGCGATAATGCGGGGCAGCAACTGGCGAAAAACCGCCTCAGGATAATCCTTCATCAGCACGAAAAGCTGGTTGCGGGTGATGTACTCGACGACCCGCGGATGCAGCGCTTGTCCCAGCGTCGCGCTGCCAACGTGATAGGCAACAGCGCCTGGAACGTAAATCCCGCGATAGCCGATGAGATGGGCGCGCAAAGCCAGGTCCAGGTCATCGATGTAGGCAAAGAAGTCGGCATCCAGGGCCCCACACAACAGGAACGCCTTGGAGCGATAGAGCACCGCCGCGCCACAGGCTGACAGCAGCGGCATGGGCTGATCGAACTGCCGGTGATCGGAGTCGAGGTGGCCAAGCCGGTACGACGCCCCGGCAAGCAGCATCGCATCACCAGCACCATCGAGCCGTGTGGGTTCGCTGGCCCGCAACAGCTTGCCCGTCGCGAAGCCTAGCGTCTCGTCTGCGTCGAGCGTCTTCACCAGTTTCTCCAAGTAGTCCGGGGCAAGCTCGACATCGTTGTTCAGCAGCAGGACGTAAGGTGATGGCACTGCTGCCATTCCGCGGTTGATGGAGTTCGTTGTGCCTTCATTGACTTGAAGCTCGATGCGCATGGTGTTGCGCGGGAGAGGATCGGGGAGAATGCTGTCGGAACGGGCCTCGTTCTCGATGACGACGATCTTCCACTGTTCGGCGGGCAGAGTCTGGCGTTGGATGGACTCAATGCAGCGTGCGGTCAGATCGGGCCGGTGCAGAGACGGGATGGCGATAGCGACGGTCTTCACGCGAGTCTAGGGGGATTGTACACAGCGCAGATGTGGCATGCTGCGCGGAAGCCAATAGGCGTCGCGATGTATGACGCCTCACGATTACCAATGACTCGCCATAATTCAAGGCAGTTCCGCTTTTGCGGTCCTTTTCGAGATAGCAGTCGTGATTACGTCGATTGCCTCAATGCGAGCTTCGAACTGAGCGAGTTGGAATCTCGATGGAGATCTTCCACATCTCGGCTGGCAGCGTCTAGTGTTGATTGGACTCAATTCACCGCGCGGTAAGACCGGGAAACTTGCAACGACGGAACGGCGCAGGCGACGGTCCTCACGCGAGTCTAACGGCGTTGCATACAGCGCGGATGCGGACGAGAGACATGGATGGGAGGATAGTTGTCCGGGGCAGGTGCCCGTTCGGTATACTCTCTACAGTCACCCATCGTGGACGAGTTAGAATTCCCGGATTCATCTTATGCCGCATATCTCTCCACTCAGAACGCAATCGGTGGACTCTGCAGTTATTCCAGCGGCCGTGCCGGGATCTCCTTACCAGTTTAAGAGTTCTGATCCATACTCGAGCCACACCTTCGTCCTGTCGATGTTGCAGTCCGGAGCCAATCGACGAGTGCTGGACGTAGGCGCAGCCCACGGATATCTTGCGGCCGCCCTTCGCGACCGGAGATTCCATGTTACTGGCATCGAAGCAAATCCTGATCTGGCGCGAGAGGCAGCCCAGCATTGCGACGAACTGCTGGTGGCGGATTTGGATGAGCCGTTACCCGATTTCAACGAACGGTTCGATGTAGTTCTTTTTGGAGATGTTCTTGAACACCTTAAGAACCCCATGGATGTTCTGGTTTCGCTAAACCGAAATCTCAAGCCTGACGGTATCGTGATCGTCTCTTTGCCGAATATTGCCAACCTATATGTACGTTTGCACTTGCTGATGGGTCGGTTCGACTACCAGGAACGGGGCATTCTGGACCGCTCTCACCTCAGATTCTTTACGCGAAAGACATTTCGAGAACTTCTCGACGACGCCGGTTTGGAGGTGATGCAATTGACAGCGACCCCCATTCCACTGCCACTAATTGTCCCACGGCGATACCATGGAAAGTTACTGGCTTTGGTTCACGCCTTCAATAACTGGATGGCCGTCCATTGGGCAACCCTGTTTGGATACCAATTGATTGCGGTCGCTCGCAAAAGGAGCACGGGTTGAAGCCGAAAGTAGTCGTCGTCATGCCGGCGTATAACGCCAGCCGCACCCTCCGCATGACGTACGAGGAACTTCCTAAGGAACACGTTCACCTTGTGATTCTGGTGGATGATGGATCCACCGACGACACCATTGATATCGCGCGAGCATTGAAGCTGGAAGTATTTGTGCACAATCGCAACTATGGTTACGGCGCTAATCAAAAGACCTGTTACGCAGAAGCCCTGAAGGCCGGCGCCGATATAGTTGTGATGGTGCATCCGGATTACCAATACGATCCTACGTTGTTGCCACAAATCATTCAGCCCATTATGGAAGGGACGGCCCACCTGGTCCTGGGTTCGCGCCTCAAGGAAGGATCCGCGTTGCAGCAAGGAATGCCGTGGTGGAAATATATTTCCAATCGCTTCCTTACGTGGCTTGAGAATGTCACGTTCGGGCTGCACCACTCCGAGTATCACACCGGGTATCGCGCCTTCGATCGGACGCTCCTGGAAACCGTGAATTACTCGATGAACTCCGACAAGTTCATATTCGATCAGGAAATCATCGCGCAGGCGGTGGCGGCGGAATTCAAGATTGAAGAAGTTGCCGTACCCACTCGCTACTTTGCCGAGGCCTCGCAAATCGGCTTCGTGGCAAGTTCGATTTACGGCTTGCGTATTCTTTCCCTTTTGGCGAAGTACACACTGCACAAGACCGGTATGCGGAGAAGCCGCCAGTTTGAGAGCTTGCAGCGGCGATATAACCATCCAGCTGCCCCAGAGATTGCGGGACGCGACAGAACTTAGGGCAGATTATAAGGCGAAGGCGCTGCTTCCATTCCGCGATTGATGGAATATCGTGCCTTCATTGACGGGAAGCTCGATGCGCATGGTGTTGCGCGTCAGCGGATCGAGAAGAATGCTGTCAGGACGCGCCTCGTTCTCCATGACGACGATCTTCCACCGTTCGGCGGGCAGGATCTGTCGTTGGACGAACTCAATGCAGCCGGGCGGTGAGATCGGGCCGATGCAGAGAGATGGTGATGGTCTTCACGCGAGTCTAGGGGGATTCTACACACCGCCGAGTAATGATCCGCTAAGATGCCGGGGCGACTGCCTGATGAAGGCGTTCACCCAGGGGATGGCCGAAACGAACGACTCGCAGCGGCGAAACGCAAGCGCGTTGTCGGAAGGCTACTGGTTTATCACCAAGGGACTTTGCCCCCAGCGAAGCCGGATTTTCGACCAGGCCAGCCAATTACGTTACGAGCGAGGCGCTGGAATCCGTCCGAACCACTTTCACTATCGCGGAGCAGGCGTTTGATGCGTCAATGTCGTGAAACCAAGCCACGCCCTCCTGGACCAGAGTGACGGTTATTTCAAAATCTCCTTCGATGTCGGGGGCCAGAACCTCCATGCGGCAGTGGATTGTTGAGCACGGCAGCAGCATACGCGGAAGGAGGGTTCGATTGCCATCTCCGCGGTCAACCGAAATCGGAGGAAGCGTGCTTTTCCATCGGTAAGAAATATTTACCGGGTACGGAGGTTCGGAGGTCAAGAAAACGTCGGAAAGATTTTCAACTATGCAATCCACCAGTGTGAGCTTGCCAGTGACGAAACTGGCGGGGATTTCGGCAGCAACTCGGACCTTGAACTGGTCGGGAGTTAGCCTTTCGCTCACCGCCCAGAGATGCTTGGGCTCAATCCCAACGTCCCGAAACATCTGTAATTGGTCGCTCTCGCTGACGCGCAAAGGATTGGTACGAAACCCCGTCTTGACGGCGTGCAAGAGAGCGCGAGGCACAACCGCCACTTCGCTGACCTCACGGAAAGGGACCTCCAAGCGAGCGACGAAACTGAAATCAGCGCGGCGTAAGATCGCAACCGATCCTCGTATGGAGCCGTCATACGAACCACGCTTTACACTCTCGCCGACGATGACGTAATCGTCGGTGACGGCCAGACCGCGCGTGAAAGAGCGCAGTGGTGCTTCCTGTCTCCGATGACCTTCCGCATCCACTTGCACGATAGCGTTGCGCAATGAATCACAAACTGTCCAGGCGTCGTCGAAATAACGTGGGCTGTGAGGTGCGCAGAGATCCGTAACCACAGCGCGGCCGGAGGCGATATCGAACACGATTCCATCGCCCTTCATAAGATGATCCTTATAGCCGCGGTAATGAGGGTATTTGCCGAAGGCGCATGCATAAACGCGCCGACCAACGAGACAGACATCGTTAAGATGCCAGGAATCATCTTCGCCGGGTGCATGCCAACGTCGCGCAACTTTGCCATCCAGCGTGATCCACAAAAGGCTGTTTGTTCCAGTGGATGAGACGATGAGATGCTGACCGTCCCAGGTCATGTAATGCGGGTCAGACAGTTCGTCGACTCGCAGGTAATGTGAGACACCGCGGTCATCATAGATTAGGATCTCGCCGCCGCCGGTATTCAGCGAAGTGCGAAGCAATCGCGCCAGCCGGTTTTCGCAGAGAGTGATCCCTGCGGTACTCAAGCGGTCTATCGTCTCCGAAGCCTCTCCGTCGAGAGCATGCAGACCACCGCCGGTGTCGCCATCTCCGGCGCCACTAACCAAAAGAATGCCGTCGTTTATAGCGGCTGTGTTGAACTTAAGCTGTTGCGCTGTCAATCGATTGGCCCTTGTTTCGCAGATACTCCCGGGATTGCAGTACAATTCTATCCCTCAATAGTTAACTGTAAAACGAGTATTCGTCGGGAAGAGAGCGCACACCAGCCAGTAACGTACCGGCTCCGACCGCGGGTCAAGCAGTCGTCGTTTCACCGCCGGCGGTCGAATGTCGCGTAACGAACTACGCCGCCGTTTTCTTTCCGCGTCCTCCTCATTTCCAACATTATCGGGTACCGCGGTTCTCGAACTTGGTATAGGTAACTACCGCACCGTTGGAGCTGATCATATACGCGTCAGCAATGATCGCGCCGGGCGGTCCGTTATGGCTGAACATGGCAAATCCATTGCTCTTGTCTGGAAGATGCAAATCACTCGCACTTGCGTTCCTGGTCACCTCCCCTGTGACCGGTATTGTGAATCGCACCGAAGTGATGATGGCATTGTTCCAGTCGTAAATGGTTAAGACTCCCGTCACGGGCATGTCCGAGACGTTCAGGAATCCCCACTGATCGCCGTAGCCACCCCGCGTGCTCCAGCGTAAATTGAAGAGCGTGGTATCCAATGCCCGGAAAGAGTAGCTTCCGGCGCCCGCAACATTAGTGACACCGATCAGGTGAAGGCCCGCACTTTGCGCGGTGAATGATACGCGCCGCCCAGCGCCATTACCGTTTTTCAGGATCACGGGTGCATATCCGCTGTTCTGCGTTACCGCGACGCTCGATGACCCGCGACAGCCCTGCATCGTGTCACCCGGACCGAAAACTGAGAGAGTAGCGAACTGCACTCGTGTCGCATTCAGATAGTTGTCGGCGGGAGGCTCGAACTCCACCGAATAGGAGTGGCCAATCTGAGCATCGATGCCATACCAATATGTCGTCTTTAAGGGAAAGGTGGACTGAGTGATTCGGCCATCCGCAATCAGGAGAACAGGGGTTGTGCAATCGGTGCTTTCACCCTGTGCCCATGGAGCGCAAATTGCCGCAATTACGACGACCAATTGAAACAGACGAGTCGGCACGCGGGAATACCTCCGGAATCAGGTAATTGAGTTGCGATCCAATGGTAATCTTGCGATGGTTACCTTGAACGGTTTTCTGCGGTTTGCTGCCCGAATATTCCCAGAGTGGGAAAACTGCTTCATACTGCGGCTCAAGTACACGCGGCGAGAAAGACTGGCTTACTCGGAGTACAGTTTCATTCGAGGGCTGACCTTCGAGTTCAGGGCGTACTGTATTCTAAAACTTCGAGTCCGGTCCGGGGTACATCCGCCCGATCTGGCACAAGCCAACTATGAAAGAACTGGTGTTCGAGTCGTACCGCAATCGTGAGCTTATCTGGGCTTTGGCCTTGAAGGAGCTGACCATCCGGTACAAACGGTCGGCCCTAGGGTTTCTGTGGGCGCTCCTGAATCCCGCCCTTCTCATGCTGGTACTGACGGCGGTGTTTTCCACCATCATGCGGTTTCCGATTCGCAATTACCCGATCTTCTTATTGAGCGCCCTGCTTCCATGGACCTTCTTTTCACAGTCGCTGGCGTACGGAGTGGAATCAATCGTAGGGAACGCTGAATTGATCAAGAAGATCTCGGTGGCAAAGCTGGTGTTTCCCATGGCGGCTGTGGTTGCCAACCTCATCAACCTGCTGCTCTCACTTATTCCGCTGGCTCTATTGGTGCTAGCCATGCGGTACCCGTTCCACTGGACTTGGCTTTACCTGCCCGTGCCAATCCTGGCACTTTCGTTGTTCACTCTCGGAGCGTGCTTCCTGTTTGCCGCTGCCAACGTGTACTACCGGGACGTGACCCACATCATTCAGATCCTGCTCTCAGCCTGGTTCTACCTGACTCCCATCATTTATTCGCTGGATTTCATTCCCGCGAACCGGCAGTGGATCTTCAAGCTGAATCCGCTGATCTACGTCATCAACGGATTCCGGCTGTCGGTGTATTACGGGCAGCTGCCCAAGTCACAATCGATCGTTGCCTCATTTGCCTGCGCGCTGATTGCATTGTTCCTCGGGTTCGCCCTTTTCCGCCATTACCAGGATGATTTCGTCTTCTACGTTTGAAAGGCTGGGACAGACAGAGCGGGCATACCCTGACTTCTGCCAGGAGTGGCACCGAAGCATCACGGCAAAGGTCGCCTTCCTACGAGTCCCGCCAGACGCGGCCTTCGGCCGCTTGAACTATTGGAGCGCCAGTGAGACTCCCGGAAGGATCAGTTTGTCGCCATGTGCATTGGTGGCTCGAACCGTGACCGGATGCTTACAGGGGCCGAGCTTCTTGATCGGTGCTTCAATTTCCCAGCAGGACTTTTCGAACTCGGGCCGGTCGAACGCGGCGGCCACGTCCGACCGGGAATCGAAAGTCCTACTCTCGGTAACTACTTTTCCGTCGATCAGCAGGGGCACGGCAGCAATTGGCACCCCGGCGACGGCAGAAGCGGCCCATCCCTGGGCTTGTACACGGCCCGGTTCACCCTGACTTGCTGGAATAGCAGTGAGGATGTCAACACTGCCCAGAACCCTCTGCTTGGGCAACCTCATAGTGTGGCGGAGGCGGCTGTGCGGGCGCCGGACTCGAACTGCCCGTGTGTTCTTCGGCGGGTGGTGGGAGATGAACAGGCGACAATTAGCGCCATGACCATGATGGCAAACAGAAAGAAGACAGAATGCCGCACGCGGATGATCGCTACGGATGACCGACCCATAATTCTAAGTCTAGTCTAGCTTGCACCCAGGAGTCCCGATGGAGTCGCGTAACAAACCCACACCACACGACCTTGAACCGGGGTGTCTGTCGCCGGGCTTGAAATGTGTAATAGAATCGTGAGATGAGCACCCGAGCGTCCGAACTCCGTGGCCAAATACTCGACTTGGCGGAAGAGTATTTCCGGGAGCGGTTTCCGGACCGGCCTTTCGTAGCCCAGGAGTCGGCTGTTCCGGTTTCCGGCAAGGTCTTGAGCGGCGGTGACTTGCGAAATCTGGTGGATGCTGCCTTGGATTGTTGGCTGACTACGGGAAGGTTCGCCAAGGAATTTGAGCGCCGTTTTGCCCGTTACTTTGGAGTTCGTGGTTGCTCGCTGGTGAATTCGGGGTCGTCCGCTAATCTCGTGGCTTTCTCGGCGCTGACCTCTCCGAAACTTGGAGAGCGCAGGCTCAAGCCGGGCGATGAGGTCATCACCCTGGCAGCCGGGTTTCCGACCACGGTAAACCCTATCATCCAGAACCAATGTATTCCGGTCTTTATTGACATATCTTTGCCCACGTACCAGTTGGATGCTTCTCAGTTGGAAGGCGCACTCAGCGAGCGTACGCGGGCGATCATGTTTGCCCACACTCTCGGCAACGTCTGCGACTTGGACGCCGTGGTCAGCTTTGCGAAGAAGCATAACCTGTGGTTTGTCGAGGACAGTTGCGACGCGCTGGGTTCGACCTACAACGGAAAGGTAGTGGGAACATTTGGCGACTTGGCGACGGTCAGCTTTTACCCGGCGCACCACATCACTATGGGTGAAGGTGGGGCTGTACTGACCGACTCGGCGCTTCTGAAAACCCTGGTCGAGTCGTTCCGCGACTGGGGCCGTGATTGCTGGTGCGATCCCGGCAAAGACAATACCTGCGGCAAGCGATTTCAGTGGCAGTTGGGCGAGTTGCCCGAGGGGTATGATCACAAGTACACCTACTCTCACGTGGGCTACAACCTGAAGATGACCGACATGCAAGCGGCCCTGGGCCTCTCGCAATTGGAGCGGCTCCCAAGTTTTATCGCGGCACGCAAACGGAACTTCCGGTATCTGCATGAGCGGCTAACGCCTTATCAAGACGTACTGATTCTGCCGGAGAGTTATCCAGCAGCAGATCCAAGCTGGTTCGGCTTCCCAATTGGCGTCAGAGAAGACGCGCCGTTCACTCGCAATGCCGTCATTGAGGCGCTGGAAAGTCGCAAGATTGGGACGCGGCTCCTTTTTGCAGGGAATCTGGTGCGGCAGCCCGCATACCAGGGAGCCAAGTACCGCGTCGCGGCAGAACTGAAGTTCACGGACTACGTCATGCGTAACGTGTTTTGGATCGGCGTCTATCCCGGTCTCACGGAACCCATGCTGGACTACATCGTGGACGCGTTTTCCGCGTTCATGCGGGACTTCAAAGCGTCGCCGGCTACGCTCTAAACCAGCCCTGCAAGGCTTCGAAGGTTTTGTTTTGCCTGCATCAGGTTAAGCCTGTATTCCTGCATTGGCGGGCTGTATTTTTCATGACCAAACGACTAATCAGCATCGTAACGCCCTGCTACAACGAAGAACTCAACGTACGAGAGCTCTATCTAAGGATGCGGGCTGTGATGGAGGCATTGCCTGAATATCATTACGAGCACATCTTCATCGACAACGCATCCCACGATAAGACTGTGTCCATTCTGCGGGAAATTGCGGCTGCCGACAGTAATGTAAAGGTGATCGTCAATGCCCGGAACTTCGGTCATCTGCGTTCGCCAATGCATGCATTTCTGCAGGCCCAGGGAGATGCCGTGGGGATTCTGTACGCCGACCTGCAGGACCCACCCGAGTTGTTCCGGGAGATGATCCGGGAATGGGAGAAGGGGACGCCGGTCGTCGCCGCCATCAAGAATGCCAGTGACGAAAGCGGATTCATGTACGGCATCAGGACGGCCTACTACCGCTTGGTGGCGAAGCTAACCGACGTAAACGTGCTGTCTCATTACACCGGGTTCGGTCTGTATGACAGGACGGTCGTGGACATTCTGCGCGAGAAGTTCACTGATCCCTATCCCTACTTTCGGGGAATGATCGCGGAACTCGGGCTGCCTCACGCTGAGGTCGAGTACAAACAGAAACGTCGCATGCGTGGCATCACCAAGAACAACTTTTACACGCTGTACGACCTGGCGATGCTGGGAATCACCAACCTGTCGAAAGTGCCATTGCGACTCGTTATTTTCTGCGGGTTTGTATCGGCTATGATTAGCATGATCCTGGGGATGTTCTACTTTGTTTACAAGCTGGTGTACTGGAACAGCTTTTCGTTGGGGGTTGCGCCACTGGTGTTGGGGCTGTTCTTCATGGGGTCCGTTCAACTGCTCGCCCTTGGTGTAATCGGGGAGTACGTCGGCTCCATACACACGCTCGTGCAAAAGCGGCCGCTGGTGATCGAGAAAGAACGAATCAACTTCTGAACCGAGCTTGCAGTGAACAGGAAAGGCTTCATGCGGACGAGGCAGCTCGATGAGTGAGGCGCGGCCGATGGGACGCTCCCTCTGGCAAATGGGGCGATACCTGTTGGTCGGCGGATTCAATACAGTATTCGGCTACTCGCTGTTCGCGCTACTGAATTTCTGTCTGCAGGGCATCGGATCGTATAGCTACATGCTGGCGAGTCTGCTTTCGAACCTGATTGCCATCACCATGGCGTTTCTGGGCTACAAGTGGTTCGTCTTCAAGACCAGGGGGAATTACCTGAAGGAATGGATTCGCTGCGTTGCGGTTTATAGCGGTAGCATGCTACTGACTTTGGCAGCACTGCCGATCCTGGTTCCACTCTTCCGTCGTTTGCTGGTGCAGCGACCGCAAGCAGCGCCCTATGTAGCGGCGGCCATCATGGCGGCAGTGACGGTAGTAGCTAGTTTTTTTGGACACAAGCACATTTCGTTCGCCGTTAAACCCGACGGTGGAGTTGACAGTCGGACGGAGGCATTATGAAAGCCGTTATTCTTGCGGGAGGCCTGGGAAGCCGGCTGAGCGAAGAAACAACTGTTCGCCCGAAACCTATGGTTGAGATTGGCGGCCAGCCCATACTATGGCACATCTTGAAGATTTATTCGCATTACGGTATCAATGATTTCGTCATTTGCCTGGGGTACAAGGGGTACGTAATCAAGGAATACTTTGCTAATTATCTACTGCATTCGGCGAACGTGACTATTGACCTGCAAACCAATCGCATCCAGATGCATGAGAACGAGTGCGAGCCATGGCGCGTGACGCTTATCGATACCGGAGCAGGCACGATGACGGGCGGGCGCCTGAAGCGCATCCTGCCCCATGTGCAGGATGAGGAGATGTTCTGCTTCACTTATGGTGACGGCGTGTCAGACGTGGACGTCGGCAGCCTGATCGAATATCACCGCCGCCACGGCAAGACTGTGACCCTTACCGCCACCCAACCTACCGGCAAGTTCGGCGCCCTGGAAATCCAAGCAGACGGCCAGATTACCGAGTTCACCGAAAAGCCTAAGGGAGATGGCCGATGGGTCAACGGCGGCTTCTTCGTGCTCTCACCGAAGGTGGCGAACTACATTGCCGACGATGAGACCAGTTGGGAGCGTGAACCGCTGGAGCAGTTGTCGCGCGAAGGTGAGGTGTTCGCGTTCAAGCATAGCGGTTTCTGGCAGCCCATGGACACGCTCCATGACAAGCACCTGCTTGAGGGCCTTTGGTCGACGGGCAAGGCGCCATGGAAGGTGTGGTGACCTATGTTCTGGCACGGGAAGAAAGTTTTCCTGACTGGGCACTCGGGCTTCAAAGGTAGTTGGATGTCGCTCTGGCTCGAACGTCTGGGCGCAAACGTTACGGGCTATTCGCTCGCCCCGCCCACGAATCCCAGTTTATTTGAGATGGCATCGGTGGCGGCAGGCATGCGGTCGATCACCGGCGACGTATGCGACTTGCCTCACTTGAAGCAGGCCATGGCGGAATCGAAGCCGGAGATCGTGTTTCACATGGCTGCGCAATCACTGGTTCGCATTTCGTATGAGGATCCCATTCTTACCTACCAGACGAACGTCATGGGCACCGCGAACCTGCTGGAGGCTGTGCGCACGACCGAGTCGGTTCGGGCAGTGGTAGTCATCACCACCGACAAGTGCTACGAAAACCGCGACTGGCTCTGGGGTTATCGCGAGATTGACCGCTTAGGCGGACACGACCCGTACAGCAATAGCAAAGCCTGTGCCGAACTCGTAGTGAGCGCCTACCGCGACTCCTTCTTTGGGTCTGGGAATGTCAACGCGCGCGCGGGTAATGTGATCGGGGGAGGAGACTGGGCGCGAGACAGGTTGATACCGGACGCCATCCGGTCCTTTGCTCAGGGGAAACCGTTGCAGATCCGCAACCCGCACGCAACCCGGCCGTGGCAGCACGTCCTGGAACCATTGCGCGGATACCTGATGCTGGCGCAAAGCCTCCATGAGCAAGGCAGCGCCTTCGCAAGTCCGTGGAATTTCGGGCCCAAGCCCGGAGATGCTCAGCCGGTACGCTGGATAGTGGAGAAGATTGTTTCGTCATGGGACTCGCCTGTAATTTGGGAGGTCGATGGAGGCGAGCATCCCCATGAGGCGCAGATGCTCCAGCTCGATTGGTCGAAGGCGTCGCAGCAACTGGGCTGGCGTCCGGTGCTGGATCTAACGGACGCTCTGGCGCTAACGATCGAATGGTATCGTGACTCCCTCGGTGGCACGAATGCCCGCGAGAAATGTCTTCAGCAGATTGCCGCATATTGCGCCAAGGCTGATCGCGAATTGCCGGGCGCGCCCACGACTCAGAAGAGCGTGATCCCTGCAAAGTGAGAAGCAAATGCATTGCCTGGTAACGGGTGCTTCCGGGTTCCTCGGGTCAGCGCTTGTCCGGCATCTACTGAGCCGAGGCCATGAGGTCGCGGTGTTGCTGCGGCCCGGAGGAACTCCAGTCCGCCTTCGGGACTGCCTGGATCAAGTACGGACAGTGTACGGCGATTTGGAAAACACGGAATTACTGCGGCAAGCCATTCAACAGCAGCCAATCGATGCCGTGGTCCACCTGGCTTGGTTCGGAGTTACCGCCGAGTTCCGCAATAGTCCGCAGCAGATATCGCAGAACTTGGTGGGCACGCTGGCTATCTGGGAAGCGGCGAGAGCAGCGGGTTGCAGGGTCTGGGTTGGCCTGGGTTCGCAGGCGGAGTACGGCCCATGCTCAGGCATCCTGCGGGAAGACATGTTTCCCAAGCCGACGACTGCCTACGGGGTTGCCAAGTTGGCCGCAGGAATGAGCACCGCGAAAATGTCGGAGTTGGCGGGTATCCGCCACGTCTGGTTGCGGCTGCTGTCGGCTTATGGGCCCGGCGACGATGTCAGACATATGTTGCCCTCAGTGATCCTTGACTTGCTGGCGCGAAAGAAACCTGCGTTGACCCTCGGCGAGCAGGTGTGGGATTACCTCTACGTCGATGATGCCGCCCAAGCCATGAGCGCTGTGCTGGAGCAGGAGGTCACGGGTATCTTCAATCTGGGTTCGGGAACTACCGCCACCATCCGCGACATTGTGGAACAAATTCGTAACATGATCGATCCTTCCCTGCCAATCGGATTCGGAGAAATTCCCTACCGCAGCGATCAAGTGATGCGCCTTGAAGCCGACATTACCCGCCTCACGACTGCGACCGGATGGCGCCCGGCCACCAGTCTCGAGCGCGGCCTGAAGCAGACGATAGAATGGTACCGGGAGAAAATGACTGGTTAGTGATTCGCTTGATGAAGTCAGGAGATGCGCCAAGTTGATTCGCGCGCAGGCGGTCAAAATGGTGCACCGCGGTTGCGGGAGCGGATCCTACCGAGCAGACTCCGCAAGTAGATAGAATGTCACTGTAAGGAAGTGGAAATAATGAAAGCATCGGACTACATTGCGGCAACTCTACACAACTACGGCGTGCAGCGCGTCTTTGAAGTGTCCGGGGGGATGATCACCCATCTGCTGGACTCAATAAATCGTCAGGATAAAGTCAGGCTCGTGAGCGTCCATCACGAACAGGCTGCAGCATTTGCTGCGGACGCGGCAGGAAGGATGACCGGAGTTCCCGGAGTCGCAATAGCAACCAGTGGTCCAGGAGCCACGAATCTGCTTACTGGGATGGGGAGCAGCTATTTCGATTCTTCTCCGACGGTCTTTCTAACCGGTCAAGTCAACCGCGAGGAGCAGAAGGGTGACCGCAAGATCCGGCAGCTGGGATTTCAGGAGACCGACATCGTTTCCATGGCTGCGCCGATCACCAAAGCAGCTTGGAGGGTGAGGTCGGGCGAGGAGCTTCCGCTGTTGCTCGATCGTGCTTTCGCCTTGGCGACGGAGGGTCGACCGGGACCCGTTTTGTTGGATATTCCTATGGACGTCCAGAGGCTTGATATCGCGAAGGACCCAGCGCTACCACACGACCCGCCGCGGAGTGCGGGGGTGTCGCCCGATAAGGCTGCGGTGTGCGATGCGCTGGACCTTTTCTTGACATCGAGCCGACCGCTGGTATTGATTGGCGGCGGTATTCAGTCCGCGCGGGCAGCGACGCAGCTTCGCCGGCTAGTCCGCCTGTTAGGAATTCCTGTGGTCAACTCCCTGATGGCGGTGGATGTGCTGCCTTTCGATGATGAACTGCGGATCGGAATGATTGGCACCTATGGTAACCGTTGGGCGAATACGGCACTGGCTAGTAGTGACTGCCTTCTCGTATTGGGCAGCCGTCTCGATGTGCGCCAGACCGGGGCCGACACGGGAGCATTTGCCGCGGGTCGCTCCATCCTCCACGTGGATTGCGAGCCCGGCGAGGTCAACAATCGGGTAACCGGCTGCACTGCCGTGTTTGCCACTCTGCCGGAGTTTCTCGAGGCGGCCATCGAAGTGGCCTCCCTGCGCCACGTCCCGGAGCGGGACGCATGGCGGGCCCAGATCGAAGAATGGAAGGCCCAATGGCCGGACACGGACGAACTGGCTGGCGTTGCAGGCATCAACCCTAATATCTTCATGCACCGCCTGTCGGCTCAGTCCCAACGGGCGGGTACCTACGTCGTCGATGTGGGACAGCACCAGATGTGGGCGGCGCAATCCATCGATGTCTGCCAGGATCAACGATTTCTGACATCGGGCGGAATGGGATCGATGGGTTTTGCCCTGCCCGCTGCAATCGGAGCGGCCGTGAGCACGGATCGACCCGTGGTTCTAGTTGCCGGAGACGGCGGTTTTCAGTGCAACATACAGGAATTGCAAACTGTGGTCAGAAACTGCCTTCCGGTTAAGATGGTCGTTATTAATAATCTTTGTCACGGGATGGTTCGCCAGTTCCAGGAAAGCTATTTTGATGCCCGGTACCAATCTACATTATGGGGCTATAGCGCCCCAGACTTCGAGCGCGTTGCATGCGGATATGGGATCACGGCGCGCACCACCGAGCGGCCGGACGACATCGATGAGGCGGTGAATTGGCTTTGGCAGGATCCTGACCGACCAGCGTTGCTTCAGGTTATGGTGGACACTTACGCCAACGCCTATCCCAAGATCGCATTTGGACGTCCGATTTCGCAGATGGAGCCGTTTGCGAAACCCATCGAAATGGAGAGCACGTAAAACGGCGCATTATGCATCTTCCGGACGCCTTCACCTAGTCGAAAGCGGCATACATGGGATTGTGGACAACGAATTAAGCTCTGTATACTTGGGTCTCTTTCTCGATCATGCAACCAAAGCTAAATTGGCGTCAGCTGAGTCCGATTTTCTGCCTCCTTGCGATCAATGCCATCGCTCTATTCCCTCTACTCACGACCGGATACTGTGGCGACGACATACTAAACTCCCAGATCCGCGGTGAGATGATTCACACGCATCACAGCCTATGGACCGCTACGGCGAACTACATTGGCTTATGGATTAGGAACGAGGGCCGTTTTTTTCCGCTGGCATTTTATATTTACCCGGTCTTCTACGCCATTAAAAGCGTTTTTCTTTACAAGCTGTTCGTACTTATGATCGTTCTGGCTAATTTGTCTGCGTTTTATTGTTTTCTTCGAAAGCTCACCGGTTCCGTGCTGATACCGAGCACTTGCTTACTGTTGCTGCCTCTCGTTATTCAGTTCCGGTCGGCGTGGGATCCGATCCTGGGTTTCTGTGCCCAGTATCCATTGCTGACGTTGCTGCTGTTCTGCTCGCTGATTCTGTTCTTGAAATATCTCGACCATCATGATCGCGGCGCTTTGGCCGCGGCAACAGTATTGTTTCTCTGTTGTGGACTGATCTTCGAGACCTCGTACCCAATGTATTTGCTCTATCTTGCAGTTGCTTACTCTCGCCTGACGAGCCGACGGGCAGCCTTTCTTGCTTCGTTCCCGTTTATGGCGGTTATTGCGCTGTTGGTGGCGATTAGTCTTGTATTGAAGAAGTTGGCGGTAGCTGCCTCTCAGGTTTACAAACCGAACTTTAGTCCGGCCCAAGTCCTCAAGGCGTACGGCGTCCAATCCTTCGGAGCGATTCCGTTCTCATATTACTGGCTCGACCCTTACCGCGTGTTTTCCTCCCAAATCACCCGCTGGCCTGCCTCCGTCATCCAGGGACTGCCGCTCCTGCTCGTTCTGGCGTTGATCGCAGCACTCTGGGTTCGGCACGACCTTTCTTTTCCCGATGGGGACAATGTACAGAAGGCGCGCACTGTTGATCTGGTGTGGTTGGGTGGCCTTCTGTTCGCCCTTCCTCAGGCCCTTATTTCACTGTCGCCAAAGTATCAGGCGTTGCCTTGGGGAATGGCGTATCTCCCGGTTTACATCAGCCGCCTGGGCCTGACGCTACTTCTGGCCATCGCGTTCTACTCGATTTATCAAAGGACACGGAATGTCTGGAAGAAGTGGCCTGCTCTAACAGGCGTCGCACTCGTCGTTTGGCTGGTGTTATTCGCCGCGAATCTGCAGCATAACTGGCTGATCGCGAACGCGGAGAATGAAACTTACTGGTATCCACGAGTGCTGACGGAACAGGCCCTGCGCCGGGGCTTGCTGGCAAATGCAAAGCCGGGATCGATCCTGCTGGTGAATGGCGCCTACTCATGGGACAACACTAACGAATATTCTGGAAGAACCGGGCACCTGTACTCGGTCTATCAACTCAACACAGCGGCTGATCTGACTCCCGTATTCACCGCTGCGGGAGCGTCATGCCAAATGGTCGCACGCCAACAGGAGTGCGCCTTCGCCCCCACGGCGGAGATCTATACGGTGCAGATCCGGCATCTGGCAAACGGTACCGGGGCGGTGCTTCTGGCCCGCGTAAACCGGACCTACCAGATGAATGATCAGGTTCGCGGACTGCTCGCCGATGAACTCACCGCCTATTTCCATCTGCCCGCGTCCATCCCGGAGCCGAAAGGCTCGATATCCGGTAGGTTCGTTCAGCTTCAGCAAGCAGACGCATCGCCGTTTCGCATTGGCGACGACCGAATGGGCGTCCTGCGTCGCGGCCGTGGCTGGGAGCTGCTCTCCTTCCGGTCCGGAGAATCCTTCGATGCTTTGTCACTTCGCGGCGAAATTTCTCCCGAAGTTTCCGAATCGGTGGCCCCAGTTGTGAAAAAGGAAACTGCGTGGGAGCTGCGGTCCGCCGGGCCGCCGCTACTTCACATCGGGTTCGAACGCGGCATGCTGGGAACAGGCGTCCAGCAGCCTGCGATCACCTTCAGCAACCAAATGTCCATTGACCTGCTGGTTTCCCCCGAGAATCAGCAGGTGCCGTGGGCCGATATTCTCAGCAACCATGCAACCGATTATCGCGGTATCGCCATTGAACAACGGGGGGATAAAACTAATCAGTACTCGATCGCCGTCGGAAGCGGGAAGGAGTGGATGTATGCTGGAGACTTTTCGTTGCTGCCTGCTCGCCGAAACTACATCTCACTCCAGGTGGACGGCAAGCAAACCGCCCTCTACGTGAACGGTGCGCTGGTTGCACGCACAATTCTAGCCGCTCCCATTGCATCTACTGACCGTCCCATATATCTCGGCAATTGGCTCGGCGGCGACCGGCAGTTCAATGGCCTGATCGGAGAGGTGCTGATTGCAAAAGGAACACGAAGCTCGAATGACGTGCGCGTCGATTCGATACGCCTTCTCGACAACCGCAGCGCGCATTCCGGTGGCAACTGATTCCGTCACTCCAGAGTACATCCGACTGCAGATATCTAGCGCGAGTCAGTTGGTTGCAAGGGATGGACGACTGACTCCAGCTATGCTTTTATTGACTCCAGTACAGCGAATACAAAACACAAAACAATGATTCGGATCGCCATATGACAATAGACAAGGCTCGCTTGGGTCCTCCTCAACACGAGGTAGCAGGGGCAACGCAACATAGATATAGCGTCGTCCCGCATGCTCTCTCCTGGCCGTTACCTTACTTGATCGTGATTGTACTTTGCGTCCTGATTCTCGTCCCGGTCTGGCACCTACGCGGTGCGGATCTAACGGTTCCGCTCGGCTTAGTTGGCGACAACAGTCTATCGCAAGAAATGGTTGCCGTCTTTGTGAGGGATGGTCACTTTTACGTAAATCCCTTACTTGGAGCGCCTGGTCAACAGGAACTCTACGACTTCCCTCTTCTTCCGTGGACCCAGCTAATTGTACTTGCTCCAATTAAGTTATTGACCAGCGATCCTGGACTTGCAATCAATCTTTTTTATTTTCTTGGTTACCCTCTAGTGGCAGTCACTTCGTTATACGTACTGCGCCGTCTCGGTATTTCCACGGGGCTCGCAATCGCGGGTGCGGTTTTATATGCCTTCATACCATTCCACCAATTGCGGAATGAAGGTCACCTTGTATACAGCGGCTACTACTTTGTCCCCCTGATGGTCATGGTTGCAATATGGGTTAGCACGGGGCACGAGTTGTTCAACTTATCGCGCAAAGCGGGGAACGTCTCAACCCGATGGCTGACGCGCGATGGGCTGGTCAGCCTCCTAATTTGCGTGTTCGTCGGCTGGGACAACCCATACTATGCCTTTTTTGGGGCTGCCCTGCTGGCAGTCGCCGGATTGCTTGGATGCTTGCGATCTCCAAAACGCCACAGTCTCCTGGCGGCAGCTATCTTGCTAGTTACCCTCCTCCTGTCTTTCGGGGTGGGTCTTCTTCCAAGCATCATGTATGTGCATCAGCATGGGCGTGCTGCTGCTGCTCAGCGGCTTCCGCAGGAATCTGAAATCTTTGGTCTGACCCTGGTTCAGATGCTCGCTCCCGTCACCAATCATAGAATTCCTGCCTTCGCGCAATGGAAGAGCAAATTCAATGGTAGTGCGATTCTAGTCAATGAGAATGATACCGCGACATTGGGGGTTGTAGGCTCGGCAGGATTTCTGTCTCTTCTGGTGTGCGTTTTTCTGAAGGAATGCCCTGATATTCTTTATTCGCTCAGTATCCTGAATCTATTCTCCGTATTGTTGGGGACTATTGGCGGACTCGGAGCGGTCTTCAGTTTTGTTGTCTCTTCGCAGCTACGTGCCTTCAACAGGGTGTCGGTCTACATCTCATTTTTTAGTATCGCTGCTTTGTTGCTCATTTTGGATCGGATTAGTGCTAAATACGTCAACCGGCGTTCTCGTGCGGTTAGTATGGTTGTCCTTCCCTCGCTGCTCTTGTTGATTGGTATTCCGGACCAGATTCCCCACGGTTTGCAGCCCAATCGAGATTTGGTGGAGAAGCAATTCAAGGAAGAGGCGCAATTCGTGCAGCAAATCGAACGGTTGGTGCCGCCGCACACCATGATCTTCCAGTTGCCGTACGACATATTTCCAGAGTCTCCCCCCATTCAGAGAATGTCGAACTACGATGAACTCAAAGGGTATCTCCACTCGGGATCCTTACGTTGGAGTTATGGCGCCATGAGAGGGCGTGCCGATGACAAATGGGTGGCATCAGTCTCCCGCGAGCCGGTGGACCAGATGCTGCTCAGCATCGCTGCCGCAGGGTTCGGCGGGATATACATTGACCGGTATGGCTATTCCGATAGCGCCGCTTCTTTAGAAGCGCAAATCCAATCCCTTCTGGGAAGTCAGCCAATCGTGAGCAAGGGCGGAAGGTTGTCATTCTTCTTGCTCGACGGAAATGCGGTCGCTGCCCTGGATCGGCAGGTCCCACCGGAGAGGCGAGCCAGCTTGGAAAATGCGCTGCACCCGTTACTCGTTGGGCCCGGTGAAGGCTGCTGGGACAGAGAGGGCAGCGACACGGACAATTGGCACTGGTGCGGTCGGCACGCAACCATTGATATTCTGAACGCCTCAAAATCGGAGCGCAAGATTCTCTTGGAGGCCACGTTCGTGACTTGGTATCCGACCAATTCGACCCTGATGATCGAAGGCTCTGGCGTCCAGCAAAAGTTGACGGTGAATAATTCAGGCACTCTATGGCAGGCGGTGGTGACGGTCCCTCCAGGAGAACAGGCGATCAAACTCTCTTCTGACGCCAAACAGGTTTTAGCTCCCGCCGACTCTCGAGAGATGTTTTTTAGAATCAATAATTTCCATAGCCGTGAGCTGCATCCCTAGAAACTACGGGGTATCACAATCGATCGCACCTGACGGAAACGCGTGGCCCGGTTCGGCCGCTGCCTTATCTATTTCAGATCCGGTTCCATGCCTATCGAGGCAGGATCAGGGTTTGATCCCATCGGCGGCCTTGCCACACCCCGCGGAGCCTCGTCAGGCGGAAAATCAACCTCGTCCAGATCTGTTCTTTTTGTCATCACTACGGCCCATTGGTGTCCCCTGACTTGAGGGGGAACAATCTTGCAAAATCTCAAGCCGAACTGTCGAGCCGTGTTTCTCACCCAGGTTCGAGCGAATATGACCGCGGCGCTGGGATCCACGTACGAGACATATAGCGCGTTGGTGTGCTCCTGCAGCATGGGGTAGTCCTCCTTGTCGAAGAAGAACCAGGAAGCGTGTAGCACTCCCTCAGGATGCAATATCCGAGCGCATTCACCCAGATAATGCGCAGCCTGGTCTTCCGTCAGATGGGTAAAGACGGAGAGCACATTTACCAATTTGAATTGTGCATCGACAACAGGGAACGGCGCCACCCGCGGCTTTTCGGATCCCGGATTGAACCGCACATTCAAAACGTCGTGATGGAGAAAAGTGAAATGAGGCGCAATCGGCTGAAGGTTTCTTTGACACCAACGAATCATTCCCGCATGGAGATCTAAGCCAACATATTTTTGGGGGCTGGGACGCTGGAGGATCAATTGACGCGCAACTCGTCCGCACCCACACCCAAAATCAAACACGGTCTCGTACACTTCTGGTTCTAGATAATCGTAAATAATCCTTCGATTGGGATTATCGAAGGCTGCAAGTTCAGTAGGGCCCACCAATTCGCGCATTTCCAAGGGAGGGAACGGAAGCAAGTCGAGCGGAATCTCTTGCAGAGGAGGCGTCGCTGCCATATTACCTTCAGGTAATTCCGAGGCGGAAAACCCCGCAGCACCATTCGCAACGGAAGGTGAACTCTCGTCGCTGGTTCCCGCAGGGATGCTCTCCTGTTTCGGTCGCGTGGCTTCAACAAGCTGGTCGTTGTTCAACGATGAGCGCTCCCTTCCCTATTCGGTCCGACTTCATCCTATTTACCGAATATCGGATTGTACACGGAAACCAGCGTCGGCATAAAATTGGCTGTGATGTGCGCTGTCTTCATGATTGCACGGGAATCGGATGATAGCCGGCTCGTAGCCGAGCCATACGCAGTTTGGGCCCACACCTGCCCTAGATGGTCCATATCGACAGCCTGCACAGACGCGGATGTTGTCGTGGGCCCTCAGGCGCAGGTCTTGACCTGTTCAGCGGCTCATCCGCTATACTGGTTCTTAACGGCAGACGTAGAGCATTGATTCAATTTCTGGACCAGTGTCGTGTGCGGTTAAGCGTGACCGTGTACTGCAAGCGCCAACACGGTGAGCATTCAGCTCTCGAACGTCTGGGTGTCCGCAGTCGCACCGCCCGAGGCATGAAATCGGTATAGGACTTTCAGACCGAGACAGTAGGCTCTCATGAATTCACCGGCAATCGAATTCGCAGGATGCACGATTATCGCCAAGAACTATCTTCCCATGGCGAGGGTCCTCGCGGAATCGTGGAACAAGTTTCACCCGGATGCCCCGTTCTTCGTCCTATTACTCGACTCTCCGGAAGGTTTTTTCTGTCCAGACAATGAAGAATTCAGGACAATACAGATATCCGAACTAGCGATACCCAACCTTCACGGATTTCTATTCAAGTATGCAATCCTGGAGGCTAGTACCGCAGCAAAACCTTATCTTCTGCGCTACCTGTTTGCGGCCTACTCGATTGAGAAGTTGTTATACCTAGACCCCGATATTCAACTAATGGGTCCGCTCGACGATCTCAGTGCCGCGCTGGATGAATCCAACATTCTGCTGACCCCGCATCTGACAGCGCCGATGCCACTCGATGGCGTGAGACCAACGGATCATGACATCCTTCAAGCCGGGACCTACAATCTCGGTTTTCTGGGACTCCGGGAAGGAGAAGCATCTCGCAGCTTGCTGGACTGGTGGTGCGACAAGGTGTACCACGAATGTCTGGTCGCATTCGAGAAGAATCTGTTCGTTGATCAGCGATGGATGGACCTTGTTCCGGGAATGTTTAACGGGGTGAGGATTTGGCGCGAGCCCGGGTACAACATCGCATACTGGAACCTGCATGAGCGCCAGGTGTCGACCAGGAGCGAAATCGTTACCGTTAATGGCAGGCCGGCATATTTTTTCCACTACAGCGGATTTAACCCCGATGAGCCCCGGAAAATATCGAAGCATCAAACTCGATTTAAGAAAATGTCGGACATAGGAGATGCCAGGCACCTGTACGCCCGATACCGGCAGTTGTTAATCAAGAAGGGATGGAATGAAGCGAAGAAATGGAAGTACGACTACAATTTCTTCGAGAACGGAGTTCCCATTCCATCCGCAGCACGGCGTTATTATTGGAGCCTTGGCCCCGCCGTTGAGCATCTGGGGAACCCTTTCCTGTGGCTCAACGAAGTCTCCGATGCGACAGCGGGCGATCGCCCGATGCCTCGAAGCGTCTCGGAGCCGCCGTTCGGTGTGAATGTCCTCGGCTACCTCAATTCGGAGAAGGGTGTCGGGGAAATGGGCAGAAGCAATCTACGGATTCTGCGAGCAGCTGGCATTCCTCATGTTGCAAACCTCATCGTGGATGTGGGATCGCACAACTTGGAGGCACTGCCCGCCTCCTTTTCGAACGGTAATCCATACGCCATCAACCTGGTTGCTGTGAACGCCGACCAGTTGACGCATGTGGCGGTCAGTCGGAGTCAGTATTTCAAGGACAGGTTTACAATCGGCTACTGGGCCTGGGAACTCTCCGAATTCCCGAACGAGTGGCGGCCCGCATTCGAACACGTCAATGAAGTGTGGACCTTGAGCGAGTTTGCGCGTGATTCGATTGCCGCAAGTTCTCCCGTTCCTGTTCGCACCGTTCATTGCTCGCTTGATCTGGAATACGAGCCTCGCGATATTTACGTTCGCGACGCATTCGGTATTCCCGAAGATACTTTCGTATTCCTGTTCTACTTCGACTTTCACAGCTTCATCGAGCGCAAGAATCCCGTCGGACTAATCGACGCGTTCAGGAACGCGTTCGGATCGCGAAAGGACGTTCAGCTTCTGATCAAGTCGTCTCATAGTCGTGAGCATCTCGACCAGTTACAGCTTCTCCAGCGGGCTGCGGGTGAAGCAAATCTGAGGGTGCTTGACGAAGTACTATCCAAAGATGCCAAGCATGGACTGATGATGGCGGCAGACTGCTATGTCTCGCTCCATCGCTCTGAGGGCTTCGGACTCACGATCGCCGAAGCGATGCTATGCGGCAAGCCGACGATTGCCACCGACTATTCGGGGAACCGTGACTTCATGACCTCTGAAACAAATTATCAGGTCCCGTATAGCCTGATCGGAATCGATCGCGACCATGGTCCGTATAGGATTGGGCAGAAATGGGCACAGCCTGATTTGGGCTATGCGTCGGACGTCATGCGTCACATTGAGCAGAACCGTGAGGAAGCGGCTGCATTGGGAAGACGTGCCAAGGCCCATGTGTCGCAGGTCCTTAGCCCTGCTACGATTGGCGCCAAGGTGCGCGACCGCCTGGAAGAGCTTGGATTCTTGGAGAGTGCCGTTGCTGAGGAGTATCCAAGGACGAGCAACTGACGCAGTGAGCGAACAAGCCAGCAACCTTGGAAGGAAGCTGCACGGAGCCCTAGGCCATTATGCTTTTGGCGAGCACGTGGCTTACAATTTGACGAGCGATGTACCCTCAACGAGACTGCCGTAAATGCAGCGCGCATTCCAACGATCAAAGTCGGATTCAGCCAGTCAGAAGAACGCTAGTCCTGCAGCAACCGTGTTACCCGAAAGCACAGAATCAAATTTGACTCCTGACCGCACATGTTCTGGCGCCCCGGTTGTGATTCGCCTCGAAGATGTTACGCAGCGTTTCCGCGTGATTCATGAGAGGCCCGATACTCTGCGTGAGCTTTTCTCGAAATTTCTCCGCCAACGGGTGAGCTACCACGATTTCGAGGCGGTCAAGACCGTCTCGCTGGAAGTACCGCGCGGTCAAATGCTCGGGCTTATCGGACGTAACGGTTCAGGAAAAAGCACGCTGCTGAAGATTATTGCCGGGGTTTACAGGCCAAATGCTGGACAAGTACACGTTCACGGCAGTATTGCCCCGCTGATCGAACTCGGCGCCGGGTTTCATCACGAGCTAACTGGCCGCGAGAATATCCTGCTGAATGGGCTGCTGATGGGCTATTCAAGGGAGGCGATGCGGTCGCGCGAGCAGCGCATCATTGAGTTTGCCGACGTCGGTGAGTTCATCGACGCCCCCATCAAGCAGTATTCATCGGGGATGCATATGCGGTTGGCCTTCGCGGTTGCCACGGAAGTGGATCCCGACATTTTGATTGTGGATGAGATACTGGGTGTGGGCGACACACCTTTTCAGCAAAAATGCTTTGCGCGTATTCGTGGTTTCCGCAATGCCGGCAAGACGATTTTGTTTGTCTCCCATGATTTGGAGAAAATCGTCCAGCATTGCGACCGGGTGTTGCTGCTCAACCAAGGGTCCGTTATTGCCGACGGCGAGCCCACCGAGGTTGTTGATATATACAAGAATCTCGCCTAAACCAGGGTACCAACACAGGCTGAACCTCCTCACTTTTGTCCACGGTGCGGTTTTCCTCAATTAGTGCCAGCCGATAACCGCGTAGTCCAAGCATCCGTAAATCAGATCGTTCAGTTCGTCCGTTGCACGGTTGAAGTCGGCGAGCTGCGATGGATCATCACCGATAATGAGAGGAGGAATTCGTTTCTCCAAGAGGGGACTGGAATATCGCAGCTCAACATCGCGAAAATTGATCGATTGCATCGCGAACTTCAACGTCTCGGGATGTACCGGACGAATGTGGGTTGGATCCATGAAAAAGTTCCGCACTATGGCAAAGACCGACTGGGCATTAATGGTTTCGATGATCACGGGAGATCCGGGACTCGTCTTTGCGTAGGCTAGCGCCACGAATCGAAGCTGGTCGCTGGCGGTTAGGTGTTCGATAACCTGGGCGCTGAACAGCCCGCCTAGAGCAGCATCGGGGACCGATTCGAGAAAAGTGAACAAATCCTGCTGCAGGACATCGAGACCCTTTTCCTGACAAAGTAGGTATTGATCGGTTCCGAGCTCAACGCCCCTGGCACTGATTCCGTTCTCCCGCAGCACCTCCAGAAATTCGCCGCGACCGCAGCCGATGTCCACTACGTTGTTACGTCCCTTGAAGAAGTCAAGATACTCTCTCTGACGACTTGCGATGAGAGATTCCTCGCCGCGATGGAGTTCTTCGAAAAGATAGTAGTCAAACTCTTTTTCCGACTTGATTCCAGAAGGAAACATCGGCGGAGTCCTTAGTGGATCCAAAGCCGAATCAGAAGCCTTCTGTTGTGTTTGGATATCGTGGAAGAACCGTCGCCAATCTCGCTCGCGAACACGCCCATGTATTTTGGTTTCTCGCAGTTCATTTGTCACGCGGCCAATCTCATGCTGCAGTCGTGCGATCTCCCTCTGAATCTCAACAACCCGCTGGTCGGAGACGGTGAGCCCGCGATTCATATGGTCTACCAGCGCAGAGTTCATTTGCGACAGCCGCTCTTCGGTACTTGACTGCACTCTGCCAAGATTTTGTTCAACTTCTGAGTGCATCCGGCGCAGACTCTCGTCGAGATCAACCCTCGTTTGGCCTAATTGCGTCTGAATATCCGCGTAATCGTCGGCCAGGGAAGTCGTGCTTTCCCGCAATGCGGAAACCTTATCATCAAGCGTCGCGAGCCCGTCAGTCAGAGTTCCTCGCTGAACTGCCAGTTCTTGTCGAAGAGCCTCTATGGTCCCTGCTTGGGACACGAGTTCCCGTGACGAAGTTTGTATCGATCCCACATGTCCCTGCAGTAGGACAAGCGTCTCCTGGAGTGCGCGGATAACTGCACCCTGAAAATAATGTATCGGCCGCGTATACCACGCGAGCGAGCGTCGCATTATTTTCTTCAGGAATTGAATCGCGGCATTCACCAATCCCGGATTACGCGGATTAAGTTGCCCGACCTGACGGGTTCCATCTAACGCGGTGTCGATTTCAATCCGCAAGCGCGACAAATCGTGCGACTCGGGACGGAAACCGAAGGCTGATCCGCCGTCGTGGAGGCCTGGGTGTAGAAGCGGTGTACCATTGATTGGCGACTGCGATGCGGTTCCGGATGGCGGTCGAACAGCGTCGTACTGGCTCACGTGCATACGCAATCGATGCAAGATCTCTTCAGTTGTAAGGCCCTGATTCATAACACCTTTCGTTCTTGGCGTTTCTGCGAAAGCGGTGCGGGCGCCGTTCCATCGCTCCCGGACAACATCGCCGGCCGGCAGCGTACTGAAAAGCCTACCAACCTCGTCCTAGTTTGCGCAATTTAGGTGATTGGGGATCGCATACGGAATTAGTCCGGTTTTCTGCCGTCATCATCTCATGCGAGGACTGCCGGCCAACATCTCAAATAACTCCGCATGGCGCGGCCACAAGACGGTTCCCTCATAGAATACGGCGGTTGACCTACCATTGTTACCCATGTTTTGGCACAACTGCGGATTAGCGACGATTTCCTCGACAGCCTTCGCCAGCGACTCAGTATCTCCGAAGCGAGTGAGCACACCGCCCTTACTCTGCGTTATTAGTTTAAGCGAGACCTCGATGTCGGCGGCGATTACCGGCTTTGCGTTCGCCCATGCTTCCAGAAGCACCAGACCGAGCGACTCAACCCGCGAAGGCTGAGCAACCACCGTCGCTGCAGCCAAAAGGTCGCGCTTGTCACGGTCGGCGAAGGCCGGAATGTTAATGAGCTTGGGCAGGGGCTGAGATTGGGCTGACAGATAGTCGTCAAACGCAGACAAACTGGGCCCGGCCATCACCAGCCAAGCCTGCAAGCCTTGCGCCCACAGCTTCTTCATAGCTTCCACCAGCGTCATGGATCCCTTTTCGTAAGCTTTAACGCCGAGGTGAAGCACGATTGGGCCGTCGATGTTGTATCGCTGACGAATAACCGTTGGGTCGCCGCCGGTCACTTGCCGGAGGTCGACGCCGTAGCTGATTGTGACGAGTCCTGAGGCGGGGATGCCCACTCGCTGTAGCTGCTCGCGCTCGACGTCAGTCATGCAGATCAACTGGTCACAGTGTCGCAAAAGCGCGATCTGATGCGGCTGAAGATAGTGTCGCGAGACAGCGTCGCTGTTCTGCTCCCCCAGATGCACACAAGGCGTGGCGATGACCGGCACACGCCGGTACTCGGCGGCCCGAAGACCTGCATACATCAGGTTGTTGTAGGGCAGAGGACCGACATGAAAAACATCGGCATCGGTATCTCGTAGAGCGGCGTTGAGTCCGGGGATTCGAAATCCCGGAGTCCAGAATTGCGCCTTCCAGCGCCAGTACGGCAGCAGCCCTACTAAGCGCGTGGCGCGGCGGCGTAGCCGGTTGTAACAGATGGGAAAGCGGCAGACCGTAATCCCGTCAATAACGAATTCTTCCGCGGGAAAAGTTTTGTAGCCTGGTAGCCACAAGGACTCGAGGTCGTCCGCGATGGTGGTAAAGACTGTGACTCGATGGCCGCGGCGCACCAGGCAGCGGGCGATCGCCAAGATGGAGTTCTCATAACCGCCGCAATAAGGATAAAAACGCGGAAGTACGAAAACAGCATGCATCGGCAGGTCCCCAATCTCGCCAGGCAGCATAATCACATACCGGAATCACACGCTGGCGGCGAAAGTAGGATGTTAACTGATTTCATCCAAGCGCAGTGAGGGCGGCCTGCGGGCCGCCCTGGCAAAGCATGATTGTTGGGACGATCGCTAGTGAGCGGAACTGGCGGACAAATCAGTCATGCCGCGCAGCAACTCGCGCTGCTCATCGTTGAACCTGTTGCGGAAATCGTCGGAGTTCATGTACTGGGTCCGCTGCTCGGGCGGCATGTCGCGCATCTCGCGAAAGGCCTGCGATACCTGGCTCCTCTGGTCGGAAGGCAGACTGTGGTACCGCTGGTACAAGCTGTTGGCCTCTGCCTGTTTTTCCGGAGGAAGGTGTTCGTAGATCTCCATCCGGTTGAGGATCTTTTGCTGCTTGTCTGGAGCCAGACTGTTAAAGGAGCGCAACCGGTCGAGCAGGTGCTTCTGGGCGTCGGGAGGGAGAGCACGGAACGAGGGATCTTTCTCCAGCGTCTGTTCCTGCTGCGCAGGTGGAAGCCCAAAGTACTTGCGCAACCAGTCTCCCTTGTGAGGACCGGGTCCACTGAGGCGGAGTTGCGGATTGGCTGCGGGAGTCTGAGGAGCAGGACCGGGATTCATCGGGCGAGCCTGCGCCAACAGGTCGAAGGGAACCTGGTCACCGGCTTGCGGCATCGAGTTTGCCGGGACTGGGGGAGGGTTGTGCTTGCGCCAAAACGCAGAGCCGGATGCCGGCAAGGTGCTGCCAGCCATAGCCAGGGCGATCAGGATGGTGTACGGAGCGCGCATAGTCGTCAGTTCGTTTCGGTCTGGCTGTCGTCCAGAGCGTCAAAGTCAGAGAACAGGTCGGCGTTGCTATCCAGATATTGCAGGTCGCTGACCGCACTGACGTTCACCACAGCTGGGCCACTATTACCGGCCAGCCTCTGTTGGTGTTCCGTCTTCCAGTGCGCACCTTCGAGCATTCCGACGCCCACAGCGAATAGTGCGGCTGCCGCGGTCATCACCGCTGGACGCCGTAGCCAAGCCAGCCAGCCCGGGTTCTGGTGGGCGCGTTCCTCACGCACGTGCGCGCGCACTCTGGCTGAGAAATACGGTGAGGGTTCCGGCGCCTGCCACTCGTCCAGCAGCGACATCGTCTCCCGTAACGACGCTACTTCCTGGGCACACACTGAGCAAGTCACCAGATGCTCCTGCACTGCAGGAGTGGCCAATTCCGGCCCGCTCAGCACCGCCTCCATCAACTGTTCGCGAATGTTCCCGCACTTCATGACCGCACCCTGCTTCCTGCAACTGCCTATATAAACTTTTTCAACGTGTCCCGCAGCGTTTCGTACGCGCGGAATAACAACGATTTCGTCGCGGATTCACTCAAATTCAGCACTGCCGCGATCTGCTTGTAGTCCATGTTCTGATACTTGTGCATCAGCACTGCTGCGCGCTGCCGCTCCGGCAAGGCTTCGACTTCGCGCCGTATAGCCGCCAGCCGCTCCCGCCGAAGGATAAGCTGCTCGGCGTTCAGGCCGCGGTCCGCCACATCCACCGTCATTCCGGTTTCCGTGTCGGGCTCATCGATGTTGACCGTGTTCTCCGGACGCTCGTGCCGGGTGTCGCGTGCGTGATTCACCGCCAGGTTGGTCGCAATGCGATACAGCCAGGTTGTGAACTTGGCACTCGCGGCGTAAGTCTGACGCGAGCGATACACACGCAAGAACACCTCCTGGGCCAACTCTTCTGCCACCGCCTGGTTTCGCGTCATGCGGTACATGAAGCTGTTCATGGGACGGCGAAACTTTTCGACCAGGTAGTCGAACGCTGCGTCGTCTCCCGCGGCCACGCGCAACATAACCTCGGCGTCGCTGAGCATTTCCAAGATCGGAGTCTCAGCCACGGATGCCCGCGCTATGTCCGGTGTATCCGCAGTCCCCGCCGCGGACCCGCCCAAAAGTATGCCTCGATCTAACGCGATGCTGCCCACATTTCCTGTAACCCTCGTGGCTCCCGAAAGTTGTGTCGGGGAGGGCCAGGTCTGACCTGGTTTCCGCAGCTTCGTAGCGGAGCCTGACGAGTTGGGAGCGTGGCTTTCCGAATCGCGTTTTTGGCCGCCTGCTGTCATAGTGGCAAACTGCTGTGCCACACCAGTGTAAAACAGTATTATGCACAAGTCGCCCCATTGCGGGCACGCGGAGCCTGTGGCCAACCCCGGTCCAATTCGAGCGGAGCACCCGAACCCACGTAGCGCTAAAGTGGTCATCGCGGCGATGGTATGGCTTTGCCTGACTGCGCTGTCTATCGGCACAGCTCGGGCAGCCAGCCCGATCGCGCAAGACAAACAGCCCGAAGCGGCTGCCCCGGCCCAAGCTGCTGCCCAACCAGCTTCTCCGGCGACACCGGCGTTCGACCTCTCCGACGAGGTCGTCCGCGACGTGCTGACTAATCTCCAGCGTGGCATCGAAGCCCACAACCTGGATCGTGTCATGGAAGTCTTCGACCAGCAGAACATGAGAGACTACGCCCAGTTTCGCGACCAGATGGTGGCTTTCTTCCGTCGCTATGACAGTGTGAAATTCCGCTATCAGCTTCTGCAGGTCACCGCTGACAAAGAAGGAGGCTTCGCCATCGCCGACATCGATATGGACGCCGATCCAAGCGACATCCTGCCCACACCTCAGCGTCGCAGCACCCAGATGCGGTTCCAGATGAAACGCGGCCAGAAGGGCTGGAAGGTCATCGCGCTAAGGCCCGCGGATTTCTTTAACCAGTAGACTCCCGAAACTCCAGGTCAATCATCCCGGCATGAAACGCGACTATCCCGAGCGACCCATCATTGGAGTAGGAGCCGTCATCGTACGGGGCGATCGCGCGCTGCTGGTGCGCCGGGCCACCGAGCCGCTCAAGGGAGAATGGTCGGTGCCAGGCGGCGCGTTGGAGCTTGGGGAAAAGCTCCGCGACGGGGCCGCGCGTGAGGCCTTGGAGGAAACCGGATTGCACGTGGTGGCCAGCGGGGTGTTGGACGTCTTCGACAGCATCTTTACGGACGACGACGGGCGCACCCAGTACCACTATGTTCTGATCGACTTTCTCTGCACGCCTCTTGCCGGAGAAGCTCTGCCCGGCAGCGACGTCAGCGAAGTGCTCTGGGTGACCGAAGCTGACCTTGCCGAAATGAATCTGCGCGACTCCATCGCGCAGGTGGTGCGTAAGGGATTCGCGGCGGCAAGCACCTCAGAATGAAGCTCCTCGAACTGGGCGCCATATGAGCCTGCTAGGTCTTAACTTTCCGAGTTGATCCCAGTCCGCGAGGAATCGGCGCTTCGCGCTCCAATCATATGGAAACTTATTTCAGCTTTCTTCGCAGCTGGTCCCTTGCACCCAGCTTGGTTTCGCTGCTCCCCGATCCAGAGCTTGGGGAAGAATCGATTTTGCCGCTTGCGCCGGAGTCGCATGTCAACTAGCATTCGGGATTGAGCCTTGCTGCCTGGTGCCCTTATAGTCCCATCCCGGGCAACGACAGTCAGCCCAGCAGCAGATCAAAGCAGACAGGTGAACATGGCAATCGGAACGCCGCAACGAACGACTACGTCGAACCTCCCCGACACCGGGCTGAACTACACCGGCCCGCTGATCATGGTGACCACACT
>Ga0207927_1000083_pt1 | contig 37796 bp, 37 predicted proteins | sample NGESurdeep072012_2_FD_184456 | JGI IMG/M metagenome (GOLD analysis project Ga0207927, IMG submission 184456) | Arctic peat soil microbial communities from Barrow, Alaska - NGEE Surface sample 210-2 deep-072012 (SPAdes) | ecosystem: Environmental > Terrestrial > Soil > Wetlands > Peat ... | reverse complement strand
CGGGTCGCGGCTCGCTCGCGAGCCGACAGTCTTCCTGCGTGGGATCGGGCTGCGGCTGGCAAGCCGACGGGCCGGGTGGACGTCGCGATGGTGCAAAGCCTCGCTCGCCACAAGACCCTCGATCAGCTGCTCGCCCGCTACGGGCACATCGTCATCGACGAGTGCCACCACGTCCCTGCCGTCATGACCGAGCGAATCCTGCGCGCCGCTCCCGCGCGCTACGTGACCGGACTCACCGCGACACCCAAACGTCGCGACGGACACCACCCGATCATCACCATGCAGTGCGGCCCGGGTACGCCACACGCTTGGTCACGACCCCGAACGCCACGCACGGCGACTCGAGCAGCGCGTCGTACGACGCGACACCCAGTTCGACCCGCAAACACTCCCCAGCGACCCGCACATCCAGGAGGTCTTTACCGCCCTAGCCACCGATGAGGCGCGTACGGAGCTGATCGCCGGAGATGCGCTGCAACTTGCAGCCCAGGGCCGCCGACCGCTCGTGCTGACCGAACGGCGCGAGCACCTGGAGCGGCTGGCCGCACATCTCGCCACCGGGAGCCTCACGCTCATCACCTTGCACGGCGAGATGCGCCCAGCAGAGCACCGTGCCGCACGCGAGCAGCTCGCCAGCAGCGACGTTGATGGCGGTCAGCGCGTGGTGCTCGCGACCGGCCGCTACATCGGCGAGGGCTTCGACGATCCCCGGCTCGACTCGCTGATCCTGGCAATGCCGATCGCCTGGAAAGGCACCGTAGTCCAATATGCCGGGCGTCTAAACCGCTCCAACCCTGGCAAGCAAGACGTCCTGATCTACGACTACGTCGACGCCGAGGTCCCGGTTCTGCGCCGCATGTTCGCCAAGCGCCTGCGCACCTACCGGTCCCTGGGATACGAGCTCCTCCAGACGTGATGCGGTCACAGGGCTGTCATGAGCTCACTCTCCGTCCGATGGCTGGGCCATGATCTGTGCGTGTCTCAGCCTGTGGATCGGACACTGGCGAAGCTAAAGGTTCCTGTCGACCTGCGGCCACGGGTATCGGAGATCCTTGCGATCACCGGCGAGGTGTGCGTCGCGCATCTCGACGAGGAGTACAGCGAGCTGTGCCAAGTGCTCGTGGGGCGGCTCGCACGCAAGCGACCATCTCCGCTCGCGCGCGGTGACACCCGCATCTGGGCGGCGGGCGTGATCTACGCGGTCGGGCGGGTGAACTTTCTGTTCGACCGATCCCAGCAACCGCATCTCAGTGCCGACCAGCTCGCCCAGCTCGCCGGGGTCGTCAAGACGACGATGGCGAACAAGGCCGCGGTGATCGTCAAGGCGCTCAACATCGGCATCTTCGAGCCCGACCTCACACGAGTTGCGATGCTCGAGCAGCACCCTCTGACCTGGATGGTGATGATCAACGGGTTCATCGTCGATGCGCGCACACTGCCGCCAGAGATCCAGAACGAGGCACGCAGGCGGGGTGTGATCCCCGACCTTGAGGCCCGGCGCGCCGCGTGAGCGGACGGCGCCTGGCTGAACTCGATGAGCTGATCGAGGAGCTCACCCTCGACGCATACGGCGATGAGGAGCAGCTCACCGGCTTTCTCACGGGCGCCGAAGACGCACTCAAACGCGCGGAGCCCGCGAGCATCGTCGGCGTGCCTGTGAGCGTCGTCAAGATCGATGCCGGACCCGATGTGCGACGCGGCCTGACCGCTATCTGCAAACGCAAGAACACTTGCCACGAGGTAGCGCTCGCGGATCTGACGTTCCCCAGCGACAGCGAGCTCGGACGCATCGCCGCCGCCTACCGCCGCTGGCTTGGCTGCGATCCGTAGGCTGCATTACCTCTCGCCACGGGAAGCTCGCCGACTACTCGCTCGACCCCGACCATGCGACCGGCTGGGCCGCCGAAGGCGTCCGCCAGCGCGCGGATGTCGGGTGCCTTGGTGTGCGGTTGGGCTGGCGGTAACCGGGCATATCGTCCGACATAAGGGTCGTGTGGCCCCCCTTGTGCATGACGTAGACCACGACTCGCTCAGCTATCCACCTGAACCCAGACATCCTCCGGGGCGGATCCGCCTGATCCACCCGTATAACGCTCGTCGTTCATAACGCCATGCGTTATACTCGGGTCGTGTGTTGCGGTCGTTTGTGGACAAGGAGGCCGAGCGAGTATGGCGGCGACAGCGGGTGCGCAAGCTCGACCAAGGCACCCAGCGCGCAGCGTTGCGAAAGCTGCTCATCCTCGACGCCGCCGAGGCACTCGATGATCTGCGCATTCCGCCGGGCAACAGGCTCGAGAAGCTCAAGGGCGACCGGGCAGGCTCTTACAGCGTTCGCGTCAACCAGCAATGGCGCATCTGCTTCCGGTGGACGGCCGCCGGGCCCGAGGATGTCGAGATCGTCGACTACCACTGAGACGTAAGCAAGGAGCCATCATGAGCACCGACTCGATCATGCCCCCCATCCACCCCGGCGAGGTGCTGATGCTCGAGTATCTGCAGCCACTTGAGGTCACCCAGCACCACCTAGCGGTGGCGATCGGCGTTCCCCCGCGCCGAATCAACGAGATCGTCCACGGCAAGCGGCGCATCACAACCGACACGGCCCTGAGGCTCGCGCGATACTTCGGGACCAGCGAGCGCTTCTGGCTGAACCTTCAGGACCGCTACGACATCGAGGTCGAACGGGACCGACTCGGCACGACCCTCGACCAAATCCAGCCGCTCGCGCACGCCTGAGCGACGAGCTCCCCCGCAATCAGCTTGTCTTGTCGCTCATTCACGCGAGGCCAAGCTCGTGCTTGACCTGCTCAAGCGAGATCGTCCGCCCGCCCCCCTGCCAGCTCTAGCTTCGCCTCCATGACAGCGCCGCGCTCCTGTTCGGTCTCGGGCTCATCATCGATGGGCGCGTGCGCGAGCATCCCGGCGAGGGGCGCGCTCTGCGGTTCACAGCAGCTTGCGAAGCCTCTAGCGTAACGACGGCCCGGGAGTCCGGCAAGTCGGCAAATTTCGACTGAGCCGGCACACGGTACGGCTCCGATCAGGTTTCGATCGTGACCAGGGTGCCGATCGGCGTGTAGGGATAGAGCTCCGCAGAGGACGCGAGCGGGAGCTCCACGCAGCCGAGGCTCTGGGGGGTGCCGAACGACGAGCGGTTGAAGTTGTGCAGTGCGTCGCCGCCGTTGAAGTAGCTGATCCACTTGATCCCCGGGTCTTCGTAGTGGGAGCCGTCGGGGTTGGTTCCGCTCATCGTGCCTTCGGGGATGTGCTCGAACACCGGGAACGTTCCCAGTGCGGTTTCCGCTCCCGAGATGCCCGTGTTGGCGGGTGAGGTCATGACCGTGCGCCCGGCGTGCCACAGCGTCATCGTCTCCGGGACTTCGCGATGCACATAGACGTAGCTGTAGCCTTCGCCCAGCCGCTTGCCGGCGATCGCATCGCTGAGCAGCTTGCGCCAGACGGTCGCCCCGGCCACCCCGTCGGCGGTGAGGCCGTTGGCGTTCTCGAACTTCATCACGGCCCCCTTCGTGATCACGGTCGCCTGGTCGGGACTCCATTTGGCCTTCAGCTGCGAGGGCGTGCTCTGGTAGCGCCAGCCGAAGCTGCCACTCGGTGGATCGACCGCCGCTTGCGCCTCGGCGCTCGGCGTGTGGGCTACCTGCCCTGCAGCCGGGTGCCACTCGACCGGGAGGTAGCCCGCTTCGGCCAGGAGCTGGTGCAACCGCACCGTCGAGCCGCCCGGAACCGTCCAGGCGATTTCGCTGGTGGTGCGCAGAGCGCTCCCGGTGCCCGTCGCCACGGCAACGGGATGGGGCAGCTGGAGGCGCAGCTGCGAGCCGAGCGGCGCGCCGAAGCCGGAGGGGCGGAATTCGAGCGTGTGGCTGTTGGCCAGGTGCCAGTGCCCCGCCGTACTCGGTGAGAGCCGCGGGCGGGAGGAGCCGAGCACCTCGCTCACCGGCTTTGAGAACGTCAGCGAGATCGTGGACGCCGGAGCGATCCGGCTGCCCGAGGCGGGGCTGGCGGCCAGCACCGGAGAGGGGGAGGGCGGAAACCAGCTTACGTGCGCAGGGGCGCCGACCGTCTCCCAGGACCGTACGGCCGCGGCGATCTCGACGGTTCCCGTCGTCGGCTGCCTGCCCAGCGAGATCGTGCTGCTGGGCGTGTTGAGGGGGTGAGGGGTCAAACTGCCTGCGGCGCCGTAGCTGACAGCGGTCACGGGCTGATCGAAGCTCACGCGCACCTCGGAGCCCCTGTTCACGGTCATCCAACGCTGCGTCACGCGTGCCACGGGAGCGCTCAGCGATAGATGCTCGGTCTGCTCGCTCCCCAGGGCCCACCCGAGCCATCCCGGCCGGCGCACCGCCACCTCCACGGACACCCGCTCGCCCGGAGCCAAGCGTGTCAGCGGGGTCAAGAGCCCCCCGCGGACGGCGATCGGCACCCGTGTGCCCGCGGGCCCGAACGCGCGGACCTGCTCGATCGTGCCGCCCAGGGGCTGTACGGACACCCGCGCCAGCGCCGTCGAGTCGTCCGCCAACGTCGCACCCGACAGCGTCAGGGCGGCCACCACGAGCGCGAGCACGGCCACGAGCATGACCGCACCCGCACCGAGCGCCGCGCGTTTCAGGCCAGGCCCCCGCGAATCGATCCCGCTGTGAGCGGATTCCATCGCCATCCGCCCCAGAATAGGGCGATTCAGCGCCGGAGGGCGAGGGTTGGGCGATCCGTCCCATCGCCCGCGACACCCCAACCTCGCGGACGATCCCGAGAAGCGAGCATGCTCTATTCGAGCGAGCTCCAGAAGGTGGGTTTGATCTCCGTCGCCTCTGCCGCCGTGTTCTCGGCGACACCAACCGCGCTGGAGTGCTCTGGCCCGCTCCAGCTCGCCCCGCCGTCTTCCGAGAGCTCGGTGTCGAGAGCCTGTTCGCCCTCTCCGGTCACGAAGGTCGTCGTGCTCGAGCGGCTCTGCACGTTGACGTTTCCACCCTGTACCCCGGCCAGCGAGCCCGTCGTCCTGGACGGCGGGCCTTCGCAGTCGAATTCGAACAGGTAGGGCTCGTGCTCTGCGCTGGTGAGCTCTGTCCAGGCCCCACCCGGCTCCGGCCCCACGAGCCTCGTGGCGAGCAGGTTCGTGACCACCGCTCCCGGCGTGCTCGAGGGCGTGCTGTCGGGCCCGGCGCTCGCGCACTGCCTCCCAGCCACCCGATACGGGTCCTGGCGTCCATTCATAAGAGACAGCTGTGTCAGCCCGCTGAGCGCCCAGCGGCTGGGCGCGAGGAAGCTGAGGGAGGCATCCTCGCGCCCATGATCGGCCGACCCTGGGAGGGAGCGGACCCGAGCCTCCTTGCGCTCATTGTGGGCTGATCTCCGCCCGCGCACACGCAGCGTCACCATCCGCCGCCGCGCCACAGAGCGCCACGGACATGGTTGCGAGCGCCAGCCAGCCGGAGAGGACCAGGATGAGGGTCACGCGTCCCGAAGTCTCGTGCACGCACGCGGGGAAGTCCAATAGGTCTTATGCGGCGTGGTATAAAGCCCGCGCATGGCAGACAGCTAGAACTGCTCGGGCATACGCGCTGTATGAGCGCGAGGACATCGGGGAATGGCTTGTTGCCTAGGCGCACTCAGCTGAGCTACTTCCTCGCGGTCGCCGAGGAGCAGCAGATGACGCGCGCGGCGAGGAGGCTCGGCGTGGCCCAGTCCGCCCTGTCACAGGCGATCGCCCAGCTCGAGTCCGAGCTCGGCGTCGCATTGCTGACACGCGCGCCGCGCGGCGTCGGCCTCACGCGGGCCGGTGAGGCGTTCTCCACCAAGGCGCGCGCCGCCCTGGCCGCCGAAGCCGAGGCGATGCAAACCGCCCAGTCGCTGCTGCGCAGCGCCGATCACACGATCGCCGTCGGGTTCATCGGACCACCTCCCGAAAGGACCGCCCCCGCCCTGTTCGCGGCGCTCACAGATGCGTGCCCGGACGCTCGCGTCTCCTTCCAGGAGCTCACGTTTCCGCGCGGGCACAGCACCACGTGGCTGGCCGACGTCGACGTTGCGTTCTGTCAGGCGCCGAGCGCCGAACCGGGGCTCTGCGTCCAGCCCGTGCGGGTCGAGCCACGGGCTGTCATGGCTCGCGCAGATCACCCGCTCGCGTGTGCGGCCGAGCTCGAGGTCGCGGATGTGCTCGATGAGACCTTCATCGGTTACCACCCCGAGGTGCAGACCGAGTGGGCCGGCCTCCACAGCCTCGACGATCACCGCGGGGGGCCGCCCACAGAGCTGACCAGCGAGCGCGCGCTGACGCCCATGGAGATGCTCGCGATCATGTCCTCCGAGCAGGCCATCGCCACGGTGCCCCTGATCGATGCAAGGCTCGCCCAGCAGGCTCTGCCGGACGTCGTGGCCCTCCGATTGCGCGACGCCAGGCCCGCGGTGCTGGCGCTGGTCTGGCACGAGGACAGCCGCAGTCCGCTCCTGGATGTCCTCGTCACCACCGCGCGGGACGCCGATGGCATTTAGGCGCGGGCATCTCCTGTACTTCGTCACGGTCGCCCAAGAGGGACAGATCACGCGGGCCGCGCGCAGGCTTTACCTCGCACAGCCTGCCCTGTCGCAGGCGATCGCGCAGCTCGAGGCCGACCTGGGCCTCGAGCTGTTCGAGCGCCACGCTCGCGGCGTCACCCTCACCCCCGCGGGAGAGACCTTCATCGTCAAGGCACAGGCCGCAACCTCGGCGTGGGAGGAGGCTGTCGCAACGGCTCGATCGTTCGCACGGGCTGGGCAGGGAACGATCGAGTTCGGCTTCCTCGGGTCGCCGCCGGGGCTCGACAGCCCGGGACCGCTGGCGGCGTTCGCGGCGGCACACCCCGACATCGACGTTCTCTACCGGGAGCTGCCATTTCCGTCTAGTCCGACGGCGAGGTGGCTGTCGGAGGTGGACGTGGCGGTCTGCCATCTTCCACCCACCGACCCCGATGTGTGGGTGCAGGAGCTCAGGCGCGAGCCTCGGGTCGTGCTCGCGCCCAGGCGCCATCCGCTCGCCGCTCGCCGCGAGCTCTGCGTCGCGGAGATCCTCGACTCGACCTTCATCGGCTTTCATCCGTCGGTCGAGCCGGCTTGGGCCGGCTTCTGGAGCCTCGATGACCACCGTGGCCGACGGCCGCCGGACACGACCGCCGATCGCGCCCTCAACCCTCAGGAGGTGCTCGCCTCACTGGCCGTTCGCAACGCCATCACGACCGTCCCCGCCTCGGTCGTGAAGGTCCTCCAAGGAGCGCTGGGGGACCTGGTCGCCATCCCGCTCAGCGACGCCGCCCCGGCGAACATCGTGCTGGCAGGCGCCGAGCGGCGGCGCAACCCACTGGTCGGCGCCATGCTCGAGTTCGCGCGGCACGCGAGCGCTCAGCCGTAGGTGAAGTCGTCACCCGGGGGGTTGATCGAGCTCTTCAGCTTGCCGACCTGCGCTGTCACGTCGACCGTGCCCGCCCCCTGCGCGGGCACGAGCATGGTGCAGCTGGTGGCGCTCGTGCAATCGACCGAGCCCGCCTTGGCCCTGCCGAACTTGAAGGTGGTCGCGGTGCTCCCGAGCGCGAACCCGGCGCCGGTCACCGTGACGCTGACGCCTCCGAGCGTGGAGCCGCTGTTGGGTGTCACGGCTTCGACCGATGGCGTGTACTTGAACTGGTCCTTGCTCGTGGGATGACTGGGGCCGCCGACACTCGTCACGATCACGTCGACCGAGCCCGCCGTGGCGGCGTGGGGGGCGATGGCGGTGATCGAGGTCGAGGAGTTGACGGTGAAGTGAGCTGCGCTGACTTCACCGAAGCTGACGCCCGTGGCGCCGGTGAAGCCGCTGCCCGTGATCGTCACGCTCGTCCCCCCCGCCGCCGAGCCGGTCTTGGTCGAGAGCTTCGTCACCGTGGGCGGCGCCTGATAGGTGTAGCGATCGCCGGCCACGATCGCACTGGTCCCCGATGGGGTCGTGACGGTCACGTCCACCGTGCCCGTCCCCGCAGGAGCGGTCGCGGTGATCGAGCTCGCCGAGACGACCGTGAAGCCGGTGGCCTGACTCGCCCCGAACCTGACCGCGCTCGCCCCTGTGAAGCCGCTGCCCGTGATCGTCACCGTTGCGCCGCCGGCGCTCGACCCCGACTGGGGGCTCAGGCCCGTGACGGTCGGCATCGGTTCACCGTAGGCGAGCATGTGCGTGCGCCCCACCGAGACGCCCGCTACCTCGCCCAGACCGCTGACCATGACCGGGACATCGCTGGGGTTGCCCATGGCGCCACCGCCGAGGGTTCCCTTCTTGTTGGCACCCCAGCTCATCACCGTGCCGGAACCGAGCAGCGCCACGCTGTCCTGGCCTCCGGCTGAGATCGCCGTGGCGCCGGACAGCCCGCTGACCGCGACCGGCGTTTCTTCACGCGCCTGGAGGGTGCCGTTGCCCAGCTCCCCGAAGCTGTCTTCTCCCCAGGCCATCACGGTGCCGCCGCCGAGCAGGGCCAGAGCGTGCTTTTCTCCGGCGGCGATCGCCTTGACGCCCGTGAGCGTGGCCACGGGCACAGGCACATCGCTCAGGCCTTCGTCGACAGCGCTGTTGCCGAGCTGTCCCTGTTCGTCCTCACCCCACGCCTCGACCGTCCCGTTCGCGAGCAGCGCGAGACTGAATTCGCCGCCGGCCGAGATCGCGACCACGCCGCTCAGGTGTTTCACGGCCACGGGCACGTTGCTCGAGTTGGTGTTGCCCGTACCCAGCTGGCCGTGTTCGTTATCGCCCCACGCCATCACCGTTCCGTTCGCGAGGAGGGCGAGGCTGTGTTCTGATCCAGCCGAGATCGCCTTCACGCCGGTGAGGCCCGCAACCGCTACCGGGACTTCGGAGTCTTCGCTGCCGCTGCCGATGCCCAGCTGTCCGCTTTCGTTGTTGCCCCACGCCATCACCGTCCCGTTCGCCAGCAACGCCAGGCTGTGGGCCCCGCCGGCCGCGGCCGCGGTCACGTTGGAAAGGCCTTCGACTTCGATCGGCACGTAGCTGGTCGCCGTGCTGGCGTCGCCGAGCTGGCCGGAGCCGTTTCCGCCCCACGCCATCACCGTCCCGCTCGCCAGGAGCGCCAGGCTGTGACGGCCTCCGGCGGAAACAGCGGTGACGAAGCTGGGGCCGACTACAGATACAGGCACATCGCTGAGAGATGCGGAGCCGTTCCCCAGCTGGCCAAACGCGTCATCGCCCCAGGCCACTGCTCCGAAGCGTGTCGTGGCTACCGTCAGCATGGCGGCGGTACTCGTGGCAGTGCCGGCCGCGTTGGTGAACACGGCCCGGTACTCATAGCCGCTCTGTGCGAGCTGCAGTTGTGTGAGCGTGAGCAGATCCGAGGTCGCTCCGGCGAGCGCGCTCCATGTGCCGCCGCCGTTGGTCGAGAGCTGCCACTGCACCGTTGGTGTCGGGAACCCGGATGCCGCCGCTTCGAAGACCGCCGTTTCGCCCGCCTCGACGACCGCGGCGCGGGGTTGCAGCGTGACCGCTGGCGAGGAGCCCACGCTCAGCGTCGCCACCTGGCTGGTGGCGACGCCGGCAGCGTTCTTGAACACGGCCCGATACTCATAGCCGTCCTGCGAGTCTTCGGCGCTGGCGATCGTGAGCTGGTTCGAGCTCGCGCCTTCGATCGGGCTCCAGGTGCCGCCACCGTTGGTCGAGAGCTGCCACTGCACCGTGGGCGCCGGGAACCCCGAAGCCGCCGCTTCGAACGTCACGCTCTGGCCGGTTTCAACCTTCTCCGAGACCGGCTGCTTGATCACCGAGGGAGCACGCTGGACGGTCAGCGTCGCCGCCTGGCTCGTCGCGGTCCCGGCCGCATTGGTGAACACCGCGCGGTACTCGTTGCCGCTGCTCGACGTTTTCGAGTTCGCGATCGTGAGCACGTCCGAGCTCCCTTCGGCGACTTTCGCCCATGTGCTCCCACCATTGGTCGAGAGCTGCCACTGCACCGTGGGCGCCGGGAACCCCGAAGCCGCCGCTTCGAAGACCGCGCTCTGTCCTTCTTCGACCGTCGCGTTGATCGGCTGCTCGGTCACGAGGGGGATCACGCGGACGGTGAGGGTGGCCACCTTGCTCGTCGCTTCCCCCAGCGAGTTCTTGAAGACCGCTCGATACTCGCTGCCGCTTTCAGGGGTGCTGGCGTGGGCGATCGTGATCTGGCCGGTCGTGGCACCTTCGATCGTGGTCCACGTCGAGCCGCCATTGCTCGACAGTTCCCACTGGACGGTCGGCGTCGGCAGGCCGGAGGCGGCCGCCGAGAAGCTCACGCTCTGACCTTCTTCCACGGTCTGACTGGACGGCTGCGCGGTCACTTTGGGTGCTTTGTTGCCCGCGCCCCAGGCCCCTGCGCTCAGCGCTGCGCTCGCCAGCAGCACGAGCGCGAGCACGCACGGCGCCAGCCATAGCGATCGGGCTCCCCTGGTGGTCCTTGGCATTCCCCGTCCCCTCGGTCGTCCGTGACGCGCAGCCTGGGCCATACCCCCGCGCCTCCCTTGTCCCCCCGCCGGCCGACCGCCGCCACCCTCGGCATACGCTCGATCGCGCCGGCAGAGCCAGCTCTTGTCTTCTGTAAACACTACCGGCAGGAACAGGCGCGATCAAACCGGAGGAGACAGCGCACCGTGTACGCGCCATGCCCGCCGATCGCGCCTCAGCCCCCGTGCAGGATCGCTCCGGTGTCGACCGCTTCGAATTCCGATCCGGGGACCTGCTTGATCTGGGCGAGATCCCCTTCGTTCCACCCCGGGTCGGGGGCACCCGTGATGAACCATGGAGAGCCGTTATCGGCCACGATCAGCCCGTAGCGCTTGAGCGCTTCGAGGATCACGAGCGACTGGCCGTGAAAGCCGGCGAGGCTGTAGCTCGCCTTCAGGCGCAGACGCAGGCCCATCGGCGGCAGGCGGGGGTCAGAGCTCGAGGACGCGAAGTGGGTCGCCGGATGTATGTAGCCCCGCTGGGTCTGGGGCACTGTCACGCGCAGCGCGTGATCGATCTGACCGGCGCTGACCTCCGAATGGCGGACCAGCAGCGGGAAGATCGGCAGGCCCGCCGCATCGGCCGATGTCCACCCTTCTGGTCGCAGCGCGCTGCTGCGTAGATCGAAGACCGCACCGGCGGCCGCCTTCCACCCTTCGCCCTTGCGCCCCGCCTTGTAGAGCTCATAGAGCATGCACGTGCCTTCCTGGACGACCAGCACATGCCGATCCCCGCGACCCTTCCTACCACCACCCTCGATCGGTGCCTGAGCCGGTATCGGGTATGGCCCCGGATCGGATTCGGCTCGGAAGGCCGTGAACCTGATCGGCGCCTCGGCCTGGCCGGGGCCGACCACCGTGTAGGGGATGCCGTAACTCGGGTTGGTCCCGAAGTCCGGGTGCAGATGGCCACTCAGCCCGATGCTCGCGATGTATTCGGCCGAGCTCGGGCTGACGGGAGCACTGGCGATTTCCTGGTTGAGCGGATCTTCGGCGGGAAGGACCGGGCAGCCATCTTCCAGCGGTGAGGCGCTCGATACGCCAAGCGCAGCGCCGGGCCCTCCCAGCACGACGACCGCCGGCACTGCGAGCATCAACAGCAAATGCCTGGCCATCCTCACGCTCGCAACCTAGCGTGTCTGATCGCGAGTGCGCTCGCACTTGCGATCGCCGGCTTGCCGAGCAGCGCCGAGGCCGCTGTCCGCTGCGCCGTCCACAGGCAGACGATGATCGGCCTCGCCGGCTCGCGGGTCATCGCCGAGCGTGCCGCCACGGTCGTCTACCGTGTGCGCCGCCACGCATACGACACCTACTGGGCGTGCCGCCGCGGGCGTGTGCGCCGGGTTCTGATGGGCCGCGACGACAGCTACGCGATGCGCTACGAGCTCTACGGCCCGACCGAGGCGTTCGGCGAGATCCGCATCGCCGGCGATTGGGTCACCGCGATCCACAAAGAAGACAACAGCCCGGAGTGCGGCAAGTACGGCGAAACGGAATGCGAAGGTCGCTCTACGACGCTCGTCATGGTCAACGTCGCCCTCGCGTTGCGCGCCGAGGAACACGTCTACTTCGCGACCGCAGAAACGGCTCGGTGGCTGCTCTCACCCGCGGGCGCAGTGGCGTGGCTGGAAGAGTCCGAGAGCGAACTCCACGGCTGCGCCGCAGCCGTGGTCGAAGGCAGGCTCAGATGCCCCGAGCTCACGTTGTGGAGCGGGCACGTCGATCCCACCTCGATGCACCTCGTGGGGAGCACACTCGCCTGGAGTGCCGCCGACGGCAACCACTCGGCCACCGTCTGAGCGCGTGGGCGGCCGCTCGCGGCGCACGGGAGGAGCTACCGCCCGCCGCCTCGCACCAGCTCGTCGATGAACGCCAGCTTGGCCTCGATCTCCTCCGTCAACACGAACGGGTAGAGATCGGGCGAACCCATGCTGCGGCTGATCGCGTTGAGGGCGTAGGTCATCGGGATCCATGCTTCGAGCAGGGTTGCGATGCCCTCCTCGACGTCATCGGGGCGCGAGTGCAGCGGCGCCGCGTCATCGGTCTTGATCGACGGTCCCTCCACGCGCACGCCATAGGCCGACGCGGTCTGCAGCGTGTCGTGCACGTGCAGATAGTGGGCGAACGTCTCCGCCCAATCCTCCCAGGGGTGCATCGTCGCGTAGGCGCTCACGAAGCGCTGTTTCCAGCCGGCCGACGCGCCGGAGGAGTGGTAGTAGCGATCCATCGCCTGCCGGTAGTCCTCGCGGTCGTCACCGAACAGCTCGCGACAGCGCGCCTGCGCGGGCGTGCCCTCGGGCACGAGGATCGGCTGGTAGTAGTGGGCGATCTCGTGGCGCATATGGCCCAGCACCGTGCGGTAGGGCTCGCCCAGGCGCATGCGCATCCGCTCGCGGTGCGCCGGGTCGGTCTCGTCGAGATCCAGCGTGATCACCCCGTCGGCGTGGCCGGTCGTGACAGCTGCCTGCTCGCTGGAGAGCAGGTCGAACGCCAGCCCTCCCTCGCGCTCGTGCCAGCCTTCGAGCGGCAGGCCGAGGTCTGCCAGCTCGAACAGCAGCCGTCGCTTGGCGGCCTCCGCCGCCGCGAAGCCGCCGAGGCCACGGGTGTCCGCGTCGTTGGGGCGCGTGCGCGTCAGCACGCAGCTCGCGCACAGCTGTCCCGCGACGTCGACCAGCCAGTTGCAGGCCGCCAGCCGCGCGTTGGCGCAGCGGTGCGATGGGTCCTGCGAGCCGCTCCTCCCGACCGCGGTCATCGCTCGCCGCCGCGAGTCGAATCCGAGCTGGCTGGCGCAGTGCAGGCAACTCGTGCTCTCGAAGGTGAGGAGCCGCTCGCATACGGGACAGGCGAACGCGAGCATCGAGGCGCACTTTAGCCGGGCCTACAATCCCACCCGTGGCGCGCTCTGCCCACATGCGCGCGGTCCTGGTCCTCCAGCACGCCGACTGCGAGCCCCCCGCGGCCTATGAGGACGAGCTTCGCGCGCGCGGGGTCCCGCTGCACCGCGTGCTGCTCGGCCGGGATCCCGATCTACCCGACTGGCGCCGCTTCGCAGCCATCGTCGTGATGGGGGGCGCGATGGGCGCCTACGAGGACGAGCGCTACCCGTGGCTCGCGGCCGAGAAGCGGCTGATCGCCGAGGCGGTCGGCGCCGACACGCCCTATTGGGGCGTATGCCTGGGCGCGCAGCTGCTCGCGGCCGCGCTCGGGGCGCGCGTCGTCCCCGGCCCGGGGGCCGAGCTGGGAGTGCTCCCGGTCGAGCTCACCGAGGACGCCGCGCTGGACCCGGTGTTCGCCCGGGCGCCAGCGAGCTTCACCACCCTGCAATGGCACGGCGACACCTTCGAGCTCCCCGCGGGCGCCATCCAGCTGGCCCGCTCGAGCCTCTACGAGCAGCAGGCCTTCGTGCTCGGCCGCGCCTATGCGCTGCAGTTCCATCTCGAGGTCACGAGCCGGCTGGCGGACGAATGGATGCGGATCCCGGCCTACGTGGCCGAACTGGAGGCGCTCGACGGTCCGGACGCGCCCGCGCGGTTGCTCGAGCAGATGAAAGCGGCCGAGCCTGAGTCCGTGCCGCTCGCCCGCGCGCTCTTCTCGCGCTGGCTCGAGCGCGTCGTCGGCATTCCGCCGGGCCCATCCCCCGCGAGCCGCTAGCCCTCCACGACCACGCGCACCGTGTGCAGCAGCCGGTCGCTGGCGCCACGCACGCTGCCGCCCTGCTCGAGCGTGCTCTGCACGAACGCGAGCGTCTCCGCCGAGAGGCGCTCGCCGGGCAGCACGTTGGGGATGCCCGGCGGGTAGGTGGCCAGCGACTCGGCCGCGATGCGCCCCACCGCCCTCGCGGCCGGCACCACCTCCTGGGCGCCCAGATAGGCCTCGCGCGGGGTCATCGCCAGCTCGCCCCACGGCGGAGCCGCCGCGAAGCTCCTACTCGCGCCCTCCGGTTCCAGGCCCACCCGGGCCACCGCCTCACGCAGCGCATTCACCAGCCGCGGCGCCTCCTGCAGCTCTCGCTCGCCCATGCCGAACACCGCCACCAGCACGTTCTGGCCGTAGAGCTCGAGGTTGATGTCGTCGATCTCGCGCAGCAGCGGCGCGAGCTCGTAGCCGCTGGCGGCCACTCCACGCACGTCCACGGCCAGGCGCAGCGGATCGTAGGCGTGCACCCCCGGGCGCCCCGCCAGGCGTTCGTCGAGGACGTCCAGCCCCTCGATCGCGTTGATCTCCGCCCGCGCCTGCGCCAGCGCGGCCATCGTGTGCTCGAGCAGCTCCCTGCCGTGGACCGCCGCCTGGCGGCGCTGCGCATCGAGCGAGGCGAACAGCAGCGAGTTGGGGCTGGTGGACTCTGTGAGAGTCACCGCCCGGTCGACCGTGTCCTCGCCGATCATGCCCGCCGCGCCATGGCCGAGGTGGAGCATCGCCGACTGCGTGAGGCTGCCCACGATCTTGTGCGTGCTCGAGATCACGAGGTCCGCTCCGGCCGCCAGAGCGTGGACGGGGAGCGCCTCATGGAAGGCCATGTGCGCCCCCCACGCCTCGTCGACCACCAGCGGCACCCCACGCGCGTGAGCGACCTCTGCCAGCGCGGCGATGTCGGCGACGGCGCCGAAGTAAGTCGGCGAGATCACCCACGCGCCGACGGCGCCGGGGGTGGCTGCCAGCGCCGTCTCGAGCGTCTCGGGCGCCAGGCAGTGGGCGATCCCGAGCTCGCTGTCCACCTCGGGCGCCGCAAACGTGGGGCGCATCCCCGACAGCACCAGCGCGTCGATGGTGCTCGAGTGGGCGTTGCGCTGCACCACCACCTCCTCGCCGCGATGGGCCAGCGCCAGGCCCGCCGAGAGGTTGCCCTGCGAGGCGCCGTTGATCAAGAACCACGCGCGCTTGGCCCCCCACGCCTCCGCCGCCAGGCGCTGGGCCTGCTCGAAGGGCGTGGGGTCGAGTCCCACGTCGATGCCATGGGTCAGCGCCGGGACGTCCATGCTCAGGGCGCGCTCGCCGATCGCCTCCAGCAATGCCGGATCCGCCCCCTGGCCACCCTTGTGCCCGGGTACGTGCAGCCGCGCCGGAGCGCGAGCCGCGTAGGCGCTGAGCGCGTCCAGGTAGGGCGTCTCGCGCTGTCGGTCGCTGCGCTCGCCCATCGACCCAGCTTAGGCGCCCGCCAGCATCCCCTTGGTCCGCAGCCACTCCTCGCTGCGGCGCATCCCCTCCTCGAGGCTCACCTGCGGCTCGAAGCCGAGCAGCGCGCGGGCCTTGGCGATCGAGTAGGTGCCTGTGCGGGTGAGGTAACGCAGGGCATTCGGGTTGATCTCCCCGGGAGCGCCGCGGAGCCGGTCCGCGGCCGCCTGGATCGCCGTGACCGCCAGCAGCGCGCGATCGGGCGCCGAGCGCACCCGTCCGCGCCCGATCATCGCGCCGATGCGCCCGAAGTACTCGGCGGTGCTCACCCCGTGTCCGCCCGAGAGCGTGATCACCTCTCCCTCCGCCGCCCGCGTCCGCGCCGCCGCCACGATCCCGTCGAGCAGATCGTCGATGTAGATCGGGCTGTGAACACCGCGACCGCGCGCCGGCAGCACCAGGCGCCCGCGTCTGAGCTCCTGCAGCGGCGTCACGATCCATGGTCGAGACCCCGGGCCATACACGTCGCCGGGGCGGATGACCGTGATCGCCAGCCGACCGGCGGCGTGCTCCTGCAGGACGACCTGCTCGCCCGCGATCTTCGTGTCCACATAGGGGACGCCGAGCAGCCTCACGGGATGCTCCTCGGTCACCCAGTCGGGGAAGTCGTTGCCGAAGACCGTCACCGAGGAGAGCTGCACGAAGCGGCTCGCGCGGCCGGCGAGCGCCGCCTCCAGCGCGTTGCGCGTTCCGAGCACGTTCACGCGATGGAAGTCCTCCAGGCCCGAGCGCAGCGAAACGATCGCGGCGGTGTGGATCACCGTCTCGCAGCCCTCGGCGTGACGCTGCCACTCGCCCGCCCTCGAGATGTCGCCCGCGACCACGCCCCTCGCCGGGTCTGCTCTGACGTCCACCCCGCGCACCTCAGCGCCTGCTGCCCGCAGCCGTTCGGCGAGCGCCGCACCGATAAAGCCGAGCGCGCCCGTGATGAAGACGCGCCTCATCCGGCGCGAGTCTAGTCATCAATTAACAGGCACAGCACTCTGGGCCTCCGCCTGCCGTAACGGGCATCGCCCCGCACACCGTGCTCAGGACCTGAACAAATGTGACGCCTCTGCATCCCCGCTGTGCCAATAGCGGGACTTTGCCGCTCTTTGCCTTGATTGCAGAGCTGTCTCGCCCTACTTTGAGTGCGTCCCCAAGAAAGTGGCCCGGCGGTGCGTCAACACCCCGGGCCCGGCACCGAGTTGCTCACCCTCGATGCCAGTCGATTGTCGCTCAGCGCGTCCTCAGGCGGCGGCGCGGGCGCACGACCGGAATCGACACCGCGCGACTCGGAGCCCCAACGAGAGGAGGCCTGATGTCCGAGCCGCAGCATCCCCCACGGGTGGAGCCTGCCCAGCCGCCGTCCGGGGAGCTCGTCCTCGCGGCGCTCGAGCGCGCCGTTCGCCACCGCGGCGAGGAGACTCGCGCGGCGCCCATCTGGGCGATCCTCGACCACCTCGGTCTCGCGCGGCGGGGCTCCGGCGCGCGCCAGGTTCGCGGCGTGCTCGAGTCGTTGCGCACGGGCAGGCTGATCGAGCCCTCCCGCCTCCACGGCGTGGAGGCCTGGGAGCTCACCGCGTCCGGGCGCCGCCGGCTGGGCCGCGCGCAGCGCGAGGGCACGCTGCCGACGCTTCCGGAGTCGCCACAGCACCGAGACTGGCACAACGCGAGGACAGCCGCCGGCCAGGAGATCGACCGCTTCCAGCGGGCGCTGCGCGAGCGCCTGATCGAAGCGACGCGGCTGCTGGACAGCGCCGAAGAGGTTCCCTCCGACGCGTGGTTCGAGCTCGCCGAAGCCCTGCAGCGGGCCTGCCGGCGGCTGGGCTCGGCGAGCCACTGCCTGTACGAGTGGCCCGAGCCGCACGACGAGCGCGCGGATCTCGACACGCACGCCGACCCCGGCGATCAGGAGCTCGACCCGCACGAGCGCGACCGGCGCCGCACCCGGCGCGCGGGCCGTCGAAACGTTCGCCTCTGGCGCCAGGCGCCCTAGATGGCTCAGCAGATCGCGGAGGGCACCGGCATCCGCGGGGCGGATTTGTCCCTTTGCTACTGTCAGCGGCGAGGTGCCGAGCTGACTTCCAGCCAGGCCGAGCCAGGCCGCGAGGACCAGCCGGAGCGGGCCCCGAGGCCCGTGCCGCTGCCGACACTGACACCCCAGTTCGAGGAGTGGGAGATCGCGCTGCACGGACGCCGCGTGATCTACCGGGTCGCTGGCAGCGGGCCGCCGGTGGTGCTGATCCATGGCATGCTCAACTCCTCGAGTCACTGGCAATCCGTTGCCCAGAGCCTCGCCGGCGAGTACACGGTCCTCGCCCCCGACCTGATCGGCCACGGCGACTCGGCTGCGCCCCGCGGCGACTACTCGCTTGGAGCGCATGCAGCCAGCATCCGCGACCTGCTGGCCGCGATCGGGATCGAGCGCGCGAGCATCGTCGGACACTCCCTCGGCGGCGGCGTGGCGATGCAGTTCTTCTACCAGTTCCCCCAGCGCGTGGAGCGCCTCGTGCTCATCTCCAGCGGCGGCCTCGGGCGCGAGGTCAGCCCGATGCTGCGCACAGCCGCGCTGCCGGGCATGTCGGCGCTGCTGTCACTGACCATCCATCCGCGCCTGCTCGGCGCGCTGCACACGAGCGGCACGCGCCTGCGCGAGCGTGGCATCGGCGCCGGCGTCTACCTGCAGGCGATCGCGCGGGCGTTGCGGCCTTTGGAGAACGGGGATGCCCGCCAGGCCTTCCTGCACACGCTGCGCTCCGTGATCGACATGCACGGGCAGCGCGTCAGCGCGACCGACCGGCTCGGGCTGCTCGAGTCGATTCCCACGCTGATCGTGTGGGGTGAGCGCGACCGCACGATCCCGATCGAGCACGGACGGCTGGCCCACCAGGCGATCCCCCACAGCGTCTTCAGGACGATTCCCGGGGCTGCCCACTTCCCCCACCTCGAAGATCCGGACGCGCTCTCGGCGCTCATGCTTGCGTTCCTGGCGGAGACCCAGCCGGGCGGCATCGATGACGCCGACTGGGGCGCGGTGCTCGCCCAGCGCTCCCCGCGCTCGCGGCGGCTCGGCGACGCGGCCGCCTGATTCAGGCCACCGCAAACGGCCGGACGCTGCTCCTCGCGCCTGAGCGGACGGCTATGGCTGCTGGACGCGCCACTGCGGCGGGTATGGCAACGGCTCGAGCTTGGCCTCGAGCTCCTCCCGCATCGGCTCGAACGGCGGCGGCAGCGACAGCCGCTCACCGAGGTGCCTCTCGTCCTCGTCCACCGCGAAGCCGGGGCCGATCGTCGCGAGCTCGAACAGCACTCCGCTCGGCTCGAGGAAGTAGACCGACTTGAAGTAGAAGCGGTCGATCACCGGCGTCGGGCGGGCGCCGGCCTCGCTCACGCGCGTGCGCCAGGCCTCGAGGTCATCCGGCTGCGACGCGAAGGCCACGTGGTGCACGGTTCCCGCGCCCTGCCTGCGGTTGATCTCCGGTGGCGCCGGATCGTAGGCGTAGAAGCTGCCGCGCCGATCTCCGCGGACCTCCCAGTGCTCGCCCTGCCTGCGCGCGAAGCCCAGCGCGTCCCCGAGCAGGCGCTCGCTGCGCACCGGCTGGCTCGCGTAGGCCCGCACCCCCTCGAACCCCTGCAGGGCGTGCTCGGGCGGGATCTCGGGCGAGATCGCGCTGAGCGGCTCGTCGGTGCTCGCGCTCGCTACGAGCTCGTGTCCCAACCCCTCCGGATCGGCGAACAGGAGGCTGTCGCCTGTCAGCTCCGCGCTCACCCCCACCGCCTCGAGTCGCTCGCGCCAGAATCCGAGCGCATCCGGCGAGGAGACGCGCCAGAGGATGCGGTGCACCATTCCCGAGCCGGCTATTCCCCGCGCTGCGCCGGGATACTCGAAGAAGGTCAGGTCCATCCCCGGCGAGCCGTGCTCGTCGCCATAGAACAGGTGGTACACGTTCGGTTCGTCCTGGTTGACCGTGCGCTTGACCATTCGCAGCCCGAGCACGCCCGCGTAGAACTCGACGTTGCCACGCGCGTCCCCGGTGATCGCGCTGATGTGATGGATTCCCTCGAGCTTCATCGCTTGAGCCGAACTCTATCCGTCGTGCCATGATCGCCCCGTGCAAGACGGATCGCTGATACCGCGCTTCGGACGCGCGCGACGCGATCCCTCGCTCGTCGTGCTCGAAGGCTTCCACCCGCTCAAGCACGCCCTGCGCTTCGACGCCAACGTGCTCGAGGTGCTCACCCCCGACGCCGGCGCGCTCGGACGGCTGGCCGGGCTGCTCGCGCCCGATCTCGCCGAGCGCCTGGGCACGCTCGTACGCGAGATCCCCCTGGACGTGTTCGAGCAGCTGGCGCCGCTCACGCCCAGCACCGGGGTGATGGCGCTGGCCGAGCGCCCCGTGGTGGAGCTTCCCGGGACGCTCGGCCGGCGACGCGACGCTCCGGTCGTCCTGCTCGAGGATCCCCGCGACCTCGGCAACATGGGCGCCTGCGTACGTGTCGCGGCCGCCGCCGACGTCGCCGGCGTGCTCACCACCGGCAGCCACGATCCCTGGCACCCGGATGCGCTGCGCGGCGCCGCGGGCCTGCACTTCGCCCTGCCCGTCGCACGTCTCGAGCGCCTGGATCGGCTCGACCCGCTGCAGCGGCGCCTGCTGGCCGTGGATCCCGAAGGCGATCCGCTCGACCCGGCCGAGCTCGATCCCGGCGCGGTGCTCGCCTTCGGCACCGAGCGCTACGGCCTGAGCGCCGAGCTGAGGGCCCGAGCCGAGGCGCGCATCTCGATACCGATGCGACCAGGCGTCTCGAGCCTCAACCTGGCCACCTCGGTGGCGGCCGTGCTGTTCGCCTGGCGCCTGAGCCGCGCGCTCTAGCCGCGCGCGTGGGCTTCGACGCCGTCGAGCAGCCGCCAGTTGCCGCGCAGGGCCTCACCCGCACGGGCGAGCATGCGCTCCGCCTGCTCGTCGGGGTCGGGGACGCTCGCCATCAACTCGGCGATCAGCTCACGGGCCTGTCTGGCGTGCTCCACGTCGCGTAGGCGATGCACCGCGAAGTACTCGGTCGCCGGCCCTTCCTCGCTGTAGCCGTAATGGGCGCTCAGCCCCTCCAGCTTGGTCTGGGAGATCTCGGGCTGGCCCGCCTCGATCGAGTACAGCACGGCCAGGTGCTCCAGCACGTCGCCGCCGGCGCTCCACGCGCTCACGCACTCCTCGGTCTCGGCCAGGCCAGGCGCGCCGGCATCCTGGGCGCCCGCCGCTCGTGCGAACTGGTCCCACAGCGCAACGTGATCGGACTCCTCCGCGGCGTGGCGGCGAAGCCCCTCCGCATAGGGCGCCTCGGCCCTCTCCGCCGCCAGGGTCGAGGCCTGCGCGAGCGCGACCACGGCGCGGCGGTACTCGGCCGCGTAGCAGCCCAGCTCCTCCGCGCTCAGCTCTCCGGCGCTCCAGCGCTGGTAGAACGGGTGCTCGAGCACGTTGATCGACGCACGGGCCTCGTCAAGCCTTATCAAGACATCCATTGCACGTTCCCTTCTGTCGGATTTTTGGGGTTACGGGAGAAGGACAGTGCCCGCCCGGCGCAGAAAACAACGGTCGTAGCGAGATCGCCCGCACTGGCCGCCTGGACTCGCGTCCGGGGGCTGTGCGAGTGTCCATCTCGGAGGCTGAGCTGGCAGAGAGTCATGGGGTGATTTCCGTGATCGTCGTCGTCGCTTTGGGGCTTGCCGCGACTGGGTTCAGCGCAGCGCTTGCGATCGCGCTGGGCCGAGCCGCCGGGCACGCGGATCGTGAGACGGAGGCGCAGCTGCTCGAGCGCGTCTCGGCCTCGCCGCCCCGTGGGGCGTCGCTGCGCCAGAGCTACGCGGGGTTGGCGCGCGCCCACTCGACAATCGCGTGCGAATCGTCGATCACCGTGCCATCGTCGAGCAGCAGGGTGGGGACCCAGCGGTTGCCCGTCAGCTTCTGCACCTCGCGCCGCCCGCGCGTCTGGTTGAACAGGCCCGGGAGGGGCGCGAACCCGTAGGAGCGCACGACCTCGGGGGCGTGCCCGGCGTCCTTGAGCGCGTGGTAGGCGTTCGCGCACGGGTGTCCGCCGGGGCGCGGCGTAGGAAAGGTCCCCCAGCAGACATACAGCTTCACGAGACCGTCAGCGTTCCTTCCATACCCGCCTGGCGGTGTCCGGGCACCGAACAGTAGAAGGTGTACTTCCCCGGCTTCAGCTTCAGCGTGACGGCCTTCGAGCCACCCGTGAACGTCGGGGTCGCGCCGAGCACCTTGGTGCCTTCGGCGATCGTCAAGTTGTGTTCCACAGGCGAGGAGTTGGCCAGGGCGATCGCCACGGTGCCCGCCTTCGCGCTCAGCTGCTTGGTGTCGTAGCTCAGCTGGCCTTCGGCGTTGGTCGCAAGCTTCAACGAGCTCTTCGCAGCGGACGCGGGCGAGGACGCCGGCGCGGGGGTGCTCGCCGATTCGCCGGCTGTGCTCGTCTGTGTGGAGGCGGCCGCCTTCGACGTCGATCCGCCGGAGGTGGCGACCGCCATCGAGACCGCGGCGATCACGAGGATCGCTGTGATCGCGATCACGCCGCGCTGCTGTCCGATGTCGGCCGGGAAGTCGCTGCGGCGGGCGCCGATCACCAGCGACAGCAGCAGCGCCCATGCGACGAGCAGCCCGCCCGCGACGTAGAAGGGGACTTTGCTCTTCTCCGCCGCCACGATCGGCGTGAGCTGCAGGGCCAGTGTGTGCATCGGGCGCGAGCCTAGCCGATGAGGCACAGGGTATGCTCCGCGAGGAGATGATCGACGTGGTGCGCACGCCTGAGGAGGCGCTGCAGGGGCTCCCGGACTTCCCCTTCGTGTCCCACTACCGCACCGTCGACGGCCTGCGTCTGGCGCATCTCGACGAGGGCGAGGGCGCACCGGTGATCTTCTTCCACGGCGAGCCGACGTGGTCGTTTCTGTGGCGCAGGGTCATTCCCCCGGTCCGCGACGCCGGCTTTCGCTGCATCGCGCCCGACCTCGCCGGCTTCGGGCGCTCGGACAAGCCCACAGACATCGACTTCTACACGTACGACCGCCACGTGGAGCTCGCCGCGACGCTGCTCGAGGACCTCGACGTGAGCGGCGCCACGGTCGTCGTTCACGACTGGGGCGGCCCGATCGGACTGCGCCTGGCGGTCGAGCAGGCCGCGCGGATCGAGCGTCTGGTGATCCTCGACACGGGTTTGTTCACCGGACACCAGAAGATGTCCGATGCCTGGATCGCCTTCCGCGACTTCGTCTCGCGGACCGAGGATCTCCCTGTGGGCATGCTCGTGCGAGGCGCCTGCAAGTCAGACCCCGGCGAGGAGGTCATAGCGGCCTACGACGCGCCCTACCCGGACGCGGCGTCCAAGGCCGGCGCCCGCGCCTTCCCCCTGCTGATCCCCCAGACCCCAGACGCCCCCGGAGCCGAGGCTGGGCAGCAGGTCCTCGACGCCCTGCGCGACGATCGGCGTCCGACGCTGATGCTGTGGGCCGACTCCGACCCCGTGCTCCCCTTGAGCACCGGGGAGCGCTTTGCCGAGGCGATCGGGCAGCCGCCACCGCGTACGATCGAGAACGCCAGTCACTTCCTGCAGGAGGATCAGGGACCGCTGATCGGCGAGCTGATCGCCGGGTGGCTGACGAGCGCCTGAGCGCGGAGGGTCAGTCGCCGCCGCCGGCGGCCGCCTGGGGGATCTGCGGTTGCTCCGGTGCGGGCTCCAGGCCCGGCTCCGAGCGGGCGGCGCGCAGCTCGTAGTCGTGCCGGCGATCCAGGTCCGCTCCGGCCAGCACCCGGTCGGCCTTCATCGCGCGCGCCATGCCCTCCGAGAGCGAGCGGGGCAGCACGGCGCCGAGCACGTTCGTGCGCTTGGCCGACTTCGGCACCCACACGTCGACGATCCCGAGCTGCAGCGCCTCCACGATCGCGTCAGCCACGTCCGTCGGCTCCAGGCTCTGCATCCCGCGCGCCTCGCCCAGGCCCGAGCCGAGCTCGGTGTTGACGACGAATGGCATCACATAGCTGAGATCGACGTGGGCGCCCATCAGGCGCAGCTCCCCGCGCACGGCCTCGGTGAGGCCGACCACGGCGTGCTTGGTCGCCGAGTAGGTGGCGCCCCCCGGCGCCCCGAACTTGCCGGCCTGCGAGGAGATGTTGACGATGTGGCCGCGATCGCGGGGGATCATCCGCGCGAGCGCGAGCTTCATCCCGAGGATCACGCCGTGGAGGTTGATGTCGACCATGCGCCGCGCGGTCAGGTCGTCCTCGTCGATGAAGCGACCGACCTGCATGATCCCGGCGTTGTTGACCAACACGTCGAGCGGTCCCAGCTGCTCCTCGGCAGCGTCCAGGAAGGCCGCGAAGGAGTCGCGGTCGGTCACGTCCAGCGGCAGGGCCACCGTGCTCGCGCCGAGCTCCGCAGCGGTCGCACGTGCGGCCTCGAGGTCCACGTCGCCGATCGCCACCTTCATGCCGTGGCGCAGGAACGCTTCGGCGGTCGCACGTCCGATCCCGCGTGCGGCGCCCGTGACGGCGGCTGTCTCTCCTGCGAGGATGCGGGGCTGCTTTGCCATTGGTCCCTCCTGGGTGCTCTGGGAATGAAGTCGCCTGCAAAGCTAGCGCTCCGCCGAGGCCGGCGCGCCACGGGCTGGTAGTAGGGTGCCCGTATGCCGTTCTTCACCTACGAGGGGCAGCGCATCGCATACACCGAGTTCGGCGGCGGCCCCGCCGCGGTGACGCCGACGGGGGGCCGAGGGCGCACCGCCAAGAGCGCCCCGGCCGCCGCCCGGCCGCTGATCCTGCTCCACGGGCTGCTGCTCTCGCAGGAGATGCACCGGCCGCTGGCCGAAGAGCTTGCCTCGCGCGGAAACCGCGTGATCACGCTGGACCTGCTCGGCCATGGCGCCTCCGATCGCCCGCGCGACATGTGGCGCTACTCGATGCCCAGCTTCGGCGAGCAGGTGATCGCGCTGATGGACCACCTGCAGGTCGAGCAGGCGGCCGTGATGGGAACCTCGCTCGGAGCCAATGCAGCGCTCGAGGCGGCCTCGAGACGGCCCGAGCGGCTGCGCGGCATGGTCATCGAGATGCCCGTGCTCGACAATGGCCTGCTCGGCAGCGCCCTGGCGTTCACCCCTCTGCTCGTCTCGCTCACGTTCGGCGAGCCCGCCATGAGGCTGCTCGCGCGGGTGACGCGGACCGTGCCGAGGCGGCTGCTCCCGCATTACGGCAACGTGCTGCTCGACCTCGTGCGCCAGGACCCCGGACCCGGGGGCGCGCTGCTGCAGGGACTCTTCTTCGGGCGCATCGCCCCGCCCCGCAGCGAGCGCGCGACGTTCCAGACCCCAACGCTCGTGCTCGGCCATCAGCGCGACCCCGTCCATCCCTTCTCCGACGCCGGGATGCTCGCCAAGGAGATGCCCAACGCGCGCCTGCTCGAAGCCAACTCGCTGGTCGAGCTGCGCATGCAGCCCGAGCGCCTGACCGGCGAGATCGCCGCCTTCCTCGACGAGATCTGGGGAGGGCCCGCCGACGGACGGGCCAAGCGGCCGGCAAGGCGAGCCACGGCCAAGCGCACGCGCACGAGCTCAGGCTGATCGCCGCCGCGGCCCGCGGTGCGGCCACGAGCCGACGCGAGGGCTCAGTGCGCCGGGAAGAGCTCGATTTCGTTGACGCTGACGTGGCCGGGCGCTTCAGGGGTGCCGACTGAAGCAGCCGGCGCCTTGCTGATCCACAGCGCCACGAAGGTGAAGGGCTTCTTCTGGTTGCGCAGCTTGATCCGCACGTGCTTCTTGGCGACCACCTGGGAGTGGCTGAGCGGCACCCAGGCGGGATCGGTGATCGACGTGGGAGCCGTCTTTGCGTCGGCCCCGTAGACCTGCACGGTCATGCCGGGGGACGAGGTGACGAGCTCGAGCGCGCCGAGCTTGTGGGGGGTCTTGAGCTCGATCAGCACGCCGTCGGCCATCTTGGGCGCCGCGGCCGGCTCCACGATCGCCGTCCAGGCCGTGGTGGCGTCGCCGTCGATCGTCAGGCTCGGGTCGCCGAAGTCGCTTTCGGGATAGTTGTAGGGGTTGTACGTCGAGGCAGCGTTCGTGTCCAGCAGGATCGCGCTCGGTTGCGCTTCTTCGCCACCCGCGCCTCCCGCGTTGGTGCTCGACGGCGTCGTCTTGGTGGTCGTCGTGCCTTCCCCGCTCGGCGAGGGAGTGGCGCTCGTGTTCGTGCCTTTCGGGGTGGGGGTCGCCGTCAGCGGGATCTTGGGTGGTTTGACCGTGATCGGCGGCAGGGTCGATTTGACGCTCGGGATCGTGGGAACCGGCGTGACCGGCGTGGTCGCGGCCGGGGGCGTGACCTGCGCCACGGCAGTGGTGACTGTGCGCGGCTTCGGCGTGCCGCTGCTCAGCGCCGCGTATGCGGCCGCGGCGGCTCCGAGGGCGAGCACCGCCGCTACCCCGAGGATCGTGGCGGCTCCTCGCCAGCCCGGCGATCCGCCCCCGCCGGGAGCCCCGGCGCCGCACTGCAGGCACCAGTCCTGTCCGGGGGCCATCGCCGCGCCGCACTGGGCACAGGCGCTCGCGGCAGGCAGGGACGCGGGCGCGCCTACGGGCGGCTCTGGTGGGGCGCCTGTGGCGGCGCCTGCCGGCCCCAGCTCGCTGGCTGGAGCAGGCGGGGAGTCGGCTAGCACGGTGGCCACTGGCTCGCATTCTAGCTTTACAGCGGTCGGGGTCGTGCGGTTGGCGCCCCGAGCGCGCTCAGCGTGGCGCGGGCGGCCCGCCGGGCACGATCTCGCGACCGCTCGGCGAGAGCGTCTCGTCGAGCTCCAACTGCCAGTAGTAGCGGGTGAAGGTCATGCCCGCGCGGAACTCGCCGACGTGGGGCTCGATCAGCTCGCCCGCCGCCATCCGCACGAGCAGCTCCGGGTATGTGCGACCCTCCAGCGCCGCGTAGGCAGGCGCCGGGAAGGCGCCCCCGAAGCGGGTGTTGACGTCGGTTATCCCAAGGCCGATATCCGGGTCGCGAAACACCTGGATCGTGGCCGGACCGACCACGCGCAGGGCCTCCATCGTGCTCCTGGCGAGCTCGCTGAGCTCCTCGTCCCGGATCACTTCGCCCTTGATCGACTCCCCGCCCCGCGACTCGAGCATCGTGCGCGGGATCGCGTTCAGGCAGCGTCCGTCCAGGCCGCCCAGGCAGTCGATCGAGAGCTCTGGGCCATTCATCGCGCGCTGCACCATCGTCGGCTCCTCGACGTAGTCGAGGAAGAACCGGGCCTGCCGGGCGTCAGCCGCGCGGTGGATCGAGCGGGCGCCCGACCCGCGCCTGGGCTTCACCATCACCGGGTATTCCAGCTCCTGGAGGTCCTCGTGCGCCAGCACGGTCGGGGGCGAGGGAAGCCCGTGACGCCCGAGCAGCAGATGCGTCTCGTACTTGTCATAGGTCGCTCGCGCCACCTCGCTCGAGGGAACGAGCGCGGGGAGCAGCCCGTCCTCCCTGGCGCGAGCGAGCACCTCGATGTCGAGGTCCGTCAACGGAAGCACCCCGCCCACGCCGTGGCGCTCGCACAGCCGCCGCAGAGCAGGGACGTAGTCGGGATCCTCGACCATGGGGACCGCCACGCGGACCTGCGCCGCGTACTGGGCCGGGGCCAGCGGCGAGGGATCGGCCGCCACCGTCGTGGTCAGCCGGGCGAAGCAGGAGACGATGTCATAGCGCTTGCCCACACCCGTGAGCAGGATCGCCGGGCGGCTCACAGCTCTCCCTCCCAGCCGCCCGCCTGGCCCTTGTAGAGACCCGAGCCGCCCATCACCATCGTGGCCGTGCGCCACAGGATGCGCAGGTCGAGCGCCAGCGAGCGATGCTCGATGTAGTAGAGGTCGAGCTCGATCCGCTGCGACCAGGGCAGGGACGCCCGGCCGTTGACCTGCGCCCAGCCCGTGATGCCCGGCTTCAGCTCGAGGCGCCCGCGCTGGCGCTCGGTGTACTGCTCCACCTGCACCGGGAGCGTCGGGCGCGGGCCGATCAGCGACATCTCCCCGCGCAGCACGTTCACGAGGTTGGGCAGCTCGTCGAGCGAGCTCCTGCGCAGGAGCGCCCCGACGCGCGTGATGCGCGAGTCGTTCTCGTGGACCGCGAGGCCCGCCCCGATGTGCTCCGCGCCCTCGACCATCGTGCGCAGCTTGAGCACGTCGAAGGGGTGTCCGTGCAGGCCGGCGCGCCGCTGGCGGTAGATCACCGGACCGGGGCTCTCCAGGCGGATCGCGAGCGCCGCCAGCGCCAGCAGCGGCGAGCTCAGCGCGAGCACCGAGGCGGAGAGCACTATGTCGATCGCACGGCGGATCACCGCCCGGACAATACGGCCATCTGACGGCCGGGAGTCAAGCGAGGCAAGGAATCCGATAGCCCGCCCTCCCGCGTGGCGTGCATGGCACGCGAGCGACCGAGGACGCCGCATCGCGCCGGCTCCCGGCCGTCAGCGGGTGCCCTCGGGCGCCTCCCACGCAGCCTCTGTCCCGTGGCGCAGCCAGTCCCACAGGCCGGCCGCGAGCGAGGCCGTGGTCAGCACGTAGTAGCGGGCGATCAACAGCGGGCGCAGCGGCACGATCCCCGCGAGCGAGGCTGCGAGCAGCAGCGCCAGCTGCAGGACCAGCGTGACCGTGTAGAGAGGTTCGGCCTTCGTCAGGACCAGCGCCACGTTGGCGGCCAGCGCCAGCAGGTGCAGGCCCGGCGTGGCGTAGCGCAGCAGCCGATGCGAGAGGATCATCAGCGCGTAGCCGGGTGGGTAGCCGCGCGGGGAGAGCATGCCTCCGCGCATCACGATCGGCCACGTGTGGCTCATCATCCGCCGCTTGCGCGCGAACTCCCCGCCCAGCGACGGCACCATCTTCTCGCTGGCGCGGGCGCCCGGCACGTACACGGCGCGCCGGCCGCGCTTGACCACGTTGAACGGCAGCGACAGGTCGTGTCCCATGATCGGGTCGACGACCAGGTAGGCGTCGCGACGGGTCGCATAGATCGCGCCGTTGCCCGCCGTGATCGAGCTGAGCCGGGACTCCAGGGCGCGCACCGACAGCTCGTAGCGCCAGTAGACCCCCTCCTGGTTGGACTCGCCGGCGCCCCGCACGAAGCGGACCTGGCCGCACGCGTAGCCCACGCGCGGATCGGCGAAGGCCGCCACCAGCGCACGCGCGGCATCCGCCTCCCAGAAGGAGTTGGCGTCCGAGAAGGCGACGATCTCCCCCCCTGCGCGCTCCACCGCCGCGTCCTGCGCGCGGATCTTGCCGCCCCGAGGCAGCTCGAGCACGAGATCCGCGCCCGCCTCGCGCGCACGGGCGCCGGTCGCATCGGCGCACCCATCGCAGGCCACGATCAGCTCGAGCCGATCGCGCGGGTAGTCGAGCGCAAGCGCGTTGGCCACCCTGGTCGCGATCACCCCCTCCTCGTCATGGGCGGCCACGATCAGCGACAGCCTCGGCAGCTCGGGGCTCGGGGCTCGGTCCGTCCCCGTCACAATCGTAGGCGCCGAGCGCGGCGCTCCCAGCATTCGAGCCAGCAGGACCAGGGCGAGCGCGTATCCGGCCTGGGTCCACACGATCAGCCCGCAGGACAGCCAGAACACGACCTCCAGGACGATCCTCATCGCAGCGAAGCCTCGCGCAGCAGCGATTCGTAGAGCTCGAGCGTTGCTCGCGCCGCCTGCCGCCAGGAGAACGGGCCGGCCATCGCCGCGTGGGCTCCGGCCGCGAGGGCCGTGCGCGCCGCCTCGTCGCCGAGCAGATCGACGAGCGCCCAGTGCAGGGCCGCGGCGTCCCCGCTCGGAAACGTGCGCGCGGCTCCCGTGGCGGCCACCTCGGGAAAGCCGCCCACGTCGCTCAGCAGCAGCGGCTTGGCGAATGCCAGCGCCGTGAACAGCACGCCCGACTGGTCGATCTCGCGGTATGGAAGCACGACGAGATCGGCGCGGCGGAAGTACGCCGGGAGCTCGTCGTCGCCGATGAAGCGGGGCACGAAGCGCACGCCCGGCGGCGCCGAGGCGCGCAGCCCGGCGATGTCCATGCGCGGCATGCCCGCCACCCACAGCTCTGCATCGACGATCCCCTCCCAGGCCTCCAGCAGCAGATCGATGCCCTTGTAGGGACGCATCAGGCCGAAGCACAGGACCACCGGCTTGTCCGTCTCGAACGGCGCCGGGGCATCCTCGCGCGCGGCGGCCAGATGCTCGAAGGCGCCGTGCGGGATCACATGGATGCGGTTCGGGTCGAGCCCCACCTCCACGGCCAACCGCTGCGCCCCATGGCGGGAGTGCGCCACGACCGCATCGAAGCGCGAGTACAGCCGCCTCTGCGCCGCCCGCTGCCCGGGGCGGGGCTCTCGCGGCAGGATGTCGTGGGCGGTGATCACGAGCGGCCGGCCGGCCGGCAGCAGGTGGCCGTCGAGGTGCTGGACCGTCAGCCATTGGAAATGGACGATCTCGGCCGCACGGGCCAGGCGGCGGTAGCGCAGCATGTCCGGCACGTGCTCCGCGAGCTTGACCGCGCGGCGGATGGCGGGCGAGTCCACGCGCGCCGCCCGGCGGTAGAAGGCCTCGACGCGCGCATAGCCCTGCGCGGCGGCCACCGGGCCGTAGGCGAAGCGGCTCGTATACAGCTCCACCTCGGCTCCCGCGGCGGCCAGCGCCGCGCTCAGCGCATGGTCGTAGGGCGGCGTGTAGGCCGACGGGTCGACGATGTGGACGCGCACCGCACGGACAATAGGCGGCGACTGCGGGCGGGGGGTCTGTATGTCCCTTCGCGAGCGGTGTATAACCATGGCTATACACCGGCTCCGGGCGCTAACACCTTGCGGCGGGTAGGGTCCGCTCGCGCGTGTCGGACATCGAGCTGAGCTTCTGCGTCGTCAACACCTCCCAGCGCGATCTGCTGGTGCGCGGCCTCGACGCGATCGCCCGGGAGCGCGAGCGACTTCCGTTCGCCAGTGAGGTCCTGGTCCTCGACAACGGCTCGCGCGACGGCTCCGCCGAGGCCGCCCGCGCGCATCCCGCCGTCACCGACACGATCGCGCTGGAGCAGCGGCATGGCAAGGCGCTCAACGACTCCGAGCTGCTGCGGCGCGCGCGCGGGCGCTACGCGCTGCTGCTCAACGAGGACTCAGAGCTGCGCCCCGGCGCGGCCCTGGCGCTGTGGCAGGCGCTGCAGGAGCGCCCCGACGCGGCCTGTGCGGGGGCGCGACTGCTGCGCCCCGACGGGAGCCCGCAGGCGTGCGCGTGGCGCTTTCCCGGACCGCTCACGGCCCTGGCCGGCGCCCTCTTCCTGCACCGCCTCTTCACCGTCCAGAGCACCGGCGAGCACGCGCGCGAGGTCGACTGGTGCCAGTCGGCCGCGCTGCTCGTGCGCAGCCGGGCCGCCGCCGAGGTGGGCTACCTCGACCCCGACTTCTTCGTCTACTCGGACGAGGTCGACTTCGCCCGGCGGCTGCGCGACGCGGGCTGGCGCAGCGTGTACGTGCCGGCGGCCGTGGCCGTGCACCACGAGCAGCTCGCCACCGACACCGTGCCCGAGCGGCGGATCGTCGAGCTGGCGCGCGGGCGCGAGCTGTACATGCGCAAGCACCACTCCGCCGCCGGCGCGCTGGCCGTGCGCTGGCTGACCGCCTGGGCATACGCGGTACGTGCCCTCGCCGCGCTGGCCCTCCCCGGTCACACTCCCAGGCGCTACTGGCGCCACGTCACCGCGACGCTGCACCCCGAGCGGGGCGACGGCCTGCGCGAGGCGGCCGCTCGATACAACGCCGGCGGCTGACGCCGAGCTCCTCCAGCAGCACGCCGACCACGCCCGCGTCCAGCTGCGAGCCGGCCACACGGCGCAGCTCCGCATGCGCCTGCGCCGGTGAGAGCGCGCTGCGATAGGGCCTGTCGGTGACCATCGCCTCATAGGTGTCGCACACCGCGATGATGCGCGCCGCCAGCGGGATCTGCTCGGCCACGCGACCGTCCGGATAGCCGCCGCCGTCCCAGCGCTCGTGGCACGCCCGCACCGCGGGCGCCAGGTGCGCGAAGGCCGGGATCCTCGCGACGAGCTGCCCGCCCACGGCCGCATGGCTGCGCATCACCACCCACTCGGCGTCGTCGAGCGGGCCGGGCTTCAAGAGGATCTCGTGGGGCACGGCCACCTTGCCCACGTCGTGCAGCAGCGCCGCATAGCGCACGTCCCGCGCCCGGCAATCGGGCTCGCCGAGACGCAGGGCCACGCGTTCGGCCAGTTCGGCGACCTGCTGCTCGTGGGAGGCCGTGTACTCGTCCTTGGCCTCCACCGTGCTCATCAACGCGGTGAGGGTGGTCGTGAAGGTCTGCTCCAGATCGCCCACGAGCAGCGCGCGGTGCAGCGATGAGCCGAGGCTCGCCGCGATCGCTTCGACCAGGACCGCGTCCGCCTGGGTGAACGCTTCCGGCTCCGGAGCCTCGATGTTGAGCACGCCCCACACGCCGCCGTCGACCGTGATCGGCACGCTCAGCTCCGAGCGCGGATCCGTCTCGGGGTCGCGCACCACGTAGTCCGCGTCGAGGCGCGTGTCCGCCACGAGCGCGCTCACGCCCGAGCGCGCCACACGCCCGTTGATGCCGTCCTTCAGCGACTGCTCCACGAGCAGGAACTCGTTCATCACCTCCGCCAGGGCGCCCGTCCCCGCGATCAGGCGCAGCATCCCGCAACGATCCACGCGCTGGACCGCGGCGAGGTAGAACGCGAAGGTGCCGTGGAGCTCCTCGACCACCAGCTCCACCATCTCATGTACGTCGTTGGTCGCCGCCAGGCGCGCCGTCAGGCGTGTGGCGAGGCGCAGCTGGGCACGCAGATAGCCAAGCTCGCCCGCCGGGGCCGCGCTGCGCGAGCGCTTGTCCTCGTGGTGGCGTGGCGCTCGAGCGCGCCCACGGGCTTGTGCCTGGCCGCGGTCGGCTCGGCGGTTGCGGAGGGCTCGCGCATTTGTGCCGCTATCGGTCCACGCGGCCTGACACTTGAGTACCGCCGCGACCTCACGGACATTGACGCCATTCGGCTGAGGCGATCGCGCTGCGCTCACACGTCGCGTAGAGGATCCTCGGCATAGGCCTCCACGTCGCCGTGCCCGGCGCGGAAGGCCGCCACGCGCCTGCGGCCGTCGGCCACCAGCGTCCGCGCGCCGCTCAGCTCGTGGGGGTGGAAGAAGCGCGTAACCACGAGCAGCACCGGCGCCAGCGCCAGCCAGGCCAGCCGAGTCGCGAAGCCGACCGCCCCGTGAGTCGCCAGCAGCAGCTCGCCCGAGACGGCCACGCCCGCGAGGATCGCCGTCAGCTGCGCCAGGCGCAGCCATTCGAAGCCCACCTTGAACAGGCTGCGCGTGAGCACGTACATGACGGCGAGCATCGCCGCGTAGGCGCCGCACAGCGCCACCCCCGCCCCCGCGATCCCCAGGTTCGCGCCCGAGGCAGGCACCAGCAGGAGCAGCAGGAGCACGTTGACAGCCAGGCCCGCCGCCGCCGCCGGGAAGTTGCGCGAGGTCACGCGCGCACGCCCGGCGATCGCCACGAACACTAGGTACAGGCCGTACAGCGCCCAGCCCAGCGCCAGCCATGGCAGCGCGCGGTAGGCGTCGAGGTACCTGTGCGCCGCCAGCAGCCGCACCATCCAGCGCCCCAGCAGCGCCACGCCGCACACGACCACGCCCGTCGCCAGCGCGTAGTAGGTCGTGACGAGCGCATACAGGCGCCCGGCCTCCTCGTCGCTCTCGATCGAGTAGGCCAGCGGCGGCCACGCGTACTGGAATCCGCGGACCGCCACGAACACCACCGTGGCGAGCTTGATCGCCACCGCATACAGGCCGGCCGAGGTGTGCGAGTAGGCCCTGAAGAGGTAGAAGCGGTCGGCCACCTGCAGCGCATACACGCTCGCATCCGCCGGGACCGTCGGCAGCCCGAAGCGCAGCATCGCCCCCAGGTCGGCGCGCCTGACCCGCAGCGAGAAGCGCCTGCGCAGCAGCCACCACAGACCGAGCACGACCAGCGCCGAGGCGCCGAAGTTGCCGAGCAGCAGACCCCGGGCGCCCTGGCCGGCGAACACCACCAGCGCCACCGTGAAGGCGACCGTCATGCCCACGTTCGCGCCGGAGGCCACTATGTAGGCGCGGGCCCGCTCGTCCACCCGCAGCTGCGCATAGGCCATCTCCAGGTTGGTGAACGCCCACAGCCCCAGCACGGCGCAGTCGAACAGCAGCGGGTCGCGGAAGTTGAGCAGCAGGCGCGAGAGATCGCCCGCGAAGACGAGCGCCACGATCGCAGCAAGCGTCGTCGTCCAGGCGACCGTGGCCGTGGCCGTGCGCGCGATCCGCTCGCGGCGCTCTGAGTCGGCGTCGTCGAAGTAGAAGCGGATGAACGCCTCGCCGACCCCCACGCGCAGCAGGATGCTCGAGAGGATCACCGCCGTCAGCAGCGTTTCAGCCGCGCCGTAGGCTTCCGGGTTCAGGTGGTGGGTGTAGAGCGGCAGCGTCAGCAGCGCCAGGCCCTTGGCCAGGATGTCCCCGAACTGATACGCCGCGCCCGTCGTCACCAACCGCTTGAGGTAGCCGAGCACGGCTCAGAACCTACCCGGCGCCATGCGGGGGCGCCCGACCGTCACCGGCTGTCGTGGCCGGCGCCCGCAACGCCGTACGAGGGGACGCGCGAGCGTGCCTCCCCCGACTCGCCCGCTCGCGCCAGCGCCACTCCGATCGCCAGCAGCGCCCACGTGAAGGGGTCCTCGAGGAAGTCGGCGTAGGTCCAGGTGTGCAGCACGAGCGCCGCGAAGCAGGCCGCGATCGCGATCCGTGGCGGGGAGCGCCCGGCCCCACGGAAGAGGACCAGGAAGGCGCACACGAGCAGCGCCATGTAGAGCGCCAGGCCGAGGATCCCCTGCTCGGCGGCGATCGTCACCGGGATCGTGTGCGAGGCCGAGGTCGCGTTCTGGGCGCTGGCTTCGCTCACCCTGCTGTGGCGCTTGTACTGCACTTCGAAGGAGCCCGAGCCATAGCCCTCGAGCGGACGTTTGGCGAACAGGTCAAGGCCCCCCGAGATCAGCTTGGTGCGACCGCTGGTCGCGTTGCTGGTGGATCCGTTCGAGCCCTTCAGCCCGAAGTGCAGGCTGGCCGGCGCCAGCAGCACCACCGCCCCGGCGAGCGCCAGCAGGCCCACAGCCGTGTAGATCGTCGCCCGCACATCCCAGCGCCATGCCGCCAGCACCGCCAGTCCCAGCAGCAGCGCCGCGATGCTCGACTGCGAGAAGCTCGTCACCAGGCCACCGAGCAGCCACAGGAGGATCACCCCGCCGATCAGGATCTCGCGCCGTCGCGAGCTCCACAGCACGACCGTCGTGACCGCGATCATCACCAATGCAAGGAAGCGCCCGTAGATGTTGGGGTCGAAGAACAGCGAGTTGACCCGGAAGTAGTTGTCGTACTCGTTGGCCGCCACCACCCTGGGGTTGAGGAACAGCGACTTGCGCACATACTCCACGAAGCCCACCCCCGCGAAGATCACAGCCAGGGCGACCGTGATCGCGAGGCAGCGCAGCAGCAGCTCACGCGTCCAGCCGACCTCGCCCAGCAGCACGAACAGCAGGCCGAAGGGCACGTAGAAGAAGGCGACGTTCTCCCCCGCGCGGGCGTGGTCGGAGGAGTAGATCGCCTGCAGCCCATACAGGAGGACCGTGGCGAGCAGCAGCCACCGAAGGCCACGCGCGGACGTCCAGAAGGCGAGCCGTCGCGGGGTGGGCGACCGCTCGCCGGCACCAGCGCCAGTGTCGGGCGGCTGCATGGCCGCGGGCGCGGGCGCGGGCGCCCGCGAGGAGAGCAGGCGGGGCAGCAGATGGGCCAGCGTGCCCGCGACCACCACCAGGTAGAGCGGGATCAGCAGGTTGACCGTCTTGCCGTCGGCCGAGATCGGCAGGCGGAACGGCAGCGCGAGGATCGCCAGCAGCGGGAAGGCGTCGCTGCGCCTGCGCATCAGCACGACCAGCGCCGCGATCACCACGAGCGCGACCGCCCCCCCGACCGCGAGCGTTCCCGCGCCCGGCAGGCTCGTCGCCGGCGCGAGGATCCCGCCCGCGCTCACGCGCCCACCAGCGTGAAGCTCCGCGGCGAGCGCACCGTGCGGTGCTGTTCGCGCAGGCTCACTTCTACGCGATATTCGCCCGGGGGCGCCAGCGCGCCCGTGTTCCTGGGAACGATGATCGTGCGCCCGCCCGGCGTCGTGATCTCGCCGTAGCCCCTGGGGCTTCCCCTACGTCCGTTCCAGCGCAGCGAGAACTGTTTGTAGCGGACCACATGGTGGTCGCGCACGAGCGTCGCCACCGTCTGACCCCGGGCGTCGATCACGGTCACCGTCACGGTGTCCGCCCGCGTCAGCTTGAACGAGATCGCCTCCTGTTTGACATGCCCGGAGGGAAACGGAGAGAAGCGCGGTTCCATCTGGAAGAGCGTGACCGCCGTCGGCGTGTGCTTGAGCCGCTGGGTGATGAAGAAGGCCGCAAAGCAGGCCACGACCAACAGCACGAACACCGCCCGTGCCGCCGGAGCCGTGGCGGCTGTGCCCGGCGCCCACTCCCGGCCCTGCTCCCCCCTGCCCCCCGGCGCGACCGACGCGCCGGTCAATCCCCGCCGCCCAGCGCGAATCGCTCAACCGTGTCCGAGCGCAGGCCGAGGCGCAGGGTCTCCAGCGACAGCACGTCCGCGGGCGCGATGTTGCCGAGGTTGCACTCGGTGCCGAACTGCTTGAGCAGCCACACCTGCTGCTCGCGCAGGGGCGCCTCGAAGATCAGGTGCTCGGGCTCCACCGCATGCACGATCTCGTCGATCAGCCCCGTGCGCACCTCGCCCGTGGCGCGGTAGATCCCCGCGGTGCCCGACTCGCGCGCCTCCGCTATCACCTTCCACGCGCCCGCCCGCAGATCGCTTTCGATCTGCTCCACCCACACGTACGGCGCCATGATGAAGTCCGCGTCCTTGCTGCCCACCTCCGCGAGCACCGTGAACTCGCCGGCGAGCTCTTCGATCAGCTCGCGCTTGACCCGCGGGTCGAGGGCGATGGTCCCGTCGGAGACCTCCACGTGTCGCAGCCCCAGCTCACGCAGCCATGCGATGAGGCCCTCCACCCTGCCCTGGCGGATCGCCAGCTCGGTCAGGGTTCCGCCGAGGACCACCGGGATGCCGTGGGCCGCGTAGCGGTCGAGCTTGGCGCGAAGATTGCCGCTCACGAGCGCTGTGCCCCAGCCGAGCTTGACGATGTCCACGGCATCCCCAGCCACCTCGATCAGGCCCTCGACCTCCGCTACCGACAGCCCGCGGTCGATCACGTGGGTGATGCCGTGCTCGCGCGGCTTGCTGGAGCGCGCCGGGATGTCCAGGAACTCGGCTATGGGACTTTCGCGGCCTGATCCGCGCCGACGACCACCACCACCTTGGCCGTGCCCGCGAGCGAGGCCACAGCGGTTTCCAGCGGCTGCACCTGCGTGACCCCGAGCGTGTGCGCCACGCCTTCCGCATCTGCCTGGTGGCCGCTCGCGTACTGGACCACCGTGACCGGGTGCGTTCCACTCGGGCTGCCGCTCAGCGCGGCCGCCTGGGAGTAGCCGCGCTGCTGCAGCTGTCCCGATACCCGGTGGGCCAGGCCCGCCGTTTCCGTGCCGTTGAGCACAGTCACGATCGTTTCGGCGGGATTGGCGGCATGCGCCGAGGATTTGGAGGATTTGGACGGCGCCTTGTGGCGCGCCGTCGATTTGGTCTTGCCGACGGTCGTCGAGCCGAGCGTCGAAGCCGTGGAGGACGTCTTGCCCGAGGAGCCTCCTCCCGAAAAGAGCACCACCGCCGCGATCACCGCCACCGCGACCACCGCCGCGAGGATCAGCAGGGTGGTCTTGCGCGGGGAGCGCTGCGAGGCGACGCCCGGACGGCGCTCCGCCGAGGACCTCGAGCGAGCGGGCTGCGCCGGCGCGGCCGCCGGTCGGGGGTCGGGGCGACGGGCGGCCACCGGCGCCGGTGGAGCGGGCGGGCGGCGTGGCCCATTCGGCGCGGCCGGCGGGCTCGGAGAGCGGGGATTCGCTGCCGCCACGGCGGCCGCGGCCGCCGTGGCGGGGGCAG
>Ga0207927_1000082_pt1 | contig 37852 bp, 33 predicted proteins | sample NGESurdeep072012_2_FD_184456 | JGI IMG/M metagenome (GOLD analysis project Ga0207927, IMG submission 184456) | Arctic peat soil microbial communities from Barrow, Alaska - NGEE Surface sample 210-2 deep-072012 (SPAdes) | ecosystem: Environmental > Terrestrial > Soil > Wetlands > Peat ... | reverse complement strand
GGCTCAAGCGCCAGTGGAAATGAACGAGCCGATCTGAATCTCACCTTTCAAAGCATTCCCGCTTGTAAAGATAGGGAGTAGTTCAGAGGTTCCTTAGCGTCATTTCATCAGATGATTGCCACGATTGGTCTATCAAAGGCTTCGCCGAGGCAGTATCTTGGTCCAGATAATCATATGGTAAATTACTAGCACAGAATGAACCTCGAACACCGCGATTTCACTACTTGGTAACGGTACCGTGGTCATAATTGGCTCGCCCGGTAGTGCTCTCGGGGATGCTCGGAGAACTTCACGCTTGAAGCAAAGAAGTTCTCTTACGCGCTGGCGCGATTTCGGCTTTCGTTCGGGATGAGACTTAAGTCACATCTGATCGAGACGGGGCATCTTACGATTTGTACATGGCAACAAATGCAGGCAGCTTGCTGAACTCAAGACTGAAAGCGATGATCATCCCGCGCGAGCACGGCGCGTGGGGCATGTTGCTGGTTCCGCTATTGACAGGCGCTGTGGTCGCGGCTGGTTCGGGCGCAGGCATTACGGCCCTTGCCCTCTTTCTGGTTGCTGCCTTGTCGCTCTTCTGGTTGCGAACTCCGGTCGAGGCGTGGCTAAGGACATCGGCGATCAAGGCCCATTCGCCGCACGAACGTTCGGTGGTCGTCAAAGTGTTGCTCGCCATCGCGGCGGTATCCGCCGTTGCCTTGACAGCGTTGTTCGTCACAGGTTATGTGCGTGGGCTCCTGGTGGTCGGAGCGCTGGACGCGCTGGCATTTGCGACACAGGCTGCGGTGAAGAAAATGGGACGCAGAGCCCGGATGCCTGCACAGGTGATCGGTGCGATCGGACTGACTTCTACCGCCGCAGGAGCCTACTACGTCGCAACCGGAAGGCTGGATCGTGTCGCTTGTGCGCTGTGGCTAGCCAACTGGCTATTTGCCGGCGACCAGGTGCATTTTGTGCAATTACGCATCCACTCCAGCCGCGCTGCCACCGCGCGAGATAAATTGCGTCAAGGCTACGTCTTCGTCGCCGGGCAAGTCGTCTTGTTGGGACTTGTCATTGTGCTGAGTCGTCTGAGTGTCTTCCCCAGATTTACAGTGTTCGCGTTCGTGCCAGTGCTAATGCGCGGAACTTTGTGGTTTCTGCGCGGACGCCAGCCGCTTGATGTGCACAAACTTGGTTTTGCCGAACTGACGCAGGCCCTGATTTTTGGAGCACTGCTCTGCGTCGCTTTCCTGATGTGAACCCGCAAGCTGAACGACACGCAAGCGATTACCATGCGCCATCCTGGGCTAGACCGAGGATGCGGTCTCGGATAGGCACTCGGCTTTTGGCAGAGCGGCAATTCTCAACATCACAAACCATTCTCGCTCGTACAATACTGAGAATGCCTACGACCAATCCAGTTCCAACTTTCGGTATACTCAAAAGTGTGTCCATCTTCTCCAGCCTCAGCGAGCAGGAGTTTGCATTCCTCACCGCGCGTGTCATTCAGCGGAAGTTCGGAGCGGGCGAGCAGATCTTCGGGGAGGGTGAGCTATGCAGCGGACTCTACGTCATCGAGTCGGGCAATGTGCGCATCTTCAAGAGTTCAGCTGGAGGCCGGGAGCAGGTGTTGTCGATCGATGGCCCTGGCGGCTCCATCGCGGAATTGCCGGTTTTCGATGGCGGTAACTATCCCGCTTCAGCGCAGGCCATCACGGCATGCACCCTGCTGTTCTTCAGTAAGCAGGATTTCCATTCCCTGTGTATTCAGCACCCAGAGGTGCCGCTGAAGGTGCTGCGCGTAGTGGGCGGAAGGCTGCGGCGGCTGGTCGGCATCATCGAAGAGCTGTCATTTACCACCGTCCGTCACCGTCTCGCGTCGGTGCTGGTAAGGCTGGCCAAGTCCGAAGGCATGCGGAGTGGCGAAAGTGTCACGTTCACCCTGCCGGTCAACAACAACGAACTCGCGGCACAAATTGGCACGGTGCGCGAGCTGGTGTCGCGCAATCTTAGCCGCCTGCAAGCAGAAGGCCTGATTCAAATGGACGGCCGGACGATCGTTGTTCCGGATTTAAAGAAGCTCAAGGCTGAGCTTGGCGCCGCTTCGTAGCGGAGTAGTCGGGTACGTCCGGAATGGTAGCTTCCAACAAAAAGGGCGACTTCACGCCGCCCTACCCTACTCAAATTTGAAATTCCTAACTGGACTTTTTCCTTCGTCCTACGTAAGCGGCGTGACCTTATCGACGTGCACCGCTCCATCCTGGGTCATGGTTCCGCTCACTTTTACATGCTGGCCCTCATGGCCCGCAACCGCCGCCGGATTTTCGATGGCGACCACCTTCTGATCTTTGTCCGTCACCAGCACCGGTTTCTCGCCGCTCTCTACGCACTTCTTAGCGCACCCGGCGTGCCCCGCATTCGCGCCCTTCGCCCCACACTTGGAGTCGCTGATCCATCCGTCCCAACTGCTGTCCTTCGGAGCAGCCATGGCGACCATGCTGCACAGATAGAGTCCAAGAACCAATAACGCTGCCTTCTTCATATTGCATCTCCCGCCGCGTTGAAACGCGGACTGCTACCGATTGGATTGTTTGAACTGCTTCGAAGTCGCAATGCAGCGGCTTCGCAGGAGTTATCCCACGTGCCTTGACTTGGCCGCCAACGAGTATATTGCAGCAGCGATTGGAATGCGAAATTGCCCGCCACAATTTCGACACAAATCCCGCGATCACTGGCATTTGGAAATGCGCCAGGGAACTCCGGAGAATTCTTGTGACCGGTAAATGGAATGGAATCGATTGCGGTGAAAAGACGAGTTCTACTGCTTCCTGGAACTGCTGTCAGGAAGGTTCTGGGCCACAGCGGAATTGGTCCGGACATCGGCCTTGGGCTGGGGTTGCACCAGGACCACTTCGCCCGGCATGACGTATCCCAGTTTCTCGCGGGCTTCTTTCACAATGGTGTTGGGGTCGGACTGCAGCTTCCTGACGCGGTTTTCCAGTTCCTCATGCTCGAGTTTGGCCTTGTCGATCTCCTGGTGCAATCGCTGGTATTCGGCCCGTTTCGCCTTCCACTCCATCGTGCCGTTGGCACCGACCACGACCTTATAGCCAATTAGCACGGCGAGGACGGCGATGCAGAGCGTCGCCCCAACCCGACGCACGCGGTTTATCCAATCGCTGGTTTTACTGTTCTGACCCATCACTACTGACAAGCCTTCCTCGGATCATCTGAGCTATTGCCAGTTGCGGGATAACATTCAAGCGCTACTCGAAGCTTTGCCGCAACTGCAAACAGCCCACTATTCTTAGTGAACGGCGCTTTAACACAACCGTCAAGCGAACGTAAGGCGAAAGGCACCGGGGGAACCAAATTCACCAACGGCTAGCTTCGTTCTTGGATCGACTATGTTGCAGCCGACTAAGCGCGGAATGATGGTGAATGCGCGTGCTACAGTCTGGAAAAGTTCGATCCGGCGAAATCTGATTGCAGTGAGGTTCAAGATGGCGAATGCGCGAATTGTGATGACGACGGTTGGTTCGCTGGATCAGGCTGAAAGACTGGCTACCACGCTAGTCGAACGCCGCTTGGCGGCCTGCGTGAATATCGTCGGCCCCATCCGCTCGATCTATCGCTGGAAGGACGCCATCGAGCGCGAGCAGGAGTACGTGTTACTCATCAAGACCACTGCGGAAAGGGCGGTTGATCTGGCGGCAGCGTTTGCCGAACTCCATCCTTACGAATTGCCCGAACGCGTGGAACTGAGTATTGAAGGTGGCAGCAATGAATACCTGGAATGGCTCAGCGCGCAGGTCGTTCGGGATAACAATCAATAGGCCAACAAGATTCGCAGATCGCGCACGTTGTTTCCGGTAGGACCGGTCACGATGGCGTCGCCAATCGATTGCAGCAGGGGAAACGCGTCGAACCGCGACAACGCCGCCGCAAGTTCAAGGCCGCGCTCGCTGGCTCGCGACACAGTGCTTCCATCGACAAGTGCGCCGGCGGCCGGACTATTGCCGTCGATGCCATCGGTTCCTGCGCTGAGGACCGTGATCGACTCGCCTTTAATTTTCTGAGCGCAATACAACGCAAACTGCTGGTTGCGCCCGCCCATTCCAGACTTGTCGCTAACCGTAACGGTGACTTCTCCGCCTGAAATCAGGCAGACACGCAACGAGGCCCGGCGTAGCTCGCTCAACCGTCCCAGCAAGTAATCGGCGGCGCGTTCATAATCCCAATCGTCGCAGCGATTATCAACCTCGACTCTGCAGCCACTCGTCGCGGCACGTTCTCCAGCCGCATCCACTGCAGTCTGATTCGACAACACCGTAACGTAGCGGCTATCGCGAAATGCTGGGTCGCCCTGCTTAGGAGTTTCCTGTAGCTGCCGATCATCGAACATCGCCCGCACGCGCGCTGGAAAGTGGGCGAGCATACTGTAGCGCTCCGCGATCGCGTGGCAATCCGACACTGTACTGCTATCGGGCATGGTCGGCCCGGAGGCCAGCGCGTCCAGCGCTTGATCAGGCACATCCGACACCAGCAATGACACCTGCGTTGCTGAGGCAGCGGCCTCCGCCAGGCGTCCTCCTTTGATGGCAGAGAGGTGCTTGCGAATGGCATTGATCTCGGCGATGGGTGCGCCGGAATGTACCAGCGCCCGATAGGTCTCGACGATGTCTGACAATGTCAGATCTGGCGAGATGGGCTTTTCGGCCACCGCCGACGCTCCGCCACTGATCAGAAACAGCACCAGCGAGCGCTCAGGAAGTGCGTGTAGGAATTCGAGGACTGCGGTACCGGCGCGCATCGAGTCCTCATTCGGAAGGGGATGGCCGCCATAGAAATACTGAAAACCCGGGACTTGCGACGGCGGCGGGGTGGGGCAAGCGACAATTCCACCGATTCCGGTCGGGACGATATTGGACAACGCGTCGGCCATGCTGTGCCCGGCTTTTCCTATCGAGACGACTGCCAGTTGCGCGAAGGCGTCGAGGTCATACCGGTCAGAGCCAATGAAAAGCTGGCCACCGTCGTGTCGGAGATTTCTCCTAAAAGCACTGGAGACGCTGCACTCCGCCAACGCGTGGTCGAAGATTTCACGCGCTACATTTCGCATCGCGAGCGCCGTGGAGTTCGCGGACGAATTTGGCGGCGGAGTCGATGGATTCGCCATGCGGCAAGATTATATGCGCGAGAGTTCATGGATTGCAGATGCGCGTGCAAGTGTAGTCGGGCTAAGTGCGCGGGGTCAGTTGCTCTTGCAGCCAGCTTTCCAGGGTCATGCGCATTTCATTGAGGTGGCCCTCGAAGAAATGGTCGCCAGGAATAAACACCAGCTCCTTGGGACCGGCTGCGTGGGCCATGACCTCCTCCAACGCTTCGTGCGGGCCGAACTGGTCGTGGTCCCCGCTGAGAAACAGCTTCGGCTTGTTGCAGGTCCGCAGAAATTTGTACGAATAAAGGCGTCCCTCAGCTTCCACCGGCGTCCCCAACGAAATTAACAACGGAACCTGGGGATCAGGGCAACAGGCACGAAGACCTCGCGCAGCCCCGAATGAAAATCCGGCGAAGATGACGGGCAGGGCGAACTCCTGCTTCAGCCATTGCAGCGCCGCCGTCACATCCGCGGTTTCCTGTCTTCCATCATGTTTTCCGGAACTCAATCCGGTGCCCCGAAAGTTGAAGCGTAACACGGGAAAGCCGAAGGAATGCAGCGCCTTCATGGCATGAAACACGACCTTGTTATGCATGCTCCCGCCAAATAGCGGATGGGGATGGCATACCAGTCCGGCATGCGTGGCGTTGGGGTCGCCTACATTGAGTAATGCCTCCAGCCGGCCCGCGGGACCGTCGAGAAACAGAGACCGTATGGCAGCATGCGAAGCGGGCAATGGACGCGTCCGGCTGCAAGATTGCAGACGATCATCATAATCCACGGTATCTTTGGGACTGGCTGTGAACTTCAGGCGAAAACGTGCGATCGGACTTCGCTTGAATCTTCAGGTTGCATCGGTAGACAGGAGTCCACATGGTTCGCTTTGGAATAGCCGGCTTTGGTCTGCATGCAGTAAAGCGCTTGATGCCCGGATTTACCAATGCCAGGAATTGCCGCGTGACCGCGCTATCGCGTCGCGATCCGGAACGCGCCCGCGAATCAGCAAGCGAGTTCGGCATCGAGTACGCGTTCGCCTCGACCGCCGAGTTATGCGCGTCTCCCGACGTGGATGCAGTGTTCATTGCCACCCCGGATGCGCTACATCTTGCCGACGTACTGGAAGCGGTGCGCCACGGCAAGCCCGTGCTGGTGGAGAAGCCCATGGCCATGAACGCCGACGAGGCGCGGCAGATGGTCGAAGCAGCGCGAGAGGCTGGGGTCATACTTGGAGTCGCGCACGTGATGCGCTTTGAAGAGAGTGTGCGCTGGTTTCGTGAGCGCGTCACGTCGGGAGCCATCGGCAAACCTGTACTGGCTCGCGCCGCATTCGTCGCGCCCCTCGCGGGCAGCGCCCGTACATGGATCAACGATCCTAATCTTGCGACTGGAGGACCACTGGCCGACGTTGGCGTGCATTGCATCGACACCTTGCGCTATGTGCTGGGGGATGAGGTCCAGACCGTAATGGCGCAGGCGCAGTACGACTCGCAGTGGGTGGTCGAAGCCTCGGGCACAGCGCTATTTCATTTCAGCGGTGGGACCCTGGCTACCATGTCGGTTTCCGCGCGCACCCCCTATCAGACACTACTCGAGGTCATCGGTGAGGACGGCATGCTTTCGGCGGTAAATGCATTAAACGTCGAGCATCCCGTAACCCTCGAGTTGCGCCGCGGTTTCGACGTCGTCGAAAAGAGCGGAGTGTTGAATGACCGCGCCTACACTGCTCAGGTTGAGGCCTTTGCCGCCGCAGTCGAAGAACAGCGACCCTTCGAAATCCCGGGTGAAGAGGGGTTACAAAATCAGTTGATCCTCGACGCGATATTCCGCAGCGTCAAGAGCGGCAGGACGGAAACCGTCTAGCCTGTCGGCGAGGCTCAATTCCAATTCCATACGACAATGCCGCTCCACGGAGCGGCATTGTTGTGGCGGTTCAACGTTTCATTCCGACGGTTCCTTCGCCTCGGCATGATGCGGCAGCGCCTGCGGCATCTCCGATACATTCCACGCCCATGCTGCCAGCAAGGCTGCCCCCTCGTTGATCTGGTCGGGAATGACTTTGTCAAAGGTGTCTGTCTGGCTGTGATGCGCCTCGCGGTAGTGATCCGGAAGCTGCAGGCAGAAATACGCCGGCACGCCCTTGTCGAGGAACTCCACGTGGTCTGACGACCCGTAGTAATGAGTGCTGAGCGGTTGCATATCGAACATTTCCTGCAGCGGTCGATATATTTCTGACATCAGCGGCGCGGTTTCCCAAAGGTTTTCCAGCGTAATGGTGAATACTTTGCCCGTTCCCAAGTCGTGAATCAGGACAGCGTCGATCTTGGGTAGTTCCGCAGCGTGATTCTTTACGAACGTATCGGCTCCGACTCCTCCCTGCTCTTCGCCGGTGAACAAGACAAAAGTAATGGTGCGTTTCGGCTTCCATCCCAGTGATTTCAGCGTGCGGGCCGCTTCAAGCACCGCCATCGCGCCGGTACCATTGTCGAGCGCACCCTGCCCCAGGTCCCAGGAGTCGAGATGCCCTCCGATGATGACGCGCTCGTCGGGCAGCTCGGAGCCCTTAATCTCGGCCACCGTGATCGAGGCCGGTGCGGGTTTCTCGCTGAAGCTATTCTGCAAGTTAACTTTCAACGTGACGGGTCCAGATTGCAGCAGCCGCCAGATCAAATCGTAGTCTTCATGCGCCACAAAGGCCGTCGGCACGGAACTGGCATTGTAGGCCGGGTGGGTGCCAGTCATGTTGAACAGGTTGTCGGTCTTTCCACTATCAGCCAATATCAGCGCTGGCTGTTCCTCCTGGATCTGGCGCATGAGTTGTACGCGCTCGCGCCACGACAACGCGCCCTCGGCGTTGACTCCGCGCTGAGGCGGAATCACTGCATCGTAAGCATTGTCCGGATTGGGATCAGCCTTCGAGAGGTCGGCAGGCTTCCGCACCATCACGATCGCGCCCTTCAGTTTGCCCTTGTAGGCATCGAGGTCCGTGGGCTTCTGAATATCGACCGCCACCACCGTACCTGAAACATCCTCTTTAGTAGCCTTGCTCCATCCGAAGGCGCGGATGCCGATGCGCCGCTGGATGGGGCTGGTGATTTCAGCCGTCTCGTTTCCGCGTGTCCAAGCGTGATCGATGTTGGCTGTCTCGAGGTGTGCCTCGACGCCATAATCCCGAAAACGCTTCAGTGTCCAGTCGCTGGCGGTCTGCATTTGCTGGGAGCCGGTCAATCGCGGGCCGATCTGGGTCGTGAGGTACTCCAGGTTTTTCATCAACTCGGAGTGCGCCTTCACCTCGTCGGCGATCTTCTGGTCGGCCTCTTCCATGGCTTTGCGGTAAGACTGCTGCTGTTCCGGAGTACGTTGAGGAGAGACCTGCGGTGCTTGCGCCATCATCAGTCCGCTGAGCACAATCGCGCCGGCGATTACCTGCAGCAGACGGCTAGTTCGAATCATTGCATCATCCTTGAGTAGATTGGCAGGGACTTTCATCATAGCGGCTGATGCCCGCGTTGTGCCAATGGCGCCACCGCTCCTGCCGCCCGTCATGTATTCTGGAACTTCTGCATGTCCGAAAACCTTTCACCCGCTTGTTCGCCTCGTCTTTCGCTGGCGGTCGCCGCCCTTCTGCTCGCATTGTTCCTGGGTTCCGCGTTCGGTCAGACAGTTTCGCAACCCACTGATCCCCCCAAGCCAGTTCCCGGAATCGGCACGACCGTACAGGACCAGGCCGCGCCGCATTCGTCACCGCAAGGGCAGCCTGCGCCACCCCCGGAATCCCAGAAACCCATCACCAAGGCGCAGGCGAAAGAACTCTTTCGCTCAGTGGACGAGATTCTTAAGTTCGTCAGCCAGGATACCGGCCTTCCCATCAAGCACAAGGTGAAGCGCAAGCTCATCACGCGCGCAAATGTCAAAAACTACGTCGAGAAGCGCCTAAAAGACGACAAGGATACGCAACGGCTCGAACGTTCGCAGCTGGTCCTAAAGAAATTCGGCATGATTCCAGCGGACTACGATCTGCACTCCGAATTCCTCAAGCTCCTGAGCGAACAGGTGGCCGCCTACTACGATTCCAAAACCAAGACCGTGAACTTGCTCGACTGGGTGAAGCCGGAGCTGCAGAAAACGGTGCTGTCCCACGAGTTAACGCACGCCTTGCAGGATCAGGCGGTTGACCTGGAAAAGTGGGGAATGGCTGGCGCGAAGGACGACCTTCCGCTTCCCGATCAGCAGGAGCAGGTGGTGGAAGAAGCCCAGCCTGCGCGCCAAAATGTTGTCGAAGGGCAGGCGATGGTTGCCATGCTCGACTACACGCTGGCCCCTGCGGGTCTGAACATTCTTACTGCTCCAGACGTGGTGAATGCGATGCGGGCCGCGATGACCGACGGCAAGGACTCGCCCGTAATGGCGTCTGCGCCGGTCTTTCTACGTGAGTCGCTCCTCATGCCTTATACCTTTGGTTTGGATTTTGTGCGCGAGGTTTTGAGCAAGAAAGGGAGGACAGCGGCGTTTGGCGGGATGCTTGAACATCCACCGATCGACACCCGTCAGGTCATGCAGCCTGACACTTACATTGCGGGTCAGCCAGTCGAACCGCCTACCATACCTGATCTCGACAAACTGATCGCGCCCGATTACCAGCGTTATGACTTTGGCGGGATGGGCGCGTTCGACATCTACCTGCTGGCTAAACAATATGCCCCTGACACCGACGCCAAGTCGTATTACTCGCACTGGCGCGGCGGCTATTACCTGGCGGCCCATGCAAAGTCCGCGCCGAAAGACCAGCTCGCGCTGATGTATTTCTCGCGATGGGACTCACCGGAAGCGGCAATTAGCTTCGCCAAGCTCTACAACAGCTATGTGCCCAAGCGATACACGGGGTCTGTTGGATTGGTCGGAGGCGGTCTCGTCGGGGGAGACACATCGAGCGACATAATGTTCAGCTGGGACTTTGAAAAACAGGGCAAGGTAGTGATTCAGACCTGCGCAACGGATGTTCTGGTCTTGGAAGGCTTCGACGACCCGACGGCGAATCGCATCCGCGCGGCTTTGCTCAACAATTCGCAACAACCTGCGGCTCCGTCCGCAGCTGCCAAACCGTAGGTCACGCAATCGCTTTACCTCCCAGGCCGTCTCACAATCCTGATCAGCATCACGAACGCCCCACTGCCGAGCAACAACATAGTAGTCGGTTCCGATATTGCTGACGGCCCGGGTGGTCGTGGCTGATGCCCGTTTCCCGGAAACCCTCCCGGCCCGCAACACCACGTGGGCGCTGGCACTGCCGGTGGCCAGAAATGCGCTACCTGCGGAGGAGGCGAGTCCACATGCGGTGGTTCCGGCATCTCCGGCGGGGCGAAGATCGGTGGGAGAGCGTAGTCGAAGACCAATTCCGGAGGTTCAATTGTAGGTGGTTCTCGTGTTCTTGGCGACCCCGGCGGAGGCGTGAAGACCAGCCGGTTGCCACACCGCGCTCGAATCAGGTTGGTCCCGTCGCTGAGAACTAGCTCGCCTTTCGGCACTCGGATCGTGTGGGACGTCCAATACACGGAGTTCGCCGAGCGGTACGACGCATACACGTTCACCGAAGTATTCAGGCGAGTCAGGTGGAGCCGGGCTGCTAGTATGTCGCGATAGTGCTGCGCTACCACTGGGTCCTTCGCCATCGCGGTCTCGAGTTCAGCCTCGCTCAGCACACCACCCGGCACTACGGAATAGGGATAAACGCTTCGTGCCGCGCGGTAGTCCGGGGTTGGTTCATATCGCTCGATGCCCCCCATGGCTTGTGCCAGACCACCGGCGGTAGCTCCGCAATCATGCTTGCGAAATGGATCAATCCGTAAGCAGAGAAACCCACAATGGCCACCACGGCTGCCACAACGGCTGAGTGGTGTACGCGTTTGTTTGTCCGGCGGCGCCTTCTCCGACGGGGCTGGTGCTCGAGAAATTCCATGCCACGTCATCTATCGGCAAAATCGCAGTTTGGGTCATTCGCTGCCTCCTCAGCTGTCGCGTATATCCGCGAACGGGGGGAAAGTTGCCACCTGGACTCAGGGGCAACGAATAATTACATAGTGCTCGGACCCGAATGGAACATGGAGAAAACGCGATTTCGGCCATGACCGCGGCCCTGTGTTCCAGATCACAAACCTCTGTGACATAAGTATTACAATCGCTTTCCCTTCAAGTTGTTAGTCTGGAAATGGCTCTGCTGCGCTGCACCGCGCGTCGAGCGACAGGCAAGTCCAAGGGGAAACATGACTCGGAATAAAAAAATCAATTGGGTGACGTCGTCTTTCATGGTGGCGTTCCACATCGGCGCAGTGGCGGCTCTGTTCATGTTCAGCTGGCCCGCGTTTTTAACCGCACTCTTTCTGTATTGGGTAGCCGGTAGCCTCGGCATCGGCCTGGGCTATCACCGCCTGCTGACGCACCGCGGGTTCAAGTGCCCCAAATGGTTTGAGTACTTCCTCACCACCTGCGCCACACTGGCGCTCGAGGGCGGACCGATCTTCTGGGTAGCAACGCACCGCGTCCATCACCAGCTGACCGACAAACCCGGCGACCCGCACAGCCCGCGCGACGGCGGCTTCTGGGCGCACATGGGATGGATCATGAGCGGCGAAGCCATGCACAACAAACTCGGCGGTCTGCTACCGTACGTGCCTGATCTTCGCAAAGACAAGTTTCACGTCTGGATCAGCGAATGGCACTGGGTTCCGATGGTTGTGGTCGGCCTCGTACTGCTGGCCGTTGGCGGCTGGAAGGTGATGTTCTGGGGTATCTTCCTGCGCACCGTGTTCCTGTTGCACTCCACCTGGTTCGTGAACTCGGGAACCCACATGTGGGGCTCGAAGCGCTTCGCCACCGACGACGACTCGCGCAACCTGTGGTGGGTCGCCCTGTTGGCGTTCGGCGAAGGCTGGCACAACAACCACCACGCGCATCCGCAGTCAGCGCGCCACGGCCTTGCCTGGTACGAAGTGGACTTCAACTGGTACGCAATCAAAGGGTTCGAAACGCTTGGCCTGATCTGGGACGTGAAGCTGCCCAAGCTGCGCGAAGCCCGCATCAAGGCGGTCGAAGAGACGCCTGCGACAGCCCAAGAGCAACTGGTCGGCGCCTACAGCGGCGACTAGTCCGGCATTTCGATTGGATCAGGGACGGCGCTACCTGTCCTTTTTATTTTGCCTGACCAATAGCTAGGTTTGCCAGTTCTTGCTAATAGCAGGAATTGCTATTGTATGCTACAGTCACAACCATGAACGTATCGATGACTGCCAAACTTGAACGCTGGATCGGCAAGAAGGTCAAAGAGGGTAGGTACCAAACCGCAAGTGAGGTGGTGCGCGAAGCCGTGCGGCTACTGGCGGAGCGTGAGGAGCGCCGCGAACTGGAACTGGCACGGCTGCGGAGCGAGATTGAGGTCGGTCTGGAAGACATCCGCAAAGGGCGGCTGACAGCCCTGGATATGAAGCAGATCAAGGCCGAGGCACGGAAGGAACTGGCATCTCGAAAGTTGAAGAAGGTTGGTTAGCGTCAGACACACGGCGACGTCACGCCGCGATTTGATCGAGATATGGAAGTACGTTGCAGCTGGCAATGAACATGCCGCCGACGACCTTCTCGATCATATCGAGAAAGTGCTCGAATTACTTGGCCAATCGCCGTTGCTGGGCCGAGCGCGCAAAGAACTTTCGCGCGACGTCCGAAGTTTCCCTGTCGGCAACTATGTCATCTTCTACACGCCTCGCAAAACCGGCATCACAGTGGTACGCGTTCTGAGCGGCTACCGTGATCTCGACGCTTTGCTTCGAGGATGATGATGTCCTTGCAGCGTAGCTCGCCAGTTTGGCGACTGGCATGATCGCCACCGACAAACTGCTAGCCACTAACCACTCCTCGCGTCTCCAAGAGTGAAAGAGACACGATCATGGATCTCCGCAACCTCCGCAACTGGCCACTGACAACTGGCTGCTGGCAACTAGTCCGAGTGCTATCCTTCCTCTGAAAGCGCCATGCGCATCACCAGCCGCAAAAAAACCGTCGCCTTCGCAATCACCATGGGGGTGCTCGTTGCCTCCGTCGCCCTGGTGCTCAATGTCAGTTGGATCGTGCTTAACTGGCGCGAGGTCGTGCCATTAATTCTTGGCGTTATCTTCTTCGGGTTCATCATCGCCGGCGTCATCCTCAACACCATCTTTCTCGTCCGCGAAGTGCGCCGCAACGAGCAGCAGGATAGCTTTCTCAACGCCGTTACCCATGAGCTGAAAACGCCGATCACGTCGATCCGGCTGTACCTGGAGACCCTGCAGCATCGCGACGTGGACGAAGCCCAGCGCCGCGAGTTTTACCAGGTCATGCTGGAGGACACACAACGGTTGATGGGCACTGTCGATCAGGTTCTGCGTGCCGCGCGCGTGGTGCAGAAGAATGCCGTGCTAAACAAGACCGAGGTCGAGATCGGACCGCTGGTGCAGGACGCGGTCGAGCTGGCGCGTACGCGTCATCATCTGCAGCCCGAGGCGATGGCTTGGGAACTCGACGGCAAATCGACGGAGCATCTCACCGTGGCCGGAGATCGCGACGAGCTTTCGACCGCCCTCTCCAACGTGCTCGATAATGCGGTGAAGTATTCGCAGACGGATCCGCGAATCCGGGTGGAAGTCGTTACGCACGACCTGGATAAAGTGCTGATTAAGGTGCAGGACAACGGAGTCGGAATCCCGCGCGGCGATCTGAAACGTGTCTTCAAGCGTTTCTATCGCGTGCTTACACCAGGCTCGACGCAGGTGAAAGGAAGCGGCTTGGGTTTATTCATCGTGCGCGCCATCGCCCGCCGCCACGGCGGCAACGCCTATGCGGAGAGTGAAGGGGTAGGCAAGGGAACCGCTGTGACCATCGAACTTCCGAGGCACCAGCAATGACAGGCCGGATCCTGATCGTCGAAGACGAAGAGCATCTCGCGCGCGGACTCAAGTTCAATCTTGAAGCCGAGGGCTATAAGACCCAGGTAGCTGGCGACGGAGAGACCGCGCTCGACCTGTTGCTCAAGGAGCATATTCAATTCGACCTGTTGGTGCTCGACGTAATGCTTCCCGGCAAAGACGGATTTACCGTCGCCTCAGAGTTACGCAAGGCCAATCACTTTATTCCGCTCCTGATGCTCACGGCCCGCGGCCGCCCCGAAGATGTTCTCAGCGGCTTTGCCGCTGGCGCTGACGATTATCTTCCCAAGCCATTCGATCTGAACATTCTGCTGGCGCGCATTCAGAGCCTGCTACGGCGCCGCGAATGGAGCCGCACGCTTGTCACCGACCCACCGAGCCAGTCACGGATCGCCGAGCCGAAGGCTGGGGAATCGCTGCGCGAGTTTGATGTCTATTCTTTCGCTGGCAAGCAGGTCGATTTCGGCACGCTGGAGTTGCGCGCCCATGGCAAGATTTTCCGGCTGACCCTGATGGAAGCCGAACTCTTGCGCCATCTCATCGCCAGTAGTGGCAAGGTGGTATCACGCAAGCAGATACTGGAAGAAGTTTGGGGATTGCACGAAGACACCGACACCCGCGCCATCGATAACTTTGTCGTGCGGTTGCGCAAGTATATCGAGACCGATCCCTCCAAGCCGCAACACCTGCTCACGGTTCGTGGCATAGGATACCGCTTCCTCCCTGCGCCATCTTCCCTGAACCAACCGGCGTCGATCTGAGAAGAAACGGACGCGGTAAGGGTTACACATTGAGCTGTGAGCCTCGTCATTGCTATGGGTCCCGCGATGCCGTAAACTTTTCGCGCATCGGCTTATGTCTTAACTTTTGAATTTTCGGCTTGCCGCTTCCGTGGCCTGAGAGCTTGCTTGTACGACCTCGGCGGGCTCTGGCCGGTTGCAAGCGACGAGGTTTGCACTAATGAAATATTGTCATCGTCTATTGGTTGTTCTTTGCGTGGTCTTAGTCTGCATCTCCATCGGAATTTCCCTGTCGGCACAGGACAGAGTGGTAGTTACGGTCAGCGCTACCGCCGCGGGCGATGCCCCGATCATGACACTGGGCAAGGCCGACTTTACCGTGCAGGAGTCGGGCAAGCCCCGCGCCCTCACGACATTTGTCAGCCCGGAGGCGAAGCCTGCTGCTCCGCCTCAACTTCAGCCCAACGAGTTCAGTAATCTCCCAGACTTCCGAGAGGCCAGCGGCGCCATTTTTGTTGTGCTGGACACGAGTGGTACCCGCTACTCGGATGAGCGCGATTCGCGGCCGCTCATCTTGAAGTTCCTGGGCAAGGCGGCGCAAGCCAAACACGCAGTGACGCTCGGCATCCTTAGCAATAAGGGGTTGCATCTATATCACGACTACCGCACCGGATCAGACGTCTTGTTGGCAGCGCTCATTAAGGCTGGCCTCGGAGGCATGAAAGGTGTTTCTCCTCCGCCCGGTGTCAACGAAGCGGAGGTCACCGCTGAGGCGGCGCGGCTTATGGCGTTCAGCAAAGGTGATCTTTCTAACGCCACCCCGGACCTGCAACTGCTGCGAGCTCCCATTGACCTGCCTCTGACCATGTTTCAGGACGTCGGTTTCGCCTCCGAGGGCCTTCCGGGACGTAAATCGCTGGTCTGGATGACCAATGCCGTTCCCTTCGATATCGATCCGAAGACCATGCAGTTCAAATCTCCCCAAATAGCTGGGCAAGGCGTTGCCGTTTCCGGTCTTACCGTAGGCGGCGCCAAGGACGCACTGACTCCAGCGGAGATAAAGCGCATAACGCCAATATGGCGCCAAGCCGTACGTGCGGTATTTGATGGCGGAGTAGCGGTCTATCCCGTCGAAGTGAACCGCGCCGCCACTTCAGCTTCAAGTTCGTTCACGCAACAAAGAATGAAAGAACTCGCCTTACTTACGGGAGGCAAAGCCTTTTACGGCAGCAACGATCCCTTCCCCGATATTTTGCAGAGCAGCACCGGGAATACCGCCGGCTACGAACTTGGATACTCCACGGACGCAAATACCAGCCCGGACTTTCGTCGCCTGGAAGTCACGGTCAACCAGCCGAATGTCCAGGTCAACCATCCCGCCGGGTTCTTTCCCTATGAGGGGACGCCGAAGTCCCGTGCGACCGACGAGATTGGCATAGCCATGACCTCACCCCTGGAATACACAGGGATACGATTCAAGGTCGCGGTCACTGGCATCGAAGACGGCGCGGGCGGTAAGAAGAAGATCAACTTGCTCATTACCCTTCCGGGAAATGCCGGCATCTTGAACGAAGCCACGGGGACAGTGGATGTCGGTTTTCTTGCCGTCGCGGCCAACGCCAAGGGAGAGAAGGTCGGCAACATGAATGAAGGTGCAGGCGGAAAATTTCCGCCGGAAGCGGTAGCGCAAATCAAGGAGATGGGATTCCAACTCAAGCGCTCGTTTGAAGCCTCACCCGGGGAGTGTAACGTTCGCTTCCTGGTTCGCGATAACCAGACCGGACGCATGGGAGACGTCTTCTTCCCGCTTACTGTGAAATAACCTGGCGAAGTCAGCGCGCGCGGGCCAGCACGAGAGTCACGTCGTCGGGCTGCTCGTTGCCGCCAATCCAATCCGCAACCGCTCCCGTCACCACATCGCTGATGCGCGACAGTGGCTGATCGCGGTGCAGGCGAATCAGTTCAACCAGGCGCGCTTCGCCGAATTCGCCAAACTCATTTTCGGGTTCGGTCACGCCGTCGCTGAACGCGACAAAGATGTCTCCCGGCTGCATGGGTATGCGCGATTCCTCATAGCTCATGCTGTCGAACAGACCGACCACCGTCCCCGACGTGTCCAGTTGGGTTACGCTGCCATCGCCGCCGATGACATAGGGAGGCAAATGTCCCGCATTGGAATACGTCAACATTCGCGATCCAGAGTGATAACTGCCCAGGAACATGGTCGCGTATTTTTCCGGAGGCGTGCTGCGATAGAGTTGGTAATTGAGAGTGGCCATCAACATCCCGGGGGAAAGCTGGCTGTCGCGATTGCCATTGCCGCGATAGTACAACTGCAGATCTCCCGTGCGCTCGCCGCCCGCCGTCGCGACCGCGGCGAGTGCCAGTTCTGGCTCCAGCGAGTACGCACGCACGAAGGCATGCACGGTGGCCATCAACAGCGCAGCCGAAATTCCCTTGCCGCTGATGTCACCCACGGCCAGCACCATGTGGTCGTCATGCAGGGGGATAAAGTCGTAGTAATCGCCGCTCACGGTGCGTGCGGGACGACACACTCCGTGCACTTCCAGGGTGGCGAGATCTGAGATTTGCCGGGGAAATAGCAATTCCTGCACTTCATGGGCGATCGCCAGTTCGCCCTCCAGCCGCTGTTTTTCCTTTTGTTCTGCGATGAGCTTCGACAACGAAGCCGACATGGAGTTGAACGACTCTTCCAGCGACGCCATCTGGTCTCGGGTCTTGATTTGAATGCGATGCGAGAGATCGCCGCGATTCACTTGCTGCGTCGCGGTATAAAGTTCAGCCACCGACTTCGTCATGCTGCGGGTCAACCGCACACCGATGAAAAGTGCAATCAATTCAATCAGTCCGAAAAAGATTGCAATGCCAATCAGGGCCTGGATGAAAACAACGCCCTTAGCGTTCAAGCTCCCGAACAAAACGTTGTAGAGCATTGAAGGCCGAGTTGTCACCATGATGGCCCCGGTCGGTAATTCTTTGCCAGTCTCCCAGTCCACCGCGCTGTACGGTGTGATCCAACTGAATGTCGGATCGAAATTTGTGGCCGCCTGATCCACCTTGCCGGCCTCGACGTGCTGCCCCAATTGTCTGCTGCGACTCTGTTTCGCCGACCCGCTGCCGACATTAATGCCGTTCTTCTGGTCAGGCGGATACAGATCGATCAAACCCACACGCGCGGCGCGTTGCAGCAATTCGGAGGTGATAGGCAAGTTCGAGAGCACGATCAGGTGTCGACTTCCCGCCTCGACGTGTCTCAGTGATCGGAGATGCAGTTGGCCGCCGTCCAACACGAAACTACTGCTGTCGCCCTTGTCCACGTCAGGAAGTTTGATCTGAACTTCGCTGAACTTCCCGCCCGGTTCGATCACGAATCCCTTGCCGCCCTCGACCACAGTCAGGCTGCGCTGCCGAAAGTTTTCGTCGGATGAACCTGCGATCTCCGCCGCCAGTTGCGGAGTGAGCTTGCCCTCCCGGGCAAGGTTCCTGAACTGTTCCGCCAGCGAGACGTTGGCCGAATTCAGGTGCTGCAATTCTGTGTCGAGATCGGCTAGTGCGATATAGGTTGCGAACTGCCCTGCGAATATGTAGCCCGCAAGCAAGACCATCGAGAACACTAGGACGATAGGAATCACGCCGATAAACACGTAGGTGACGATCAACCGATTTCGCAGGCGCCACATCAATTTCTGGCGCGCCCAGCGCATACCCCGCAAGATGAGACAGAATACGAAAACATACGTGATGATGGCCGCCCACACGCTCAGCATCGAACCGCTACGCGAACCCGAAATCAGCCGCCACAGCTGCAATACCAGCGCCAAGCCGCCAAACCAGAGAGTCGTTTTCCCCAGCTTGCTGGCAGGGCGCAGCATCCGCCTCAGCGCCAGTCGTATTTGGGTCGGGTTAGGAAGCTCAATCACGGACTGCCTGTGCTCTTTTTCTAGGTGGTTAGGGGATTATAGCCGTGACGCCGCGGGCGTCACCCGCACTGTATTACGGTTTCCCGAGTGGTAACGTTCCCGGTTGCCGACGAGTTGCACTGCGGCGGGGTACAACTCCCCCGCGTAAGCGTGCTGGACTGTCGTCAGATTTCCGGATAGAGATCGAAGAAGGCGTCGATGCTCGTTCGCAGTTGCTTTTCGATGTCCTCCTTCGATCCCTCGACAATATGAAGGCTGACGCGGGCCTCGCGGCCGTTCTTGAGCTTCACCTGCGCTTCGCCCACCTCTTCGATTTCCTCTGAAGGTAGCAGACGCATTCCGTATACCAATGTGAGCTTCGCCATGCAGTCGATTTTACCGCCCATTTGACCCCATATTGGGGAATCACATTGGTTTTCGCCGGAGTGGTCACGCTAGTTGCCGCAATTGCCGCGCAAATCGCACGATTTCCCAAATCCCCGGCGCTTGTTAGAATCCGAAGGGCATTAGTTTTTCGCTCAAGTCATAGCAACGCAGCCGGTTATTGGCTTGCGTGATCTCGAGTGCCACGCTGACGCATCTTCCTACGTTCCCAGGAATCTATTTCTACTTTATGACCGACAATGTTCGAAACGTAGTTATCATCGGCTCCGGGTGCTCGGGGCTGACCGCCGCCATCTACGCCGCTCGCGCCAACCTCAGCCCGCTGGTTATCGACGGACATGAGCCCGGCGGCCAACTCGCCATCACCACCCTGGTCGAGAATTTCCCCGGCTTTCCCGACGGGATCCAAGGGCCGGAACTTATCGACAACATGCGAAAGCAGGCTGCGCGATTCGGCGCAGAGTTCAAAACGGGGCATGTGGTCAGCGTCGATCTGAGCCAGAAGACCGAGGGGCTCGGCACCAAGCCCATCGAAGTGAGTCTGGGCCGTGAGACCCTGCTCACCCGCGCTCTGATTGTTGCCAGCGGCGCTTCGGCACGTTGGCTGGATTTGCCGAATGAGAAAGCCTTGATCGGCCATGGCGTCTCTTCCTGCGCTACCTGTGACGGGTTCTTCTTCTGGGGGAAGGAGATCGCCGTGATCGGCGGAGGTGACTCCGCCATGGAAGAGGCACTCTTCCTCACCCGGTTTGCTTCCAAGGTCACGCTCATCCATCGTCGCAGCGAATTCCGCGCATCGAAGATCATGCTCGACCGCGCCCGCCAACACGACAAGATCGAGTTCCTGACGGACACCGTGGTTGACGATGTGTACGACGTCAGCAAGAAGGAAGTCACCGGGCTTCGGTTGCGTAACTTAAAGACCGGCGAGCAGTGGGATTTCCCCACCAGCGCCATGTTCCTTGGCATCGGGCACACGCCCAACGCTGGTTTCGTGGGGAATCAACTTGCTCGCGATGGGGAAGGCTACCTGCTCCCGTCGGACGGACACGTCTGCACCAAGGTTCCAGGTGTTTTTGTTTCTGGAGACGTGGCCGACCGTCACTATCGCCAGGCTGTCACAGCTGCAGGAACTGGCTGTATGGCCGCGTTGGAAGTGGAGAAGTACCTGGAAGAAATCGGAAAATGAGGAAGGCAGGTACTGTTTCCGACTGAGCCTGCACGACTGACAAGAATGCCAAATCCAACCTCGACCGAATCCGACGCTGATGAATTCAGCCGCGCCGAACATGCGGCTCAATTCATCCTGGGGCGCACCGCCTTGCGCCCGCATATTGCGCTGGTGCTGGGTTCGGGACTCGGCGGGTTTGCCGACGAGTTGGAGAACGCAGTCCGCATTCCATACGCGGAAATTCCGTCGTTTCCACGCAGCACGGCGGTGGGTCACGCCGGGACACTAGTCATCGGAAACGTGTCAGGGATCGCAGTCGTAGCCATGCAGGGACGGGTGCATCTCTACGAGGGTTACTCGGCGCAACGAGTGGCGTTTCCTATTCGCGTGTTTAGCCGGATGGGTGTGCGAGCTGTCGTGCTGACTAATGCCGCAGGCGGAATCAACCCGAGCTACGGACAGGGCGCGCTAGTTGTTATTCGCGACCATATTAATCTTCAAGGTCAGAACCCCTTGACCGGATCCAACGACGAGCGTTTCGGTCCTCGTTTTCCGGACATGACGGACGCTTACAACCCGCAGTTTCGCAGCTTCGCGCTGGACGAAGCCGACCGATTAGGCGGCGATATTCACGAGGGTATTTATGCAGCAATGCTGGGACCGAGCTACGAAACGCCGGCGGAGATTCGCTTTCTGCGAACCATCGGCGCTGACCTCGTGGGTATGTCCACCGTTCCGGAAGTAATTGTCGCCCGCCACATGGGGCTTGAGGTCTTAGCTATTTCTTGTGTTACCAACATGGCTGCCGGATTGAGCGGCGAGAAGATCAATCACGAAGAAGTGCTTGAAACCGGTGAACGCGTTCGCAGCAAGTTTCTGGCGTTGCTGCGCGCCGTCCTGCCACGCATCGAACAGCACCTCTGATCTCGGTCTGCCGAACAGCAACTTCGCGCAATTGCGATCGAGTAACAGTTCTTCCTGATCACTGGCACTAGCTACTGGGTTTACACTGGACACGCATGTCAGGCAAGTCCTATCTCATTGGTATTGCCGGGCCGTCGGGAGCAGGGAAGAGCTATCTTGCCCGCCACCTTGCTGAGCGCTTGCAGGAGCCCGTGCTACCTCTGGATCATTACTACCGTGACCTCTCGCACCTGCCGCTGGAAGAGCGCGCCGGCTCCAATTTCGACGACCCGGCAGCCCTCGAGCACGAGTTGTTGATTGCCCACGTGGCGCACCTCTACGAGGGGAGAGCCATCGATCTTCCGACCTATGATTTTTCCGTCCACACCCGGACTGACGTGACCCAGTCATTTGAGCCAGCGCCATTTGTAATCGTCGAAGGTCTGTTTACCCTGCACTGGCCCGAGTTGCGCCGCCTGCTCGGCACTCGAGTTTTCGTCAACATGACCGACGATGTTTGTCTGCAACGACGGCGGGAACGCGACGTTCGCGAGCGCGGACGTACCCCAGAGTCGGTCGTCGAACAGTTTCGTGCGACGGTCGCCCCCATGGCGGAGCGATACGTGCGGCCCACGCAGGCTCATGCGCACGTCGTCGTATTTGGCTCCATTCCCATTGAGGACGAAGTCGAGCACGTGCTCGAACATGTCCGGCAAAATACTCAGGAGCCAGGATTGCAACCAGCTGCGCGTCACATCCGGCGTTCGCCGTCGCCTTCTGTACCATCCCGATGAGGAGTGTCATGAACCCCCGTAACATCGTCGCTCTGCTAGTCGTTTGCGTGTGCGTCACCTCGCTTGCAGCCCAACCACCCGCGCAAAACGCGCAGAAAGAAATTTCTCTTTCCACCAGCAAGACGCTGCTGGAGCCGGTGCCAGGAGAACCGCAGCGCACGAACAGCCTTCCGGTCACGGCTGCGCTCAGTCCGGATGGAAAGTATCTCGCACTGCTCAACAACGGCTTCGGCTCGGCCGAGTCGAACTATAACCAGTCGATTGCAGTTTTAGACCTAGCCACCAACCAGGTTCGCGATTTCCCCGATTCACGCCTGGGAACACTCGCTCAGCAAACCTACTTTCTCGGACTTGCATGGAGCCCCGACGGACACCAACTCTATGCTTCGATAGCATCGCTCACCGATCCCGAGGCCAAGAAGCCGGGCAATACCGGCAACGGAATCGCGGTGTATCGGTTCAGCGACGGTGCCCTGACTCCCGACAGATTCCTCAAGCTTCCGCTTGCGCCGGTGGGCAAGGGCAAGAAGAACGGCTACGGATCGAAGTATGTGCCCGCCGGATTTGTCACTCCGTACCCTGCGGGGATTGCGGTCGTAAAACGAAACGGCGGCGACGCCTTACTCGTGACAGAAAGTATGGCCGACGATGCGGTTCTGATCGATCTTCGCGACGGCAAGGTGCTCCATCGTTTCGACCTTGGCCGAGGCAAGACTGTTCCCAGCACATTCCCCTATGCAGTAGTCGTCGCCAGCGACGGAAGTAGTGCTTGGTGCTCGCTATGGAACGGCTCCAGCGTGGCCGAACTCGATCTGAATTCCGGCAAAGTCGTTCGCCAGGTTCCATTGCTCCCATCCAAAGTTGAAACCGACGCGTCGTCGCATCCCACGGCCCTGCTGCTGAGTCCCGACGAGCGGCGGCTTTATGTCACGCTGGCCAATCGCGACCGCGTTGCCTTGATCGCGACGGCGGATGGCAAACTCGAACGCTACCTCGACGCGCGCCTGCCGGGACAGACCTATGGTGGGAATTATCCAATCGCACTGGCGCAGTCTATCGATGGCATGCAGCTCTACGTCGCCGATTCCACCTCAGACGCAGTCGCTGTGTTCGACATGCGCGAGACTCGGGGTGGGCCTGCGACCGCCAATCAGGATCGTGCGTCGTATTTCATCCCTACCGAGTGGTATCCCACGGCGCTGGCGCTACAAGGTCACGACCTGTTTGTCGCGACCGGAAAGGGCATTGGCACCGGTCCCAACTCGGGTACTCAGGCGGTTCCGTTGCTCGACCACAAGTCCCCGCATCCTTACATCGCTTCGATGATTCACGGATCGATCGCGCGCGTGAACCTGAAAGACGCCGACCGCGATCGCGAGTCACTGACCGCCGAGGTAGTACGCAGCAACCGCATGGAGGGCCGTGCCAACCAGATCACTTTCCAGCGCGGCGGCAATCCCATTCATCACGTCATCTACATCATCAAGGAGAACCGTACTTACGATCAGCTCTTTGGCGACATCAAGGAAGCCGATGGGGACGCCTCGCTAGTCATGTATGGCGATGACATCACTCCCAACCAGCACAAGCTGGCGCGGCAGTTCGGAGTACTCGACAACTTCTATGACAGCGGCGAAGTTTCCGGCGATGGCCATCCGTGGTCGATGGCAGCCATCACCACGGACTACAATGAGAAGACGTGGCCCATCGGATACCGCAGTAAAGAACGTGAGTACGATTCTGAGGGAACCATCGGCGACATTCGTCCTCTGGATGAAGGGATTCCCGATGTCAACGAGCCTTCCACTGGGTACCTGTTCGACAATCTGGCTCGCCATCGCCTGACCTACCGCCATTACGGCGAGTACATCGAAACCCATTGGTGCGCGGAACTGGAGCAGGAGTACACACCCGCTGCGACCGGTGCTCCCACGGGAAATCTGCCGAAGTGCGAGCGTCGCGAGATTAAGCCCGGCGAAGCCTTGCCAACACAACTGGGCAATGGCAAGAGCCCGTACCAGTACGTCATTCCTTTGATGGCCTATAACATCCCAGTAAAGGCGGACCTGCGCGATCATTTTGATCCAAAATATCCTGACTTCAAGGTGGAGTTCCCCGACCAATTTCGGGCGGACGAATTCCTGCGCGAGTTTTCCGGATTCATTGCAGCCCGTAAGAGCGGCAGCGGAGAACAGTTGCCCAGCTTCGCTTTGGTGCGCCTGCCCAACGACCATACCGCCGGAACCAAAGCTGGTTCGCCCACGCCAAACGCTTCTGTCGCCGACAACGACCTGGCAGTTGGCCGTGTCGTGGAGGCCATCTCCAACAGTCCGTACTGGGACGACACCGCGATCTTCGTGCTGGAAGACGATGCACAGAACGGCGCTGACCACGTCGATGCCCACCGTAGCATTGGACTGGTGATCAGCAAGTATTCGCCTCACTCGCCGCGGCCCTTCGTGGATCACAACTTCTACACCACGGTAAACATGATTCATACCATGGAGACGCTGCTCGGCTTGCCTCCGATGAACAACAACGATGCGCATGCCGCAGTCATCGCACCGCTATTCACCGGAGCCGGCGATCAGCCGGCATTCACAGCCGAATATCGCAATCGTGACAATGGCATGATCTATCAGGCCAATGTCAAGGATGCTCCCGGCGCGAAGGAGTCAGCGGCACTGGACTTCTCCGTCGCCGATGCCGCCAATACGGAAATACTGAACGCAATCTTGTGGCGGGCTGCCAAAGGTGACGCCGCCATGCCCGAACCGCGCCACACGGTGTTTCCGATTTCACCGGAAGAAAAGTAGCGCCTTAATATTTCCGTTCGAACTTGGACTGTTAGCAAGTCGGATACTTGGCTCGTGCTGTCGAACTTGGCCACTTCCGATGTTGTTGATTCCGCACGATTCACGTCTGCAGTGCATGGATGGGGCCTTCATTGTGACCATCTCGGGTGATGGCGCAAACGGCTTCTGCATTAGAATATAGAGCTGAGAGTGCATCGGGGTAACGCGCCATAAGTAGCGACGAAAAACCTAACGGTTCCGGCAAACGCCGGGAACATCCCAGCGACGGTGACGCCGCCGAAAAATCGACCAGACATCGTGCCGACTGGTCTTCGGAGACGGGCCCACAAGAACCAGGGACGCAGTCCTTCTCGGCCCAATCGTCAGGTTTCCTGGCCCAGGTGCGGACCGCCGAAATGCTGCGCGAAGCCATTCTTCGGCATGTGCGCTATACCCTGGTTCGCCCAACTTCCGATCTCAAGGCCGCTGACTATCTCAAGCCCGTATCGCTGGCTATTCGCGATCGCATCGTCGATCGCATGCTCGAGACCGAGTCTCGTTTTCGCCACAAGGACGCTAAACGTCTTTACTACCTCTCCATGGAATTCCTCATGGGTCGTTTGCTGGGCGATAACCTGTCCAACCTACGCATCGAAGAATTGTGCCGCGAGGTGCTGGCAGGATTCGGTATCGACCTCGACGATGTTCTCGACAGCGAGTCCGACGCCGGACTTGGCAATGGCGGCCTCGGCCGTCTCGCCGCGTGCTTCCTGGAGTCACTGGCGACTCTGGGAATGCCCGGATACGGCTACGGCATCGACTATGAGTACGGTTTGTTCAAGCAGGAAATCTTCAACGGCTTCCAACGGGAAAAGCCCGACCGCTGGAAGGCCAACGGCACGCCGTTCCAAATCGAGCACCCGGAAGAGGCCATCAGCATTCCCATGTATGGCCGGATGGACTCTCAGCGCGATGCCGACGGCAATCTGAAGCAGACCTGGATCAACTACAAGATCGTATTGGGCGTTCCCACCGATATACCCATCGTCGGATACCTCGGTCAGACCGTGAACTGGTTGCGGCTGTTTGCGGCGCGTGCCTCGGAAGATTTCGACATCGACATCTTCAACCGCGGCGATTACCTGCGCGCCGTGGAGCAGAAGATCGGAAGCGAGAATATCTCGCGCGTGCTCTATCCTTCCGACACTGCGATGGCAGGCAAAGAGCTGCGCCTGGTGCAGGAGTACTTCCTCGTGGCCTGCGCGGTTGGCGACATCATGCGCCGCTTCCGTCAGCAGCACGACGATATCGAACTGCTCCCCGCCAAAGCCGCCATCCAGATGAACGATACGCATCCCAGCCTCGCTGTGGCTGAATTGATGCGTGTCCTGCTCGACCAGTACGGACTGCCATTCGACAAGGCCTGGGACATCACTCGCCGGACGCTGGCTTACACCAACCACACACTCCTGCCCGAGGCGCTGGAGAAGTGGTCGGTGCCGCTCATGGAGAAAGTCCTGCCCCGGCACGTCCAGATCATCTTCAGCATCAACCATCGATTCCTGAAGGAGATTCAACTCAAGATTGTCATCGACGGCGAGAAACTCCGCAAAATGTCGATCATCGAGGAAGGCTACGAGAAACACGTGCGCATGGCGCATCTGTGCATCGTCGGCAGTCATTCCGTGAATGGCGTTTCGGCGCTGCACAGCAACCTGCTGGTGAAATCGCTGGTTCCCGAGTTCGCCGAAATCTGGCCGGAGAAATTCAACAATAAGACCAATGGTGTCGCCCCTCGACGCTGGCTGATGAAGGCCAATCCCGGGCTCACCGATCTCATCAGTCGTACCCTCGACGAGCAGAAGTGGATTACCGACCTGAGTCGGCTACGCGATCTGGAACCGTTTGCCGAAGACCAGGAGTTCCGCGCCGCCTTCAAGCAGGTCAAGCAGCAGAACAAGCTGAGGCTGGCCGACGTCATCCGCGCCCAGGTCGGAGTGATTGTTAACCCGGATTCCATTTTCGATGTGCAGATCAAGCGAATTCACGAATACAAGCGTCAACTGCTGGCGGTGATGAACGTGATTCACAATTACCTGCGCATTGTCGATCATGGAGAAACGCCGATCGCCGCCCGGACGTACCTGTTTGCCGGCAAAGCGGCGCCGGGTTACTGGGCCGCAAAGCAAATCATCAAGCTCATCCACAACGTTGCGGATGTGGTGAACAACGACGATCGCGTCAAGGACGCCATCAAAGTAGCATTTCTTCCTGACTACCGCGTGTCGCTGGCGTCGCTGATCATTCCCGGTGCCGATCTCAGCGAGCAAATCTCAACCGCGGGTATGGAAGCCTCGGGTACGGGCAATATGAAGCTGTCCGTGAATGGTGCCCTTACCATCGGCACGTGGGATGGCGCCAACATCGAGATTGCCGAAGAAGTCGGCCTCGATAATATTTTTATCTTCGGCCTACGCGCGGAAGAAATTCACGAGATGCAGCAGCAGGGTACCTACAACCCCCGCGAGCGCTACGACGATGATCCGGACGTGAAGGAAGTGATGGACGCACTCGCCTCGGACCGTTTCTGTCCCACTGAGCACGGTCTCTTCCGTTGGATCTTCGACGAACTCGTCCATCGCGGCGACCGCTACTACCACATCGCCGACTTCCCCAGTTACGTGGAGACCCAGAAGCGGATCGCCCATGAATATCGGCAGGACGAAATCTGGTGTCGCAAGTCAATTCTCAATGTGGCGCGTATCGGAAAATTCTCCAGCGATCGCACGATTTTGGAGTACGCTCGCGACATCTGGCACATCGGACCCTATGAAAAGGCGACTCCAGTTGTAAAGACGGCTGGCAAGCCACCATCTCAGTTTCTGCCCTTGCCCCGAGTCGTGAACGGAGAAGCGATTCCGGTAGTTGAACTCACCCCTGAAGCCGAGCCCAATCCCGTCACCGAGTGACGGCTGGCCGTTCTAGAGAAGGAAGATCCTGAGCTGAATCCAGGCGCATCTTTTACGCGTCGGATGATCCGTGCGCCGGGTGAAACACCGCTTCAAAGGATGCTGAAAAAGTCGAGTTCCAGAATGTTTTGAAACGGCACACCTTTATGGGTGTGCCGTACGGGCCCTTCATTTTTGTCATCCCTCGCGGACCTTAGTCCGCGGGGATCTGCTTTTCGATTCCTTCCGCAGTCTCTAAAGCCGTGCACACCCTTACCATGTTGCGCAAGAATACTAGCTGTCGCTATGCGATATCTTCTGCGGCAAGAGTTTCGTCTGAGGTATCGGTATCACTGCCCGCTGGCACTTCCTCGACCGGATAGCCGAGGTCCTTCCACGCGTGGTATCCACCCAGAAGCGGACGCACATTCCTGATACCGTGTCTCCGGAGTTGCAGCGCCACACGGGCGCTGGTAGCTTCGTTGGGTCAAGTGCAGAACAGCACAATCTCGCCGTCTCGTGTAATTTCGTTGTTCCGTCGCTCCAGTTCTTCCGGCGAGATGCGCAGGGCTCCGGGCAGGGTCTGGGGGTCGGGCAGCAGGTCGAGCGGGTGGCGCAAATCGATAATGGTCACGGCTTCACCCGCTTCCAACTTGTCCTTGAGTTCTTCGGGAGTGATGCGAAACCCTGCAACCTGTTTCAGGAAGCGGTGACGTTCATAGAATTTGTAGGCAACATACCCGCCGATTCCGGCGATCACCAGCAGTAGCGTCCACGAACCAAACTGCGCGATGTCGTGTGCGACGCGATCCAGTTGCCGGCTGAATAGCAGTCCCAGTCCGGCAAATGCGCTTGACCACAACACTGCTCCCATCCAGTCGTACAGAAGAAATTGCGGCAACCCGATGCCCGCCGTTGCCGACAGCGCGGGAGCAGCGGTATTCAGACCGGGAACGAACTTGCAGATCAGGAGTGTCTGCAGCCCAAACCTCGTAAAGGTAGATTCTGTCCGCCGAACACAGGAGTCGGGTTCCAAGGCGATCTTGCACAGGAAGTTGAGGACGATGGGCCCTTTGCGCTTGCCGAAAAAATACCAGAACGTGTCGCTGACCAGCGAGCCGGTTGCAGCGATTATCACCACCAAAGCGAAGTTCAACTGGTGTGAAATCACTTGGCCGTCACTGTGCGGACGCCACGGCTTCATAATCGGTTGCCACTTCTGCGGGTTTCCATTGATTGCCCGTATACACTTTCGCAACCTTCCCGTCCGCGCCAATCAGGACCGTCTGTAACGTGTGCACAATCTGGCCTTGCTTCTCGTTATAGGAGAGGCCGAAGAAGTCCGCGCTCTTACGTACTTCCTCGGGAGATCCGGAAGCGAACTGCCAGTGTTGGAACCCGGGATCAACATCTCCGACGTACCTTTTTCCGTAATTCCGCAAAACGCTCGGCGTATCGTAATCGGGGTCGATGCTGACGCTTAGCAACTGGGCCTTGGCGAACGCCGTCGGGTTTTTCTGCAGCTCCTTCAACACGGCGCTGAAATTGTTGCTCATGAGCAGGCAGTAATCAGGCACAGGGCAACGCGTATAGATGAAAGTGAGCAGCAGCGGTTTGCCCCGGAACTGATCGAGCTGAATCTTCTTTCCGGATTGATTCACCAACGTGAGGTTAGGAACGTCGTCGCCGGGCTCGGGGATTCGCAGGTTCGAGGTGCCATCGCTTCCCGTCTCGCTCCCTTTGGTAAAGGAAATGTCCTGCAATTCGGCGTGGTCGTTCATTACCAGGGTGGCATGGATGTGATCGCCGGGGCCGATCTTGCCGAAGATCCAGTCCTGGTTGCGGGCGACGACGAAGGGCATGGTCATGCCTGGCATCAGCCCTTGGATGTCTTCGTGAGCAATCGTGAGTTCGCGCGAACCCGAATCCACGACGACAACTCTGCCTTGCAGTTCGTAACGCTTGTCTGTTGGTTTCTTGGTGCAAGTAATACATGTCAGCAGCGTCCCGACGCATAGAAAGGTGAAAGTCATCCGCCGGCAGCAAAACGCCATCGACCGCCAATTCATCGTCGAAACCATACAGCTACAATTCTAAGTGAGTTACGGTAGAAGACGTCAGCGCGAAATCAGCAATTGTCTGCAGCAGGGATTCAAGCGATGATCGTTGTGGATGAGGGCGAGATGAGAAAAGTCGGCATTGCGGTAGGAGTTGTGGGTGTGCTCTGGCTCGCCTATTTCTGGATTTCCGTAGCTCTGTACCCGCACGTCGCAACGGTGATGCCACCCTTAAAGACGATCCAGACGTTCACTCTCGGAAGTGCAGTGGCATGTGCTTTTTCTGGAAAGACCGTTTCACGAAAATGGTGGGCGGGTGTGGCGGTGGCACTGGTAACGTTTGCCCTGATCATGGTGCGGGTCAGATGACCGCCGCAATCGACTAGTGTCCTGAGTCGTTAATTCGCCGCATTTGCATCGCATGCTAACTGGTCTGTTTACATCCGTGCGAACCAAGATATTTAACAGGTGAATCTCCGAATCGCCACACTAGAGCGGATTAGGATATTGTGTAGCCGGATTTGTCGGCCATCGGGAGTTGGTAACTCAACGGGATTAATCACCACCACGGAGACACCGAGTTCACGGAGACCTTGAAAGAAATAAAAACTCCGTGTCCTCCGTGCCTCCGTGGTGATTTATCTCGAACGGACACAGAAGTCTCTAATTTGGTCTAAAGCAACTCGCTCGATCGGCCAATCTCCGAGCAAACCGCATCTGCAGCCCTTCGCCCCGCCAGCATCGCACCATTCAACGATGCGGTCCCGCAGTGGTCTCCACAAAAATAGACGCTGGATTCCGCGCGCACCGGAGACATGGCAACACCACCGCGCTCCAGCGACTGGTCCGGCAATGCCTGTTCAATATGATACGTGCGCAAATATTCCCAGCCATTGGCCTGCTCTCCAAACCAGTGGATCAACTGTTCGCGCACGTCGCGGATCAGATGGTCCTCGCTGAGGGGCGTATGCAGCACCGTCACTGAAACGATATGACAGCCCGGAGGCGCGTATCCGGGAGCGATCACGCTGGGAACACATAGACTGTTGATCGGGCCTCCACCATCGCCGTTGAGCACCAGATAGCGGTCGCCGATGGGCGGATCCGCCGCCGCAAAGTACAGGCAGCGCACGCCCCGCATGGTGGTGCGAATGCCCGCTTGCGGCAGCAATCGCGCGGCACGGACCGGGTCGCAGGCCACGACCACGGCGCTTGCGAACATTTCCTCCCCCGTCTCCAGGCGCACGCCGCCAGCCCAGACATGCTGTATCGGTGCGTTGAATCGAATGCACTCTGGCGCGAGGTGCGAAGCCAATTGGCGCGGGATCGCCTGCATGCCACGGTTCGGAATCGCTGCCATCCCCTGCGCAAACATGCGGTAAACGAATCGGAACATGCGGTCCGAGGTTGCCAGTTCGGGATCGAGGAAAATCCCGCCGAGAAATGGACGAAAGAAACGCTCGATGATTTTTGCGGAGAATCCGTATTCGCGCAGGGTGTTGATGGTCGGAGCTTCCGGTACGCTGAGCACCTCATCGATTTCCGCGCTCAGTACTTCTCCCCGCAGCTTTGCGATCAGCAACTTGTCATTGAATGTGCCGATTGGTGAAAACGCTGAGGACAAAATCTTCCGTGGCCGGCGGATGGGATCAGAAAGCGTGTGAAAGTGCCTGTTGTATCGCACGATGGCGCCCGGTTCGAACTCCCGGAGTTCGAGCGCAGCGAAGTTGAGGCAGCGCCGCGCTTCCGGATAAGCCGTCAGCAGAACCTGGAAACCACGGTCCAGCAGGAACCCATCGACTTGGTCAGTGCGGACCCGCCCACCAACTTCGTTGGAGGCTTCCACAACCTGAACGGAGAGGCCGCGGCGCCGCAATTCCACGGCTGCGACTAACCCGGAAACGCCGGCGCCCACCACGATCACATCGGGATTCATAACAGCCTAAGTTTACGCGAAGCGGAGTACAGAAGAATTTGCGGTGGCCGCCTCCCCCAAGCCGGCCACCGCCAGCGGACTGCACGAACTTCGCGCCCACACTTGCAGTCCGCGTGATCAAGAGATTCGTGCGAATCTCTCGACTTCAGTCTTGACTATAACGAAAAAGTATTTGAGTATTAAGAGAAATCGACCTAACGAACAGCTAATGTGCGCGTCGCGAAAAACTCTGCCAGGTTTTTTGCATGTGAAGGAAAAGCGAGGTCAACCGTGGTAAGCAAGACGATTGAAGACAATCTCCGTCCTTATCAAATCGGACCCAAATTGCGCGGCCTGCGCCTGAAGAAAAGCATGGGACTGGTCGAACTGGGCAAGCACACCGGACTTTCGCCGGCGCTTCTCTCTAAACTCGAGCGCGACAAGCTCTATCCCACTCTGCCAACCTTACTGCGAATTGCCATGGTGTTCAGCGTGGGCCTCGATTACTTTTTCACCGACGAACGCAAGCGCCATATCGTTTCGATCGTTCGTAAAGAAGAGCGCATTAAATTGCCCGAACGACCCGGCGCAACTGACGTTGCATACTACTTCGAGAGTCTTGACTTCAAATCGAACGAGCGGCGAACCAGTGCATATCTCGCTGAGTTCGAGCCGGTGGAACCAGAGAAATTGAGGGCTCACCAGCACCCCGGCTCGGAATTCCTGCACGTCGTGAAGGGCAAGCTCGGTCTCAAGATCGGGCTTGATGACTTCGAACTCGACGCCGGCGATTCCGTTTACTTCGACGCCAGTGTGCCGCACACCTACCGCCGCATCGGCAAGCCACTCTGCCAGGCGATGATTGTCACTGCCGCATGAACGGTCGAAACTGCGCGGTGTAACATACCAAGAGCCAGCGCGCCGGGCTTCTCGATTTGCGCTCTCCCGGAGGATGGAACTGGTATTTCAGCAGGAGGCCCACGATGGACCGGCGATCGATTGGCGCGCACGAATTGCAGGCAATTGACGGAGAACGAGGCGCAGCCGTTGTCCGCGCTGTGCGGCAGACATCTCCCACATTGGCGGACGCCCTCACCGAGTTCGCTTTCGGACAGATTTTCTGCAAGGCCGAGTTGGGCCGTCGCGAACGTGAGCTGGCGACAGTTGCCATTCTCGGCGCGATCGGCGGCGCCGAAACCCAGCTTCGCGTTCATCTTGGCGCGGCCCTGCGCAGCGGCGTTGATCCCGACGAATTGATCGCGCTGTGCGAGCATCTCGCACCCTATGCTGGAATTCCCCGTGCCTTGAATGTGCTGCGCGAGGTGCGGGCATTGATCGAGGAACTCGACGTAGTGCGCCCTCGGGCCGCCCGGCGACTGGATCTCGGCGATTACGAGACAGTCTTCTCCGAGACCGGACACGGCGAACCTTACGTGTTGATTCACTCGTTGGGTGCGGACTGGCGTGTATGGCGCGACGTCATCCCCGTTCTGGTCGAGGAGTATCGCGTCATCGCCTACGATCGGCGCGGGCATGGATATGCATCCAACGCTCCCAAAATCGAGGCCATGCAGACTTACGTGGACGACCTCGCCCACCTGCTAGACAACTTTAACCTGCGCAAAGTCCGCATTGCTGGACTGTCTCTCGGCGGAGCCATCGCGCAGATGTTCGCCTTGCAGCATCCTGACCGGGTCACCTCGCTGGCCCTGCTCTCGACCATGGCCACCGGCGCGCGCGAGACATATCTCGCGCATGCCGAGTCGGCGGAGCGCAACGGCATGGCCGCTCAGGTTGCTCCCACGCTGCTGCGCTGGCTTACGCCCGAAATCGTTGCCGAAAATCCCTGGTACGTTCGTTATCTGCGCGAGCGTGTAATCCGAGCCCAGATTCCCAACTGGGCTGCTGCGTGGCGGACGCTGGCCAGCTTCGACGTTGCCGATCGGTTGAGTGAGCTGCGCATACCCACGCAGGTGATTGCCGCTGAGACCGACAGCCAGGCTACAAGTCCGCAGGCCATGAAGTCGCTGGCGGAGCGCATTCCGCAAGCTCGATTTTCGTTGGTCGCAGGCGCTCCGCATCTTTCTCCGCTGGTGAAGCCGCACGAAGTTGCTACACTGCTGGCGCATAGCTAATCCATCCAAGGAACCATCGATGCTCTTCGTTCACAAGAAACTCGCATCTCTGCCTGCACTCTTGCTGCTCGTTTTGGTCGCGACTTCCGCACTTGCACAAAATGATCCGCGCGCTCGCGATCTCGGCATTCCATTCGACGGCACACCTGGCGCGCTGAACGCCATCACCGATGTCGCTGGCGTTGAGGTTGGCTTCACGACCCTGATCTCCGGATCCGGCAAGCTGGTCGTCGGCCGGGGTCCCGTGCGCACCGGAGTGACTGCCGTGCTGCCTCGCGGGAAGCAGAGCATTAACGATCCAGTGTTCGCGGGCTGGTATTCGCTCAACGGCAATGGCGAGATGACCGGAACCACCTGGGTCGAGGAGTCCGGCTTCCTCGAAGGTCCGGTGATGATCACCAACACCCACAGTGTGGGAGTGGTGCGCGATGCCGTGATCAAGTGGCGTTTTGAGCATGGCGCCGCCGATCTCAGCGGATACTGGTGGTCGCTGCCCGTGGTGGCCGAGACCTGGGACGGCCAACTGAACGACATCAACGGGTTCCATGTGAAGCCCGAAGACGCCCGCCACGCGCTCGACACCGCTGCAGGAGGCCCCGTGGCCGAAGGCAACGTCGGCGGCGGCACCGGAATGATCTGCAACGGCTTCAAAGGCGGCACCGGAACCGCATCGCGCAAGCTGAGCGCCAAGGATGGCGGATACACCGTCGGCGTTCTGGTGCAGTGTAACTACGGAGTGCAGCAGCAGTTGCGCATTGCCGGCATCGCGGTGGGAAGGGAACTGCCTCCCGGCATTCCGCACAAAGACGATACCGGATCGATCATCGTGGTAGTGGCCACCGACGCTCCGCTGCTGCCGTCGCAGTTGAAGCGGCTGGCGCGCCGCGTTCCGCTCGGCCTGGGACGCATGGGCAGCTACTCCGGCGACGGCTCAGGCGACATCTTCATCGCGTTTTCCACCGCCAATCCCGGCGCCTGGGGAGGCGGCAAGGTGAAGCAGATCGCCATGGTTCCCAATGACGACATGAACCCGCTGTTCCTGGCGACCGTGCAGTCGGTGGAGGAGTCGGTGGTCAACGCCCTGATCGCCGCCAAGACCATGAAGGGCATCAACGACTTCGAAGTGGACGCCATTCCCCACGCCCAGTTGCAGCAGGTGCTGAAGAAATATAACCGCCTGGTTGAACCGGGGAAGTAGGGCGCTGCGGCCTCGGGCGCGATACTTCCGGGGCTAACTCCGCCGGAAATCATGCAACTCAAAAGTATTTGTTGCATGTCAAAATTCCTTGTTTTCATGGGGGTAAGGGGAATTTTCACCCAAAATCAGCCCTGTCAATAACTTACACGTAAAACCTTCATTCGCAATGAGTTGCGCGGCCGTCATTTTAGTCCTTCATCGAGCGATGAAGCTCGGCTGACGCCATTTTCAGGGCGGTGAGCATGGCGTCGGCGCGGCGGTAGTCGATGGTGTCCGAGGCGATTGCGTTGGCCACCTGCCAAAGCAAGTGATTAATAGTTCTAAGGTCGTCGAGCGGAGGGAGTGCGAAGCGGGTGGTGGAGCGGCGGCGACGGGCGTGGGCGCCGTAGTAGGCGGAGATCAGTTGTTGGGTGTGGAAGTAACAATATTTTCCGCCGTGCAGGGCGGGAGAGCCGCAAAGGACGCCATCGTCCTTACGATGATTGCAGGTGGGGTAGGACATGGGCGGCTCCAAGAAAGTAATAAGTAATAAGTAATAAGCAAAAAACAAAAACAAAAACACAGAGCAATTACCGACTCGCGGCTACTGACGTGAGGCGGGTAGCGAAAACGGACGAAGTTGCTGCATAGGGGATTGCCCCACGGTTGAAGGGTGGCAGAGCGCGGGAGGGTGGTCAAGTTACTAAAGACCATGGGGGATGTACTTTAGTAACCAAAGGCAGTTTCAAGTTTCGAGTTTCGAGAAGCAGGGCGGAACGAACGTGGTGGAAAGGACGAAATTCGCTCGGGCTGAAGAGTCTGTGTGAGAACTCTGCCGTCCCCGGGGGACTCGAATCTTTTTCCCACTGTACCCAGCACTCCGCCTTCGGCTACGTGCTGGGCTGTCATGTCCCCGCCCCTGCGGGGCTGGTTTTCTGACGACCCTGTACCACCGTTGCAACCCAAACCTTAGTTCTCACACAGACTCTGAAGCCCTCGGTGGCATGTGTCGTCCCTGCCGCGACTCCAGATCTATAAAACGAGCTTTCCCAGCCCGCCGCGGCGGGCTGGGCTAAGATCTGCCGGCCCTCCGGGCCTGGGGTGCTGCGGGGTCGGGGTCAAATCCCAGGTTGGCGCCCAAAAGAGGGGCGCGAACCCTTCGGCAAGCTCAGGGCGGGCTCCTTCGACGAGCTCAGGGCAGGGCTCCTTCGAAAATCTCCGGGCAGGCCCCCGGACGGCAGGCGGGGGTCTTTACGGCGCCGTTGGCAGGCGCTTTTTGGGCGCAAGGCGCCGACTTTGGGCGGGAGCTGCGGCAGCTTCTGCCGCATTCACGAGGAGTCGCAACGCACGGTTCACGGATTCCGAGTCGCGGAAAACATGAGTGAGTTCAGGTTCGATCAAGACCAAGTTGGTCCCGGCGATAGCTTGCCGGTAGTACTTGCCGCGAACGCCTCCCGCGAGCCGCGTGAGATCGTACTCCGGGCGTAAGTCGTCGTTGCGTCTATTTGCTGATGCCTTCTTCATATTGCTTGCGCTCTTTTCTGGTCGCCTTTCGAGCGCTGATAATCCGCGTGCGGTCCCCGCGCTAACAATGTGACACTAACACGACCCGTTGGACACCGGTATTACCGATCGTGATCTCCCGCTCCGCTGCAAGCGAATGATCGGGATCGGAAAAGGTCAAGGCCAGCGGGTCGAGGAAGACTGTCGCCGCCTCTTCAAAGGATACACCGTGCTTCGGGAGGTTGGCTTTTGCCTTCGCCGCATTCCACTCATAGATCACAGTTCAGTGTATCCCAGCTTCTCACCGAGGTTAGCGTCCAAAAGACGGACGCGAACCCCCGCCGCGGCGGGCCGAGCTCAGTCTCTGTCGTCCCGCGAGGCGGGACTGGATTGTCGTGGGTTCAGGTTCAATTGGTGTCCCCGGTCTGTAGGGCCCACCCTTTCGCTTCGCAAAAGGATGGGGCAACCACGTTTATTTTTGAGTGAGGCGGAAAGGGTGGGGCACCTGTGGTTTATCAAGACGTTGCTGGAAGCGGCGGTTGGCTGTGGTTTATCAAGATGTTGTACCGGGAGGATCGGCACCACCCACCAGGCCACCCACCACCAGCCCAGCGAGAGAAAATAATGGTGCACTGGAACCCGTCGATGGGTGTATAGTGCGGGGCTATCGGGAGCCAACATGGAAATTCTCGCTCAATTCCCAAACGCGTGGTTACACGCGACGACGTTCTGAAGGCAAACGCTGGAGGAAAAAGTATGTTTCACTTAATCTGGTATATCCTCATTGGGCTCATCTCAGGGTATATCGCGAAGTCGGTGATGCACGTGCATATGACGCTCTTCTGGACGATCGTGCTCGGCATTATCGGATCGGTCATCGCCGGCTGCGTCACCCACATGTTTTCGCGCCCGAGAAACGAACGATATCATCCCGCCGGCCTCATTTTTTCCACACTGGGCGCGATCCTGATTCTCTTCATTTGCTATAAGCTGAAGATTCATCTACCCCAGATTAACCCGTTCTAGCGCATCGACTACTGGCCCCGTATTCCGGTAGGCGGTCCGGTCTCGAGCTCAGTGAACCATTGGCCTACCTTTTTCACGCCCTATCCTCCTCCAGAAAACGATATAGCACTCTTAATCGGACTGGACTGATGCGAGACGGCATAGCGCTCGTCGCTGGGGACCTAGATCTCATTCTCGCGTCAGAGTCGAGTCGCATGACTATGCGGAGATAGGGTTGCTGCAATAGAAGCAACTTCGCCGTACGTGACGGAAAGCCCTGGCCAAAGCGCGGC
>Ga0207927_1000081_pt1 | contig 37928 bp, 22 predicted proteins | sample NGESurdeep072012_2_FD_184456 | JGI IMG/M metagenome (GOLD analysis project Ga0207927, IMG submission 184456) | Arctic peat soil microbial communities from Barrow, Alaska - NGEE Surface sample 210-2 deep-072012 (SPAdes) | ecosystem: Environmental > Terrestrial > Soil > Wetlands > Peat ... | reverse complement strand
AAGCACGCCGCCAGCGTTCGTCCTGAGCCAGGATCAAACTCTCCGTGAAGAACTTCACGAAAAGCTGTCATTGGTTTGCGCTCGCCTGCCGTGCCTAAGCACGACTGGCTCACGGCTGCCGGGACCCATACACCGTGGTCCCGACCCATGACGGGGTACTTCTCTACTTGACTCTTTGACCGCCACCGAGGGCACGTAAAGCGCTCCCGTGGCGGGTCGAACCTGGACGCACACCACGATCGAATCTCGATCGTAGATGCGCATGCTGTTGAGTTTTCAAAGACCGCCTAGCCTCACCGAAAGGGGTTCCTTCTGGAGGAGACCGATTCCGACCCAGCGCCCAGGGGCGCCCGCGGGCCGACCGGGGAGTATAGCGCGATCAGGGCCGCGCTGTCTACTCGGCGCGCAGTCGGCGAAAACGCCGCCTGCCCACCTTCAGAACCTTACCGTCCGCGCGGACGGAAGGCACGTCGTGCTCGCCGGCCGCCAGCGCCTGCTCGTCGAGCGTCACCGCGCCCTGGTCGATCAGGCGCCGCGCCTCAGAGCGCGAGATCCCGAACTCCTCTGCGATCAGGCCCGGCAGGTGCAGCATCCCATCCTCGGCCGCGAAGCTCGCCCCTGGGACCTCCTCCGGCGCCGCCCCCTGCACCACCACCAGGTCGAAATGGCGCTCGGCCGCCTGCGCCTCGGCCTCGGAGTGCAGCCAGGCCACTAGCGCGCGCGCGAGCGCATGCTTGGCGTCGCGCGGCGAGAGGCCCGTCGTGTCCCGCGAGAGGCCCGTCGTGTCCCCGCCCTCGCCCACAGAGGCGCGGGGCTCGATCAGCAGGCGGCGATACTCGGCCATCGCCTCGTCCGGGATGCTCATCACCTTGCCGTACATCTCCTCGGGCGGGTCCGTGATCCCGATCTGGTTGCCGAGCGACTTGGACATCTTGCGGCGCCCATCCGTGCCCACCAGGATCGGCATCGTCAGGATCGCCTGCTCGGGCTGGCCGTAGGCGCGCTGGATGTCGCGGCCGAGCAGCAGGTTGAACTTCTGGTCGGTCCCGCCCAGCTCCACGTCGGAGCGCACGGCCACCGAGTCATAGCCCTGCAGCAGCGGGTAGAGCAGCTCGAGCATCGAGATCGGCTCGCGCGCCGTCCAGCGTTTGGCGAAGTCGTCGCGCTCGAGCATCTGCGCCGCCGTGGTCGTGCGCAGCAGGCGCAGCAGCTCGATCATCGACATGTCCAGCCATTCGCTGTTGTGCCTGACCTCCAGGCGCTCTGGGTTCGGGTCGAGGATCTTCAGCGCCTGCTCCTGGAAGGTCGCCGCGTTGGCCTCGATCTGCTCCTCCTCGAGCATCGGGCGCAGGCTCGATCGTCCCGAGGGATCTCCCACGCGCGCGGTGTAGTCGCCGATGATCAACACCACGCGATGGCCTGCCTCCTGGAACTGGCGAAGCTTGACCAGGACGACCGCGTGGCCGAGGTGGATGTCCGGTGCCGTCGGGTCGATCCCGAGCTTCACGCGCAGTGGGCGCCCCTGCTCGCGCGCCGCCCTCAGGCGCTCCGCGAGCGCGCCCGCGGGAAGGCTGTCCACGGCGCCCAGCGCCAGCTCGGCGGCGAGCCGGGAGGCGTCCTCGGCGGCCGCATCTGTGGCGTTCGGCATGAACGCCAATGCTAGACTCTCGCGGTCCGGAGGGTCCTATCGCGCAGCCTCCAAGGGGAGCGCGTCGAGGGTCTCGATCAGGCCCTCCCGACTTCCGGAGCGTCTCGCTCCGCCGCCGATGAGCGCGACAGTCGCCCCCGACATACCGCCCCCGCCGCCCGAGCCCGCTGATCGAGGCTCCTCCAGCAAGCCCCGCCTGAAGCGGTTGCGCCTGATCTCGATCGTCTTCGCCCTGCTGCTGCTCGGCCTCGTCTCCTTCGTCTTCGGGATCTTCGTCTCGATCGCCTCCGACCTGCCCTCGCTCACGCGCTTCTCCCAGTTCAAGGACGCCCAGAGCTCGCTCCTGCTCGACGATCTCGGGCACCCCATCGGCGTGCTCAGCCAGCAGAACCGCGTGATCGTCACGCCCTCCCAGATCCCCCCGATCGTCAAGGAGGCCGTGATCTCGATCGAGGACAAGCGCTTCCAGTCCAACAGCGGGATCGACATCCGCGGGATCGCACGTGCCTTCGTCGCCGACATCCGCCACAAAGGCGGCGTCCAGGGGGCCTCCACGATCGAGCAGCAGTTCATCAAGAACGCCCTGCAGGCCCAGTCGCACAGGACGATCTTCGAGAAGCTCCGCGAGGCCGCCCTGGCCTACCAGCTCTCGCACAAGTGGTCCAAGGAAAAGATCATCGCGGCCTACCTCAACACGATCTACTTCGGCAACGGCGCCTACGGAATCGAGGCCGCCGCGCAGACCTACTTCGGCCACGACGTCAACCATCTCGGCTGCGGGATGCCCGGCCACCCCCTGTGCGTGGCCCAGCTGCAGCCGTGGGAGGCCGCGATGCTCGCCGGCATCATCCAGTCGCCCACCGCCTACGATCCGGCCCAGCACCCCGAAGCCGCCCGCAGGCGCCGTGACATCGTCCTCTACCAGATGCTCCAGCAGGGCTACCTGACCAGGCCCGTATACGGAGAAAGCGTCAAGCAGGCGCTGCCCGCGCCCAAGGAGGTCCAGGCGCCCCAGGAGCAGACCGTCGAAGGCGTCGACGCCGGCTACTTCACCAGCTGGGTCCAGCAGCAGGTGATCGAACGCTACGGCGCCCCGCGGGCCTTCGACGGCGGCCTGAGGATCAAGACCACGCTCGATCTCGAACTCCAGCGCGCCGCCGAACAGGCCGTGAGCGGCTACCTCACAAACCCCGAAGGCCCGACCGCCTCGCTCGTGGCGATCGAAAACAAGACAGGCGAGGTGCGCGCGATGGTCGGGGGGCGCAACTACGACGAGAGCCCCTTCAACCTCGCCACCGAGGGCGAGCGCCAGCCCGGGTCCTCCTTCAAGGCCTTCGACCTCGCAGCCGCCCTCGAGGCCGGCATCTCCCCCGGCTCCGTGTGGACGTCCAAGCAGAAGGAATTCCTAGTGCCCGCGAGCCACGGCAAGGAACGCTTCGTGGTCCACAACGACGAAGGCGCCTACTCCGGCTCGAACACCCTCACCGGAGCCACCGCCTTCTCCGACAACTCGATCTACGCCGAAGTCGGCCTCAAGGTGGGCACGCGCAAGATCGCCCTCCTGGCCCACAAGATGGGGATCACCACCCCCCTCTCGACCAACCCCGCCATGACCATCGGCGGCCTCACCGTCGGCGTCACCCCGCTCGACATGGCCCACGCCTACGAGACCATCGCCCACGAAGGCCGGCGCGTGAGCGGGACGATGGCCGCCGCCGGCGAACCGGTGGGCATCCAGGAAGTGGCCTCCTCTAGCCGTCCACTCCCCGACGGCTCCCATCTCGACATCAACAACGTGAGAAGCCAGGCCGTGCTGCCGGCAGACATCGCCGCGACCGAGACCTCGATGCTCGAAACGGTGCTCCAATACGGCACCGGCAAGGCCGCCGCGCTCGGGCAGTTCGCCGCCGGCAAGACCGGCACGACCTCCAACTACGGCGACGCCTGGTTCGTGGGCTGGGACTCCAAGTACACCGTCGCCGTCTGGGTCGGCTACCCCAACAAGCTGATCCCGATGACCACCGACTTCAACGGCAACCCCGTCCTTGGTGGCACCTTTCCCGCGCTGATCTGGCACGACTTCATGACCTCGGCGCTGGGGATCGACAAGGCGCGGGCCGAACATGCGGCCAAACCGAAGGGCTCCAAGGAAGGCGGCGAAGCCGGGACCTCCAGCACCGGCGAAGCGGAAGCAGGGGCCCCGCCATCCTCATCGTCGGGCGGCGCGACGCCTGGGCAAAACGGCGCGGCCGGTGGATCGCCGAAAGGCAGCGAAAAATTCTCCGCTCCGGGCAACGCCGCCGGTGAAGGAGGCGGGGCTACACCGGAAAAAGCCGCCGCTCCATCGACACCAGCGCCAGCACACGAAACGCCGACGCCCGCCCCATCCGCCCCCTCGGGCACCGAACCGCCAGCTTCGCCCTCGCCTACGGGCGGGGTCAGTCCAGGGGGCTGACGCTCACTCCCAGACGTTGGGCTGATACGGCCATTGCTGGCGACAAGAGTTCGTCCCTTCGGGAAGACCTCGGACGCTGTCCGAACCATACGCCGCGTAGACCGAGCGGCTGAGCCAATCGGAAACCGAACCCGTCGTGGCCTTTCTTCGACGGACGGTCGACAAGTAGCGTGCCGACCACGACAGGTGGCGGTGAGGAAGGCCGCACAGCCCTGTGCCGATGACGCCGGGTCTATGTGCCCCGCAGGCTCCGGCGCCCTCTGCGTGGACGTGCGACGGACCCGCCGGCCTTCGTTGGATCCAAATACTCCCAACACATTGACCGCCAGAAGCGCTAAGTTCCACATTGTGGGATCGAACACTCGATCTGGCCGTGGAAACGCTCCGCGTGAGCTGCCGCGAGGGCCCCATTCCCTTACCCGCGCACAGGTCGAGGAGAGCCAACGACGGCGAATCATCGCGGCGACCATCGAAGCGGTCGGCGAGCTCGGCTACACCAACACTCCCGTCTCGGAGATCATCGCCCGCGCCGGCGTCTCACGCAAGGCCTTCTATGCGCACTTCCCCAACCGGGAAGGCTGCTTCCTGGCAGCGTCAGATGTCGTAATCGCGGCAACCATCGAGCTGCTCGAACGCACATACCACGCCGCCAACGGTGGGGCGGATGGCGTCGAATCTGCGATTCGCGCCCTGTTCGAACAGGCGCTGGCGAATCACCACGCCCTCCGCCTCGTCCTGATCGAGCTCGGAGCTTTAGGCGACGCCGGAAGCGCGAGGCGAGAGAGACTGATCGCCGCCTCCGAACAGATCCTCCGCGACTACCTGGGGATCGCGCCCGACTCGGCCTCCGCCCTCCCTGACCCGATACTGCGCGCGACCATCGGCGGACTCAACCGCGTCCTGCATTCGCGGGCCACCGGCCGAGTATCGAAGCTCTCCAAGGGATTCGTGCGGGACCTGGTCAGATGGCTCTACTCGTACCATCCCTACCCCTCCACGCTCATGTCCAGCAGTCATATGGCGAGCCCCCGCTCCGCTGTCCTCGCCGGCGGTCGCGCACCGGGAACGCTCGCGCCTGCGCCGATCGCGACCGCACGGCGAGGGTTGCGTGGCGACGCCAGGAGCTCGCACAGCCTCGTCGTGCACAGGCAGCGCGAGCGCATCCTCGACGCGGTAGCGCTTCTCAGCGCCGCCGGGAGCTTTGCAACCGTCACGGTAACGGGCATCGGCGAGCATGCCTCCGTTTCTCCGGAGACCTTCTATGCGCACTTCGCCGGCAAGGAGGACGCGTTCCTCGTCACGTACGAGGTCGGCCACGAGAAGAGCCTGGCGGCAGTCGAGAGCGCCTGCTGGTCGGAGCCCGACTGGCCCTCGGGCGTCATGGCGGGAATCGGGGCGCTGTTCGAGTTTCTCGCGGCCGAGCCCGCATATGCCCGCCTCGCCCTCGTCGATGCGATGGTCGCCACGCAACGCACGGCGGCCAGGGCGTGGCGGGGTCTCGCAGATTACGAGCAGCTGTTCACACGCGGCCTCGAAGAGGCCGGTGAGAGCACGAGCGCCCTCACCCTCGAAGCCGTCATGGGCGGCCTCTTAGAGCTGTGCCTCACCTACACGCTGAATGGACGCACCTGGATGCTCCCATCCTTCGTGCGACCCGCTACCTACTTTACGCTCGCGCCGGTCATCGGCGCCGATGCCGCGGCCAGGGTGGCAAGCGCCTCCGGCTGACGCGGCGCCCGCCGCTCACGTCCGCCGGGTCGGACGCGGGCGCGAGACGTTGACGTTCCCCGCCACACAGAAGCGCCACGGCAGATCAACGGCACGCGTGATCCCGATTCGAGGACCTGCGACCACGGGTTGGTCTCGCCAGGAGCCGGCCGCCGGCAATATTCGCACGGCTCCCCGACTGAGATCGCTTCCATTGTCATCCAGCGTGATGCCGAGAGCCTGCGTCAGCTTGCCGGGCCCAGAGCAGAGATCCGGGTCGCTCATCGGCAGTCCCGCGAGACGACCCCTGGAGCCCGCTGGGCGGCGAGCTCGCATCGCTTCGAGCCCCGCTGCCGGATGCAGGGCCCGGATCAGCACGGCAGCACCGGTGCCCGTGGGCTCGCAGACGGCATTGAGCAATGCGTGGATGCCATACGAACGGTAGACGTAGGCAAGACCCGGCGGACCGAACAGCGTGCGCGTGCGGGGCGTGAGGCCGACAAACGCGTGACAGGCGGGCTCGCTCTCGTGATAGGCCTCCGTCTCGACGATCACTCCCGTTGCGCCGCCGTGCTCGACCGTGCAGCCGATCAGATCGCGTGCGACCTCCAGCACGGGGCGCTCGTAGAACTCAGGAGGGAGCGTCGCCTTCATCGAGCGCAGCACGGGCGAGGAGGAGCTGCTCCTCGACGCGGGCCTGTTGCGTACCACCCTCGGACACCTTGGACTCTAGCCATGACCCTCTGGCGAGCGTGGCATCCAGCTCTTGGCGGTGGGCTGCGAGCAGCTCGCTCGCAGCCGAGACCTCATCGTCGGTGAGCTCCGACAATGACTTGCCGGCGTCCACCGCCACTCTCACAAGCCCTGCAACCACCCCGTGGGCCGAGCGAAAAGGCATGCCGAGCTTCACAAGCAGATCGGCCACGTCGGTAGCGGCGATCATCTCATCCGCCGCCGCTTCGCTCATCCGCTCGCGGTCGAACCTGACACCCGCCATCATCCCCCGCGCCGCGGCCAGGGTGAGCTCGAGCGTGTCCACCGCATCGAACAGATGCTCCTTGTCCTCCTGCAGGTCCTTGTTGTAGGTGAGCGGAAGCCCGTGCATCACACCGTGGAGGGCGGCCAGGCGGCTCACCACCCGCGGTGCCTTCGCGCGCAGCAACTCGGCGGCGTCTGGGTTCTTCTTCTGGGGCATGATCGACGAGCCTGAGCTCCAGGCGTCGGGCAGCTCGCAGAAGCCGAACTCGACGCTTGACCACAGCACGAGCTCTGCCCCCAACCGGGACAGGTGGGTCGCGCACGTGGCTGCCGCGTTGAGGTAGTCGAGGATGAAGTCCCTGCTGGAGACTGCATCGACAGAGTTCGGAGCGACCTCACGGAAGCCGAGCTCCCGCGCCACCTGCTGGCGGTCGGTGTCGAAGTTCACGCCCGCCAGCGCGCCGGCGCCGAGCGGCAGGCGGCCCGCCTCGCGCTCGGCGAACTGGAAGCGGAAGCGGTCGCGATGGAGCATCCAGAAGTAGGCAAGCAGGTGGTGTCCCAGGTAGACAGGCTGGGCGCGCTGCAGATGGGTGTATCCGGGCATCGGCCAATCGATGTGCTGCTCGGCGCGCTCGAGCAGCACGCCCATCAGCGCCGACACAGCCGCCTGCGCGTCGCGGGCACGCTCGAGCGTGTACATGGCCAGGTCTGTGACCACCTGATCGTTCCGCGACCGGGCGGTGTGCAGGCGCCCGCCCGCCTCGCCGACCAGCTCCGTAAGACGTCGCTCGATCGCCATGTGAATGTCTTCGTCGTCCGGCTGGAAGACGAAGCGCGCCTCGCGCAGCTCGGCGCCGACGGCTGCAAGCCCGGCCAGCAGCTCGTCGCGGTCATCCTCGCCCACGATGCCCCTGTCCGCGAGCATGTTCGCGTGGGCCCGTGACTGAGCGATGTCCTGAGGCCACAGACGCCGGTCGACGCCGATCGAAGCGTTCAGGCGGTGGAAGTCGGGATGCTGCGGCTCGCGGAAACGGGACACCGCGGGAAGTCTACGCGGCTCTCGGATGCGACTGCTTCCGGCCTCTGCCGGTGCCAAAGACAGCTCCGCGGCTCGTCGCAGCCCCGGCCACGTCCACTCGGAGATCGTGCGACTGGGGCGCGAACACGTCCGCGCCCCAGCCACAAAGCGGTCTCAAAGTAGGAGACCGAGGCGTCAAGGGAATTACGCCTTGATTTCGCCAGCTACGCTTGCGGTTATTGCCTCTTCGGTTTCAAGCGCGGCCTGTTCGAACGTCGTGCTGAAGGTAGCTTCAAGCGACTGAGCCGATCCACCTTCGAATTTCGAGATTTTCTGAACGCCTTTGGAGCTCACTTCACATTTCTGTTTGAAGCTGGTGGTGCTCGTGTTGACTGGCGTGACCGCGCAAATGAAGGTGCCCTTCACTTTTGCTTTCAGCACACCACATGTGATGACCACTTCTTTCGGCGCCAGCGACACACCTACCGTTTTGGCTTCTTTGGAGATGTAGCCGAGGGTGCCAGTGCCTTCGGAGGTGATGATGCCGGCGGTTTCGCCGGTTTTGCATTTCGCTCCGCCTGCTTCACATTCTTCGAACGTCACTTTGAATGTGCTCGCTTTCGAGCTGCCCGTCGTGGTGCCCGTGAATTTATCTTTTTTACATACGATCGTGGTGCTGCTGCCGACGGTGGTCAGCGTCGATACCCCGCTCGTGCCTGAGAGCGTGGCGGTCGCCGAGTATTCCGGCAATGCTGCGGAGGCCGAGGCCGAGGCCACTGCCGAGACCGCAACCAGGGCGAGCATGGCAAGACCCAACACCTTTAGTCGGTGCATTATTGTTGCCTTTCGTTCGAGTTAACTGTCGGGCGTGCATCAATTCACACGCGCACGCTGACACCAATGGCGCGCCAGCCGTGACGGATCAATCAAGTGAACCGCAAGGCAAGTGTGCCACAGCGCCGTGCTTGAAGTCAACCAAATAGCCCAATTGTCTCTCACTCGTGAACGTTGTGCGGGCTCTTACCAACGCCGCCTACATGAGTACGAACTACGCATAAACGAGCACGAAGAGCCCTAGAACTCATACGAATGCCGCGTAAGCCGTACGAACTCGCAATACCCAATACGCCGAGCCGTCAATCGCACGGAAGCGAACCCGGCGGGGAACCCCAGGGACTTGGCCAGGAGCAGCCCAGAGACCCCGCACGCGAGCACCGCCGGCGATCATGGCGGGTCGTCGACGCATATCATGACCTCAGGGGCTCGTCCGGGATACCCGCAACTGCCTACGGCCACGAGGCTGCGTCCAAAGCGCGTGGGTCTTCCGTCAGCCGTGCTGGCGCGCGTGCTTCGCGGACTTGCGTTTCTGCTGAGCCTTCTTGGTCTTCTTCACAGAAGCTCGAGGGCAGCCAGAGACGGCGATCGGCGTGGTCCGGGTGATCTGGGCGCCGTTTTGACCGACGATGGTGGTGGGCATCACCAAGGGCCGCGCCACCGTTTGCCTGACCTTCACCGTGATCCGCCTCCGCTTGCCGTGAACGCGGCGCGTTACCTGCTTCTTCACGATCACGGTGCTTGTCGGCGCACACAGGTTACCGTAGGCCGCCAAGATCGAATGAGGGCCCTCGGGGAGGCTCGTTTCGAACGATGTGATCGGCGCATCGGGGACCGTTTCGAATCGCGAGTATGTGATGCCCTTCTTGATCTGGGTCTTGCCATCGAGGTCGATCGTGACGCCTTCGCCCTGCAGGACGAACTCGAGGTCGGGAAATTCGGCACCGCCGTGAGACACGATGTAGGCGGGGCCTGTCAGGGGCACGTTCAGGACGGGCGTGCGCGCAACCGCGGTGCCGACAAGGGAGCCGGCCGGACATCCAGCCGGGTTCGTGTTGAACTGCGCTTCGGTGCAGGCTTTGTTGAGGGTGCTGAGACGAGACGGCAGCGAGATCGGAAGCTGGAGCCCGACCTTGTGTATGTTGGCTTCGCCGGGCTTCTGGGCGACCTTCACCGTGAGGCTGGCGCCATTTGCTTTGCTGGTCCTGGCCTGCGTGGAGGCCGCCAGCGAGGGGTTGAACGGCAATTCGCCGCAGCCACCCACCTGGAAGCGCGCTCCACTGGCGGTAGACGCGCCCCCGAGCGAGCCGAGCGTGGCGTGGATGGTCGTCGGTTCGCAGGAGGTGGGATTGAAGGTGAAGCCAGGGCGGTCGAGCGTCACATCGACCTGCTTGAGCCGCAGCGGTATTCCCTTCAGGATCCTTGGAAACAGGTCGGATACCGCGGTGACGTGGCTATCGTGCGGATCTATGTAGAGGGCCTGGCGTATCACCACCGTTCCGAGGTCGAACGGGCCGGCGAGCGCAGGGACGATGACCGCCATGCCATAGGGGGCACCCTTGTAGGGACCGGTGAGGTAGGCGCTGCCGGTGACGAGCGTCGGGTTGGGTCCCGGACCCGCAGCCGTCCGCACGGTCCCGAGCCTGGACGCGTCGGGACAGCTCGGGCTTGCCTGCTCGGCCGCTCCGCTCCTCGCGGCTGCGGCGGAGATCGCGGCCTCTGGGCACTCCGCCACCCCGGCGATCTTCGCCAGCAGGCCCGGCGGCAGGGACACCGAGATGCCTGCAAGGCCTTCTTCTGAGTCGCTGCGAGAGAAGGACAGCGTGAAGGGGGAGTAGGCACCCGCGCGAGCGCTCGCGGTGCCGGCGCTGAACGCGGGCGTGAAGCCAGACACGCAGCCGGAGTTGATCTGAAATGCGTCGGATGGCGTGGCGTTGGGCCCCGAGTCGGGAGCCGACCACGGTTCGAGGTCGCTCGTCGTCGTGTACGTGCCGCAGCTTTCGGGAGTCGCCAGATCCCCGCGCGTACCTCCGAAGAAGCGTAGCTTCAGGTCGCTGAATGGCAACTGCGGATTCTGGTCGAAGGTCCCAGTGATCTGGCCCGTCTGCTGATTGGTCTCGAGTTCCCCTGGGATCTTCACGACGATGCCGGTCTTGCGGTCATCGACGACGATGTAGCCGGCCAAGAGACTGTGAAAGGGATTCTCTTCCTGGCTCGCCAGGAAGATCGCGCCTTCGAGCGTCCCTTCGAGCAGCGGGCTCGTCAGTTCGACCGTCCCGATCTTCGACGCGGGCGGGCAGGTTGGGGCCGCCGGCGTGAAGTCGCTCAGGCTGCCGCCGAGCCACCCGATCTGCGCCTCGGAGCATGCGGCCAGCCCGCTGGCCGCAGAGGGATCCGCCGTCAGTCCGGCCGGCAGCGTGACAGTCGCATTCTTGAGCGGCGGAGTGGCGAGTGTCGCCGGATTCTCGGTCTGCGGCACCTTGACCTCGACGTTGAGGCCCGACGGGCTGTTCGCGCTCGTCGTATCGGGTTTGACGCTCAGCGACGGATCGAACTGCAGGAGATTGCATCCGGTCACCGGCGGCGACTGGGTGGCACCCGCGACCCATCTCGAGTCGCCGAAGTCGGGAGTCCCGTTGCGCTGCATACCCGGTTCCTGCCACGAATCTACGTGCACCGAGGTCGTGACGGGCGCTTCCGAGCAGTCGGCGGGACTCGTCAGCGTGGCGACCGGCGTGTTGCCGCTCTGGTCCCTTTCGGCAGGATCGCCGTAGAACACCACCACCACGCTGGTGAGGGCGACCTGGGGCACTTCAGAGGCTACGACTTGGAGCACATAGCCGGCCGGCGTGGGAACGACGTGTACGTACATGGCATGCGCCGCTTTGAGCGCGTCGATGTATCCGAACTCCGCCGGCTCGCCTTCCTCCGGCACGAGATTGTAGATCGGGCTTTCGACCGACGCCCCGCTTCGGGGTTCGCTCAGGATATGGCCGACCACCGTAGCCGAAGGACAATGCTGGGGAGAGGAGAGCTGTGCGAGCGTGCACTTGGATGCCGACAACGCGCTGCCAACGAGCCCGAGCGGCAGGTTGACCACCACATCCTTCACATCCTTGATGCTCGTCTGCGTGAACGCAGCTTCGGGGTCGACGCGAAAGCCGTTGTTGAGGACTATCCTCGTCGTGAGCTCGTAGGGATGGCCACCAGCCTGGTTGTATGGTGTTCCATCGGCGTCCGCAAAGGACACGTTGACGAGCGCGGGGCCGAAGAGGGGCTGGGCCCCGCCGACGGAGACGGTCGCATCCGTGCTGGCTTCCGGTGCGCCGCCGCCGGAGATGCTCGCTTCGTTCTGGAATATCCCATGCGTTCCCGGTGTCGATACCACGAGCTTGACAAGCATCTGCAGGGTGCCGTCAGGTTCGACTTCCGCGGGAAGCGAGCACTGCACAGGAGTCGTGGTGCAGTACCCCTTTTCTGCGAGATTGGTGCTGGCTTCGTATCCGGGCGAGAGCTTGGAGGCACCGGACCAGAACAGCAGGACCTTCTGCACCGAGAGCCCAGCCGGGACGGCGGCCCTCAGCGTCACCTGGCTGCCATCCATCGGTCGACTTCCGGCGTTGGTGGCGATGACCGCGAGGGTGTCGCAGAGCGGTACAAGCCGACCGGCCGTTGCAGCGCATTCCGCGTTATCGCCTTCGGAGAAGCTTGTCGGCAGAGCGAACGATTCGATCCTCCAGCCCGGTCCCGGCGTGGCCGCCCTGCCGATGCCGGGGGTCACAGCGAGCGTGAAGATCATCGCTGCAGCGCTGGCCAGCGCTGCCGAAAGGCCCCTACTGCGGATCGCCCGCTTACCACGGCTCAGGTACCGCATCTAGTTGCCCCTCCGTTGTGACTTCTTGGCCGCTTTCTTGCCCTTGATCGCATATTTCTTTCGTGCCTGGGCTTCGCATGCGGCCCGCTTCTTCTTGTCCCGCTTGGCGTGACAGGCCTTCAGTGCTTTCGTCAGCTTTTGGGCGTTCGTCAGCGGCTTCGGCTTCGGTGGGGCGTTCACGGATGCCGGCGGGGGGTTGCCGGGCCCTTCGTAGACCGAGCTCCCGGGAGCTCCCGACGCGGGCGCGGCGCTTGGTGGGCCGAGGCATCCTTCGCGACATCCAACTTCCTGCTGAACCGGTGACGCGACGCACGGTTCCTCCGAGCTACAGATATGGGCGTCGTAGTAGTCGAGCTGAGTATCGGTGTCCTGCGGAACCAGCTGGTCGGCGGTCGTGAAGAACACGTTGTCGCCGGTCGCATCCGTCCCCAGGAGATAGACCGCGGAGTGAACTTCCGTGGTGCCGATTTCTGCGGAGTTCACATCCCGCCCGTCAGAGATCAGGTACACGCGCCCTTCGTGATACTCGTATACGTTCTCGGCGAGATCGCCATTGGGATCGATCGTCACATCGTTGAGGGCGCGTGAGGTCAGGCCGACCGGGCTCTGGAAGAACACATAGCTCCCGTCGTTGGACATCGTCGGGTCCGCTCTCGGCGAGCCGTTGTGGAAGAACCCCTTTTCGGCCGGGACGACGATCGCTGCACCATTGCCGGCGTTGCCGTTGTCGTTGAAGCCGTCGTTGCCGATCGAGATGCGAGTGAGCAGACCCGAGACAGCGTCATAGCGAAACACCTGTTGCGCGCCGTTGGTGCGGGTGTCGTCTGGCGTTAGCTTGCCGTGGCTCGTGAACACGAGATAACGACCGTCGGGAGTCACGTTCGCCGTCCCCACACCCTGTTCCCACTGTGGCGAGTCGTTGCCTGCGAGCGTCGTGATGAATGACAGCTTGGCTTCGCCGCTGGTGCCCACTTCGGACACGTACAGGTTCTCGGCGCCGAGCGTGGGCAGCCCGCCCGTGGAGTTCGGGGTTTTCGAGAGAGCGCCCTTGGCCACGAAGTAGACGTGCGAACCGTCGGGCGAGATCGCCATGACGCCCTGGACTTCCGGGCCTTCGCCGGGTTTCGCTCCAGCCGAGACGGCGATCAGGCGCTGCCCTTCGGGGCGCGCGAAGTCGTACTCGTAGAGGTTGCACCCATTGGCGCCGGTCGTCGCATGGCAGCCTCCCGCCGCTGCGGTGTCGGACGCTTCCGTGTCCTCGCTTGCGGAGTCGGTCAGCTTCTGAGTGCTCGTGAAGAACGCCTGGGTGCCGTCGGCTGACGCTCCTTCAAACTCGGCATCGCTCGGTGTCGATGTGAGGCATGCGGCTTCGGTGCATTCCCCAGCGGAGCGCGTGGAGATGGCCACCGCTTCGGAGCCTTCGACGTGGGCATACAGCTCGTTGGCCGGCACTTCGATGCCTTCGTTTGCCCCAGTGCCGCCCGCGGGGCAGCGCAAGGCTGTGAAGTACACCTTGCTCCCATCTTTCGATAGCGACCCGTATCGCTTGGCCAGCTGGGCTCCGGTACCGCCGAGCACCGTGCCGCACTTGCTGATGAGGTCGGTTGGCCCGCCCTTCACGCCTATGAGCGTCGGAGCCTGGTTGCCCGTTCCGGTGTACCCGTACACAGAGGCGGCCTCCAACGACACCCCTTCCGTTTCGTCGAATGACCAGGTGGGCTTGCTTTCGTAGACCAGGTGCGACAGATCCGCGGTCGCGTCGTGCAGCCGGTTGGCAAAGTCTTCCAGCGAGCTTTCCCCATCGGCCGGCGGGGTCGCGGGGCCGATGTCGTTGAAGGTGCCGACGGCACCATCGGACGGCCGAACGTAGAAGTCATCCTCTCCACCGGGCGCGGTGGGCATGGTGAAGAGCGTCGTTTCAGCTTCGGCGCTTGTGCTCACGGGACTGTTGACGCTGAACTGCGTGGCTGGCGGGGCGAGCGCGGTCGTGGTCCAGCCCTGCGAAGATCGCTTGAAGGCGTAAGGCTCTCCCTCGCCTTGGCGGTTCGCGTTTCCAGAGCCGCTGCCGGCGAACGGCTGGATGCTGGAGAGGACGACGCTCGAGCCGGCTTCGGAGATGTCGGCTTCGACACCGAGTATCACGTCGCCGATCAGCGCTGCGTTCTTGTGAGCCGGCGTGACCATTTCATAGGCGCGACCGTCTGGGAGGCCCACTTCTTCTGAGCTGTAGACGAAGGTATGGTCGGGGCTCGTGGTCGTGCCCGCCGCGTTTTTGGCGACCACGCGGAAGTGATACGTGAGACCAGCTTCCAGGCCGGCGATGTGCTGCTTGATCGCCACCGGCTGCGAGCCTTCGCCGATGCTTGGATCAGCCGCCGGTTCGGCCGGTACGCGTACGCCGTAGGACTTCGTCGACCCGTATTCGATGTGATAGACGGTGGCGCCGTTGTCGGGGTTGATCTGGGCGAGGAGGTCGGCCGACGTCCTGGCCAGGTTGGCAGCCGCAGCAGCGGTGATCGCAGGCGGTGTGGTCGTGGTGAGGGAGTGGTCCGCGCCGTCAGCCGGGCCGTATTGGTTGGCGACGTTGAGGCGGAAGTGGTAGGTCGCTCCTTCGGCGAGCCCCGAGGCTTCCGCAGTGACCGCGACGGGAGCGATCCCCGAGCCGATCTGGGCTGGAGACTGCGTACACGGCGCGGTTTTCGTGTACACGCCTTCTTCGGGACCGTATTCGAAGTTGCATTCGGTGAGCTCGACGCCTTCGGGATTCACCGTGCCGCCAAGTGTCGCCGCAGTGGGATGGATGTCCGACGCGGCGCCTGTAACCGCATCCGGAAGCGGGACGAGGGGGCCATACTGATAGACGCCTTCGCCCTGTCCGTTGGAGACATACGAGTCGCCGGTGCCGGACGCGAAGGCGAGACCGCCGGCTATTTCGAACGGCACGCTGATGGAGTCCGTCGGCGCGCATCCGCCCGTTTCCCCCCGTTCGAAGTTTTCGCAGGCGGTGCCGTCCGGCTGGATCACGTGGCCCGAGGAGTTGAAGGCGTAATGCTCGAGCTTCAGGGTGCCGGTCGCTCCCAGCGGTTCGCTGGCGACGTACAGATCGCCGGCGGTGGGGTCGATGCCGAACGCCTCCACGGCCGGCGGGTGCGCGCCGTTGAGCGTGATCTGACCGATGTCGCCACCGCTCGAGTTGAACTTCTCCACCGAGTCGTCGCCGTTGACCTTGAACACGTTCGAGAGCTGGTCGACACCGAGGCCGCGTGCTTCCGTACCACGTTCCAGTGTGGCTTCGCTGCCGCTGAAGGTCCCGTCCTGGCCGAACTTGAACAGCTGTGATTCTTTGTTGAGGACGTAGAGAGTGCCGTCGGGACCGACCGCGATGCCCGCCACTTCGCCAAACGAGCCCGCGCCGGTCGAGGACCCGCTGAGCTGGCCGCCTGCGCCCCATTTCGTGCTCAGTTTGCCCGAGGCGTCGAGCTTCGAGACCAGGTTGTCAGACGTATCCACGACATACACGTCGCCAGCCGAGGGACCCGCGCTGTTGTCGATCGCGAGGAACCTCGGCTGTGTGTATTCGCCGGGAGATGAGCCGGCAGTCCCCGCTTGGCAGATGGATGTACACGTGTCGACGCCGGGACCGCCGACGCTGCCACCGAAGGTCAACAGGAAGTTGCCTGCGGTGTCGAACTTCTCGACACGGTGGTTGCCGGTGTCGGCGACGTAGACGTCTTCTGTCGCCCGATCCACCGCTATGCCCTGCGGTGTGGAGAGGGGGTAGGGATTGCTGACCGTCGAGCCTTCCCCACCGAAGGTCCTGATGAGCGGTCGAGTCTGCGAGGCAGACGCGGAGGCCACGAAGGCAGCGGCCAGAATGATCGCGCTCAATGCGAGTAGGGCGCCGACGCGCAAGGCCCCGCTGCGCCCCACGCCTTCAGACGCACGTGCAGCCGCGCGCCCTTCACGCTCTAGGGCGATCGACGCCGCGTGCTCGAGCCGACATCCATCCTGTCGGCGTCGCCGCCTAGCAGCCTGCATCATACCCTCTCCGGCTCCTCTCCCTCTCGCGTTGCTCATGCTACCGAGGCATCCAGGCGGACCAGCCCCAGACGACTGCAAAGACCTTTCCACAGGCCCAACACGTCGTCAACGCGTGTCTCTATCTGGCCTCCGGCACGACGGTCCACCGCCGACTATGGATGACAGGCCCACCAGCGGCGCTCCCCGTGCGATCCGCAGCCGCGATGGGCCGTTGCCCGTCCCGGGCGGGCTCACGACGTCGCGCGCCGACCACCCGACTCCCGTGCCTAGAAACACTCCTTGCGAGCCCATTCGGGTCTCCATACGCTCCAAAGCCGCGCAATGGATGCGTTGCTAATGCATGCTTTGCCATTTGCGAGTCGAAAGAGGGACTCGAATAATGAAGAGAGAGAACGAGGCGCCCGGCAAGTGCGGGAGCTCCGCGCCCCGTGCGCCCCTCACGCCTGGCTTTGCGACTCGGCACGACTTCGAGATCGGCGCCGCCGAGGCCGGGCCGAGCACGCCACCGGAGCCCAGCGCTCACGCGGGCGCTCTATGTCGTCATGGCCACGTGCCGACGGCGGGTGGCCACGACCCTGGCCCCGCCATCAGGGACGAACGAGACGGAGCTCCTCGCGGCGCTCTCCGAGCGCGACTCGGCGGGCCTGAGCTCCACCTCGCGAAGCACCGTCTGGATCACGCGCTTCATCTCGAGCTGCGCGAAGCTCGCCGCGACGCAGCGACGCGGGCCGCCGCCGAAAGGGATCCAGGTGTAGGTACCTGCGCTCCCCTCCAGAAAGCGCTCTGGACGGAAGCTCCGTGGCTGGGGATACACGTCGGCGCGGCGATGCATCAGATACACGCAGGGAGCCACGATCGTCTCAGGCGGGAGCGTGTAGCCGCCGAGTCGGGTCTGCTCGACGAGGCGCCGCATGACGACGGGCACCGCCGGGCAAAGGCGCAGCGTCTCTTTGACCACGGCTTCGACGTACTCCTCGCTCTCCCCGGCGAGCACCTCCTCGCGTAGACGAGCCAGCTTCTCGGGGTGGCGCAGCAGCCGCTCGAACACCCATGCCAGTGACGTCGCCGTCGGCCCGTCGGACAGCATCGTCACGAGTTCGTCGCGCATCTTCTCATCGTCCATCTGCGTCTCGGTCCCGTTGTAGGCTCGATCGAGCATCGTGAGGATGTCTTCGCGTTCATCGACCTCGCCCGCGGCGCGCCGCTGGCGCACCTCGTCGAGGACCAGCGCCTCCACCGGGTGCACCACGGCCCGAAACTCGGAGTTGGCAGTCATCGAGCGCGCACCCACAGCGGCGAGCAGCGTGAGCCGGTGCGGGGTGTTGATCCAGTTGGTCATCTCAACCAGGCGCTCACGCAGGAGCTCGAGGCGCTCGCCTGCGGTGGTGCCGAAGACCGCGCGCATCACCACCTCCAGGCTGATGGCCTGCATCCGAGGCCACAGCTCGAAGGGCTCCCCGATCGGCCACTTGCGAGTCTCGCGGCGCGCCACCTCGGACATCATCTCCCCGTAGTCCTGCATACGCCGGCCGTGGAAGGACGGCAGGAGGTTCTTGCGGTCGCGCATGTGCTGGGGCTCATCCAGCAGCATCACCGAGCGCGGCCCGAGCAGCGGCTCGAGCAGCGGGTTGGCCTCCCCCGCACCGGCTCCCATCAGCGCGGAGTCCGTGGTGAAGACCTGCTTGACATGTTCGGGATTGGTCAGGAACACCCAGGGGCGCCCGCGACGCACCCGCAGCGTGAACGTCTCCCCGTAGCTCTGGTGGCAGCGGTCCATGAACGACAGCGGTCGCAGCGCCCAGCCCATGGCCTGGATTGGGCTCGGCATCCTCGGCCCAGGAGGGAGCTGGTGCTCACGCCTGCTCAGAGACGATTCATTCAAGGGGCTCATAGTTTGGATCCCTCACATATCTCCGGTGAGCGACTTCGGCCAGCGCGTTTCCGTCTCCTCGTACCCCGACACATGTTTCTAACCTCCTGTAACGTTCGTTCGTACCTGCAACATGCCTGTCTACCGGCGATCACGCCAGATAATGCCCCCTACGTCCCGGCATTCCACTGGCTCGACGGCTTGAAATTCCAATAGCTAGGCCTTAGGGTAGCCGAGGCGATTGGAGATGTGGAAATCCCACCCTCCTGATCACATCCATTACTCAAGATGGCTCATCCCTCGATTCTGGGGGCGAACATGTGGCGGGCACCAGTACCTTAATCGGTGAAAGGACCGGTCTTAAACACCGGTGATCCGGGTTCGAGCCCCGGCTGGTGCATGACAGTTAATATCGCATCTGTTTATGAACATCAATCTCTTTGACTATTTCGAGGATGTTCTGGGGCCGGAGGGTGGACCCTCGCCGTGGGCGGCGCGAGCTCCCCGGCGCCCGCGCAAGGACTACGACCTGAAGCTCACGCCACGCTCTCCCGATTGGCGGCACGATCCCGAATCGCTGGAGGCACTCGAGCGCCTCGAGGCCGAGCCCTGGGTGGACAGCGTGATCCGCGACCGGGACGCGGTCCGCCTGCGCCTCGCAGACAGCTGGATAGAGACACAGGGCGCAGCTTTGGAGGCCGGCGGCAGCGCCGAGCCGGCGCTGTCCGAGCTCGCCGGCGGGCAGCGCTACTCGGTGCAGTTCTGGGACGCCAACGCCACCAAGGCGCTGCACATCGGGCACCTGCGCAACCTCGCCATCGGCAACGCGCTCGCCGCGGCGCTCGCCCAGGCGGGCTGCCAGGTCGAGCGCCGCAGCCGTATCTCGGACATGGGCCGCGCGATGGGCGAGGCGATGGCGGGCGTGATGGCCAGTGGACGCCACCAGCAGGGCTGGTCTGAAGGCGATGAGAAGAGCGATCACTTCGTGGGCATGTGCTACGCCGAGTATGTGGCGGCGGGCGGCGGCACGCTCGACGCCGGCGAGCTCGAACAGGCGGAGGACTCGCTCTCACGCGAGGTGCACGTGCAGAACGACGCGGCCGATGAGCTGATGAAGCGCGTGCTCTCCGGCGAGGGCGAGGCGGTGGAGCTCTGGTACAAGACCCGCGCCTGGGTGATCGCCGGGCAGCGAAAGACGCTTGCGCGGCTGGGGATCGCGTTCGACAGGGTCCTGTTCGAGTCGGACTTCCTCTCCGAGACCGCCGAGTTGGCCGAGTCGGGCCTGCGCAGCGGGACGCTCAAGCGCCGCGAGGACGGCGTGATCGTCTACGTCACCGGCGTCGAGGAGCTCGAGGAGATGCCGCTGGTGCGTGCCGACGGCCAGTCCACCCAGCACATGCGCTCGCTGACCTATGCCCTGACCGCGCCGGATCTCGAGGACATGGTCTCTCTGCAGGTCACGGGCTCTGAGTGGGTGGCGCACGTGACCGGCATCCGCCGCCTCGCCGCCGAGCTGAAGCCCAGGCTCAACGGCGGCTTTCATCCCAACCGCAGCATCTTCCACGGGATGGTCTCGAGCCAGAAGCGCGCGCTGACATCGAGCGCCGGGGCGCAACTGATCGACGAGCTCGGCGAGTGGATCGACGATCAAATCGACTGCGATCCCCGCCGCCACGAGGTGCGCCGCTCGCATCCCAGCCCCGAACGGATCGCGGCGCAGCTGGCGCTCGGCTACTTCCTGCCCTACCCGGTCACCCCCGACATCGACTTCGAGCCCGCCAAGCTGCTCGATGAGGACGAGAGCCTCGGCTGGAATCTCGTGCGCGCCCGGGCGCACCGCAGCGCCGTGCACACGAGCGGCCGACCGGCCGAGGATCCCGACTACCGCTTCGCCGTCGTGCAGTCCGCGCTCTACCGCCGCTACCTGCGCCTCGCCGTCGAGCGCCTGGACGTACGCCCGCTCGCCCACTACCTCAAGCACCTTGCCATCTGGTACCTGGAGCGCGAGCGCGCAGAACACGTCGAGCGGGTCGTGCACACCCTGCTCGACCGCAGCGCCCACGGCCTCGGCCTGGAGGCGCCGCGGTGAGCACGCTCTTGATCGACAACTACGACTCCTACACATACAACGTCTTCCACCTCCTCGCAGCCGTCTCTGGCGAGGAGCCGATCGTGGTCCGCAACGACATCGTCTCCTGGCGGGCGCTCTCGCGCTGGGACTTCGACGCGATCGTCCTCTCCCCGGGTCCCGGGCGCCCCGAGCGCTGGCACGACTTCGGGGTGTGCGCGGATATCCTTCGATCCAGCGACGTCCCGGTGCTCGGCGTGTGCCTCGGCCACCAGGGACTGGGACACATGCTCAAGGGAATGGTCGCTACGGCGCCCGTGGTCATGCACGGGCGCCGTAGCGGTGTAAAGCACCACGCCAGCGGTCTCTTCGAGGGCATCCCCCAGGACTTCTCCGTGGTGCGCTACCACTCCCTCGCCGTCGGGGACCTCGGCGCGGAGGGACGTGTGACGGCGTGGACGGATGACGGGGTGGTGATGGGTATCGAACATTGCCGGCGACCGATGTGGGGGGTGCAGTTTCACCCGGAGTCCGTCGCGACGGAGCACGGGCGCAGGCTGTTCGAGAACTTCTATGCGCTCGCCCGCCGTCACCGCAGCTGGAGGAGCCCTCGGGCGAACCGCCCGAGGACTCCACCCCGACCCCCCCCACGTCCGCCTGTGCCCGCCGAGCCGAAGCAGCGCCTGCGTGTACACACGCGTGAGATCGAGGGCGAGGTCCCTGCGGAGCTGCTGTTCGAGCGCCTCTTCGGTGCCGCCGGGCACGCCTTCTGGCTCGACAGCGCCGACGCCCCGACGCCCCTGGCGCGCTCCTCCTTCCTCGGCACCACCATGGGGCCGGATCGCTGCGTGCTCGAATACGACGTCGATCGGCAACTGGTCACCTCCAACCGCGCCGGTGGCAGCTCGGAGGAGTCCACGACGATCTTCACCGTGCTCGACCGCGAGCTCTCCGGGTTGAGCGTCGATCTGCCGGCCCATCTGCCCGCGGGCCTGGTGGGGGGCTTCGTCGGATACCTGGGCTACGAGTGCAAGGCGGACTGCGGATCGCCGAACGTCCACAGCTCCGATGTCCCGGACGCCGTGATGATGCTGGCCAACCGACTGGTGGCGATCGACCACGTCGCTCACCGAACCCATCTGGTGGCGTTGGCCGGGGAGGGCGACTCCCAGGCCCTTGAGTGGCTGGAGCAGGCCGAGGGCGTCGCCCGGGAGCTCTTCGGGGAGGCGTCCGAGACGCCGCGGCAGCCGGGTGACGAGGCTCCTGCGGCGGCCACTCCCCCTGTCCCGCCTGCGGCCACCCCCCCGCCCCCGGCGACGACAACGACCGACGCCCCGACCGACCAGCCGCCCGACCATGTGAGCTTCCGCTGCGGGCGTGGCCGGGAGCAGTACCTCGCCGACATCGCCCGCTGCCAGGCGGCGCTCATGGCCGGGGAGTCCTACGAGGTGTGCCTGACGGACCAGATCCACACGGAGGCGAGCCCGGAGCCCTTCGAGCTATACCGCCTGCTGCGCCGACGCAACCCGGCCCCGTTCGCGGCCTACTTGAAGCTCGGGGAGCTGAGCGTGCTGAGCTCCTCCCCGGAGCGCTTCCTCTCGGTGGACCGGGAGCACCGGGTGGAGGCCCGCCCGATCAAGGGCACGACACCGCGCTCCGCCGACACCGCCCGGGATGAGGAGAACCGCATGGCTCTCCTCAGCGACGAGAAGACGTTCGCGGAGCACCTGATGATCGTGGATCTGCTGCGCAACGACCTTGGGCGGGTGTGCGAGGTGGACAGCGTGCGGGTGCCCCAGTTCATGGTGGTGGAGCAGTACACGACCGTGCACCAGCTGATCTCGACGATCACGGGGGTGCTCGAGGAGGCTCGCACGCCCACGGAATGCGTGCGGGCCTGCTTCCCGGGAGGCTCGATGACGGGGGCCCCGAAGCTGCGCACGATGGGCATCATCGATGACATCGAGCGTGAGGCTCGTGGCGTGTACTCGGGGGCGATCGGCTACTTTGGACTGGATGGCAGCGTCGATCTCAGCATCGTGATCCGCACGGTCGTGATGCGCCCGGGATCGACGACGATCGGGGCGGGCGGTGCGATCGTGATCCAGTCGGATCCGGATGATGAGTTTGAGGAGATCCTGTTGAAGGCCCGGGCGCCGATGTCCGCCGTCGCGGAGGCTGTGACCGGCAGCAAGGCGCCGAGTTCGTGGACCGTTGAGCTCGAGCCGCAGCCGGCTGGGGCAGGCGGGCGATGAGCGAGCTCACCCCGATCGTGGCGGCGGGTGCCGAGCTCGACAGGCCCCCCTCCTGGCGGGTGCGTGCCGCCGAGCACCGCGACGCGGAGAAGGTGGCGCAAGCGGTGGCGGCGCTGCTCACAGAGCTCGGGGCCGCCCCCCCACCGAGCCAGGAGATGCGTGAGGCAACACGCGCTTTGCTCGATCACCCCGAGGAGGGTGCCCTGTTTGTGGCGGAGTCCGACGGGGAGCTCGTGGGCGTGCTCACCGTCAGCTGGCTGAGCACCATCCACATCCCCGGCCGCTACGGCCTGATCCAGGACCTGTGGGTGCACGGCGCTTGGCGGAGCAGGGCGATCGGCTGCGCCCTGCTCACCGCCCTCTTCGAAGTGGCCCGCGAGCAGGGAGTCTCCCGTGTCGAGGTCGGCCTTCCCCAAGAGAGCTTCGCCGGCATCGAGGCGACGGCGGCCTTCTATCGCGCCAACGGCTTCGATCACCTAGGCCCTCGGATGCGGACGGTGCTCACATGAGCGGCCTCGAGCCCTTCCGCCGTCGACTGGACGAGCTCGACGGGCAGATCGCGGGCCTGCTGGGGGAGCGCTTCGCAACTTGTCGGGAGATCGCCCTCTACAAGCGCGAGCACGAGATCCCGATGATGCAGCCCGAGCGCGTCGCCGAGGTTCGCGCGCGCTATCTCGCCCGCGGCGCCGAGGTCGAGCTGCCCCCGGACTTCACGGAGGATCTCTTCGAGCTGCTGATCGCCGCCACCTGCAAGATGGAGGACGAGCTGATCGATGCGCCGGCCGGTGCGCCCGCTGGAGGGGGCGCCGGGTGAGCCGCCCGACCTTCATAACGCTGGGGCCGCAGGGGACCTGCCACGAGAACGCTCTGCTCCACTACCTGGAGTTCCAGGGCCTCGAGGAGTTCGAGATAGTCCTCGTCGAGGATCTGCTCGGGGCGATCGGGCAGGTGCGCGAGCAGCCGAACACGTTCCTCGTGCAGTGCAGCGCCCACGTGCAGGTGCACCTGGTGACGGAGCGCTACCACGAGGAGGTGTTCGTGATCGACACCTTCATCTACCCCACGAAGGAGCTCGGCCTGGTCATCCGCACCGACGTGGATGACCCCAAGAGCCTCGGCATCGTCTCGGCGACGCGGGGCTACCTCGATCTCTCCCCTTGGGAGACGATCATCGATGAGCCTTCCAAGCCGGTCGTGGCCCGCCATCTGTTGGAAGGCCACTACGACGCGGGCCTCACACATGTGCATCACGCCGCCGAACGCCCGGAGATGCTGCGCCTGCTGGAGTACTATGGGGCGGTGGACACGACCTGGGTGGTCTACGGCGCCCGTAAGCGCTTCCAGGGGAAGGTGATTGGACAACACGTACCTTGGCTGTTCACCAGTGACACTTCTCCCGTGCTGACCTAGCTGCGACGGCGCCCATGGCGCTGTTCCTTCCGGCGCTTTTCCCGGTCTTTTGGGAGCATCTTGACTATTCGGCTATACAGAAACACCCCTTGCTATCACGCGCACGACTCGCCTAGGCTCGCATCCGCATCAATAGGGATGCGTTGTATGCGAACGAAAGCGGGATAGAATGATCAGGAAAGATGAGGGGACCCCCCGGGGGGGTGTTCGCAGGCGCACGCTGGTTGTCAGCACGGCTGCCGTCGCGATGTTGGCCGCGCTGGCGATCACATCGTCGGCAATGGCTGCACCGAAAGGCATCTTCTCGGTGTTCGCCCAGTGTCCGACTAGCACCAAAGGCGTGACGCTGTGCCAGTTCGGGCAGACGACCAGTGGGGAATTCGTGCTGGGCAAAACGAAAGTGCCGATCAACAAGACGATCACGCTGCAGGGTGGTGCGATCGAAACTGGTAAATCGCTGAACGAATACTACCTCGTGCCGGCGAAGAACGGTGAAAGCCTCTCGAAAACCGAACTGAACGTTCCGGGTGGCCTCACCAATCTCGTGAACTGCGAAGAAATCAAAGGCAAAGGCTTCTTCGAAACGCTCGAGCGGGCAGCATGTAAAGCCATATTCGAAAACAAAACGACCGGTGTGACGGCTACCACAGAAATCGTCGCCACCGAAACCAACCCGGCGATCCTGAACGTGACGAACCTGTTCTTCGAATCAGGGACCGCGATCACGCTGCCGGTGAGGGTGCACCTGAAAAACCCGCTGCTCGGCTCGAGCTGCTACGTCGGTTCGGCGTCCAGCCCGATCCAGCTGCACCTGACGACCGGGACGACTGCACCGGAACTGCCGAACAAACCGATCAAAGGCAAAGCCGGAACGCTGTTCGTAGAAGAAGAAAAAGGCTATGAAGTCGACGGGTTCAAAGAAAACTCACTCGTCGACAACAGCTTCTCGGCACCGGTTGCTGAAGGCTGTGGCGAATTCTTCTCATTCCTCATCGACCCGATTCTCGACGCGAAAATCGGTCTGCCCTCCAAAGATGGCTACAACACAGCCATCCTGAACGGCACCCTGAAGACCGCAGAAGCATCGTCGGTAATCGCAAGCGAAAAATTCTAGGGCGCAGCAGCTCTGGAGCGAGGCGCTAGCTAGACGCTTCGCAGGTATCTGGATCGGGGCTCGCCGAGAGGCGGGCCCCGATTCGTACTCGCTGTTCCTCACCCGCTGTGGAAATAGCCTTCCGTTGGAGTCATCCCTGCGTGCGGCAGCAACCGCCACCAACCTGAGGGTCTAAGAGAAGTCGAGCGGCGCTTCCGGAGCCAGCGGCCCGCGGTACTGGCGGCATTTGTGCATCACGTCCCCGGGTTGGCAGTCCGTCCTGGAGATCCACCTCGTGCGCCAGGCCATGACAAAGCGCGCCAGTGTCCGTCGTTGTTGTTCGCCGGCCAGCTGGCGCTCGATCGAAGTGCGAACCTGGGCGAGCGGTTGCCGATGGCTCGGCACGATGCGGGTCACCTCGAACACCGCGTAGTGGCCGAACAGCGGCAGGGGCCCGACGACCACATGCGGTCTCGCGGCGAAGATCGCCCGCATGATCCGCCTCCGCGGGGGCACGACTTCCGACGCGACAGGTCGATCGAAGCTCTCGTGCAGGAACGCTCCCGATCCGTTCCCCGCCCCGGCGAGGTCGCTCATCGCCACCCGCGCCATGGCTTCGCTCGGCAGTTTCTCGACGATGTCGATGTAGCGACGTTCGCGACGTTCGAAACGGGAGATGTTCGCCTTGTAGTAGCTGGCGATCTGTTGTGCCGTGATCGCTCGTTCGCTCTTCGCCAGCCGACCGCGGATTCTCGCTGCCTCGGTTTGCGCCGCTGCGACCGGTTCCTGCTGGGCGCTCCTGCTGGGGGCCTGGAGGCCAAGCCTCGATGCTTCTGCGAGCAGCCACTCCGAGGAGATCAGAACGTCGAGCGCCTGGCGCTTGAGAGCCTGATACTGCTGCTGGCATTCTTCCTTGACCGTCGCGGCGAGCGATTCCGGGACGAGCGCCTCCTGATGGGCGATGCAATCGGTGTAGCGCGGCGCATCAGGGACCCTGTGTTCGGGAGCGATCACGGTCATCCGGCGGTCGAGCATCTGGCGGGTGATCGGTACGCCGGCGACACGCGCGACGACACTGCCCTGACTCCCCGCCCCCCCGCAGCCGAGCAGACAGCTCCCCATTGCGATGACGGCGGCGCCCGGCGCGATCGACTTGAGCGAGCGCCTCATTCGAGCCCCACGGGATCTTCGGGCGTCAACGGACCAGAGTACTGCCTGCATTTCTGCACGATGTATCCGGCTGTGCAGTTCGTCTTCGCGGTCCACCGCGCTCTCCAGGCGGCGATGAACCCGCTGAGCGTCCGCTGGCGCTGCGCGATCGTCAGCTGGCGGGCGATCGCGCTGCTGACCCGCGCCAGGGGCGCCACTTCGGGAGGCGTGATTCGCGTCACTTCGAAGAGGAAGTAGTAGCGGTTGATCACCACCGGGCCCACCAGCCGGTGGCGCTTCGCGGCAAAGATCGCCCTGTAGAGGATTCGTTTCAGCCCCACGATCTTGGCGAAGTCTTGCCTGTGAAGCATCTCGTGCAGACTCGTCTTCGCAAGGCTCACCTTTCCTTCGGCGATCGCTTTGATGCGCTGCCGCGCGATGGTGGCGCTTTCGAGGTTCTCGAGGATGTAGAAGTAGCGTGATTCCGGGCGGTGGTAGCGCTCGATGTGGCGCCGATAGTAGGCGACGATCTGCGCGGGCGTGACTTCGGATTCGTGCTCGGCCAGACTCCTGCGGATCTTCTCGGCGGCCAACTGCGCCCGGAGTTCCGATTCGGCATCTCGCTCCGTGCGCCCCGTGGCCGTCAGGGATTCACGGTATTCCGCCTCGCCCCCCGGCAGGGACCTCCGCTGCTGGGAGAGACCTTGTGAGACTTCCTTCCCGCTGACCGGCAGCCCGAGGGCGCCTGCCTCGCCGAGCAGCCATGCCGATGAGATCAGGTAGTCCAGCGCGCGCCTGCGCAGGCTCCGATACAGCTGGGCGCACTGCTGCTTCGCCGTCGCGTCGTTCGCTGCAGGGCCCTGAGCCGCGCGCCCGGCGATGCAGGTTCCGTAGCCCGGAGGATCGGGCACGCGGTGCTCGGGTGCCAGGACCGACATCCAATGGGCCACCTCCGGCTTCGAGATCGCTGTGGCGCCGACCCGCGCAACGATCCCCGCCCTGGTGCCCGCAGTCCCGCAGCCACCCAGGGCGAGGACGACGGCGAGCAGCGCCGCACACGCCACCGGATGTCGGAGCGGGGCACTCAGGGCAGGGCCAGCGGTGCTTCGGCCACGGGGGGTCCCACGTACTGCCTGCATTTCGGCACCACATATCCTCGACGACAATCCGTTTGGGCTGACCACTTGGCGCGCCAGGCCGCGGCGAACGTGGCCAGTGCTCGCTGCCGAGCCTCGCCGGACAGCTGCGCCCTGATCGCTCCCTCGACCTCGGCGAGTGGGCGCCGCCTCGCCGGAACGACCCGTTCGATCTTGAACACGAAGTAGTCACGGGCGATCTTCACCGGACCCGTGAGAACGTATGGGCGATAGGCATACAGGGCGCTTTCCACGACGGCCCGGTGCCCGGGGCCGGCGCTCATGTGCAGCCGCCCCTCGCCGACCCGACGCTGGGCGCTCGACACCACGCTCCCACGCGCTTCGATTTCTCTCCGGAGCCTCTCACAGGCCGCTTTCGTTTTGCGGTTGGCGATACTGACGTAACGCTGTTCCGGGGTCGTGAAGCGTCCGGGGTTCTGCGCGTAGTATGCGACGATCTGCGCCCGGCTGACCCTCCCTGCCTCGGCGCCGGCCAGACGGCGCAGGCCCGCAGACGCCAGTTCGGCTCGCGCCTCGAGCTCGAGGTCCTTGGCCGTGATGCCCGCTTCTCTGGCGAACGCCCGGGCTTCCGCTTCCCCGCCGGGAAACTCCGCCTTCCGCCTTTCGCGCATCCGCAGCGCCACGGCCTGCTCGCTCGGTCGAAGCCGGTGTGCGTCAGCCTCGCCGAGCAGCCAGCGCGCGGAGATCAGGAGCTCCAGCGCCTGCCGGCGCAGCAGCACCCGCCTGGCCGGACTCACGGACGCCCGTCCTCCCGCGAGCACCGTGACCCAGTGCGCAAGCGTGGCGCTGGTGATCGCGGTCGTGCCGACACGCGCCACGACCGCGCCGGACGTGCCGGCGCCACATCCGGCGAGCCAGAGCGCAGCGCACAGGGCGGCACAGGCCACGAGGCACCGCACCCCGTCAGTCGAGCCCCACGCGCTCACTGACGGGCGCAGGCGGCAAGATTCGTGCAACGGCCCGTCGCCAGCGAAGCGACCTGCTCGAGGAGCACCGATGCGGGCTGCGTCAGATGGATCGCCGTGTGCGGGCTGAACTGCTTGCAGTGTTCCACCACGTATCCCGGCTGGCATGTCGTTTCGCTGGTCAGCCGGCGTTCCGCTTCCGCTAACCGGCGCGGACCCTGCTTGCCGGCTGCGGCGAGCTTTTCCACCACCGCACGGCCGAGCACCTGGAGCTTCACTTCCAGCAGGCGGTCTGAGGGGCTCTGCCTCGTGCTCGTGAGATAGCTGTGGAATTCACTGTCGTTGGTGAAGCGTTCGGCGGTGCTTCTCTTGAAGTCTTGCTGCAGCTCGCCTTCGGTCAGGCTCACGCCGACGATACGGGCCATTCCGGTGACCCACTCCGCCCCGACGAGGAATTCCATCGCCCCCCGCTTCAGCGCCGCGTAGAGCTCGCGGCATTTGCCCAGCAGTTGCACACCGGTTGGCTGCGAGCTGACTTTGTTCGGCACCGCCGCTGCTTCGAGGTGAGCGACGCAGGCAGCGAAGTTGGGGGGATCGGACACTAGGCCTGCGGGGATGGTGTGCTTTGCCGACAGGCCGTAGTAGTCGGCCCCCGCCAGAGAGGACATCCAGTGGTTCAGCTCAGCCCGCGTGATCGGTGTGCTGCCCACCCGTGCGAGGACCGTGCCGGAGGTGGAGCCGCCACCGCCACACGCCGCGAGTCCGATAATCACCACCGTCGCCGCCAGCGTGGCGCCACCTGTGCTGTGAGCTCGCTTCACCATGTCCGCACTGACAATAGTCAATGAACACGAGCGCGTGGGGCCATGTTTCTGAATATCGGGACATGAGTCATGGGCGGAATCTGCGCCCCACTCGCTTTGGGGGCCCAATGACCCCTAGCGTCTGCCCCGCTTCCTCGCCGCCCTCTTGCCCTTCCTGAGATTGTGCTTCTGGCAGCTGGTCACGCCTACCTTGGTGGACCGATGGATGACGAGCCCGTTCTGCGCCACGAATTCCGTGGGCATCAGGAGCTTTGACTTGCAGAGGTTGCCGGTGGCGGCGAGCGCCGAGTACCTGCCCTGTGGCAGGGTCAGTTCGAAGGTATTGAACGGGACGTCCGGTGTGGCCTTGAACGTCGTGCTCGTGATTCCTTTCTTGATGAACGTCGATCCGACGAGATCGACCGTCACGCCATAGCCCTGCAGCACCATCGTGAGGCTCGGGAACGCCTCGCCGCCGTGCGACACGAAATACGCAGGGCCTTCGAGCGGCACGGGAAGCAGCGGCGTGGTGACCTTCGCGTGACCGACGATCGAGGCCGCTGGGCAGCTCGTCGGGTTGGCTTCGAAGACCGCGGCGAGGCAGGCCTTCTGCAGGGTCGTCAGCCGGGAGGGCAACTGCTTGGGGAGGTCGACCTTGACGCGAGCGATGTTCGCCTGGCTCCCGAAGGGCGCTTTCGGGTAGCTGAGCTTGACGGCCAAGCTTGCCCCGTTGGCTTTCGAGGCCTTCCCGGAGGTCGAGACGTTGAACCCGGGGTTGAAGGCAAGCGTTGCGCAGTTCGTCACCTGGAAGGGATCCGACACGCCGAGGGCCACTCCTTCGACACTGTCGATCGTGCCGCTGAGCGAAAGCGGCGAGCAGTTCGTCGGATTGAAGGTGAAGCCCGGGCGGTTGATCGTTACGTTCACACGCTTTATCTGAACCGGGATGCCCTCGATGATGTGCGGTATGGTGTGCGGCCCCGTCGGGTCGGTGGTGACCGTCAGGGCGGCCGTGCGGGGGTCGACTTCGATCTTGGCCCTGACGACGAGGCAGTCACACACGGGATGATTCGTGCTCGTGTGCTCGAGGTCGAACGGGCCCGCCTTCACGGGGTTGACGATCGACAGGCCGAAGGGGGCTCCGGCGTATTTCTCGGTGATGTAGACCCTGCCGCCTGTCACGCTGACCGGATCCGAGCCGACCCCCGCGCTGACGGTCGTTTCGCCGATCAGGCTTTCGGGACCGCAGGTACCTTCGTTGGCCTCCTGTTCCGGGCACAGCTTGACGTTCGAGAGCAGGCCGGAGAGCCCCGGCGGCATGTGCAGCTGAACCGCCTGCAGGTTCTGGTTGCCGTCCTCCCGGCTGATCGTGGTCGTCAGCGTGCTGAACGCGCCAGCCTGGATGTTCGTGGTGCCGGCCGCCAGGGACGGAGAGAACGGCAACGTGGGACCCGGACACGGAGCGCCGTTCGGGCCGGAGGTGATGTCGAAGGTGCTGGACGAGGACACGGCTCCGCTGCCTGACCACGGCGTGAAGGCGGCGTTGGTCGTATACCCACCGCAGTGCGCAGGTGTGGCGAGCGGAGCACGTTCGCCGCCGAAGAAGTGCAGTTCGGCGTCTTCGAATGCCAACTGCGGGCTGTTCTTGAACGTGGCGATGATCTGCCCCGTTTCCGTGAGGCTGGTTTCGCCGGCGAGCTTGACGACGACACCCGAGATCGGGTCCTGGGCGACGAGGTAGATCGCCACCAGCGAGCCGAAGGGGTTTTCGTCCTGCGTGGCCAGATAGACCGACCCCTTGACGTGCTGTCCGGCGGGCAGCAGCGGACTGGTGATCTCGACCGTGCCGATCTTCGAGGCGTCGGGGCAGAAGCTCGCGCCCGGCGCGGGCAGGCTCGGCGTGAACGTCGCGATCTGCTCCCCGGGAATCGCTTCGCTGACGCCGGTGAAGCCGACGGCGCTCTCGCCGCACGCCAGAAGTCCATCTCCACCGGAGGGATTGATGGCGACCCCTTCGGGCAGCGCCACCGTGATGTCCTTCACGGCGGACTGCGCGAGGCTCGTGGAGTTCAGCACGGCGCTCTGCGGCACGTGCACGTCGACGCTCAGCCCGCTGGAGGAACTCGCGGCGGTGCCGTCGGGAGCGACGACGATCGACGGCGAGAACGGCAGTCGATTACACCCGTCGACCGCTTCGGGCAAGATGTAGCGCAGCGGTTCGGCCGTTTCGGGAGCCACCCCGGGACCCGCCCACGAGTCCCCGCTCACGGAGGTCTCGAACGGTGCCTGGCAATCTGTCGGCATCACCAGGAACGGGGGCGGATTGGCCGCCGTCGACGGGGTGCAGGTGCCGAAGCCTTCCAGGCATTCCCAGCCGCGCTGGTGGTCGTGGCGCGAGTCTCCGGGTACGCCCCAGAACGTCAGTTTCACACCCAGCAACCAGACCTGTTGGCTGATGTTGCTCGATGCGACCGTGACGCCGTAGTCGCCGCCGGTCCGCACCGCGGTGTCGAGGTACGCGGATGCTACGCCGAGTGCCTTGAAGGCGAACCGGGCGGGCTCGCCGTGGCGCGGGGTCAGGTTGAAGATCGGTGCCGAGACGGTCTCGTAGTGGAACAGGCCGGGCTGGTCGAAGGAGATCGTCGCGACGCCGATCGCGGACTGGGCGGGACATTCGTTTGTGTAGTGCCCTTCCGGTTGCAACAGCTTCGCAAACTGGACATCCGTGCACTGGGTGAACGGAGTGGGGTTGCCGATGAACCCCGGCGGCAGTTCAGCCAGGACATCCTTCGCCAACCCCACGGTGCGGGGCAGGCCTTCCTGATCCGGGGTCGAGCTGTTCAACGTGACGATGCTCGTCAGCTGGAACGGATGGGAGCCCGCCTGGGTGTCCAAACCGCCGCCCACTTCTTCCGGGATCAGCTCGTAGTCTTCGAAGCCGAAGGCTTCCCGGCTGCCCAGCTCGAGCCGGTGACTCGACGAGACCGACCGGAGCGCACCGCCTCCCGACACGCTCGCCGTGTTGACTTCGCCGCCTTTTGCACCAGGCTGCGCTTGCACGCCTATTCGTACTTCGATCTCTTCATAAGCCGGGAGGGACTGGGAGAAGGTGCACGTCAACGTGCTCACCACACAGCTGACCGGACCGCGATTCAGCGTCGTGTTGGCCTTGTCGCCACCAGCTACACCTTCGATCGTCACGGCTCGCAGTCCGGCGGGCAGAGCATCCGTGATCGTCACGGCGCCGCTGGTCGCTGCATCGCCACGGTTTTCGACGTTCGCAACGATCTCGTCTTGGCTGGAGACGCCTTTGTCGACCTCGGTGATGCTGGCTTCCGCCTTGCCGCCGGACAGCGGCGTGCCTTTGAATTCTTCGACCAGCGAGCCACCTTCGGCGAAGATCAGTCCCACCGATTGCCCTGGGAACGAGATTTCGTACGTTTCGGGATTAGGCTTCGAGACCGAGAGCCTGCGACCGGGGATCTCCGTTTCAAGCGCGTCCTGCATCTGCTGAGCGCTGGCGTTGTAAGGGACGAGTGCCACCCGCGCATCTTCTAGTTCGACTTCCCCTTTGTTCACTTCTTCGAGCACTTCCGGCGCCATCAGCAGCACTTCACCAGCTTCCGCGCTCACAGTCAGGCGCTGGACCTCATCTTTGCCCGCGCTGCCGCCGAGGTTCGTAGGACGCGCCCCAGAGGTCACGCCCCACCAGGGGACGAGCGGTTCCGCCGAGGCGGCGGCGGCGGACCCCGCTGAGATCGCTGTGCACGCTGAGAAAGCGAGCGCCACCTGCACGATCCTATGCGCGTTCATCACTTGCCACCCTTCGTCTTGCCGCTTGCCTTCTTCCCGCGGAGAGGCCCGAACTGCCGTTGGGCCCGGCGTTCGCACGAGCGCCGATGCTTGCGGCTACCTGGCCTCCGGCACGCCTTCAGTGCCCGCTTGAGCTTCTCCGCCGCGATCTGGGCGCTGGTCTTCCCCGGCTTCGGGCTGACAGCAGGGGCAACGTTGCCGGCGCCCGAGAACGTCGCACTCGCCGGCGGGGCGAAGAGCGACGGCTGTGGCGTCGGGGCCGAGCGGCACGAATCCGCGGTCGTACACGGCGGGGGGACGCTCGTCGAGCGTGCGCATGGCGCTTCGCCGCTGCAAACGTGGGCGTCGTACAGGTCGCGGGCAGTGTCGACGTCTTCGGGAACCAGCTGTCCGCTAGTCACGAAGAACACGTCGTTCCCGTTTTCGCTCGCGTCGATAAACGCCGACTCGCCGGCTGCCGCGCCCGAGGAGATCAAGCTCACACAGCCGCCCGAACTCGCCACGAAGGTCGAGGATGCGCTCGTGCAGCTACCTGTGCCCGCCGGCTCGAACTCGTAGACATCCAGATTCCCGTTGGCGTCCTGGGGCACGAGCTCGTCGCTGCTATTGAAGAACAGCCTGCCGCTATCGGACAGATACCGCGGCTGATACAACGATAACGAAATCCCCGATGGCGACCACCCTGGAATGCTCGCCGCAATCCACCTGTCCGGATTCCAGACTTCAACCCCAGCCACCAGGTGCAAAGTTCCATATTCTACGCCGACCGGCCGAGCGCCCGATGGGTCACAGGATGCGCAGATAAGCTGGCCAGCACCAGCGTCTCCGGAGAAGTCGTAGAGGAACACCTCCTCATCGCTTCGCGGGTGGGCCCTCGTACTCGTGACATCTTCATTGTTGTACCCAGTCAGCCGCTGGTCCGACATGAACGCGAGCCAGCGACCGCTCGATGAAACCCGCGACGTCTGCGACATCAGGTCATCCGGCTGTCCAGCCGCCCAGTCCGGGTAATCTTCGTTGGAGACAATAGCGACGAGTCGCGTGGCTCCTTCGTGCCGGGCGTAGAGGTTGCAGCGAGCATCGGGCACCGGGTTCGTGGCCGTGCAATTCCCGGCGATGGCGCCCACAGCCAGCTTGCCGTTGGCGACGAAGTAGACGACCGACCCATCGTTGCTGCCGCCAAGCAGGTCACCTTGAACGCCAGCCGCTTCACCAGAGCTCGGCGGCGTTAGGTCGCTTAGTTCGCAGCGAATTTCAGTGCCGAGCGTGACAACGTCGCAGGCGTACAGGTCAGGCTGGCCAAGCGACGCGCCCGATCCTTCGGTCAGCTTCTGTTCATCGGTGAAGAAGATCCGCGAGCCGTCACGCGAGGCGTACTGGTAGTGCGGAGTTGCCCGCCCTGCGCCGGTACCGCTCTTCACGGCATCGAGCTGTAGCGTCGCGTCTACGGCCGTATCGCGCAGATATAGGTGGGGATGTTCACCTGCTTTGGCCCAGACAATGCGCGTACCGTCCCCTGAGATCGCGTTGGGAACGGCGGAGTTTCCGAGACCGAGTTGACCGCCTTCGCCCGCCGCTTCTTCGCTTTCGGGCAGCACGCTCACCAGCTGCAGCGCCTGGTCCGCCGGTACGCCGGCGGACCACTCATAGAGCTCGGGAGCAGCCGTGGGAATGTGTGTCAAAGCCACCTGCGACGTCAATATGACGTGTGAAAGGTCCGGGGTCGCGTCGACGAAGCGTGTGCGGCCACCGAACACTGTGCCTTCGGGCACATCTGTGAATCCCGGGGCGCTCGTCAGGAGCGGTTCGAAACATCCGGCGGCGCTGGTGAAGCAGGTCAGATTGTGCCGGATGTACTGGGTGAATTCGGTGTCAGGCGGCGTCGCTTCGGGTGCAAGCGGAAGGAATTCCCCTTCTGGGTTTGGTTCGATCAGCGCCTGTGACAAGTCTTCGGAGAAGAACTTGGATTCTTCGCCGAGGGCTCTTGCTGATGCATGTGCGGCGCTGATGTCCTGCGTGGACCACGCGCTGTTACTCCGAGTGCCGAGCACCTGCTCTTCTAAGATGAAGCCGCGAGGATGTTCGCCAGTTGGTAGAGACGCGATGTAGGTCACCTTCGACCCGGATGCCGACGCCTGAGTCACAGGCCCGATGAAGATTGCTGCGCCGTGCTTGTCGGCCGGCGAAACGAGTTGCCACCGGCGCCCGTCCGGCAGTCCAGATGACGCTTCGCTCCCCGCTGTTTGGAAGCTCTCATCTGGACCGGCGAACGTTCGCGACTCGAAGTTTCCGGGGCTCACTTCAACGTCAGCAACGGCCACAGCACGATAGTGGTAGGTGCTCCCCGCCGCTAGTCCTTGAACGTTTCGTTCGACTTCGACGCCTGGTTCTCCCGAGCCCAGCGCTTCGCCTGGAGCCAGTGGTGCCGTGGACCCGTACGCTGCGGTATTGCCGTATTCGAAGTAATAGGATGTGGCGCCGCCATTCGGGTCGATCGTCGCACGGAGAGTCGCCGAGGTCGCCGCCACGTCTGCGACGGATGTACCCGAGATTCCGGGCCCGGGTGTCTTGAACTGCTTGGTCTGGAAGGGTTCTCCTGGGTTCAGACCGCCTGCTTCGTTTTCGCTCTCAAGCCGGAAGTAATAGGTCGTGTCCGGCGCCAGATCGCTGAGCGTCGCCAGGACCGGAACGCTGACTTCTCCGTTCGGGACAACCGTCGAGCATGGGGCGCTGTGGCCAAACGCTTCTGTCTCACCCCAGACGAACCGACAGCTCGCCGCCCCAGCGTTCCGGGGGTTCACTGTCCCGTTCAGCGTGGCACCTTCGGGGCCGACCTGCGACGCACTCGAGGTTTCGACGTCTGGCACGGTCCTGTCAGGTCCGTAGACGTCAATCACGCCAACCTCCGCCTGCCCGTCGTGGTCCCCGACGTAGATCTGGTGACTACTGGCATCAACCGCAATGCTCCGCACTTCCTTGAACACGCCCGCCGGGGTGCCGGTGATGCGACCGAGATATTCACCTTTGGCCGTGAACTCGTCGACCACCCTTGTCGCGCGTTCGACGACGTAGATGTTACCGTTGCCTCCATCGACAGCGACCGAGGCTGCTTCTTCGAGCGCCGCGGGCGCGGCCGTCGTGATGTCGAAGAGCCACTGGTAGGCTCCCGGCGTTCCCGAAACCGGTTCGAACACGTGCACGGAGTGCCTTTCTGAGACGAGGACGTCGCCGTTGAACGCCGACACCGCTATTCCCGTCGGTTCGAGGAATGGCCCAGACGGGGTGCCGGTCAGCTCCGCCGCCACCTCAGGCGGTTCTCCTCCGCCAGCTTTCGGCTTGAACACGTCAACGACGGCAGGGCTCGATTCGGTGGAACTCGTCTCGACATACAGCTCGCCGTGTGTTTCGAGGCTGGCCGAGCCATCGATCGCCACTCCTGCAATCCGCCCGAATCCTTTGCTCGGCGTGAGCGCTCCCGTCCAAGCCCCCTGGAGTTTCCCGGAGGGCCCATAGACCGCGACGGCGTTCGTTCCTTCCTTCGCCGCACCGACGAATATCTCTTCTTCACCTTCAGGATGACCGACCGCCACGCCGTGCGCCAGTTCGTTGACGCCTCCTTCTTCATCGAGCTGTGGCGATACATACTCATCCGTCGCACCGTTGAATCGATCCACTCGTGACAATCCGGATTCAAGTCGTTCCGCGACCCACACGTCGCCGGAATCCGTAGCGCTGGAGTTAACATTGGCGAGAGACCCCGTCAGCGTCGCCCCCGAGCTCGCAGGCACTTCCGTGATCCGCGATAGATATTCATGCCTCGCGGCAGCGTCTGCGCTTCTCGCAGAACCGAGTGCACCACACGAGAACGCCAAAATCAACGCAACGATTCGGCCGCAGATTATTGACGCGCCTCGCTCCCACGCTCGTCCACCCTCTCTCCTGTGCACGGACCCACCCTTCCCAAATCGTCGGCTCCACTCTTCGACACTTGGAACCATAGGAAGATCGCAACCTTCCACGCAATAGGCGTCTCTCACTGTCTGCCGCCCCGCTTCCGAACGGCTGGTGCACGGCGATAGCAGCCGTGCACCAGCCGACTCTACGGGTTCATCTACTAGATATCGGCAAAGATCGCTTCTTTATAGGTATAGCTCGCTAATGCTAACTCAGCGCATTCTTTGAAGGCGGCGCCGAAGCTGCATAAGAGTGCCGCTTTCACTTCTTTTTCTTCACTGTTGAAGTAGACCGGATCTTTCGTAACGCCTTTTTCCTGAATACAGTGGAATAAGTGGGTTACTTTACTTGACGTCACTTCTAACTCTAAGCACAGAAGCGTGCCCTTGACTTCGACTTTCAACACGCCGCAGGTGAGGGTGACCGTTTCGATTAAGAACAACACCGCTGTGAGTAATTCCGGTGTCCGCTTGTCGAACACTAAGTGCCACGTGCCTAACACTAAGATGATCCCCGCTTCGTCCCCCGCGGTTTTGCATTTAGCTTCTGTGCTGGTTTTGCAGCCAGAGAAATGAATGTGGAAAGGTCCTAACGGTTTTTTCGCTTCTTCTTCACCTTCAGCCGTGGCTTTCGCGCAGATGACTTCAGGAGCACCTGCTTCTGTCGGCACGAGCTTTGGGTTGGTTTCGTCGGTTTCCCCAGTCCACGGCCTCGCCGCGCTGCTTTCGGGTAAGTTGTTGGGTAAGGCAATCGCCGAGGCCGATGATGCCAAGCCGCCGGCCACCACGAAGACGGCCATCGTTGCGAGGCACATGATCTGCAGTCGCTTCATTTGATCAACTCCCTGTGTAGATTTGATCCGACAGGCCAGCGGCGGAAGTCCGACTGGCCGAACT
>Ga0207927_1000080_pt1 | contig 38314 bp, 40 predicted proteins | sample NGESurdeep072012_2_FD_184456 | JGI IMG/M metagenome (GOLD analysis project Ga0207927, IMG submission 184456) | Arctic peat soil microbial communities from Barrow, Alaska - NGEE Surface sample 210-2 deep-072012 (SPAdes) | ecosystem: Environmental > Terrestrial > Soil > Wetlands > Peat ... | reverse complement strand
CTTGAGTTGGCGTGCGCGGGAGTTCGACATGGCCACGGAGTTCATCGAGCTGGCGGGCAAGGTCAACCAGCAGATGCCCTATCACTGCGTGGCCAAGGCTCAGCGGGCGCTCAATGACCGGGGGCTGTCGGTCAAAGGCGCCCGGATCGCGGTGCTCGGTGTCAGCTACAAGCCGGGCGTCGGAGATATCCGCGAGTCCCCGGCGTTGAAGATCATCTCCCTCCTGCGCAAGGCGGGAGCGGAGGTTCTCTACCACGATCCCCACGTGCCGAGCCTGGCGGAGTTCTCGCTCGCGAGCGTGCCGCTCGAGCAGGCTCTTGCGGAGGCCGATCTCACAGTGATCGTCACGGCTCACCCGAGCGTCGACCACGAGCTTGTCGCCAACCGATCGCGCTTGCTGCTCGATCTGCGCGGAGTCACGCGTACATCATCGAGCGCCGACGTGGTGCGGCTCTGACACAAGCGCTTGGAAGCGCAAGATCGCCTCAGCCGTTAGTGGAGGGATGTCGAGGCGGGGCACAGAGCGAATCGGGCTGATCGCAGGCGATGGGACGCGCGAGACGATCGCGGAGATCCTCGCCATCCTTGCGCGGGAGGAGTTCACGCTCGCCTTCTTCGAGAGTGTCGAGACGATCGCGGACGCGGATGAGCTCTCGGGGCTCACGGCGATCGTGTTGTGGCTCGAGGATGCGGTTGCGTCCACTCCAGGTCTCGTGGAAACGCTGACCAAGCGCTCCCAGTGCATACCGGTCGTGGTGGCCTGCGCGGGCATCCAGCGATGGGAGGTCCGCGCGGCGCTCGCGGCCGGAGCGGCCGGCGTGATCGTCGAGGAGGACCTGCAGAGCGGCCTGGGCTCCTGCCTGCGCGCGGTGCGGGCAGGGCAGATCTGCGTTCCGCGAGGCCACTGGCGCCAGGTCGAGCCGCCGGCGCTGTCGGCGCGCGAGAAGCAGGTGTTGGGCCTCGTGGTCGGCGGCTACATGAACAGCCAGATCGCCGAACGGCTGTTCCTGGCCGAGAGCACGGTCAAGAGCCACCTGTCCTCGGCGTTCGGCAAGCTCGGGGTGCGCTCGCGCAACGAGGCGGCCGAGCTGATCCTCGATCCCGAGCGCGGGCTTGGGCTGGGGATCCTTGGGCTCGAAGCCGAGCACGTCGAGACCGGTCCGGCGATCGCGTGATGAGCGCCATCGCGGCGCAGATCCCGCTGACGGTCATGGATCACGAGGATCCGGAGCTGTTCGAGGAGCTGGCGGCGGCGGTGCGGCGGGTGGCGTCCACGGGCGCGTTCACGGGCGGGGCCGCGGTTACGGATTTCGAGGCTGACTATGCGGCATGGTGTGAGGTGCCGCACGTGGTCGGCGTCTCCTCGGGAACGGAAGCGCTCGTGCTGGCGCTGCGGGCGCTCGAGATCGGCCCGGGCGACGAGGTGGTGGTCCCGGCCAACTCGTTCATCGCGAGCGCCGAGGCCGTGAGCCTCGTGGGCGCGCTTCCCCGCTTCGCGGACGTCGAGCTGGATACCCAGCTGATGAGCGCCGAGACGCTGCGGGCGGCGCTGACGCCGAGCGTGCGCTGCGTGATTCCCGTGCACCTGTTCGGGCGCACTGTGGAGATGGATCCGATCATGGAGCTGGCGCGGGGGCACGGCATATCGGTGCTCGAGGACTGCTCGCAGGCCCATGGCGCCCGCTATCGCGGACGGCGCGTGGGGACGATCGGCGACGCCGGCACGTTCTCGTTCTACCCGGCCAAGAACCTCGGGGCGTGGGGGGACGCGGGCGCGGTCGTCACCGCCGACGAGCAGATCGCCGAGCGCGTGCGCCTGATGCGCTCGCACGGCGAGAGCCCCCGCTACCGGCACCGGATCGTCGGGACGACCGGCCGACTGGACGCGATCCAGGCGGCGGTCCTGCGCGTGAAGCTCGGGCACCTGGACGGGCGCAATCGGGCCAGGCGCCGGGTGGCCGAGCGCCTGCGCGAGGCGCTGGGCGAGGCGGCGAGCATGCAGCTGCCCGCGCCCGTGGAACCCGATACCGATCACGTCTTTCACCAGTTCGTGGTGCGCACGGCGCGACGGGATGAGGTGAAAGAGCTCCTGGCCGCGCGGGGGATCGCCTCGGCGATCCACTACCCGATCCCGATCCACCGCTCGGAGGCCTATGAGGCACTCAGGGACGGCGAAGACGTGGCCCCTCGCGCCACGCGGCTGGCGGGGGAGATCCTCTCGCTTCCGATCTTTCCCACGATGAGCGAGGAGCAGATCGAGCGGGTGGGAGGAGCGCTGCGCGCAATCGCCGTGGGCGAGCCGAGGACGCCGCTGGCGAGGTGAGGCGACTTCCGGGGCGAGCGGAAGCCGGAGCGCGACCGCACCGTTGATGAAGGAGTACGCGCAAGACGCGTTCAGACACTTCAAGGATTGAGCGGGGGCGGCACAGGATGATCACGACGCCAATTGGAATTGCGGTCGTTGGCTACGGCTACTGGGGCCCGAACCTGGCGCGCAACATCTCAGAGCGCCCGGAGTTCCGTCTGATGGGCCTGTGCGAGCGCGACGCCGCCCGCGCCGTGGACTTCTCCCGGCGCTATCCCACATGTGCCGTGGAGCACGACTTCGACGAGCTGCTGCTGGACCCGCGGGTGCAGGCCGTCTCGATCGCGACGCCGCCTCGCACCCACTACGACCTCGCGCGGCGTGCCCTTGAAGCGGGCAAGCACGTGATGGTGGAGAAGCCGCTGGCCACGAGCGTGGCGGACGCCGAAGCGCTGATCGAGCTCGCCGCGAAGGTCGACCGCGTGCTGATGCCGGGGCACACCTTCGTGTACAGCCCGCCGGTGAACAAGGTGCGCGATCTGATCCGCTCCGGTGAGCTGGGCGACGTGTACTTCATCACCTCATCGCGGATGAACCTCGGCCTCTACCAATCGGACGGGGTGATCAGCGACCTGGCGCCGCACGACCTCTCGATCCTGCTCTACTGGCTTGGTCGCCCGGTCACTCATATCGCGGCGGCGGGGCAGAGCATCTTCCAGCACGGCGTACCGGAGACGGCCTTCCTCACCGTCACCTTCTCGGGCGGCACCACCGCCAACGTCCAGATCTCGTGGATGGCTCCCCGCAAGATGCGCGAGATGGTCGTGGTGGGCTCGAAACGGATGGTGCGCTACGAGGACACCTCCTCGGATGAGTCGGTGCGGATCTATGACCGGGGATTGGACGTCTCGACGGAGGCTCCGGCCACGTTTGGGGAGTATCAGCTGACCTATCGCAGCGGCGACATCGTGGTGCCTCGCATTGACGCGGGTGAGCCGCTCGGCCTCGAGCTCGCGGACTTCGCTCATGCGATCCGTACGGGCGAGGAGCCGCGCTCCAGCAGCGCGCTCGGTCTGGAAATCGTGCGGGCGCTGGAGGCGGCGCACTGCTCGATGGAGCGCGCGGGCGATCCGGTCGAGCTCGCCGAGGGTGCGCGTCCCACCTACGGCGAGCGCACCTCCGAGTCTGTCTCCGGTCTCGAGAGCACCGGCATCCCCAGCAGGGTGCCCGGTGGCTCGCGCGCACGCTTTCGCCGCGAGGTGGTCGTGCCTTCGAGCCTGTCCTCGTAGCGCGTTGCAGCTTGCCCCCAGGCGTCGCGTGCACGGCGGCTAATCCCGGGGCGTCGCGTTCACCGATGAAGTGAGGGTGTCGTGCCCGAGGGCTTGGGACACGCTGGTGAGCCATGGAGGGTGGCCGGCGCGGCTGCGGGCTGCGCCGGAACAGGCGCCCGAGCAGCGCCGAAGCAGAACGGATCGTCGCTGCGGGAGCTGTTCGGGTGACTGATCAGGGATGCGGGGGCAGGGTTGCACGCACCGCGTGCCATCCTCTCTCGTCCCACGAGCTCCGATAATGGGGGTTATCATGGCGCGCATGGGCAACGTCGTCGACATCAGCCCCGCCGAACGCGAGGACATCCGCCTGAAGTTTTACCGTGCCCACCGTGCGCAGAGCGCATTCTCGTCGGTCGCCGTGCGACGAGACCCCGCGCAAGGTGTCTGGTTCCTAGACGTCGGAGCGACCGGGCCGGTGAAAGTCCCGCCGACATACCGTGGCCTGCAGGTCCGAGTCAAGTCGGCGCTCGCCGCTGTGAACGCGGTCGCACGCCGCGAGCAAGTCGTCTAGCGCTGAGCGCCAAACCGCTCACCCGGGAGACGACGACGTCCGGGCGCGCGCGGAACCTCGACGGAGTGGACGATCTCGTAACCGTCTTCAAGCGTGGCGGCACCTCAGGCCTCACGCAGGGGCTGCTCGACCCCACACCCGAGTCGCTGAAGGTGGAGCTTCCGCAGGCCGGCGGACAGCCGATCGTTCGAGACTACCTGCGAGGCTGGTTCGTCGAGGGTCACGGCGGGCCGTTCGCTCGCCCCGGCGACTCCGGCTCCATCGTCGTCGACGAGGACGAATGCGTGGTAGCAATGGTCGTCGCGTTGCGAACGGATCCGCGGCGCGGTCCACAGCCCAGCGACCCAGCGTTCGTCATCCCGATCCTCGACGTGCTCGACGGGCTCAGCGTTCTGCTGACCGGTCCAGACCGACGGTGCACGCTTTCGTAACGGACACGTGAGCCATCCTCTGGTTGCGACGGCCGACGCGGCGCTTCTTGGAATGCGACACGGCGGCATTCAGCGCGGCCATTCGCGACGTGCGCCCAAAGTGTTCGTCTTGCCGGCAGACGCGATTGCGCGCGCCCCCGCTACAGCCGCACCGCCCCGGCCACCCCCAGCGTGCGCGTGACGCCCCGCAGGTCGATGAGTAGGCGTGCGCGCTGGGCGAGGAGCTGGTGGTCGACCTGGGGGTGGGCGGTGAGGATCAGGGCGAGGTCGGTGTCCTCGAGCGCGTCGTCGCGCCTTTGGGAGACGCGATGGCGCCCGTCTTCGATAAGCCGTTGTGGCGCCGGTCACCACACCTCCGGCACCTCGACATCTCCGCGAGATGGTGCGAATCACATTTGTCCCACAGCCTGTGGGACAAATACCTGAGGTCCAGAGCTATGCCTCCCGGAGCTCGGCTCGGCTGGGGCTCTCGTCGTAGATGGCGTTCGCGGCCTCAACGATATTCGAGAGTCCGTTGGCCAGCTCGGGGAGATCCGGGAGCGCGCCTTGGAACTGGGCAGGCGGGGTGTCCGTGAGCGTCATCTCGCCGGTTGTGTAGCGCGCAACGGCGACCGGGGCGTCGACGCCGCGCAGGGCCCACTCGGTCACGGTCTTGTTGCGGCCCGGGCAGAGCACCAGGCCGATCGAGGGCTCGTCTTCGGGTTGGCGCTCGAGCTCGTCGACCGCGTTGAGGTAGAAGTTCATCTTGCCGGCGAACTCCGGCTTGAAGTCCTCGATCTTGAGGTCGATCACCACGAACCGCCGAAGGATGTAGTTGTAGAAAAGCAGGTCGATGAAGAACTCCTGCTCCTCGCCGGTCTCCTCGTCGGTCACTCTCAGCGAGAACTGTCGTCCGACCAGGGCGAAGCCGCGTCCCATCTCCACGAGGAATGACTGCACGTCGTTCAGCAGGGCCAGCTCGAGATCGCGCTCCTTGGCCGTCTCAGACAGACCCAGGAACTCGAAGTTGTAGGGATCCTTGATCGCGTCACGGACCAGCTCCGAGTCTGGTGGTGGGAGAGAGTGGTCGAAGCTCGTGAGCGCGCTGCCCTGGCGGCCCCGAAGATCGGTCGCGATCTGGGCTTCGAGGATCTTGCGTGACCAGCTGTTCTCGACGGCCTTCCCGGCATACCAGAGACGGGCGTCACGATCTTCGAGTCTGGTGAGGAGGGCGATGTTCTGTCCCCACGGCAATCGTCCAACGGCCTGTTGGACAATCTCCTCGCTGCCTCGCTCGCACGGCCAGGCGTCGGCGAAGCTCCGCATGTAATGCAGGTTCGACCGCGAGAGCCCCGTCATCTCCGGGAAGTCGCGGCGGAGGTCCGCCGCCAGGCGGTCGATTACCTTGGTGCCCCATCCTTCGCGTCGCTCGCGGTCCAGGATGTCGCGCCCGATCTCCCAGTAGAGCCTGATCATCTCGCTGTTGACCGCGAGGGCGGCACGGGTGCGGGCAGCCGCGATCCGGGTCTTGAGCCCGGATAGGAACTCGGGGTAATCGGCGGGCAACCCCGCCGTCCGGCCTGCGGGAGTCCTGGTCATCTTCGAGCTTATCCGTCGGAATGCCAGTGATGTGACACATGCGCTCCAGACCTCGCAATCGGAATCGACTGATTTCGGGAGACGCGATGGCGTGCGGCTTCGATAAGCCGTTGTGGCGCCGGTCACCACACCCCCTGCACCCCGAACATCGGGAACGCGGTGGGCGGTCAGCTCTGCTTTGTGCTTGCGCGCGCGGGCTTCGTGCGCGTGGTCTCGCCCGAGCGGGTGCTGCAGTGTGTGAGGCGGGTGGTCGTCGCGGACGCGGAGGTCGAGGGCGAGCGGCTGCCCAGCTGGCTCATCACGCCCACAGGCCCGCGTACGGGACGGCCCAGAGCCTGTCTCCCAGTGGGATCGTCTGGTCGCCCGAATAGATGACGATGCCGCTCTTGAACCTGTCGCTGCTAGCGTCACGAAGCGCAGCGAGCCACTTCCAGTCCTTCGAGTCGAGCGATGCCTTGGCCTTGACCTCGATGGCCGCGAGATCGCCGGCGCGGTTTTCGAGGACGAAATCGATGTCCTCACGCTCGCGCTGATAGTGGTATGCGCGGATCGCGCTGTTGGCCCACGAGGCGTGCTTGAGCAACTCCGCGGCGACGAGCGTCTCGCAGGCCTTCCCGGTCACCTGGTCGTCGCGCTCGATCCGCTCGACGTCCGCGCCGAGCAGATAGGCGAGCATGCCGGGATCGCAGACGTAGACCTTCGGCCGGCTGCTCTCGCGGGCGCCGAGGCCCGGTCGCCATGCGGGCAGGCGCTGGACCAGGAACATCTGCTCGAGCAGCGTCACGTAGGCCTGGACGGTGTCGTGGTGCATCTCGAGTCGCTGCCCGACGGCTCGGTAGGAGAGCAGGTTCGCCGACTGGGACGCGAGCAACCGGAGCAGGCGGCCCATCTCGTCGATGCGCCGTGCGTCCGCGATCTCGCGCAGGTCTCGCTCCAAAGCTGTGTCGATGTAGTTCTCGAACCACCGCTCGCGGCTACGACCGGGCGGGCGCAACCGTGCCTCGGGGTACCCACCCTCGGCGATGACCGAGCTGAACGCTCGGCGCCCGACGAGAGCGCCATCGAGCTGGGGGGCTCGGCCCGCGAGCAGCTCGTCGACGACGTTCAGCTCACCGCCGACGATCTCGGACCGAGCCAGGGGCCACATGCGGATGCGATCGATCCGGCCTGTCAATGCGTCGATGACGCGCTTGGAGGAGAGGACGTTCGCCGAGCCGGTAAGCAGGAAGCGGCCTGGTGTCGTGTCGTGGTCCACGACCTTCTTGATCTCGAGCAGCAGGCCGGGTGCGCGTTGGATCTCGTCGATCAGGACCGGTGCGTCGAGACCGGCGATGAAGCCGGCGGGATCTTGCAGTGCAGCTTCGCGTGTCGGGCCGTCGTCGAGCGTCAGCGTCCGCATCGGATGATCGGTTGCGGCGATCTCCATGCTCAAGGTCGTCTTGCCGACCTGCCGGGCGCCAGAGATGAGCACGATGCGCGCGTCTTCGAGGGCTTCGACGACGATCGGCCGGATCCGGCGCGTGAACAGAGGCGTGGTCATGCGGCCTTCCTGCTCGCAAGTGGCTGTTCCATGTTGCGTAAATGGCTGATAGTGCAAGCGTAAATGGCTGAAGGGTTTTCTGCAAATGGCGCTCGGCGCAGCACGTCGGTCCGCACGGCCCGCTGCGCCTCGGGTTCTGAGCGCTCTTCGTTCATTGCGCCCACCCTACGCGCGTCTTGCGACGCTTCTCTCGCCCGCGCGGCCAAACGTTGCGCTGAGCAATGCTGCGCCGCAAGGGATGCCGGCTGCGCGTGATGACGCGCGTCGACGAGCAGGCGTGTGCGCTGGGCGAGGAGCTGGTGGTCGACCTGGGGGTGGGCGGTGAGGATCAGGGCGAGGTCGGCGTCGTCGAGCGGTCCCCGTATAGGGCTACACTCGGCTGATGGACGTTCGACCCTGGCCCGCATTGCCCGATGAGGATCGCTGGCTTGCTGACACTATGGATCGCCGGCTCTGCGACAGTACGCAGAGCGCGGAGCAGTTGCGTTCGCGAGCGCATGAGTTGCGCGCCGAGGCGGAGCAGAGCGATGTATCGGGGATACGCAACGCAGCTTTGGCGCTCGCAGAGCGCTACGAGCAGACAGCAGCCGCCCGGCTGTCGGCCTGAGGTCGGAGCCGCTAGCGTGCTCGGTTGACGAGGTCGAGCAGCTCGGCGGCAATCTGATTCTGTCTGGCGCGAAGCGCCTCGAGCGCCGCGAGCGCCGGGTGAGCCATGGAGGGTGGCCTGGGCGGCTGCGGGCCGCGCCGGAACGGGCGCCCGAGCAGCGCCGAGGCAGAACGGATCGTCGCTGCGGGAGCTGTTCGGGTGACTGATCAGGGATGCGGGGTGATGGCCGGTATGGTCATCACGCGCTTCTCGAGTCCATTTCACGGCGAAGCTCCGGGAGCACGCAGACCTGCTGGAGGGCTGCTAGAAAGTCGCATCCGCAGAGCTGGAAAGCTCGACGCACTGCTCCCCGGCCCCAGACCGACCCGTCAACCACGATCGGCACGCGTAGCTTCCACCGCGGGTGGGTGTGCGACGCGGCGGCGACGCGAGCCACGACTATGGTTGCGCTCATGTCCTCGGCGCAGATCCGCACGGCGACCGACGCTGGCGAGCTCGTTGCCCTGGACCCGGCCGACTTGGCTTGGAACCGATCCGATGAGCAGTTCTGGTTCCACTACACCGATCGCGGCGCGGCGCTGGCGATCGCCACGACGGGCACGTACAAGATCGGCGACCGGCACCCCAAGACCCCCGGCCTGTACGTCACCCAGCTGCAACCGGGGGCGGTCAGCTCGCAGGAGCTGCTCGACGCTCTGTTCGACGGCACCCGGGACATCGAACGCACGCAAGCCGCAGTCGTCTTGGCCGATGGTCCGTTGACGTTCTCGCGAGTCAGCGAGCGCGCTTGGCGGTATTCCGCACCGGTCGGCACCGAGCTTGATCTGGGGGAGCAGATCGTCGGGTGGGCGGCGAACGAGCGAGGAACGTGGCTGCATTCGCCGAGCGTGTACCTGCCGGCCCGCTCGCACGGAGGAGGGTAGTGCGCTACACTGCCTTTGCAAAGGTAGGTCAATGATGATGTCGGACGATTCCAAGATCCCCGCCGAGCGGATCACCTTCGAGGGCCGTCCTCAGCTTCGCGCGGACCGAGCGGGGTACGTGCTCGACGGCGAGCACGTCGAGGGCTTCGCCGACCGGCCCGACCTCGATCCGCAGGCCCGCCGAGCGATCGCCAGGTGGGCCAATGCCTTCACGCCCGGCCGCGTGCAGGACGAGCAAAAGCGCCTGCTCGAGCAGCCCGACCCGGGACTATCGGACATCGAACGCCAGCTGCTCGAGGGCGCGATCGAAAACGCAGAGCGCGACATGCCCCTCGCGATAGACCTCGGCCTGTACGCGCGCCTCGACGCCGAGCAGATCCGTGCGATCCGCGAACCCTGGACGGTGCTCGGAGGATCACGCCGACGGGAGTACCCCCTGAACACCGGCGAGCTCGCTCGCCTCACCGGCACGACCGCAAAGCAAGTTCGAACGTGGGAGGAAAGCGGTCTGCTTCCCGCCTACTGGATCGCCGGCCGACGCCACTTCTTCTCCGCCGCCACCGTGTACGCGTTCCTGCTCAAAGGCCTGGACCGCAACGAGATCCGCGGCGCACGACGCGTACTCTCCGCCGAACCGGGCGACCCGATCCCCGAGCTGGTCGCCTCCGCCATCGAGCACTCACGACACACCGGCCATCCCGCTCGCCTGGCTCACCTGCTCTCACTAGATCTGAAGCAATAACCCCACCAGACCGGGATCATAGTGGGGACCGTTGCCCCGACGTTGCGGCCACGGCGGCTGCTTCCTGCGCGCGGATGAGCGCACGCTCAACCACACCGGGCTGGCGATCAAAGGCGCGCGCATCGCCGTGCTCGGCGTCAGCTACAAGCCTTCGCGAGGCAGTGGTAGGGCATCTGCTGGTTGACCTTGCCGGACAGCTCGACGAGCTCGAGTGACATGTCGAGCTCGCGTGCGCGTCAGGAGAGGTAGAAGGGGTCGATGGGCAGGCAGTGTCCGCCGATGCCGGGTGCTCGAAGCGCATGAACCCGTAGGGCTTGGTGGAGGCGGCGTCGAGGACCTCCCAGATGTCGATGCCGATGCGGTCGGTGAGCATCGCGAGCTCGTTGACGAGCGCGATGCAGCGCGTTGATCGCCAGCGAGCGGGCGGCCGGGCGCCTCTGACCCAACTTCAGTGGGCATTCTCAGATCCCCAAATCGCGTATGAGCAGGCGGAAAGCGGGTTTGGCCGCCGCACCCCGAACATCAATCACTCGCGAGGGAGCCCGCACCTGCTGTGAGTCGGGGCGGTCACCGTCCCGGCTCGGTTTGGGGGTCCAGATTGGTGAGGGCGTCACGGAGCAGCGGGTCGCCTAGCAGCCAGAGTCCTCTGCGTGGGCTGTAGATGAGCCCGTGATATGCCAGCTGACCGAGGGCCCGCGCAATCTGCTTGGCGTTGGCGTATGGGCGCAGCGCGCGGTACGGTTTTTCATCCGCCGCGATCGCGCGCATTAGTGCCGCCCCATGTGGGGTCACCGCGCGCGCGAAGCTGACGGTGTCTTGTCCTCGAGCAAGCGCGCGTTCGCTTTCCTGCTCCCATATTCGACGAGCGGCCCATTTGGCATCGGGAGCGGCGGAGGGCGTCAGCTCCAAGATTTGGGCGGTGGCGCGGGCTTGGCCATCGGTGCGCAGCAGCAGCCAGAGCAGGTCCTCATCGCTGACAGGCAGCCCCCGGAGGCGAACAAGCTCCCGCCACCGTTCGGTGGTCGGATCGGTGACCTCGAGCTTCTCGCCAGCTCCGAACAGGGCAGCTTGCTCTCCGACGAGGAGATCCTTCGTGGCGGGGAATGTGCTCAGCATCAGCGCGATGTTGCTGTCGTCGTTTGTGACGCACGCGCGAAGCTCCCAGAGGATCCTGCCCATGGGTCGCTCGGCGAGCAGGTGCGCCCAGGTGATGGCGAGTGTCACGCCCTGTGGTGGCAGCGCAAGCAGTTGCGCCAGCGAGATCACTCGAAGGCTTTCAGGTTCGGTGAGTAGGCGAGCGATCTCGGTGCTACGCGCCGAGCCCAACGATGCGAGCGTGTCTGCGGGCGGTGGTTCACCTGCCCGCCAACGACGGATAGCCTCGCTGCCGAGCAGTCCTTGCAGGATCCTGTCAGCCAGCGCTCCGACGAGCGCCGCGCGGTCACCGTGGTGGCGCGCGTCGAGCAGGATCGGAAGGCTTGGCCCGTTCTCGGCTTGCGCGATACGCTGCACGGCCTCCTCGGCGCCCGAGCCGGGATGGCCGATCACCGCCAGCGAGCCATGAGCGGAAATGTGACCCGCCCAGAGAGGCTGGCGCCCGAGATTGAGGAAGCGATCGAGCTGCGCGCCACGTGGCGCTTGTGGGACGGAGGCTAGCTGTAGCGCAGTAGTTGCCATGCCTCGTGCCTCTTGACAGTGGGTAGCGCGAGCTCGACGACATCCACGTTGACAGTCCCGAACGCGCCGCCCAACTCGGCGCACTGACGGGCCAGCAGCATCGTGCAGTAGGGCTGGCCGGTGGAGAGCTCGAGCAGCCTCTCGAGCGCGGGCTCCTCCAGGGAGAGGTCGGCGCGCTTGAAGCGCTCGCGTAGATCGTGCTGCCAATCCTCCCGTGCGATGTGCGGGACGACGAACGGCTCGCCCAGGAACTGCAGAATCGGAATGAGAGTGCTCTGCGCGCTGTCTTCGCTGCTGGCGAGAAGAACACCGAGGCGCTGGTGCTCGTCCTTGAGCAGCGCGCGGACGGCTGCCTGATCTTCCGGAGCCCAGTCGCCGATGAGGTGCGCCTCGTCTATGAGCAAGACCGCTCGCCTATCCGATGTCTTCAGGCGCTCGCGAAGGGCCGTGAGGACGGAGGGGAGGGCCAGCTCGGAGGGTTGGGCGGTGTCAGCGAGGTCTGCGAGCAGGGCGAGGTCCTTGCTTCCAGTCGCGCGAGCGATCCGACCAGCGATGCGCGCCGCGGCTCCCCCGATCTGCTCTGCTCGCCGCGCGCCACCGAGCTGAGCGAGGATCCGCGCTGCTGCTGACTGAGCAGTCGGGTATTCGTCGAGTGGGAGGTTGCAGGTCGCCAGGTGTGCGGCATGGGCTCGAGCCAGAACCGCAAGCGCCAGACTGGTCTTGCCCTCGCGACGCTGGTCGAACAGCCGCAGTGTCCCGCCCGCCATCGCCCGATCGCTGAGCGCGTCTATGGATGGAGCGCGTCCGACCTGTTCCACCTCGGTGAGCGGCGGTCCGACCTTGAACAAGTCAGCGATCGATACGACAGACATGGGAGTACTATACTCCCCCATAGGTCTTATGAGGCGCGCGGACTGCGCGCCAGACTCCGCCTTCAAGCGTGATGGAAGCCATGAGCGCCACGTTACGCGCGACCTGGGATGGCACGCGCGATCGAGTCCGAGCCGGGCTGCGGCGTGGATAGGCAAGCAGCCGATAGCAGCGAGAGCTACAGCCGCACGGCGCCGGTGACCCCGAGCGTGCGTGTGACCCCGTTGCGGGTCGACGAGTAGGCGTGCGGGCTGGGCGAGGAGCTGGTGGTCGACCTGGGGGTGGGCGGTGAGGATCAGCGCCAGGTCGGCGTCGTCGAGGGAGGCGCTGTTCAGGTCGTGGTCGCGCAGCGCGGGCACGTGCGGGTCGTGGTAGCGCAGGTCGGCGCCGAGGCCTTGCAAGAGGGTCAGGGTCTTCAGGGCGGGGGACTCGCGGGTGTCGCGGACGCCGAGCGACATGTCGAGCTCGCGTGGTGAAGTCGGTGGGACGGGAGTGCAAGTCTTGAGGGGGACGGCTCCGCCTTCGGACGTTCCTCGACGGTTCTGGCTCCCGAACAGCTTCACACGCTTGGCGAGTCATTCCCGCCAGGCGCCGTTCGCGATCTCGGCGCTGCTCGGCGCGTTCTTCAGGCGTGCTCCGAGGCGTTCCATCAGAAGGTCGGCGGCTGTGAGGATGTTGTAGTCACCGGGCGCTCCAACGATGAGTGTGTTGAGGTCGGTGAGGAAGTCGGGGTGCTCGAGCTTGGCGGCGAGGTTGGCTGCGAGCTCGCGGTAGGTGAAGATCTCGTCGCCCATGTAGTGCGCGAGGCCGTCGATCACGAGTTGCTCGTTGGGGCGAAGGTCGGTGAGCGCGTGCCAGAGGTCGAAGAGGTCGCGTCCCTTGCGCCGTTGGTAGAGGGCGCGGAGCTTGGTGGACATCAGCTCCTCGATCTCGAACGTGCTCACGCCGACTCGCCCGGACCACCAACGTGAGTCCACCGCGTAGAGACGGGTGATGCGTGGGAGAAACGACTCGGTCTCGGCGATGTTGACCTCGATCTTGATGCGGATCTCGCCGCCGTCCTCGGCCGGGGCAGTGCAGATGAAGTGTGCCATCTGGCCGGTGAGCTCGCGGCTCTTCTCGATCAGCCCAGCGCGTTCGGTGATCTCTCGCAGCGCGTCGATGTACGGGCCGATGCTGCCCCGGGTACCGCGCACATAGTCGAGGTCCTCGGAGTAGCGCAGCGCCCGGGGCAGATACAGCTTGTGCAGGCACGTGCCGCCGCGAAACGCGAGCTCTTTGCCGAGCAGGGAGTCTCCGGCGATCTCGAGGATCAGACGCGAGAGGATCAGATCCTGCTCGATTTGCTGGCGCTGTGGCCAGGGGGCGCCCACGCTCCACTGTGTGATGTAGTCGCGCGCGATCACAGGTCGGACTGCACGTCGGTGTTCACGCGGATACCCCAGGTTCGATCGGTGTGGCCACGCCGGCCGGCGCCGGCGCGCAGGAGCGTTGGCTCGCCCTCGTCGGGAGCGGCCGCCTCTCGTAGGGGCTCGAGATCGTCACAATGCCCGAAGTGCTCGACGAGCCAGCTGACACGACGTGTGAGGCCTCGGCCACGCGGACGGGCGAGTGCGGCCAGCGAGGAGCCGTCAAGGCCTCCGAGCTCTCCCAGGACGGTGGCGACGTTGCCATAGCCGCCGCTCTCGCCCGGCAGAGCCACCATGTCGATGACGGTCAGCTCCGGTGTGGCTACGCGCATCGTGCCCGTTGACACAGTGCGAGGTTCGGTCGGGGCGCTGGCTACGTGCCGGCCGCTGAAGAACCGCAGGCGCACACGAGCAACCGCCCGGTCGCGCAAGGGCGGAGCGCACATCACCTGGAAGACCTGGGGCGCCTGGTGCGCGGCGCCATGCAAAGACGCCGCTGAGAGCAGCGCCACGTAGTAGACGCGACCCAACGCCCTCATCATCTCGTCGATGAAGCGCTCCGCCGGGACGACACCCCAGGAGCGGTACTCGGGAGGGATCACCACCCAGAAGCCCTGCGCCGGGGAGAATACTTGCCCGCTTGCCCGCAACCGCGACAGAGCCCTGTGTATCGCCGCGGGCGACGATCCGTCGAGGAGCTCTTGTGCGTCTGAAGTGGTGAACGTCGAGACGCCCTGAGAGAGCAGATGGTCAGGAAGTTGGCGGGGGGCGATCGACGTCATGGTATTAGAGCAACCGATCGGGACATTATCTGTCCGTTTCTGCGCTCAACGTACCATAGGCTGGACTTGACTGGCCCGGCTTTGACATGGCGCAGTCCAGGAGAGGCGGAACGCCTCGGGCGGGGGGCGTCGCGCTGCGCGTTCGCGATTGGCAGGAGGGCGGCGGGCACGATGATCGCGAGTGGTGCGACTTCGCCACCGGCCTCACTACGTCGGGAGCGCGAGGGCGTGTGGGGTGCGGGAGGGCGAGACCGCGCCGGAGGCGTCCCACAGGCCCGCACTCCGTTCGGGGCGGCCCGGTGAGACGATGCTCCTGTCCACTGCGCGGGGGACGTCGGGGGCCTGGGTGGATGGTGAGCCGGGATGTTCGCGGTCGGCTACAGCCGCACTGCGCCGGCGACTCCCAGCGTGTTGAGCGTGCGCTGGACCTTGGCGACGCAGTGGTAGGGCATCTGCTGGTTGACCTTGCCCGACAGCTCGACGAGCTCGAGTGACATGTCGAGCTCGCGTGGGCGTCAGGAGAGGTAGAACGGGTCGACGGGCAGGCAGTGTCCGCCGATGCCGGGTCCGGGCTCGAAGCGCATGAACCCGTAGGGCTTGGTGGTGGCGGCGTCGAGGACCTCCCAGATGTCGATGCCCATGCGGTCGGTGAGTGCGCGAAAACGCCCCGGGCTTCGGTCATCTGGGAAAGCGACTTCGACTTCAACCAGCCGCCCAGGCCGCCGCTGATCCTGCCCACGCACCCCGCGCCCAGAACGGCGTCCAACCCGTCCGGGGCGTACGTGCCGGACGTATCTACCTCATGGTTGGCTGTGACCTGGCGCGCTCGCCGGTCTCACAGGCGGGGATCCATGTGGTGGTCTGGTCATCCGGCCGGCGCTGACGCGCTGGGCTGGGACCGTCGAGGCATGTGCTCAGTCGTTGCGGCCGGTGATTGGGGGCTTGGCATGCACTCAGTCCGAGGGACTGGCGACTCCGGATACAGCGGCACGAGCGTCGGCATGGGGGGCGGCGCCTGTGGCGTGCCTTTGGGGGACAATGCGCCCTCGCGCAGCCGCGTAAGCTTTGCGTCAGTCACGGTCTTCTATTTTAGCGGCTGTCTACGCAGCGGCGGGCGCTGCGCAGGGCGATGCGCCAGTTCGGCGAGGACTTCGACGCGGGGGTGTGGGAGGACGCCTTCGCTTCTGCGGACCCTGAGGACATCAACCGCGTGTTCACGGTCACCGGCGGCTACATGGCTCTTCTGAGCAACACTGTTGAGGCGGTCAGGGTGGGTGGCGAACTGGCTGGCGTCAAGCCGGCTGAGGGCATGCTGGGGACCTCGGGTCTGATCGAGGCCATCCGGGTCGACGGCGGCTTCACCGATCAACAGGCGCAGACGTTCATCGAGCTGTATCGCACTCGTAATGGCCTTCAGGACTCCTCTCCGGGAATCCAGGCCGACGAGGTGCACCGGCAGGTCCGCCTTCTGCTGCGTCATCTTCCGCGGTTCGTGGAGAGCTACCTCAGTTGGCTGGAGGGACGCGGCATCGAGCTCTGACACCCGAACATCACCACCCACTCGGGAGCCCCACCGGGAGATGTGAACACCCAGAAGACCTCTGCCGATGCCTGGGTTGGCGTCCTTCGGCGCGGTGCTCAAACAGCGTGTCGCTCAACACATGGGGCTCGGCGGACCTCGGACGCCGCGCGGGAGCATGTTCAGTGCAGGCGTGGGTGCTTACATGTGAACGGTGGCGGCTTGCATTGCCTCGCGTAGGGCGAGGGCCTCGATCGCCTCGCGAGCGTTCTGCGGCGTGTCTTCGATCTTGCCTTCCCGCCAAGCGTCGGCAAAGTCTGCCGGTGAGCGCCCGGTGCGAGCTTGGAAGTCCTCCGTGCGTGCCGGCAGATCGTGGGGCTGCTCGCGAGGCTCTACGAAGCTGGCAAGCACGCGCTGAACCTCCTCGGTGGGGATGCGCAGCGCCGTCTTGCCGATGCGGATAGCGCGGATCTCGCCTCGCTCGATCTTGTTGTAGACGGTGCTCTTGTCCAAGTCGAAGTGCTCGGCGAAGTCCTTGATCTTCCAGTATTGCCTATCGAAATCAGCCATTGCACACCTCCGGCCAGCGATGTTGAGGAATCTAGTTTATCCGAGATATCCTCTAAATCTACGAAATCGACACTGAAGCAGGCAGGATTGCCGGGTGCCGCCCTCTGCCCGTCGCTTGCACGCTTGCCCTTCTGCCTTACGCGGTCACGGGCGCCTGCGATGTCCAGACGCGCCCGGCCGCTCAGCTCCTGCGCGGGATCGTCCAGCCACGATCCCGGCCGTTCGAGTCGGCGATGACGCGCAGCGAGTCGGTCATCCAGCGTGTTGCGCAGTGCCACCTCCAGGTGGCCGATCGGCTCCCAGAACGCGGCGGTGATTGCAGAGTTCCAGCGGTACATCTCGACCGCTGCTGCGAAATCCCCGCCACAGTGATCGATGTACGTGCTCAGCCGCTCGGCGCTGAAAAGTCGCTTGAGGTCTGATGGCGAGAGCTGTAGGTCGGGGGTAGTCATCCGGAGGTTGTCCGCGCTACCGTGGGAGACGAAGACCCCGGAACGGTCCCTGTGCAGCCCCCTCGGGGGCAGGCCAAACCGCCGGGGTTTCGTTCGTCCCGGCCGCCTTGCGGCTCAGCAGCAGACGCTACCCCGCCTCGTCAAGCGACATCCGCCCGCCCAGCAGCCGCGCAAAGCGGTTCGCATTGATTTCGGTTGGCTCCCCGACCGCCCCTACCACCTGCACCCACCGGGCGCACCCGATCACGTCCGCCAACCGGCCCGAGCAATCCCCCCTGAGACAGCACTCGGCGACCTCAGCGCGTTGATCGCCAGCGAGCGCGCGGCCGGGCGCCTGTGACCCAGCTTCAGTGGGCATTCTCAGATCCCCCAATCGCTCAGTGAGCAGGCGGAAAGCGGGTTTGGCCGCCTCAGAATGCTCAACGAGATGCGTTGGGGGGGACTCTTCTAGATAACCGGCGATGCGTTGCGTGTCGTCGTCTCCACGCTACGCACCGTTTGTGAGGCTTCTCTCGATCGCGCGGCCTAGACGCGACGCCGAGCCAGTGGCGATGAGCGCAAGTCCACGCCGGGTTGCGGCGTTGATGGGTATGTCCAGGGACGGCGCAGAAACATGGTGTGCGGCTGCTGCGGCCGGGGTGTCTGCCAATGTCTAAGGCAGCGCCCCTGGGCACGGAGGCCCAGGCAGCATCGCTGGACGCTCCTTTCCCCCCGCGCATCGGCCCTCAGACGGCCCTGCCGCGGGTGGGAACGCTGGTGGCCCCCAACTACGGGCGGCGGGACTGGTTCCTGCGCCGCCTCTTGGCGGTCAGCGACGCGGGGTGCCTGGGGCTGGCGATGGTCGCGGCGATGGTGCTCGTTGGTGGCAGAGGTGGGCATCCGTGGGATGAATATGTGCTCTTCGGATGGATCACGCTGCCCGCGTGGGTGGTGCTGTTCAAGTTGTATGGGCTGTATGAGCGAGATGCCAAGCGGCTGAGTCACTCGACGCTCGACGATCTGCCTTCGCTGTTTCACGGCCTGGTACTGGGTTGCTTGTTGATGTGGTGCTGGTTTGTGCTGGTGGCTCCGGCGAAGCTGATGTTCACGACGATCCTTACGTTCGGTGGTCTTGCGATGGCGTTGGTGCTGGCGGGCCGGGTGCTGACGCGAGCCGGCTTCCTGCGGATGATCTCGCCCGAGCGGGTGCTCTTGATCGGCACGGGGCAGGCGAGCGGCGCATTGATTGAGAAGATGCGCACAAAGGCGAGCCTGCGGCTGGAGCCGATCGGGATGGTCAGTTGCAAGGAGGACGCGGGGGAGACGCTCGGGCTGCCGCGGCTGGGCTGCCTCGAGGAGGTCGACCTTCCCAGCTTGATGCTCGAGCACCGCGTCGGCCGGGTAGTCGTGGCGGACGCGGAGGTGGAGGGCGCTCGGCTGCTGGATGTACTGCGCGACTGCAAGACGGTGACGGTGAAGGTGAGTCTGCTGCCCGCCACGTTCAGTGCGCTCGGGCCCTCTGTCGAGGTTGACGATCTTCAAGGCGTGACCGTGCTCGGTATCAACCCCTCGGTGCTCTCTCGCTCCTCGCGCGCGGCAAAGCGCGGTCTCGACCTCGTAGGTGTCGCCTTCCTCGCCATCTCGGCTCTCCCGATGGTGATAGTGCTCGGGCTGGCCGTCAAGTTCGACTCGCCGGGTCCTGTGTTCTTCCGTCAGGAGCGCATCGGCAAGGGCGGGCGGCGCTTTCAGTTGCTCAAGCTGCGCACGATGGTGGTGGATGCGGAAGCCCAGCGCGCGGAGCTGCTTGCTCAGAGCAAGGATCCGGGCTGGTTGCACCTGGAGCACGACCCGCGCATCACTCGCGTGGGGCGCCTTCTGCGGTTGACGAGCCTTGATGAGCTGCCGCAGGTGTGGAATGTGTTGAAGGGCGACATGAGCCTGGTTGGTCCGCGCCCGCTGGTCGCCGAGGAGGATCGGATGGTCGACGGCTGGGCGCGAGGGCGACTCGATCTGACCCCGGGAGTCACGGGGCTCTGGCAGGTTCTCGGACGCACGAGCATCCCTTTTGAGGAGATGGTCAAGCTGGATTATCTGTATGTGACCAACTGGTCGCTGTGGGGGGACGTCCGATTGATCCTCCGTACCCTGCCGGTCGTGCTCAAGCGCGACGGGGCGAATTGAGTAACCGCTCGCAGGAAGCCGGGGGTCGCCGGCCTCTAAAGGTCGTGATGGCGTTGGAGAATAACCCGTATCCGCAAGATGTACGTGTACGACGTGAGGCCGAGGAGCTGGTCGTCGATGGACACGACGTTGTCGTGCTGGCTCCGCGAGGAGACACTCAGCCAAGCACAGAGACTGTCAACGGGGTTCGGGTCAAGCGCTACCGTCGGCCAGAGGCCACTGGCGCTACTGGGATCCTCATCGAGTATGTCGTTGCCGTTATGCAGCTAACGTTTCGTCTCCTGGCGGAAATACTCCGGGGGGCTGATGTTGTCCATCTGCACAATCCACCAGATCTGCTGTTCCCGGTTGGCGGGCTCGCTCGTGCGATGGGCAGAGCTGTGATCTTCGATCACCATGACCTGGCCCCCGAGCTGTTCGAACAGAAGTTTGGAGGCGGCTGGCCGGCGTCGATTCTGCGCTGGTGCGAGCGGATGACCATGCGAGTGGCGCATGTCGTCGTCGCCGCTAACGAGTCGCATCGGCGAGTTGCGGCGCAACGTGGGCAGGTCGATCCGGACCACGTGGTGGTTGTGCGAAACGCTCCGCTGAAGGACACAATCGCAAGTAGGCCGCTGATACGGGAGGGTGTCCTCGCCAGCCCGGGACTCTGCTACGTGGGATCGCTCGGCAGCCAGGACGGAGTGACGATCTTGCCGGAGATCATCAAGCGGCTCTGCCACAATGGATATGGACCGGTTCTCACCCTCGTTGGAGAGGGCTCGGAGCTGCAGACAATCAAGCGTCTTGCTCAGGACCTCGATGTGCTCGACCGAATCGCATTCCTGGGGCAAGTGTCACACGACGATGTTCCTCGGACCATCGAACAAGCGGACATCTGTCTCGACGTTGCTCCCTGTACGCCGCTTAACCACCAGTCGACGATGATCAAGATCGGCGAGTACCTGGCCGCGGGGCGGCCGATCGTAACTTTCGCACTGGAGGAGACTCGCTACACAGCCGGCGACTGCGCCCTATATGTCGCGTGCGATGACATTGACGATTTTTGCAGGTCGATCACGCGACTTTGTGAAGACGAGAGCATGCGAGCTGCGCTGTCGGCACAGGCACTTGAGAGGGCGCATGAAATTACCTGGGAGGCTTCGGCCGACCGCCTGCGTTACGCCTACGCCTTGGCGACAGATCTCGCTGGAGTGTCATAGTGCGATCCCACGATCGCTTCTTGTAGCATCACGACGATGTGTGGAATCTGTGGGCTCGCGGGGCGAGCGACCGATCGACCGCCGCTTGAGCCCACGATGCTGCGGGCTATGACGGAGGCAATCGTTCACCGCGGTCCCGACGAGGACGGCCACCACGTCGCACCGGGGATCGCGATGGGGATGCGGCGGCTGAGTGTCATCGACCTCGCCTCCAGTCATCAGCCGCTTTCCAATGAGCGGGGCGATGTATGGACCGTGTTCAACGGGGAGATCTTCAACTTCCCCGAACTGCGCAACGAGCTACGGGCTCGTGGACACCGGCTAGCGACCGCGGGCGACACCGAGACGATCGTGCATCTCTACGAGGCGCACGGGATCAACTTCCCCACACGGCTGCGCGGGATGTTCGGGATCGCCGTGTGGGATGAGCCCCGCAGACGGCTAGTGCTGACGCGCGACCGGATGGGCGTAAAGCCTCTCTACTACGCCCTCACGCCGGACGGCCTCGCGTTCGGCTCGGAGATCAAGTCGCTGCTCGCCGGCGGGCTTGTCGAGCCGCGCCTGGACCCGCTAGCGGCCGAGCTGTTCCTCGCCTACGGCTACGTGCCAGGACCGCGTACGCTCTTCGAGGGCGTCCGCAAGCTAGCGCCCGCCACGACCCTTGTCTGGGAGGACGGCGAGCTGAAGGGGGAGTCTGTTTACTGGACGCCCTGGGAAGGCGCCGAGCGCTCAGGCGCCTCGTGGGAGGAGGATCAGGAGACGCTGCTGCGGCTACTGCGTGATTCAGTCCGCGCTCGCATGCTCAGTGACGTGCCGCTAGGGGTGATGCTGAGCGGAGGTCTTGACTCGAGTCTCGTGACGGCGTTGATGTCAGAGATCAGCACTAAGCCGGTCAAGACCTTCTCGGTCGGGTTCACAGAGGACGCGCAGGCCAACGAGCTGGCCGATGCGCGCCGTGTTGCCCAACGCTTCAGCACTGATCACCACGAGTTGCTCACGAGCGCGACGGAGCATCCGTCGCTGATCGAGGACGCGTTGTGGCACCTGGAGGAGCCGATCGTGGACCTATCGTTTCTCGGCTTCCTACTGCTCAGCCGACTCGCTCGGGAACACGTGACCGTGGCCCTCTGCGGCCAGGCGGCCGACGAGCTGCTGGGGGGCTATCCCAAGCACGCGGTCGCCCATGCGGCCGACCTCCTCGCACGAGTGCCCGCGCCCGGGCGCCACGCGGTCGCGGCCATCGGTGCCAGATTGCCGGAAGGCTCTCGTCTGGGCCGGGGTCTGCGTGCCATGGCAACCGAGGATGATGCGGAGCGGCTGCTGCAGATGAGTCGCGTGGTGCTGGAGACTCAGCGCCACGCGCTGGTGAGCCCCGCGTTCCGCAACGTCGAGACCGACCGCGAACTGCGCCAGGTCGTTCGCTCGCGCGCCAGCGGCCGCGCTGGCAGCGTCCTGCGCGAGACGCTGTTCCTCGACACAAAGCTCGCGCTCGTGGACCTAATGTTCCTCTACTTCGACAAGATGTCGATGGCCACATCGCTGGAGGTACGCGTCCCCTTCGCCGACCACGACGTCGTGTCCTTCTGCATGGGTCTCCCCGACGACCGGCGGATCATGCGCGGCCGGCGCAAGGAGATCTTGCGGCGCGTGAGCCGCGGGCTGCTCGACGACGCGACGATCGACAAGAAGAAGCGCGGCTTCTTCCGTGCCGCGTCCTCGACCTGGCTTAATACCCACCGCGATGGAATTGTCCGGGACGCACTGCTGGACGAGCGTGCACGTGGCCGGGGCATCTTCGTGCCTGGCGCCGTTGAGGGTCTGATCGCGCAGTCGCAAGGAACGGGCCGCGCAGGCGAGCCACTGCTGGCAGTTCTGCTGCTGGAGCTGTGGCACCGGCATTTCGTTGATCCCGACGGGGCAGGGCGGCGTATGACCCATTACGCCAAGAGTGTGGGGTTGTAGGTGACTCAAGCATCCGCCACCAAGAGGCGCTGTCCGATACGCCGCGACTTCAACGGAGATCAGGGTAGCTGGGCTAAGACCCAGACGTCGTCTGCGGCTCCGCTCGCTGGGCGCGCGCCTCCACGCCGTTGCCGTCCTTCCAGGCTTCTACTTCAACGGCACCAAGATTCGACAGTGCACTCTCAATCTGTCTTCTCGTCCGAAACCACTTATAATGGTCAGTGAGTGCGTCATGTGTGTCAAGAAACGCCCATGCACGCTGATGCTCGTCGGACAACTCGGGAAAGTCGTCGAAGTAGGTGTAGACGGGTGACACGCGATTCAGAAGTTTGCGATACCGCCGCAGCCGTGAATGTACTGGCCAGAGCATACTCACCATCCGGTCTGTAACATTCAATCCCGTATCGGGGGGAAGACGCCGGAGCATCGCCCTGAAGATGGGTTGTGTACTCAGGAAGTATCCCAGACGATACGTGTAGTGATCGATGACGAGGAGGCCTCCAGGTCGGACCTGCTCGAATAGCGCGGCCATCGTTTGCTCAGGAGCCGGGGTGTGCTGTAGAACGCCCAGACAGAAGACGACGTCAAAGCCTCTGCCGACGAAAGGAAGCTTGAGTATGTCGGCCTGGGCAATGCGATGCCGTTCATCTTGTGGGAAGTTCGCTTGGTCCGCCTCCACGGCCTCGGTCATATCGATCGATGTGACCGTTGCGCCCTGCGCCAGTAGAACCTCGGTGAAACGGCCGGCACCGCAACCACACTCAAGGACATGAGCACCCTGAAGATGGTCCCAAACGTGCTCTCCGATGCAACGTCGGGCTCGATTGGCACTGAGATTCTCGCCGGTGAAGGAATCGAGCTGTGTCTGACGATACTTCAGCCATTGCGGGCCGAAGCCTGCGGCGTAGGAGCTGGCTTGGACAAAGCGTGGAATACCGTTGGTAATGGGAAAGATGTGCCCCTGATCGCACGCCATCGCTGGGCCATTTGCTCGCAAGGGCGTATGGTGATCGGGACACGCCCAGGTAGTCGAGGAGTTGGACATAGTGGGATCATAGCTAGCGCCATCGCCCTGTGTCGAGCCTCATCTGCGGAATATGACCTTGTGTTGGTCGCGCGCGTCGATTTCTGACCTCGTTCATCGAGAACTCGGCGCTAGCGAGAGGGTTCAACGACGTTGTACGGTCCACTTACTGTATGTACGTAGCACGAGCTCGACTTGAATCACGGCCTCATGGCCGGCTCGGGAGGTGACGGCGACCAGCGAGATGGTCGACGGTGGTCGCGTCTCGTGAGCCGGGGGATTTGATGTTGCGGGCGTAGCCTCCGCTTTGACCATGAACAAGTCGAAGATGGAGGTACGCCCGCATGGAGAAGGTAGCCCCGAGCGAGACGTTTCGCCGCGAGCTGGACGAGGTGCTGGCCGGTGTCGGCAGCGAGGAGGATCCGATCGAGACGGTCGGGCGCCTCGGTGCCCGGCTGACCCTGCAGCAGGCGCTCGAGAACGAGGTCACGGAGTTCCTCGGCCGCCGCCGCTATGAGCGCCGCGAAGAGACGGTCAGCCACCGCAACGGCCATGAACCCAGGACGGTGAAGAACGACGAGCGGGTCGATGCGTCTGCAGCGCCCCAGGGTCCGCGATGCGAGCAAGCTCGGGTTCCAGAGCCGGGTGCTCGGGAAGCGCGTGGCGCGCACCCATGCGCTGGAGTCGCTGGTGATCAGCGGCTTCCTGCGGGGCCTCTCAACACGGGATGTGGAGGCCGTGCTGGAGGAAGTCTTCGAGGAGCCGATCGCGTCCAAGAGCACGGTCTCTCGGATCTGTGAGGACACCCGGGAGCGATACCGCCAGTGGTGCCGGCGGCGCCTGGAGCAGCACGAAATCGTCTACCTGTTCCTGGATGCGATCTATCTGAAGCTGCGCCCGACGACACACCGTCAGAGGGTGTCCTGGTGTGCTGGGGCGTGACGGTGGAGGGCCGAAAGATCCTGCTCGGCCTGGCTCTCTGCAGCCGCGAGAGCTACGACTCCTGGCTGGCGTTTGGGCGGGACATGATCGCCCGCGCGCTGCGGGCACCGGCGCTCGTGATCGCCGACGGAGGACCCGGCATCTGGAAGGCCGTCCGTGAGATGTGGCCCGAGGCGCTCGAGCAACGGTGCACCGTCCACGCACTGAGGAATGTCACGAGCAAGCTCCCCGAGCGCCACCACCAGGAGATCAAGGCGCGCTGGTGGAAAGCGTTCGATGAGGCCCGCTCCCCCAGGGCGAGGCCACGCGGGAGCTGAAGGGCGTGATCGCCGACTACCGCAAGGCCTATCCCTCCGCGATGGCCGTCATCGAACGCGACCTCGATCCGCTCTTCACGCATCTGCGGTTTCCGTCCGAGCACCGCAAGCGGATCAGGACCACAAATCTCCTGGAGAGAACGCTCGTGGAGGTCCGCCCGCCCACCAAGGCCATCGGCCGCTTCCCCGGCGAGACCTCCGCACTCTCACTCATCTGGGCTGTGCTGGAGCCCTCCAGCCGCGCCTGGCGCGGCGTGAAGATGACCCCAAGACCGTCGCCGAAATCGAGCGCCTACGCCGCCAGCTCCGTGACACCCCAGCCTCACCAACCACGAGGACGAACACCGAGGAGGTGATCGCCGCATAGCATCCACCTCAAGCGGAGCCACACCCGTGCAAATCCACCCGGACACTGGGATGCGACGCGCCGATCAGCGTGCCGGCTCGCGCGATATTGCAACGGGCCTGATGGTGGGGCCGCGCGCCTCGTCTGAGGTACTGGCCGGGGGCGCGATGCCCTCCATCACGCAATCGTCAAGCAGCGCTGACGTACCTCGACAGGCCTCACGATAGTCGCGATGTCCATCTCTTTGCGACCAGCTGACGGGTTAGGTCTGTATTGACGTCAGCATCGATGCTTGAATTCGTCGACTATTGTGTAGCCACTACAGATCGTCACAGCGCAAGTAGCTCATCCACACGCGACGGCGACGCGCCCAATGCGCGCAAGTCCACGTAGGGTCACGGCGTTGGTGGGACATGTTCAAGGATGGCACAGGAATACTGTGCGCAGCTGCTGCAGACCAGTATCTGCCAATATCTGAGGTGGCGACGCGCGCGCCATGTCCATGATTGCCGGTGAGCAGCGCGATACTCATGGTGTCGTTGTGATCTGTACGAAGGATCGACCTCGGGAGGTCGAGCGGTGTTGTATGACAGCGCACACGGCCTCGCCAAACATACCTATCTTGGTACTGGATGCGAGCACGGCAGGGTCGACCCGGCATGCCTGCGAAAGCATCGCGTGTCGCTATAAATCATCCTTGAATCTCATCTACCGACGTGCTCAGCAACCAGGCCTTGCGCGACAGCGGAATGAGGCCGTCGGCATCTGCCGTGAGTTGGGTGTCGAGGTGCTGCATTTCATCGACGATGATACCGAGGTATCGCATGAATACTTTGATGCCATCGAACGTCGCTTTTGCCAGGAGCCCACCGTGATGGGTATCGGAGGAGTCATACTCAATCAACCATCGGCGAATAACTTCACGATCAAGAGAGCCTTCCTGTTGCAAAGTCGCCGCCGCGGGTACGTGCTTCGATCGGGACGTAACACGGTAGGTCAATATCCCGGCGCGCGAGCCGCCGATCGCGTGGACTGGCTCAGCGGCTGTAGCATGAGCTATCGGATTGCTGTGTTCGATAAAGCTATGTTTGATGACCGTCTCAAGGGTTACTCCTTGGGAGAGGACTTGGACTTTGGTTTCAGGCTCAGTCGCGGGCATTTACTCGTACTCGTTGTGGAACCATCGGCAACATGCATCCACCACTTGACACCAACTGCGCGGGATTCGATGCGGGCGATCGCCCGGCAAGGTACCCAGAGCGCACAGCGATGGGTCAGTGAGAACAGGGGATTGGGTCTATCACGGACGGCGTTCTGGTGGGCGACGCTTGGTGAAATTTTGCTTCACACGGCTCGCTGGATCCTCAGCGACGATACTGACGCGCTACAGCAAACACTCGGAATCCTTGACGGTGTGGTTGCTATCATCCGTAAGTCATTTCCTCTGTCCATAAGACAGCGCCCTGGCGCTGTGAAGGGTCTTTGATCGATAGATCCGAAGGCGTTGGTCGCGCCGGATTTGATTCATGCGCCATTGACTCCTTCTCTCATGACGCAGGCTCGGACGCACACTCTGATAGATCACTCGCGTCCTCGATAGGGCGGCGGTCCAGCCGGAAGAATGCTAGTGGCACCTCGAACACCTTCGGATGGTTGACTCCGTGGCCCCAGTAACCGTCCTCACCAAAGCACTCACCGTGGTCACCGCAGACCACGACAATCGTATTTGTGGGCAGTCCCTCAAATAGTCGACCGAGCTGGCGGTCCAAAAACTCGATCGCCTCGACTTGGTGCCAGTAGGCATCGTGCTCGCGGCCTACTGGCCCGGACTCTTGCGGAGGCCAAGACATGAGCCTTGCCTGAACCCTGACCGGGCACGGCGCAAGCTTGCCCTCGTAGTCGAACGGATCGTGGGTCTCGCCAAAGTTCATGAAGGCAAAGAAAGGGTGAGAAGTATCCAGTTCGCGAAGCAGGTAGTCGATCTGGGTCCCCGCGCCTGTCAGCATTCTAAACTGGTCAAATGAAGACGTCAGCGATGACTGGCGAAACCAGTTCATTGCCCCGGTACCGACCGTCGCGAATCCTGCGCGGCGCAAGCCGTCGACGGCGTCCCGATCTGAGACGACGGTGAAGTACGTCGACTTCTTGATCGGTTCCTCACCGACCCCTACTAGCCCAATGAGCTGACGCCTAAAGCGATTGTAGTAAGGCAGTGGCTCCGAGGCATTCGGGAGGATGCCGACAAAGAACGATTGGTGAGCCGCGTAGGTATAAGTGGCGGGCGACTGTGCTGGCAGTGAGCGACCAAACGAGTCGAGAACAGGGGTCTGTGCGTCACAATATGCGTCGTAGCGGCAGCTGTCGAGCGTGATGAGCAGGAAGTTTACATCCAACGCCTGACGCCGGACCCGCCGTCGCTCGAGCCTCTCTTTGCGTAGCGGTGTCTGCTCACCGAGAATCTTCTTCAATGCAGACTTCATTGCGATGTCACTCCTTTCGATCTACGCAGCATCGCCAGAATTGACGGATGCACGCCGAGCTTGCGCACGACAAGCCAGTAGAGCCAGCCATTCCACAAGGCGCACCCGAACATAGAGGCAAATGCGGCGCCGATGATCCCAAACGCCCACACTCCGGCGACAGCGAGCACGATACATGCCGCCGCACTGCAGCTAAGTGCTAGTGATGCTTCGCGGTGATGGCCGGTGACGTTCAGGAGATAACCGACGGACCCGGCCGCTGCATTCACGAGTTGGCTCGCGAGGAGGATGAATAGTGCCCAGCGCGCCTTGTGAAATTCTTGACCAAATAGCCCGAGTATAGGGCCCGATAGCGCTGCGATTCCAAGCGCGATCGCGAGTGATGGCCAGAAGATCACGCCCGCGACCTTGGTCAAAAGGCGCTGCAGCTCATCGGTCCGCCCAAGCGCCCAGAGAGAGGCGAACTGAGGGGTTGCCGCGGCATTGACGGCCATGAGTACGAATGCGACTAGCGTGGCCGTCTTGCTTGCAGCCGAGTAGATTCCGGCAGCCTGGGAGCCGCGAAAGGCGCCGACGACAATGATATCGATCTGCATGAGCGTCACAGTGAACGCACCAGCGGCGAGAAGCGGCCACCCCACGCCAATCCACTCTCGGAGCTCGAATACCGCATGCTCCGTCTTCGTACCGTCGAAGATGCGCCGAGTGAGGATGTACTGGACGACGAGGATGATGTAACCCACCGCGAGTGTGGAGCTGAGCGCGGCGCTCGCCGAGAGAGACCCTCGCAAGATAAACAGACCCGCTGCGCCGATAGCGATCAGGCTCGGGCGAATGATCAGCGCGGGGATGAAGGCGACACCGACCCGGCCACCGGCGCGCGCAAATTCCGTATAGAGTATTGACCCTGCAAGCGCTGGTACGAGTAGTGCTCCAAATACGATGATCGCCGGACGCCCGAGCGATCCGTAGGCATGGAGGGTCTCAGCCGCCGCGAGCCCAACCAGTGCCATAGCGGCTCCCGTTGCGAACGTCATCCGTGACGTTGCTCGTATGAACCCGCGAAGACGCGCCCAGTCTTCCGTGACTTTGTATACGGGTAGAAAGCGGACGCTAGCGGCCGGAAAGCCGAGGCCGGCGATGAGGGAGGCGAAACTCACCCAGACAAGGACATACGCATATACGCCGTAGTGCGATGTCCCGAGCAAACGCGCGAGCAATATCTGAACGCCATAAGAGAGGCCGGCGCCGACCACCTGGACGGTTAGGGCGAGCCCGGTGCGCTGCAGGACGCGCAAGGAACCGACGTCGGTGAGCTGCTTGTCGGCAGAGCCGAGCGCGCCTGCGGGGCTGCGGCCCGGGGCAGGAGCGAGCACCGCTGGAGCATCGCTCATGGGAAGACCACGGCGGCACGGAGGGATTCTCCCCGTTCCGCGATGTTGTGCATCAAGCTAGGACCCAGGTAGCTAAAGCGCGCGACCGCTATCTCAGTGGCGCTCATAATCATCTCTCCGCCACCTCTTGCTCGGTCCAAGGCACGGAATATCGGGCATCTGGGCGAGCATCATGTCTATAAACGGGGTCGCGGCAGCCAGGCTTGCGATCGTGCTCGAGAAGCCGTATCGAAGGCCCAAGCGCGAGCAGCGACGTCAGCTTGAGCGCAAGTCGGCCGAAGCCGGTTCAGTCGTTGAGGTCGGCATAGGCTCGTCCGCTGGGACGACCCCGTTGGGAGACATCTTTGCCGCGGCTGCTGGCGGCGCGGCTCCTGCGGCGGCATAGTCGTAGGTGTAGCCGTAGGCGCCACCCAGCCGGCCCGCCTTGAAGCCGTTGGCGACTACCCCGAGCAGTGGTGCGCCCGCGCCGGTGAGGGTCTCGTGCAGGCGCTCGGCGACATCACGACGGTTGCGCCCGACGCGGCCCACGATGATGACGCCGTCGACCTTGCCCAACAGCGGGAAGGCATCCGAGACGGCAGTCAGCGGCGGGGTGTCGATTATGACCAGGTCGTAGGTGAACTTGGTGCGCTGAAGCAGCAGCTCCATAGCATGGCTCTCGACCAGCTCACCCGGGTTGGGGGGAAGTGCAGCACCGGCCACGAGCACATCAAGAACGCGCCCGCGGGAGCTATCCAACGACGAGGAGTCGAGGTCGACCTGCTGCGTGGCGTCGGCCAAAGACGTAGCACCGATCAATACATCCGACAGGCCCGGGCCGGTCTTGATGTCGAGCTGTTGGGCGACCGCTGGGCGGCGGAGGTCGGCCTCAAGGAGCAGGACGCGCGAGCCCATCCTCGCCGCCGCAGCGGCGAGATGACGGGCGATCGTTGTCTTGCCGTCGCCGGGTGCAGCAGAGGCCACGAGCAGCGTGTGGAGCTGGCGATCGACGTTGAAGTAGCGCAGGTGGGCGCGGATCAGATGGAAAGACTCGGCCTCGCCGGCCGGCAAGGCTCCTTTGGCGGCCTTCCGGCTTCTCGCCGAGCGAGCGAGCGCGGGGCTTTCAGGGACGACACCGAGCAGGGGAAGACCGTAGATCACCTCGAGGTCCTTCGGATCCCTGATGCGCCGATCGAAGCGCTCGAGCAGGAACGCGACGCCGAGGCCGAGCAGCAGGCCCAGCACAGCACCGAGAATCGTGTTCTTGGAGGGCGTTGGCGAGGACGGAGATGTCGGGACCGCCGCGGCTTGCGCAACCTGGACATTGCCGTTGCGTAGTTCGGCGAGAGTCCCCAGCGATTGGGCGCGGTCTTGCAGCGTGAGCCCTGCCGTGCCGGCTCGTTCCTTCGGGGAGAGCGCCGCCAGCTGCTTGTTGACGAGTCTTAGAGCGGAGGCGTAGTAAGCGTGGTTGTTGTTCTGCTGCTCTTCAACGAACTGACCGGTGTAAGTGTTGGCGATTTCGGCCGCCAAGGCCGGAGAGGTCGCGGTGGCTGCGACATCAACTATGTTCGATTCGCCCTGGGGGCTGACGCTCAGGTCTGCGCTGACCTTTTCCTTGGTCAGACCCCGGCCGAGCACGGCGGCGGTCTTGGCCGCCATGTCGCCGAGCTCCACGAGCTTGACGTTCGTACTTTGCTGAGCCTGCTGGCTGCTGTTGCTTGCTGCCGGAAGTCCGGCGATCTGCTGGGCCTGCTGGTTGTTGCTGAAGACGAGCGATGTCGTAGCGGTGTACTTCTTAGTCTGGTGCTTGGAGAAGCCGTAGGCTGCGGCTGCGGCCAGCACGAAGCACAGCAGAATCCACGGCGCGCGGCGGCGAAGGATGCCCAGTATCCGCTCGAAGCCGAGACTTGTCTGCTCAGTATCCACTCGGTCTCCTGATTCCATTCAAGTTGCCTCATTCGTTGGTGCGTACATGCAGATGAACGAAGACTACGCGTCGTTCGCTGCGCATGATCCGCACGATATTGAGTAGACGAAGGATGCTACGCATGCCCCGGAAGAACGGCTGTGGTGCCCACGTTCTTTTGGGGCACGACGATATCTAGCCTGCATTCAAGCGCCGCAAGGCATGAGCTTGGCCTCGGGAAGGTCATGGGGGAGTCGCACGCCCTCGACAGCGCGATTGCTTTCAAGCACCTACCTTTCAAGCACCTACAGAAGATCGACGATGAGATGCCCGTTGAGCTAGATGTGCATCGAATCTTCGACACCTCGCACGCTGCTAGCCGCGTTGCGTCTAATGACGGCATTCTCATGACACTTCTCATTTCGATACCTGCACTTTGCTGGAACCTTTCCTCGGTCGCGTTTGCTAGCGTCTTTTGGTCGCCGTCGACGACGGCGCGGACATCCTCGGTGCCTACGTCCGGACCTTCGAGCGAGAGTTCGCACAGGCTACCGGCGTGCCGCATGCAGTTGGTGCGGCCCACGGTACAGATGCGTTCGCGATCGCGCTACGCACACTCGGGGTGGCGTACGGAGACGAGATTGTGGTGCCATCTTCACTTTCTAAGCAAGCACCTAGCCCTGCCCCACCTGTACCTCCCGCGGTCGGATCCACATATGGAACGGCGGCTCAGCGTGGCTGGCTCTCGGAGGATGGCGACGTCTGACGGCATGCTTCTAGAAGGCAAGCTGACCGTCTACGACAAGAACCGTGACGAGGACACATACTCGTGGGGCGAGTACATGCTCGGTCAGACCACGCCGGGCTCGGACGAGCCGGTGGCGATGCATATCTTTCATCCTCTTCACCAGATCATGAGACTTTTGGATCTGAGCTGCTAGATGTGTGGGATAGCTGGCAAGGTTGGTCCAGGTGCGGGTGATCATGCGCTCATAGAGCGCATGTGCGAGGTGCTTCGTCATCGCGGGCCCGATGCCCACGGGGCCTACGTGGCTGTGGACGTAGCCTTGGGTATCCAGCGTTTGGCCGTGATCGACACTGAGACCGGCGACCAGCCGATCTTTAACGAGGACCGGTCGGTCGTGGTGGTACTCAATGGCGAGATTTATAACTACCGGGAGTTGCGAGAGGAGCTGATCTCCCGCGGACATCGCTTTAGGACTCGCTCGGATACCGAGGTGATCGTGCATCTTTACGAGGAGCTGAGTGATCGCTGCGTTGAGCCGCTCCGGGGTATGTTCGCGTTTGCCTTGTGGGATTGTGATCAGCGACGCTTGCTGCTCGGCCGCGATCGCGTGGGCAAGAAGCCCCTCTTCTACCGTGCAGATAGAGGCCGCTTGTGGTTTGGCTCAGAGGCTAAGGCGATCCTCCAGGATCCCGATGTTCCCCGTCGCCCAGACCCGATAGCTCTCGACAGCTACCTGCAGTTCCACTATGTGCCACCCAACCAGAGCGCCTTTGCTGGCCTGTCGAAGCTTTCCCCAGGACACACGTTGAGCTGGAAAGAAGGATGTGTCCGCGCAGAGCGCTACTGGCGACTTTCCTACCGCGACGAGCTAGCCGGAGTACCTGAGCCCGAGTTGCACGAGCTGATCCGGGAACGCCTACTGGAGGCGACACGGTTGCGACTGCGCAGCGATGTGCCGCTGGGTGCGTTTCTCTCGGGGGGTGTCGACTCTGGGGCGGTTGTTGCGGCTATGGCGCGCCAGCTCTCCGAGCCGGTAAAGACATTCTCCGTTGGCTTCGATATAGCAGAGTTCGACGAGACTGTACATGCCAAAACCGTGGCGAACCTTTACGGCACAGATCATCATGAGCTCCATATCCAGCCTGACGCGATAAGCATCCTTCCCCGCCTTGTGTGGCACTACGACGAGCCCTTTGCGGATCATTCAGCTATCCCCAGCTTCTACCTGGCAGAGATGACGCGGCGTGAGGTGACAGTGGCGCTCAATGGGGACGGCGGTGACGAGTGCTTCGCTGGCTACATGCGCTACCGAGCCGCAGCCATGACATCTCGATTCGCCTGGATTCCGCGATGGATCACTGGGCTCGGTGCTCACGCGATCCGTATCGTGGGCACGGGTGCTCGCCACGATACGACACGGGCACGAATCGGCCGTGTGCTCGAGGCGCTCGCAACAGACCCCGAGCTGCGTTACGCCAGTTGGGTCACGTATCTCGACACGAACTCACGGCGCGAACTGTATACACCCGAGATGCTCGAGACCTTGGGCTCCGAAGCGCCAGGACAGATGTTGGCCGGACCGTTTCTGGCATCTGACGCGACATCAGAAGTCGACAGGCTACTCGACGTGGATGTCCAGACCTACTTGGTCGGCGACCTTCTTGTGAAGATGGACATCGCCACCATGGCCCATTCTCTGGAGGTGCGATCGCCACTCTTGGATCAGGAGTTCATGCAGATGGCAGCAGCCCTGCCTGCGGGGGCAAAGGTGCGAGGCGCCACCAGCAAGCGACTATTCAAGGACGCACTGGAGCCGTGGTTGCCGCAGTCAATTCTCAATCGTGGCAAGATGGGCTTCACAGTGCCTCTCCGCGAGTGGCTTCGAGGCCCGTTGCGTGACCTTCCGCGTGAAGTCCTCCTTGATCCCCATTCTCTGCAGCGAGGAATGTTTCGCCCGACGGCCATCGAGCGCGTGATCGACGATCATGCATCGGGTCGACGTGACACCTCGAACACTCTGTGGGCGCTCCTACAGCTCGAGCTGTGGATGAGGAAGTTCATCGACGGCGAGATCCCGACAGGGCCAGATGCCGACCTAGCCTGGTCAGGAATTGAGGCTGATCGGGTTTGTTGAACACAGCTTATGTGTCCACACTTCGTTCAGGTCGCGACGGATTCATAGACGTGGCGCACTCTCTTCGCAACGTGCATCAAGCTAAGTTCCCCGACCGCTGTCCGCGCCGCCGGACAACGACCGTGGTGCAGTGCCTTGAGGAGCGCATCCGCGAAGCGCCGTTCGTCGGGGGGTACGACATAGCAGCCGGGAATGCCGAGCAAACGCTCGGGAACGTCGCCCACAGGCGTGGCCACGACAGGCAGTTCGCATGCCATTGCCTCCTTGACCGCGTTTGGAGAGCCCTCCGACCACGAGGGGAAGACGAGTGCATCGGCCGCACTCATCCATACCGGAATGTCCTCCGGCGCTATGGCCCAAGCAACGCGCAGACGCACCTGGGCACACTGTTGCGCCGCGAGCGCACAGGCGGCCTCGGCAAGCGCGTGGTTCTTCGTCGGCAGAGCGGGATTGCCGACGAACAGGGCAGCCTTCTCGTCAGGATCCCAACCGAGGCGTTGGCGTGCTTCCTGCCGATCTATCGGTGCGAAGAAGTCGAGGTCCACGCCATTGGGGATCACGTGGTTGCGTGCCCGACGGGCACGAGGCAGTCGACGCTCCATCTCCTCGGACTTCGTGATCGTTGCACTCGCCACCCACGCGACTTGGGCGAACGCTCCGGCCAGCGCGGTGCTGCGCAGTGTCTTGCGTGCAGGATGCGCCGGGTCGGATGTCCCCAGCAGGTCGTCACCACAGTACGAGACCACGAGCGGGGTGCGCAAGTTCAACCTGGCCACGATGGCGGACTGTCCGTAATGGGCATGGACGACATCGTAGACCTGCCCGTTGCGCCCCAGCGCGCGGATGGCGCCTCGCAGGTATTCCCAGTTCGAGAGGTAACCGCGGATGGAGAGCACATCAAGTTCGATCCCAAGCATCTCCAGGGACCGTGCCTGCGAGTAGACAAAGCTCCCGTACCAGGGGCGCTTATCGTCAGGCCACATATTAGTTACGTAGAGGACGCGCATAGCTCAGATCTTCGTGGGGCGCTTATCAAGCCCGGCCCGCTGCCTCCCAGCTATGTCGCACCGATGTTGGCGACCATTAGTTTCCTCTATTCCCATAGTGTGTCTCATGATCAGGTACCGTACGATGCCGCCGTCATCTAGCCTCGTACGGACAAGAGTAGGACGGCTGAGTCGAACCGCCATTATGCCTTCCACCATAGGCCGAAGAATATCACTAGCTAGAGTTGGCGCCATTGCGATTGCCATGCTCGTTTCGATCGGCGTTGGGGCAATCACCACTATCGCGGGGTGGGAGATCCCAGCGGCAGTGCTGGTGCTAGTGGGCCTGGCCGCCCTCGGTATGGAGCGACCGGCGCTGTTCCTGGGGGTGGTACTAGCGGTCCGTCCCATGCTGGATGCAGCCTCCGAACATCATGTGAACATCGGGTTTGGCTCCACTAACATCGGCGGTGCTATCGGCCTCGTTGTTTTGGTGGTTTCGCTCGGCTACATGCTCACTGTCGCGAGCATTACGCTGCCAGCGACGTCACGCATATTTAGCGCCGTTGCTGTATTCAGCGGTGTTGGAGCATTTTACGCATATGAGAACTTTGGCTCGTCCGCCAACACGAGCGCAGTCACTGAGCTGGTCCGTCTCGCGGCGATCTTGGCAATCTTCCTTCTCGCCGCCAACGTGTCCTCAACGCCCGCATCGGTGCGTCGCCTGTTCTTCATTATTGCGCTCAGTGCAGTGATCCCTGCCGTCGTCGCCGTCTTCCAGTTTGCAAGCGGCAACGCATCCATCGAGACGGGTCTCGTTATACAGCGTGCATTCGGAACGTTCAGCGGTCCAAATCCATTGGGAGAGTACTGTGCTCTTTCTGCACTCATTCTCATTTCGGCTCCAGCAGATTTTATGAGGCGGAGTTTGCGGTTTATCGCATTGGGAATTGTCTTGGGGGCCTTGGTAATCACTTACAGCCGTGCTGGTTATGGCATGTTGCTGATCGGCATTGTGGCGATCGAGTATCGGCGGCTATCTCGCCGTATGCTTTGGGTAGCCATCGCACTGGCTATTGTGCTAATAGCAGTACCCTCCGTACGTAATCGCATACTTCCAACTGGCACGACCGCAGCTACCCAGGAACCCGTCGCCCGGACCGGCCAAACAGGTCTATTGTCTAGTAGCGGCACCTACGGCTCGCTCGGCTGGCGATTGTATAATTGGAGTCAGCTACTTGGCAGGTGGCAGCAGAGTCCGATCCTGGGATTCGGCCTCCAGACTACGCAACGGGTTAATCCCCTTCGCACAAATCTGCCAGACGGCGTGGGAACCGAAGGGTTTGAGGCGCACAATATGCCTGTTCGTGCATTGGTCGAGGGAGGGCCAATTATGCTCTTGCTTTGGCTGCTTCTCTGCGCGAGCCTCATCAGTCGCTCTGCGAGGCTCAAGAACGAGCCGTGGGAGCTGCAGTCGTACGCACGCATCTTGTGGGGAATATGGGTGGCTGTTGTTATCACCGCTCTGACGTCGGATGATCCGTTCTCGGGAACCGCACTTATGTACAGTTGTTTTGGTCTGACGGGGTCACTGCAAGCAACATATAGCCTGCACCGAATGGCCGGTGCTACTTCGGCCCGACTCCGCGCTGCCATCAAGTACGCCGACGGACCAGCGTCAACCCCCGCGCCCGCCCTGCGCAGCGTCTAGTTAGGGGCTAAGTCATCAGGGATACAAACTATGCAAGCGACGGTGCTGCTGTTGGGGAGGTCGGGTGGGCGAGGTGGCCTCTAGCTCTGATCTGTTGATGCGTCTTCTGCGTATATGCCATCGAATACCTAATAACTAAGCTGATCGGAGAGAAGATATGTCTATGAGGGTTTTGGTTACAGGAGGTGGCGGATTCATCGGGTCCAACCTAGCTGCCCGCCTGCTCGCCGACGGTCACAGCGTACGTGTGCTCGACAACTTCGCGACTGGTCGTCGTGAGAACTTGGTTGAGATCGCGGACGATCTTGAGCTTGTTGAGGGTGATGTTCAGAGTTACGAGCGCGTTCACACGGCGGTACGTGGTTGCGACATCGTCCTTCACCAAGCCGCGATGCCCTCGGTGCCTAGGTCGGTGCAAGATCCGTTGACTAGTAATGCTACCAACGTTGTAGGGACGCTGAATGTGCTTCTGGCCTCGCGAGACTGCGAGGTGAGACGTGTGGTGTTTGCGTCATCCTCATCGATCTACGGTCACAACCCCACTCTTCCAAAGCGAGAGCATCAAGTCCCGGCTCCGATTTCGCCCTACGCGGTAGCCAAGCTAGCCGGTGAGGGCTACTGTCGGAGCTTTTCAGAGGTATTCGGACTGGATACGGTCGTCCTACGCTATTTCAACGTGTTCGGGCCACACCAAGACCCTCTCTCACAATACTCGGCTGTCATTCCGAACTTCATCACGGCTGCTCTTGGCGGCCGTGCGCCACTGATCTTTGGCGACGGGGAGCAAACCCGCGATTTTACGTACATAGATAACACCGTCGAGGCTAACGTGTTGGCTATGAACGCGGAGGGCGTGACAGGCGAAATATTCAACATCGCGTGCAATGAACGTATCTCGCTGAACCAGATGCTCAAGGAGATCACTGCACAGCTCGGAATCGACCTAGAGCCAACCTATAGTGAGGAGCGCGTGGGCGATGTCAAGCACTCACTCGCTGACATATCTCGCGCTGGGGAAGCTCTCGGCTACACGCCGACCGTCAACTTTAGCGACGGAATTGTGCGTACACTAGAATGGTTTGAGAGATACGGGAGCCATTGGGTCGAAGTGGCAGCATCGAAGAAATAGGTTTCAGCACTCTGGGTGGTCTATGAGTACGGCGGGCTTGTGTGATCGGACCCCGTTCATGGGTCCAGATGGTCCATTACTCCGGGACCAGATCACGGCTTCTTTTGGCCCTCCGCTGCGCTGCGGCGTGTGGTACGCTAGTGGCGTATGCACCGGGTGATCCTCGACGCCTACCGGAGCCTGTCAAGCTCGGTGAGACAGATTGGATGGGAGTTTAGTGAGTGGTCTCCTTGGTGTCGGTGGGTTTGTTGATCCACGCGCCGGTTGGTAGCGCGGGTGGCCGTGGCGCCCGGCGGACGAATCGTTGGGGGGTCGCGGCGTAGGCGGCGTCGAGGACGGCGGTCCGGGCGGTGTGGGTCTGTTCGGCGAGGCCGTGGTGGACGGTGGATGGGGTCATCAGGCCGATCCCGGAGTGGCGGTGCTCGTGGTTGTACCAATCGACGAACAGCCGACAGTGACCGCGAGCGTGGTCGATGTCGTTGAACCGGGCGGGGAACTCGGGCCGGTACTTCAGGGTCTTGAAGTTGGATTCCGAGTAGGGGTTGTCGCTGGAGGTGTACGGCCGGCTGTGCGTCTTGGTGATTCCGAGCGACGTTATGCCGCACTACTCACGTTGTGGATGTTCTGCCGGAGCGGGTGCGGCTGGT
>Ga0207927_1000078_pt1 | contig 38637 bp, 38 predicted proteins | sample NGESurdeep072012_2_FD_184456 | JGI IMG/M metagenome (GOLD analysis project Ga0207927, IMG submission 184456) | Arctic peat soil microbial communities from Barrow, Alaska - NGEE Surface sample 210-2 deep-072012 (SPAdes) | ecosystem: Environmental > Terrestrial > Soil > Wetlands > Peat ... | reverse complement strand
GAAAGCAGCAGAGCGGGACGAGCCGCCGTCACATAGGATCAGCCATAGTTCACGATCCTATGAACTGTTCAGAATCATGGGCGCGATAGATAAACGGGGGGATACGGCGCGAAGGCCTCGTTGGTTGCTGGCGATCCTGTTTGGTATCGCCGTCGCCTGGATACCCGCGACGGCAGCGGCTACGGCCAAGCTCGCTCCCGACTCCCACGGAGTCATTCACGCCTGCTACGGCCCCTCTGATCTGGATGAGCTCCACATCGTCGCCGTGCACACGAGTTGCCACGACAACGAGAGCACGCTCAGCTGGAATCAGCTCGGCCCGCGAGGCCCGTCCGGCTCCGGTCACACCGCCATCGAGAACCTGATCTTCACGTTCTCAGCCAAAGGGGAAGCCATCTCGTCTGTCCATAGCCCGAATGATTCCCTGTGGAGTTGGATCGGCGAGGCGGTGCCCGCGCTCGGAAACGCGCTGCTGCTCTTCGGCCTCGGGATGTTGGCGCTGTCGATCGCGCTGATCCCATTCGGATGGCTGCTTGCCGTGCCGTTCCGTTGGCCCGGGGTCTGGCGCACTCCCCTCTTCAGATGGTTTGGACCAGCCCTGCAGATCCAGGCATTCGAGGACAGCGCATTGGAGCCGACGAAGCTCGGGACGGTCTTTGCACTCCTGACGCAGACTCGCGTCGGAGGAGGACGCGAGGGTGGGCAGCATCTCTACCTCGTCACGGGTGAGGGCTCGCCCGGCCCTGCCCTAGCGGAACTTCAAACGACGCCTCAAACGCAACCGCTCGCGGTCGCCCTCTCGCTCTTGAAGCTCACCTGGCGGCGAAGGCGGCTCATAGTCACCGGATCGCTCGCGCCCGCCGACGATCATGGGACCGCAGCGGTCGCGTTGACACTTCGACGGAACTCGAAGTTCATCGGCAACTCCGAATTCTGGCCGCTCGAGAAACCAAGTCCGGACATGACCCCGACTACCTCCAACCGCGTGCTCGCGGTCGCCGCGGCCGGATGGATCGAACACCGAGTCGTCGATGAAACCCCCGGACCCCAGGCCCGCGACATCTTCCTCTCTTATGATCCGCGTAGCTGGGCACTCTTCCGCGCCGGCGCCGAGCTGAGCAGGATCAGCTTCTTGGAGGAGGCCGCCGACCACTACGAGCGGGCGCTCGCGATCGACGCCGAGAACATCGGCGCACTTGTGGATCTGGCACACCTGCGACGCCGGGGTGAGAATTTCGAAGGCGCCGAGGCGCTCGCATACAGCGCGATCGATATCATCAAGGCTCGCACCGAGCGGTTTGAGTGCGCGCGAAGGTTCAAGCGCATCCGACGATCGACGATGAGGCAGGAGGACGACCCGATCTGGTACCGCGCGCGCATCGTGCTGGCAACGGTGCGCGCGGAGTGGGCGAAGGACTTGGAGGCCAAGGGGGAGGACCCTGGGAGCCGGCGCAAAGACGCCTACGACTGCGCGGTGACGGTCGCGAGGGCCGCGATGGACACGCGGGACTGGCTCGAGAGCCTCGTCGGGCGAGACGAACTGAAGGCGGCAGCAGAAGGAGCGCGGATCAGCTACCGCCGCAGAGCGACGCTGATGCTCCGTGCCCGGCTCGAAGGACGGAGCTTTCGCCTTGCCCCCGCCGTCGAGCTGTACGCGCTCCTTGGCTCAACTTTCGAACCGGGCGCGCTACTGCTCGTCGCGGCGAACGGGGAACGAGCCGAGGCGCCAACGAATGAGCCCGATCGCACGATTAGGTACAGCGTGCACAACGGTAGGCGCGAGCCAATCGGACACCGCGCTGAGCTGGCCCGAGACGACGTGAAGAAGGCACTCGCGGAGGAACTCGCCGGCGCGGGCGAAGCGGACCCTTCCGTTCTCATCAGGTACATCAGAACGTCGCGCCTGAAAAGCCCCCGCGTCGTCTACAACCTTGCGTGCTACTACACGCTCGCTGTCGACAAGGAACCTGTCGCCAAAAAGGAGTACCTGGAGATTGCGGCGGAGTATCTCCGGCAATCCATCAGTCGATCCCCGCCACGCGAGCGTCGTGGCCTGCATAAGCATGCCGAGAGCGACACAGACCTGACCCTGCTCCGCGAGGAGAAACCGGACCTGCTCAGGAAACTAAAGATACTGATCCCGAAGGAGCCTGAGTGATCCGGACACGAGCTTGAATCTCGGGTCGAGTATGACGCAGGCTTCACCGCGATCTTCGAGGAAGTCGTCACCGAGGCACAGTTCTTCGCGCCGCATGCAAATGGCGACTGACTCCGCTCCAGCGGCCGCGCTAGGACAGCTTGTGCTTTGCGCGAGAGGGAGGCACCTTGGCGAAGGCGTGATCGCGCTCGCGTGGGACGTAGACCAAGCGTGCCGCCTTGATCGCCGATCATGCCCCCTCTTGCGCGAAGCAGGTTAGGTCGGGCAACGCGACTTAAACGCGTGAGACGACCCTCAGTCGTCTCGGTCGACTCGCCACGCAGCGCACCCTCTAGGGATGCGGAAGCTAGCCACGCGAGCATTCCGGGATACTTTGACCACCATGCCCCGAGTCTTCGTCAGCTACAGCCAGGATTCCGAGCAGCACAACCGCTCGGTACTGCTGCTGACTCAGTCACTACGTGCGTTGGGAGTCGAAGCGCGGATCGACGCGCTTTTCATTCATGAAGCGACCGAGCTCTGGCGCTGGATGCAACTTGAGCGCGATTGCGCTGATTTCATCCTAGTTGTGTGCAGTCAAGGCTACTTCGATAAGAGCAGTCCAGATGCTCAGCTGGATCGCGGCACAGGTGTGGGGTGGGAGGCAGCCGAGATGATGAGGGAACTCTACGAGGCTCCTGCTTCTGCGCGCGCCAAATACATTCCAGTGCTTCTGGATGACACGTCTCAGGAGACGATTCCAGCCGTGCTACGCGTCGCTCTTCACTATCGGGTGGAGTTTCATACGGCGCCTGCGCAGAGTTTGACAGTAAGTCGCCTACTCGAAGAGCTAAGCGAGCAGCCTGGAAGCACCGCAATGCGTCGGATCACGGCAGAGGTTCAACCGCTGATACTTGAGTTGCCTGGCATGGAGACACTATGGCGCAAGGTGACGAACAGTCCTCCGGTTTTGCCAGTGCCCGTTCTGGAGAGTCCGTCGCGAGGTTCCTCTGCTTTCGGTACCCAATCCCGTCCACATCCCAATCCTGAGGAGCGCGCCAGCGCAGTGCTGCCATCGCCCGAGTCGGTGCCAGTAAGTCGCGCGCCCCCTAGGAGTACGCACACGCTTGCCTCACAAGCCCTCACCGAAGACTTTGGCGTACGAGACATTTTCCTCGGGCGAGGTTCTAGACTAGCGAGTGAGTATGCAGTTAGGCTCGAAAACGCGAAGGAGTCAATTGACCTCCTCGGAATGGGCGAGCGTTACGCTCGCACGAGCTTCGGTAGTAGCCTAGTCCCGCTTTCCCGTCGCGGTATACGAATTCGCGTGCTCTTGCTGGATCCGGGATTCCCATCGGGCGCAGTAAGCGTCGCTGACTTGCGAGATACAGAAGAGGGCGATCCAGGCGGCTCCATAAGAAGCGACATCCATGATTTTGAGGCGCTTGTCCGAGAAGCTGCGGTGGATATTCATTACTTGGACGTGCGTCTCTATGCGGCACTTCCCACGGTTAGCATCACGCGGATCGACGACGATCTTTTCTGGGGTCCGTATCTATTTGGGGAGCGCAGCCGAGACAGTCCGACGACGCTAGTGCGGCGCGGTGGACTGCTCTTCGACCAGATGCAACGCCACTACGAGGAGCTGTGGAACCTGAGCAATGCTCTCCGCTAGGCTCAGCCGTCCGCTTCAGCGGGCGTAGTCGCCCGTCACGTCCGGGCGGATTCTGCGCGACTGCCTTCGCACGGATGCGAGCGTTTGCTGACCATCATCAGGAGACGCCTGCCGTGGACGAGGAGCGAGCGCCACGTTTCGCGAGCTCCAGGGTGTCGCTTTCCGCGCGAAGGGGGCATGGAGCGGGAGCCGTCCGAATGCCCGTCGTATCGCGAATGGAGGTCTCGCGCTGGCCGAAAGCCATCACGCGCTCTCGGATCAAGGCGCGGTGCGCACGGCGCTGGACGACCTGCACTGTGCCGACAGCTCCACGCAGCCGCGTGATCGTTCACAACAAGGCCTCGTCGGAAGACGTGGCGCGCGCGTTCGTCGAGAACCCCGTGCCCACCGAGCGAACCGGTCGGCGAAGTTGCGCTCGGACCAGCAGGCGGGTTACGGTGCCCGAACTCAGACATCGCACGCAGCATCTTGCTGTGGAAAGGACGGAACCGGTGGCCACATACCTTGCATTCCACGAGGACGATGTCGAGCACGGCTCAGCTCGCCGAAACGGGAGGAGATCTTCGGGCCGATGGGCATCACGGCGCGCACGTTCCATGATCCGGAGGGCTCAAAGCGAGTCGGGCTGATAGTCGAGATCCCCGACATGGCCGCCTTCCAGGAGTTCATGCAGACCGAGGCCGCGACCGACGCGATGAAGCATGACGGCGTTCACCCCGAAACGCTGGTGATCCTCAGCGAGGGATAACGGATGGCGGCGCGGCCGTCACGGCCGCGCCGACGCACTGAGCGCTCAGTGCGCCCGACTGCCGGCTCCCGCGCATACGGGGAAGGTCGCTAGCGCTGGTTGCGTCAGTGCTCCCGCCATCCGCGAGGCCGCGTGGCTCCTCCACGCCTGAAGCGGTAGTCGGCGGCGCCGTGGCCGCTTTGCACCATCTGCAGTAGTGTCGTCGTGGGCGACGACACGACTGCACGGGGTTTGCAGCCGGCGCGATGTGGCTAACTCCCGCAGCGAAGATCGGCCTCGCGCCAGACCACCCTCCGCTCCTCGCACAGCTTTCGCAATACGGGAAATACGCGCTTCACCAGCTCGTCGCGCTCGGCCTGCATGTCGCGGAACGTCGAGGACACGAACACCCGGACGACCCGAGGCTCTGCCAACTCGAGCGGTCCCTCTGCGCGCACCGACATCGCCGTGCGACGAGCTTCGCAACCAGGGCGGCCGACGCCATCCGGCGTAAGCCGCGATTGCGATGCGGGGAGCTACTCACCGCGGTGCCGCGTTCAGAACTCTCCAAATTACGCTCCCACCCCTCGGCGGTGAATTCATCGCAAATCGGCCGCCGTGCCGCCGAGGCCTGACATCCGCGGACTCGCCTGTCGGCGAGTCGGTGGTTAGTACCGATGCGGCGATCCGGTCAGCCTGAGAAAGTGCGGTCATGGACGCAACGCACGCCCTCGACGAGTACGGTCGGGACCTTCCGGAGGACAGGCATTACCAGGGAACGGTCAGCGGCGAAGCGATCCGTCTCGTCAGGGAGGAGAACTGGGAGTCGGCTGAGGAGCGCTTCCGTGAGGCGATTGCGCTCGACCCGGATTACGACCTCCCCTACTTCTGGACGGCGGATCTGATCAAGCGCCAGACGGGCGCTGCCGCAGCGATCGAGTACCTCAAGGGGGCGGCGAAGGTGTGCCGCCGAAAGCATCTTCTGCTGGCGAAGGCGGCGGAGATGTCTCTGCTCGAGCAGGCGTACTCCGACTCAACGGACTTCGTGGATCTGTTCGCGCAGGCGATGGGCGCGTTCGCATCAAAGCCGGATCCACAGGACGTCGGGGGCTGCCGGCCGTTTCAGTTCTGGGCCGAGATCTGCGAGGCGTACAGCGCGAGCGAGAGCGCCGGATGGGCGGAACGGCTTGCCACCAATTTCGCAACCAGGTTGACCGAGGAGATGAAGGACGAGATTCGCAGTGCGATCCACCCGAGGATCCACAGCGCGCTACAGAGTAAGACATTCGTCTCCGACCGGGACCGGGTGATCGAGCGGAATGAAGCGCTGGCTGAGCGCTTTCCGGCATGACCTGCGGCGAGCTGCGATCGGACGCGCGGTGCGTATCGGCTAGGGCACGGCGCATCTTGCCCGCGAGGTCGCGATAAAGCTCGTTGTAGCCCCGGCCGCCGACTACGAGCATGCCCTCGTCCGTCGCGAGTTCGCGCGTCCCGCTCTCAGTACGACAACCAGGGCTTCGCGGTGGCGAGCCTGGCGCTTCGTCATCGGCCGACGGCCGAACTTTCCTTTGCTACGGTGGAGCGCTGGACCGATCTGCAGCGTCGGTCGATCGAGTCGTAACCTCCAATAGCCCGCCTGGGTCAGATGCCTTGATCGGCAACGCCCAGCTGGCGAAGCCGATTGTCGCCATCGCAGCGGCACCCGACGGAAAGGGTTACTGGCTGGCCACCTCGAACGGCGGCATCTTCAAGTTCGGGCCGGGCGCCAAGTTCTACGGCTCGATCGGCAACGCCCACCTGACCAAGCCGATCGTCGGGATCGCAGCGGCGCCCGAGGGAAAGGGCTACTCGCTCGGTGGCCCCGGACGGCGCTGCACCCAGGCGATCGGGAGCCCGCGCTCTCTCGCCCGACACGATTGCAGGTCTCGGCACCGTAGACGGCATCCGTCTCGCATCTCGCCAAAAGCGGGCACGTCGTCGGGACCGAGACGAGATGCCTGCTTGGGACTCTCGATCGCACCCGCCGGGTCTCGCCAGACAATCGCTTACGCCAGGGAGAAGCGACCGTCTGGCGCGTCGGAGCGCGGATGAGTGTTGGTGTCGGGTAAGCCGGGAACGGGCCTTGCTTGGCCGCTCCCTTCCACCAGGAGCCAACTCATGGCCTTAAGTCAACGGCATCGTGGCTAGCGGGCGTGTCCGGTGCGAGGGCCCGAGCGGGTGGATTGCAGGCGGCCGGCCTGCCCGCTACGATAAACCAAATGAGCAAAAACAGCGCTGTTCAGCGTGAAGCGCCGATACTTAGCGATAACGAGGTGCTGGCCGAGTTCAAGGAAGGGATGGCGAGCTGGGCGAGCGCGATCGAGGCGCACAGGTTGGCTCCGCCCGATCCTGGTTTCGCGGCTCGTCTCGACGCGCTGGCTCACGGCGCGAGCGAGGCCGCGCGTGTCTGTCGTGAGGCCGACGTAGCGGGCTTTGAGTGGCCGCCTGCGCGCAAGGCTGACAGCGAGCCGCCGTATGAGCTGCGTCAAGACACCGGGCGACGTGGCCCGGAGGCTCTATGGCGACGCTTTGACCGAGCGGTTGTGCGGCTGCGTGCGGCGGCATCGGGCACGGACATGCTCGAGGTCGCGCGTGCCTATGACGAGATAGCAGCGGCGGTCGGGGAGCTGGCAGAGGCTGTCGCGGAGGAAGACCGAGCGAACGGTCTGCGCCCGCGCGCCCGCGCGCGCCGCTCGGCTTAGAGCCGGCACCGAGCGGCGGCATCGGGGTTCGGAGAGCCGGCGGCCTGTCGCCCGCTATGCGGAACAGCGTTATGCTTCTGGCTGGCGCGTCTAGCTCGTTGAGCGCCAGGCTGGATCAGGCTCGGAGAAGGAAGGATCCCTCCAATGTCAGCTGTGCTGGACATGGGCCCCGCAACTGCGCGTGGCGGCAGTGTCGCGCCGTCGAGGCACGGCGAGCTCGTGGCGCTAGTGGCGCTTGGTCGGGACGATGCGATCGCTCGTGCCGTCCCAAACGGACGGCGGACGCTCGGAGTCTCGGCGTCGGACAGGCGACCCCAGGGTCTCCGGCGCCCACGGGTCGCGGTGCGTTCCGAGCGGACCGCTTTTGCCCTGTTGTTGGGAGAGCATGGCGTCGAGGTCCTCGCGCTTGACGCGGTAGACGTGCTTGACCTGGACCGCTGGCAGAACGCCGCTCTTGATCCAGTTGCGGATCGTCTGGGGGGTCAGCCGGAGTTCCTCGGCGATCTCGTCGACCGTGAGGATCTCCTGGCTCTGGGGTGGATTGGCCATGCTAGAAACCAAATTAGCAAAAACAGCGTGATTTGATAATGTTTACGACGAAGCAGCGATGGTTGCGACGCACGGAGGGATTGTAGTGCCACCACGCGACGGCGACGGGATCTCCATCGATACAGATGGTGAGCTCTTGGCGCAGATCATCCCGCTGCGCCGTCGAAAGAGCGAGCCGTGTGCCCCGGAGATCCTTGCGGACGAACCGGCCGATCCGCTGGACGGCCCAGAAGCCTTGCCGTCGTCGTCGGTTGAGCGCTCGGTGTGGGATCAGCCCAGCGTGGAACTCCGTCGCCGGGCACCGAACGCAGGCCCAGCCAGCGGCGGGCCGGCAGCAGATGCGCGTCTCCTCGGGCACCGCAGGCTTGCACATCTCCTTACCGGCGCTGCAGCCGTTGCCGCGGTCGGCGCGATCGCGGTGGTGGTGGCCCTCGCGCTCGGCGGGGCTGCGGGTCGATCTGGGTCCCGACCGCAGAAGTACGCCGCGTCCCATCTCACCCCGCGCGTGGGGACAGCGGGACTCACGGGCCGGGCTGCATCGCGCCCGCGCCGCTCCGCTGCAGCGCACCATCAAACCCAGCCAAGGCGGGCGGCGGCGGTTACCGTTGGGGTCCACAGGACCGGGTCGAAGTCCGCTGTTCCGCCGTCGACCCTGGGTTCTAGCGCGCCCGTCCAGGAAGAGGCACCAGCAGCCAACGCTCCTGCGTCCTCCTCGCCGCAGCAGGTAGCTCGGAGCGCGCCAGGGGCGGACTACACGCCTGTGTCAGGGCGGAGCGCGGAAGGCGCCAGCGTCAATCGCGAGTTCGGGTTCGAACGCTAGCCGCGGGCGTGCCGCTCTGCATCAGACCTCTCGTTCTCGCTGATGGTCGTCGCGTTCTCGATGCGACGCGCAACCCGGTCGATCAATCCAGCCGTCTGTTCAATGGTGTCGATGTCGCCTCGCTCGGCCCAGGAGGCGAGGAACGGGATTGAATAGCCCGAGCTGTCGAGCCCCAGCGAGCCACAGACGGTGAACGCGACCAACTCGACCACGAGCTCCTCTGCGGCTTGCTCGAGCGCGGGGTCATCCTCACAGGGCTCGGCTCGCAACAGCGCGTGCGCGAGCTCGTGGATCAGCGTCTTGACCTGCGCGTTCGGCGAGATGTCGTGGCGTACCGCGATACGGCGGCTCTCCAGCACGTAGTAGCCGCGTCGCTGGCCGGACATCGCCTCGAAGACCACGCGCGAGCCGATCTGACGCGCAAGCTCAATCAGGCACGGCAGGACTGGAGCAAGGTCATCGCCGGCGATCTCCCGGACCGGCGCGTCAAGCGGAACGGGACGCGCGGGCGCCGGCAGCGGCTCCACCTGCTCGCGGTCAAAGACCGGTCCGAGCTTGAAGTAAGTGCACGGCTTCTCATCCGGGTTTGACCCAGCCCGCACCCACTTCTCAACGCGCTTGCGCGACGGCGGGATCGGCACCCAGATGCGGATCGCCTTCTGGCCCCGGCGCACGGCGTAGCCAAGCTTCAGCCACGCGCGGAATCCTGCGACGCGTGTGGCGTCCGAGCGCTGCATTGCGATGAGCAGCTGGTTGGTGAGCGTGTACCGATGGAAGTGCCGGCGGCTGGCGAGCCAAGTCTGCCAGCCCTCGGAAGTGCGCAGGCGTTCCACTGCTTCACGGGCGAACTCGCGGTCGGCGCGACGGCGCTCGGCGCGCTCCTCATCGGTGAGACGTTTCTTGACCTGTGACACGTGTGCCTCCTTCGGCCGGACAGCCCCGCCCTGCGCGGAGCTTTCCCCGACCCCCGCACGCGTAGCGTGCGATCCTCGGAGGGGTCGGCCCGCGCAGGAGCTGTCCGCGAGCATCAGGAGTGGTCGGGGCGCGCCCTCGGAGCTACGTTGCGGCTCCGGCCTTGCGCCCGGCCTGGCTTACCCCCAATGCCGTTTACTTAAAGCCGGAGCCGGGCTGTCGCTTCTGGTGGAAAGGAGCGGCCAAGCAAGGCGCGGGCCGGACTGTCGTTAATCGTCCAGAGCAGCGGTGAGCCACCGCGCCGTCCGAGACGCTCGTATTTCGCGCGAAGCGGAAGTCGGCGGTCTCAAGCGAGAAGGCGCTTCGGAAGGCTGCGGCCCTAGCCCTGCTACGCCCACGCAGAGCGGTCGGTTATTGGCACCTGCACGGCGTTGGAGGTGACGGCACAACGCGGAAAGGTAGGCGCTCGCCGCTCTAGCCGTGACCGGTTCCCTGGCCGCATACGTGGAGGGGAAGCTGTTGCGCTGCCGTCGCGTAGGCCTGTCTGGTGCCGAGCAGTTCCTCTTCATATCGCGGCGGCCTCATGAGCTTCGCGAGAGTCAGTTCCTTACCTAGGAGATCCAGTTCTTCCTTCTTGTAGCGGAGAATCGTGTTGTACGTGAGCACGTATTCGGTCGGCACCGAAACGCCGTCGAGCTGAGTTAGCTCCCGGCGCACAACTTGAATGTCGCCGCCAAGCTTGTCGACGGGATTCCCGCCGACATTGACGAAGTCGTCGCCGGCATTCAGGCAAATCGTGTCGGCGCGGTCGTGCCATGGAGTGCTCGCGGGAAGCACGGCCCGGAGGCCGTACCCGATCGCCCCCGCGACGATCGCTACCACCGACACGAGCGCCGCCACCTCCGACGGTCTATCAGGGGTAAGAAACCTCGGCCACATGAGCCGCGCGCGGATCCGCGACCTCGGCGGCTTGGTCGGCTGTGCTGCCGGATGCTCGCCCCTCTCCGTCACTGGGCACGCGAGTATACGACGGCAGGGGGCTACAGGAAAGAGTCGGCTATGCCCCGCGACCAACCGGGCGACCGCGGGAGTTCTCGCAGCCGCTTACGTCCGGAGTCGGAGCGCGCTTGTCAGGCCTTCAGTTGCACCGGCGGAGCGTGTGGCCTGGGTTATGAGACGCTCACGCGGCGGATGAGGTAAACCCCAAACAGCAAACCGGCGCCGACACCCCACGCTGTCGGCAACCCCTTTGCGATGGCAGCGCCGACCGTCACCCAGGCAGTAATGATGGTCATCGTCACGCGCATGATGCGCAGGCATAGGTCGTCCTTCATAAGCGAGTCGACCTCCGCGAGTGCGAATAGTGTGACAACGGTGGCACCAAGCACGACGGCACCACCTGTGAGGTCTTTCGGCCTTCCCAGAAGCTCCCCGATGCCGCCGAGGAAGAACCCGACGACGGAGCCTCCGATGCCGATCACGAGAATCATCCAGGTTGGCAGTTGTTGCCCGTGAGCACCGCTAGTGCCTTGCACACCAAGATTGTGGCGTGAGGCACGGACGGACGGTCACCCTAAACGGCAGGCCGGGTCGTCAGTCAGCGACGCTTCCGCGCTCTCGTGACAGGCTTCATTCAGAGCGCTGCTCCCGTGTGATTGCGAGCGCGTCGACTGCCAGCGGCCGACGCTCGCCTTGGACGACGTCCGAGTGCACTGACGGAGTATCAACACATGCACGCTGTGTCGGGCAAAGCGGAAGCGCTCGCCTCGCCGCGCCCAGGCCCTGATGCGGAACGCGACGCTGGTCCTCGCTGCCCAGCGCGACGGGCGCGCGCTCGGCGCGGCTAAGGGGCGACTTGAGGTAGCCGAGCCTCCGGGTCGCAACGAGGTAGGCCCGGCGAGCCCCCACGCTCGCCGGGCCTTGCGCCTCACGCGGCCGCGACGAGCTGCAGTGCGCGCGTCTTGTCGGCTCCGTCATCGAGCGCGCGCGCGAACCGCTGAGCGGATGAGCGCAGTGGGCGGATCCAGTCGCCGTACTCGACGATCGCGTTGACGGCGGCCCACTTGGAGCCGGGCGCGTTGCCCTGCGTGTCGCCGTGCAGGAACAGCGCGGCGATGCGGTCCTTGGTCTGCTGGCGCGAGCGCCGGGTGCGGCCGCTCGGCGAGTCGGCGATGCCACTCGGGTAGAGCGTGTCGAGGACAGCGCGAAACTGGCGCTCGGTGCAGCGCTGCGACGCCAGCTCGTCGCCGTAGCGCTTGAACTGCGCGTAGTAGTCGATCGAGAGCTCGAGCACCCGCCGTGCCTCGTGTACACGCTGCGTGACCGCTTCGGTGTGGCGGATCGAGAACTTCTGCCGCGCGTTGCGAAGCCCCCAGTTGAGCGTGTTCTGGCAGACCACGCGGATCGGAGTCGTCGCGGCGATCACCGCGGTCGAGCCGTCGTGGCTGTTCATCAGCAGCACGTAGGGCCGCACGGCGTCGCCACCGACCTCGACGTGCTCTGGCAGCGTCGCGAGCACCCATACTCGCCGGCCACCGTGGAGGCTGCCGGCCGTCTCGAAGTGGATCGCGCTGCCGAGCAGCTGGTCGACGAACGCGAACGCCTCGTCGTTCTGCACGATGCGGTAGCGCTCACCGACGATCCCGAGCACCTCGCGGGTGTCCTGACGCACGGTCGCGAAGTAGCCGGGGATCTCCTCGCAGCGTGGTGCCCACCAGTCAGCGCCAGGTGTCTCGCCGCGGTCGATGGCGATCGGCTCCTTGGCGACGCTCCAGCCGAGGCCGGATGCCTCGATCGCCTCCGCGACGCTCGCCGGCGGCCGCTCGAGCACGGCTCCCAAGCCGTGCCAGGGTGTCTCGCGCACGGAGAACATCGAGTCTGAGTCTGTGATTCCAGCGGGCATTTCGCCCTCCTTTGATGAGGTGGCCCCGCCCGGTGCGGGGCCGGTCGCAGCCCCGGCCGCATCCCGCAGGGATGCGATAATGGCCGGGCCGGCCGGCTCCCGCACACGACCGATGCCAGTGGGTGAGATACCCGGTCCCCACGTGTCCACCCGGGTGGGTGAGAGCGAGCTGGTCATCGCTCCGGGGTGCCCTGCACAGCGCCCGTCTGCGGAGCGGGGGCGCGGGGTAGCGCTCGCTCGAGCCGCTCGGCGACATCCTCGATCGTGCCGGCGTGCCACTCATACATTGGGATGTCGGCGTAGCGCTCTGGGAACAGGTAGCGGTGCAGATCCGCGAGCGCCCGCCGCGCGGGGTGAGCGCGGTAGAGCTCTTCAAGCGCCTGCACGTGCGCGACCAGCTGCTCGCGTCGCGCGCTCTTGATGTGAAAGCCGGTCTCGCTGGCGAGCTTATGTAGTGGATCGTGTGTGGACACGGCCGTCTCCTTTGCTCGGCCCCACCGGATGCGGGGCTTACACCCCGCCCGCGCACGCGAAGCGTGCGATCCTGGACGGGGTAACCCCGCCCGTCGAGCGCACACGGAGTGAGGGCGCCGGCGGGGCGCTGGGACCCCGCCGGCGGCCTGGCCTGTTAGCTGTCGAGCACCTCCTCTCCGTCGTTGTTGCTGGCGTCGGCCTGCTCGTCCGGGTCGGGTGCCTCGCCGCGCTCGCGCGCGTCCTGGAGCTGCTCGCGCAGCTGGTGGGTCTTCTGGCTGTAGAGGCCCCACGCGAGCGCCGCGTCCTGCAGAGCCCGCTCGCCCGCCTGCTCGTCCAGGTCGGCGACCGCGCCGAGGTGCTCGAGGCGCGCCCGTGCGGCCTGCACCTCTTCGTCGTGGCGGGCGGCCTGCTCCGCCTCGGCGAGCCGCTCGCTGAGGAGCTCGTCCAGAGCGGGAAGTTGTCCCTCCTTGATCCGCTCGCGGACGATCGCATGCAGGTCCCGTTCGGCCTGCCTCGCCCACGGCCCCTTGAAGCTGAGTCCGTAGAGGCTGCGGCGGCTGCGCGCGATCGCGTTCTCGTCGGCGAGTGAGGCGAGCGCGAGCAGGGTGAGCGAGCGCCCGGCGATGTCGCTGGCGCCCTCGGCGTCTTGGAGGAACACGGCGGCTCTGTGATCGGCCTCCTCTGGGGCGAGGTAATCGGTCTTGAGCTTGCCGTTGCGCTGGCGGGTCTGTGTGGGCCAGCCCGGCAGAGCGAGCCGCGCCCCGCGCGCGGCCAAGCCGCGCAGGTCGCCCGTGACGTGCACGGAGGCGAGGATGCGCAGCACCTGCTCGTCGACCTTGATCTTCAGCAGGTGCTTGAGCGCGAGCACCCCGAGGTCGAGGTTGTACTGGATCGCGCGATCGCGCTCATCTCGCTCGGCCTGGCGCGCGGCCTTGGCCTCCTGCTCGTGGCGCCGTTCCTGCTCGGCGGCGCTTTCCTGCCTCGCGGGCTGACCCTCGCCATCGTCCTGCTCGGTTGCCCCAGCCTCCGGCGCCTTCTCTCGCTCGCGTTCGCGATCCTGGCGGGCTCGCTCCTGCCCCAGCGCCTTCGCGAGGTTGTCCTCGACGAGGCAATCGCCGACGTCCTGTCCGACGATTAGCCACCCCCAGCCGTAGTTGTGCGCAGCGCCGAGCAGACGCGCGACCTCTACGTCGTCGTGGTCGAAGCGCACGGTCGTTGGTGTCTCTCCGGTGAGCTCGGTGTACGCGGCGAGGTCGGCGGCTGCTTTCTCGCTGATCGAGAAGGACTCCAGCGGATAGGCCGAGCCGGCGCGGAACACGCCGGCCGGCAGCTGGTCGATGCGGTTGACGGCGATCTCCAGCGGGCTGTTCGCGACCTCCGCCCACGTGTAGGGCTCGTCGTCCTCGGTGGCGTCGAGGGCCGCCGCGGCCGCGGCGCACGCGAGATCCGGGTGGATCTTCGCGACCTGGACGAGCGCCTTCACCGCCAGAAGCGGGATCGCCCCGCTGGCGACCCTCGGCCAGAGCGCCTCGGGTAGCTCGAGGATCGCCAGGCGCTCCTTGACGGTGGCCTGGGTCATCTCGAGCTTCGCGGCGACCTCCTTGCGGTTCAGACGCGTGTCGAGCAGCCGCCGGCACGCGAGGGCCTCCTCGAGCGGGTTCAGGTGCGCGTGCAGCTGGTTCGCGACAACGGCGTCGATGAGGTTGTCGCCCTCGTCCTGGCTTGCGCGGATCGAGATCGGGATTTCCAGCAGCCCGAGCTTCGCCGCGGCCTGGACGCGGCGGTGCCCGTCGACGAGGACGTAGTCGCCGTCTTCACGGGGGTCGACCAGGACCGGCTGCAGGATCCCGCGCTGCTCGATCGAGTGCTCGAGCCTGCGCTGCTCGACAGGGTCGATCTCGGTGCGGGGGTTGAAGCCCTCCTCGATCACGATCCGTGCCAGCGCGACGGTGTTGACGGACGGGGCAGGCGCCACTGCGGCTGTTTGGCTGTTGGCCATTTCGCCTTTCCTTTCATACGCAGCCCCGCCCGGTGCGGGGCCGATCCCCGACTCCCCGCACGCGCAGCGTGCGATCCTGGGAGGGGTCGGCCCAGCGCCGGCCTGCGTCACTCCAGGCCGCCCAGCCTGCGTGTGCCGCCTGGTTGCTAGAGCCAAGACCGTTGACTTAAGGCAGAATCCCGCCGGCGGGCTGTTGTGTTGCTTGGCGCGGAGAGCGCGCGCAGGGTGGGGCGTCGGCTTGGCTGCTGCTAGTCGTCCCAGGCGATAGTCCAGCTCGCATTGCGAGCGTGCTTGTTCCTGCGCGAAAGCGAGCGTGCCTGGCATCGCCCGATCCTCACTCTTGCGAGAAGTCCCGCACGGGCATCTGGTCGCTGTAGCTCGTCAGGACGAGTTCGGTTACCTTGGTTTTACCGAGCTGTAGGTCCAGCAGGAGGTTCGTCTGGATCACCAGCTGGAGCCGTGCGACTGCATAGACCAAGTCGACGCCCCGAAGGCCGGGGTCCCCGGACGGGTCGAGATGCGTGAGCGCGTTGCGTGTGTCGACCAATTGATCGGCGAGCTTGGCGTCCAGGCGGTCAACGCCGGGCAGCGTCTGGTGTGCTCTGCGGACGAGTGCCTTGACGCGCTGGCGAGCGTTCTGTTCGCCGGCGAACTTGAGCTTCTGCTTGTAGTGAGTTTTCTGCGCGTTACCCTCAATGACCTCGAGCATGGCGTCGACGTTTGCTTGGTGGACCTCTGGCGGTACCTTCGGCTTGTCGTGCAGCTGGCGGTGGTAGCTCTCGATGAAGCTCATCAGATTCAGGAGTCGGTTTTCCAAGTAGAGCTGGCTTCCGAGCGCGCTCATCAGGAAGACGGCAGCGGCGCCGAGCTGGGCGTAGAGATCCCACCAGCGGCCGATGAACTCCTCAGCCCCGTCGCCGAGCGCGTTGAATGGCACGAGAAGGCGGCCGTACTCAGTGGGCGGCTCAGAAGACAGCGAGGGAGTTTCGGTGAGGACCTCGGCCGGCGTTTCGTTCCAGAAGTCGGGGCTGGTCCCGTGCCTGATCGCGGGATGGACACTCTTCGCGGCGTCCGGGTCGTAGAGAAGTAGCGTGAAACCCTTCCGCGCAACCGGGGTCCGCGCCGCGAACAGGATCAGAGCTTCGAGTGGGTCCACCCATCGGTCTTCGAAGTCCGCGAGCAGCAGCGGCTCGTCGACCTCGACCAGGACGTCCACGTCGCGTTCGGTTGACTCGGTGTATTGACCGCTCTCCGTTTGCGTGCTCTGGCGGAACGTCAGCGATCCCCCAGCTACCTGCACCCTCCGGGCCGCCCCCATGAACGCGCCGTCCTCGTAGGGCCAGGGACGCAAGCATACGTCCCTGAGCCCAGTCATGCTGATCACAGCACGTTTGACCCTTAGCTCGTCCAGGTCGACGTGGCACCCTCGTAGCAGCACGCCAGAGCGCAGGCGCGTACGGGTCCGGGCGATGCCGCCGCCGACATGGCTGCCGCGGTGAAGGAGCGCCGCGGGCGGAAGCGTCAGCGGCTCGCTGTCGAACGTTTCGCCGTGGAGCGACGGCGAGCGGAACTGCACGTGCCCCATCCCAGGGAGAAGGCCGTAGAGCGTTAGCGTGGCGCCGCTCGCCTCGTCGAATGCGATCTCTCCTGTCGTGCGATGCTCGGAAGCGCCGGCGACCCACCATTCGCTCCACTCGTTGAAGGGCTCGGTCACGCTCGCATTGTCGCCGTTTGACCTGGCCTGCGCTGCCGGCGAGTCGGGTGTCGGCTAGGGCTTGCTCGAGATCGCGGCGGGTGAGCGCCCCGACGATGCAGCCCGTCGAGCTGACGGTAGGATCAGGGCATGGCTCAGGTGGGCGTGCAGCTAATCGAGAACGGTGAGGCGCAGGACTTCACGGTGGACCTTGGCCGTGTGCCCGTCGCTGGCGACCTCATAGAACTGCAAGGCACTTACTTCAAGGTGGCCAGCGTGACGTTCGGTATCGACAGCGCTCATGAGGCGCTGATTCCGCGTGTCGTCGCTGAGCAGTTCGGCTAAAACGCGCCTCGCGGATGGCCGCCGGCCCGTGCGAGCGGCGGCGCACCCGGCTCGGCTCTAATCCGCATCGTCAAGCGACATTCGCCCGCCAGCGAGCGACGCAAAGCGGTTCGGTTTGAGTCGGGTTGGCTCCATTCCGACAGTTGTCTGAGCAATGCGTCGACGCTCAGACCAGCGGCTTGGTCTTTGCCGCACCGGGGCGCTTGCTCCGACGTAACATGATCGCGGCGCCGGCGGCCTAGCGCGGTTGCTCAGAGTAGGACGCCGCCCGACGGCGCAGCTTTCAGGGCTCGATCCACGCTTCGCGGAAGATCGCGCGCCAATCGCCCTCCTGCACTATGGCATCGAGATCCCACCATGCACCGGTCAGGAGCAGCGCGTACTTTTTGAATGTTTCGGCAATCGAGTCGATGGCGGCGTGCAGTTCGCCGAACGTGGGAGGCAGGGCGACGGTTGGTGCGGTGGCGTCATGCGCGAGGTGCTGATCGACGTACACCTTCACGCTCTGGGCAACGCGCTCCAGCTCCCGCGCATCGGCGCTCGCGATCGTCGCGTCGAACCGCCTGCCGGCAGAATCGGCCCATTTTTCCCATCCTCGGTTCGCTCGCTCTACCATCAGCTCGTCCCTGGCCTGCTCCTCGCTCAGGAGCGCGACATACACCTCGCGCGTGAGCAGGTCCGGCTTTCTGGCGATGTCCTCCAGGAGGCGCCACAGCGAGGACGTATCACCACGCTTGTCAGCTTGCCTGCGAATAGCGATCGACTGGGCCGCCGCGTAGTTACCGTGGTAGAAGTTCCAGAACGACGATGGCATCAATCCCACAGACGGGTTGGCGCCCAGCATCTGGTCGACGTCGAGCCACATCTTGCGCCGCAAGAACATGCCCATCACCTCGGAGTAGATGTCCCCATGGATCCAGCTTCGCCACTGCCGGACTTGCGCAGGCACAGAGAAGGCGCTCATTAAGCGGAGACGCTATCGGCTCTTGCCGCGAAGCCAGCCGACGACCGGCGCCAGTTGGCGTCGTCAGCGGTTCGTGCGGCGCGGGTTGGAGCTAGGGGCGGATCATTCCATACACGCTCGCCAGTGCTGAGTCGTCGGCGTAGGTGCTGGCGAGAAATGACTCAAGGGCCATGCCGTTCCGCCGGGCATCCATCAAAGCGACCGCGAAGTTCGCTCCGACTTCTGAGGTGATCGTCCAGCGCGTATAGAGGACTTCTCTCGCGCCCGCAACCGCCGCAGCATGAGCGACTGAGACCCCGCCGACAAATAGGTTGTCTCGTCCCGATCCGCACCCGACGATGACCAATTCCCCAAGTCCACCAAGGACCATCGGGGCGATCGCCTCAGGGCTCAAATGTTGCCCGCCGCCGAGAAAGATACCGCCTTGGCCTCCGTGGAACGTCGGATTGTTGACATGCGAGAACACCAAGGCGCGACGGCAACCCAAGAGAGCATCCTGTAGCGAGTCCACGGAAAGGCGCCCCGCAGCTGCAGAACTGTCAAACTCAAGCTTCTTCATACCAGCACTCGGCGACGCGTCTAGTTCCCAAGCTTCGACGACATCCCGTGAGGGGGAGCCGAACGTACGATCCACGACGAGCAAGTCAAAGGGAAGTGTCGTTGCGGGTGCGCCTGCGACGGTGGGATTCGGATGACAGTACGCGGCCCCGCGTGCTCCAAGCGACTGCCCGTTGACGTTTGTCGCAAGTACCGGCAGAAGTGACGCGCCTCCTCCAACCACGAGCCGTGTCTCGCCGGTAATCTCGTCGCCGTGCGCTAGCGGCGGCGCAACGTGCGCATCCAGAAACGCGCTCATCTCGCGCATAGCGTCTCCGAGCTTGAGATTCTCGATGGCGCCGAGAAATCCCGGCAGAAGGTCGTCGGGGATCGCCAACGCTTGCACGCGGCGTGTCCCGTCATCCGACCAGGACAGGTGCCCTCGTCCTTTCCACGCCGCAAGAAAGCAGATGCAGCCACTATTGACGTCAATCGGGCGCCCGTACAGCCAGAGACCATAGGCTGCAAACGCCTCCTCGATAATGGCATTTGCGTACGGCGAGGACGCGTCCACCAGTGCCGGGATCGCCCAAAATACGTCACGGAGGACGGATAGGCGCCCGAGCCTTTCGCGTGAAAACAGTGGTCCTAGTCCTGGTCGTTCTGCAAGCTTCCTCAACGTGTGCATATGCTCAAGTCGCTCGGCGTCTGAGGTCGCGAGCTGGACTAGTTCCAAGTGCAGCCGCAGCTGCGCGTCCACGTCGCGAGGCGTGAGTCTCCGCCATTCACGCACAGCATCGCGCATCCTCGCATCGTCGGCCGCCTCCTGCTCTAGGGCAGCCGTGATCTGCCAATACTTTGCCTGAAGGTGCTGTGGCTGCTGCGCAAAGGCAGCGCCGACTCGGATCGCGGATAGTTCGCGCAGGACCTCGCTCACTGGCGGTGGCGCAAACTTTGGGCTTATATCAGCAGCAGTTAGCGCCACGCCCACACGCCCGAGATACAGTTCCAAGTTGAGTTGTTCAAGAGCCTTCCCTGTTTTAGGAACCCGGAACTCGCCCAAGTCACGGATGGCAGCTTTCCCGCATTCGACGTAGTCGTTGACCTTGCTCAGGACTCCCGCACGCTCATCAAGAGAACGGCGCGACGACATCAAGCGATGAGGGGGCTCGCGATCTGCCAGTTCGTCCATATTTCGCGAGAGCGTAAGCCAGAGATGGGCCGTGACAACATACACGTTCATCGCGATAGCCAGCTCGCCCCCATTCTTAGGCGACATTACTTTCCCGTGACGCTCTCGCGCCGCTGACCTCACCGCCTCAATCGCTACCTCGTGTTTTGCGAGTACCCGTCGAAGTGCTAGCAGCTGGCCCGACGGTGAGATCGCACCGGCAGTCTCTCGGCTGGCCATCTCCTGAACGGTGAGCACTTCTTTCGTAACGGCAACGAGCTGCGCCGACTCGGGTAGGTCACCCGGGTTGAGTCGTAGGAGCTTCTTGCTCATCAGGAGCCAGCCCGGGGACCGCGCTCGTGACGGCGGGCTGTGATGAGCAGACGTGCAACGTTCGGGCAGAGACCGGTGCCGGCCATCACTCCCGCGAACCTCAGGTGGTCAACGACTCGCAAGGAGACCATCGTGGTCAGTTGACCCGCGGCCTGAGAAGGTTCAGGCGCCGGGCCTGCGCCCGACCGACAGTGTTGCGCTGGCCATAAACAGCCATCTCGAGGTGACTATCTTCGACCAGGGGGCGACCTACGGTGACTGAGCCAACGTAGGGGCTGACCTGGTGCAAGCGCGAGCTGAGCGGCGAGAGGTATTCGGTCTCCCAGCCGGGGTGGTCAGACACCCAGAGATGGAACAACAGGTGCCCGATGCCGAACGTGACCGCATAGGCGGTCGCGCGCGTGCTGCCGTCCGGCGCCGGCCACCGAATGCGGTCGTGGAAGTAGAACGTGTTGAGACGCCGCCCGCCGTAAAGTCCAATCCACACTTGACAGTAGTCCGGGAGACGGCCAGATTCGTAGAGCCGATGCCTGTCCGTCGCCGGCATCGCGAGACCATTCGGATGCGAGAACTCAAGCATCATCGCCGTCTTGAGCGCCCAACGCGAGACGAGTTCTTGGCCGGCGGCGTGCAGCGCGCGGCCGCGGCCGAGGACCAGCGGCGCTAGCAGCGGCCGAGCATCGTCCTCCAAGCGCGCCATCCAGCCGCTGTTGCAGGTCCGACAGACCCGACGTACGACGAGATCGAAGGACGGGCCTTCCCGCTTTGCCTCCGGGACCGTGGCGCCTCTGCGTGCGTGGACGACGCGCTTCGGCGGGTTCGGGAGGCCACGCTTGACCCACTGAGGCCAGACGTGCTCACGAGAGACCTTCGGCTCGCCACAGAAGACACAAAAGGGCATTGGATGAGGCTAGCTATCGAGCGAGATCGGCCCACCGGCCACCGGCGCAAACCGGTTCGTATTGACTTCGGTTGGCTCCTCCCAACCGGGCTCGAATCGCTCCGCTCTGTGCTCCTCTCGTGTGAAAGCAGGCGCTGCTGGGGGCATCGCTCAGCTCCCGTGTCGGACGACTAGCAGGCGGTGAGTCCAGCCGGACGCCCGCAACCGCTTTGTCGGATGTAAGCGAGCATCTACCGACCGGGAGGCTGGTGCGATCGCAGCTCGTCCAAGGCATGAGTGCGAGCGGCGTCCGCTGATGCGCTCGCTTTCAGGCTCGGAGACAGGAGTCTGGGAGCCGCTCCCGCCTGCTGCGTACGAGAGCATGAGGACGGTCCGTAACCATGACGTGAGCGCATCCGTTGGCGAAGGAGCTGCGGATGGAACGGGCGATAGCGGATGGGCCGTAGCCGATGCGCTTGCCAGCAGTCTATTGACTCTGATAGTTCCGATCGTGGATACTTACCCTGTGGCGTCCACCAACCGTTCCCGTCGGGGCCGCACCACGTTCTTGCTGCAGGAGCAGGCAACGCCCGACCGGCCCGAAACGGCACCGCAGGCCGCGAAAGCACGCGCTTTTCATCAGATTCCCCCGTATTCGGGCGCTCCTCAATGCTGGGGGTACTGATGGCTGGCTCTGATCTCCGGTTCAAGGTATGGGCCGTGGTGCTAGCAGCGGTCGTGATCGCCGCAGCGTCGACGGGCGTTGCGGCTGGTGCGCCGTGGGGGCGGAGTGTCGCCAGGCAGCACACCAGCATGGCCCGCTATGGAAGCCGTCTGCACGGACGGCATGGGCACCGAAAGCAGAGGCGCAACGCCGCCCACCCTCGTTCCGGTGTCCGACAGCCGGGACCCTGTTATGCGGCGTTCCCTGACGCGCGCTCCAAGACGATCGGGAAGACGACCTGGTACAACCGACAGGAAAGCGTGCGGATGGTCCTCTGCTACGGGTTCGGCCTCGAACCCAGCGCGGACTTCCCGATCAGCGCGAGCATGACCTGCGGCCTACTGGCGCAGGTCATCGGGTCGAAGGCGGAGCAGCTGGGCCTGTTTGCGGACGGCGCGTGTTCCGGTGCGGATCTCGCGTCGGACCCTACCGAGCCGACCAAGTACATCGGTGCCGCGTGCGCCTGGGCGAGCGACATCCTCGGGGTCCTGGCCAAGCCGGTAGGGGTTCTCGCTTCGCTGGGATGCGCCCTCGCCCCCTCTATTGGCCACTCGCTCGGCGGCCTTTTTGAGTCCAAGCACGAGTTTGACGTGGCGGTCGACGTCGTTGAGCACGGGGAGTGCATCAAGTACTCCCCGACGCACTTCGGCAGCCCGTGGCTCGCAGAGAGATGTCTGCCGGCCGACCTCGGGTTTTCCGATCTCCCGGTTGCAAACACGGGAGGCAGCTTGGGAGGTAGCGGAGGCTCGGGAGGTAGCGGAGGCTCTGGAGGAGGCGGCTCCGGTGGTGGTGGCGGCGGTGGCGGCTCGCCAGGACCTGGCTGGACGCTGCAGTCGCTCCCAGGTATCTCTGCTACCCAAAGTGGACTGTCTGGTGTCTCCTGCGTGAGCGGTAGCTGGTGTCTGGCTGCCGGCACCTCCGAAGGAGCGACGCTCACGGAGATCTGGAACGGCAGCGATTGGACGCGTCAGAACACGACGAACGTAAGCAGCCTCTTTGGAGTCTCGTGCGTGGCAACCACCTGGTGTATGGGGGTGGGAGGCGAACACGCGGCTAAGTGGACGGGAAGCGACTGGGAATCGGTCGCAATGCCGACTGTGGGTGGCGCCGAATCGACCTCCTTCATCTCGGACTCATGCACTTCCCCGAACTTCTGTATCGCCGCTGGTCAATCCAACTTCAGCGGCGGCGAATTCACGCCGATCACCGCGAAGTGGGACGGTACAAAATGGTCGCTGCTCACGACCCCGAGTCCGACCAGCTCAGTTGACACCGATCTCGTCTCCGTCTCATGTCCGACTGAAAACAGCTGCACGGCTGTCGGCGGCTACGACAACGACGAAGGCATCTTCACGGGGGAGGCGTACGCGGAGCACTGGAACGGATCCGGCTGGACAATCCAGACCACGCCCAATCCAGGGAGCGGCGTCTACAGCGGACTGAACAGCGTTTCCTGCCCGACCACAGGCTCCTGCGTCGCTGTCGGTTATTGGGACCAGGGCATCGGCACCTCACCCGTACCGCTCGCCGAGGAGTGGAACGGTAGCTCCTGGGCGAGCACCGGCGCTGTCCTCCCGGGACGCGCGACGGAGGGCGAGACCGCGTATGTGTCGTGTGCCTCCTCTACGAGCGCGTGTGAGGCCGTCGGGCAGTTCTACGCCAGCACTGAGGCAAGTCTCGCGGAGGGCTGGAACGGCACCTCATGGACTGTGCAATCAACCCCCAATCCCTCCGGCGCCGCGGATAGCTACTTCGACGGCATATCCTGCGCGAGTTCAGTCACCTGCGTAGCCGACGGCAGCGCGATCCTTACTGGAGGCAGCACCGCTTTCGCGGAGAGCTACTCGGGCTAATGACGCTGGGGGTATGTGAGGTACCTGCCTGGACGGAGCAAGTCACGCGTCGTGTTCCAGGCGCGTGGATTGTCGTTGAAGGTGGTAGCGGTCTACAGCAGCGCTCACCGTCTTAGAGCATCTGCGGGCCAGCATCCATCTCTAACCAGGGCTTGGACGTGGCCATGACGATCCAAGCCCAAGGGTTTGTTACGCCTCACACCTGCTCGCCGAGCATTGCGAGCGTGTCAGCACCGCTGCGGCCCACTTGCGCTGCGGACGAGCCGCGAAAGCTCGGGTTGGACCTTTGTTGGCCGCTCCTTGCTACCAGGAGCGGAAGTCAGCCGCCGGTCTTCAGTCGGCGAACATGGCTGCTAGAGCTCTACGGCGAGGAGCGCGTCGTCTGCGAGCGGGATCTGGACTGTGTGACCGAGTTCTGCGAGGAAGTCCTGCAGGCGCTGCAGGTGGTCATATATGCAGCGTCGCCGCGCGATCATCACGGGGATCAGGGACTCGTCGTGCTCGACCGACTCGCTGTCGCTGATGCCGGGGGCGAGCATCAGATGGCTGGCCTGTGTCGGGGCGCCGGGATGGCCGAGGTAGCTTGAGTGCAGCTCGATCGCACGGTCGGGCAGGACGCTCGAGAGAACGAGCGCATACGCGCCGGCGCTCGCCAAGCGTGTCTCGAAACGCTCAGGCGCTCCGTCTAGCGTGATCTCGATCGGGATCGGCGTGCGCTCGCTCACTACTTCGACGGTAGCGCGTGCGGCCGATGGAAGCGAGCATGGGCGTTGCGGGTCGCTACACGGGGTGACGGCTCAGGGCGACATAGCGTCGTCCGCCCGCCAGCGGGTGCTGCCAGGGGCCGGCGCCCGCCGGGACGCGTGGCGCGCCGAGCAGCACGCGGATGAGCGTGCGCGCCTGCTGCTCGTCCTGGGGTGGGCTCTCGTAGTGGCAGCCCGCTTGACCGACGAGCGCGGGTGTGAGCCGGTCGGTGACGGTGACGATGTAGAGGTCGTGCTCAGCCACGGCGGACTCCGAACTCGTGGTCGAGGCGATCGCGCAGCGCCAGGAAGTCCCGGCCGTTGGTCGGGATGCCCCAGAGCAGTGACGCGAGCTTGTAGATGTCGCCGCCGAGCGGCCTGCCGGTCGAGGTGTGGCAGCCGAAGCACGTCCAGCCCCGCGCGGGCGTCGGGTAGACGTGCAGGCTCGGCGTGTGGTCGTGGTGGAAGGGGCAGGCGATCTTGTGGTCGCGGCCCACTTCGCGCCCGGTGAGGACGCGCACGTACTCCGCTGGCTCGATGCGCAGCAGCGGGTCGCTCGCGCGGCGCGGGCTGTGCGCGGGGCCGACGTCGCTGACCGCCGGCGCGGCCGGCGCCGCGGGCAGAGCGGCGAGGATGTCGGCGGGCCGGTAGCGGGCGGGGCTGTATCTGAGTAGCCGCACTGGCCGTGGGGGGTTGCCCTTGAAGTTGAGGGTTCCTGGGACGCGAAGGATGCGGGCGCCGTCGACGCACCTCGGGTCGGCGCCGAGCGCGAGCGCGAGCCGGCGGTTTGCGCTCTCGAGCTCATGCAGGCTCAATGCGGCGGTGAGCGCCCAGAAGGCGTGCGCGTTGGTCGCGGTGCCGGAGCGCAGGACGATGCTCGGCTGCAGCGGGAACGCGCGTAGCGCCCGCGCGACGTGTTCGTCGTCGCAGTCGGCCCACAGCAGCGCGCTCGATGCGATGTCTTCGCGTCCGCCGCTGCGGCGCACCCTTGGCGCGCAGCCGACTACACGTCTGTTCGCTGGCCGATTAGGGTGACGATCCTTGCTGCGCTGCCCGCGTGGATTCCTACGAAGAAGCGGGAGAGGCGCTTGCCCTCGACGCGGTAGCGGACCTCCAGCAGTGAGCGCCGCGGTGCATAGGCGCCAAGCGTGCCGAGGAGCAGCTCGGCGGCACCCCAGGAGCGTGTGATCCTGGCACTCACTTGTCCGAGTCGTCGGCGAGCTCGGGGGTGCTCGCGGCGATGAATGCCCACTCGCCGTTGATCGTTGGCACCTCATCGGGTGCTCTGCGAGCCCACTCGAGCAGCTGGGCTCCGGTGAGCTCGCCGCGCCGCATCGCGGCTTCGCGCTCGGCCGGCGTCATCGCCCACAGCGCTCTTGAGAGCTCTGCTCGGCTCGCGCGCTGTTCGGCGAGCTGTTTGATGATGGTGTTTGCGAGGTTCATCGAGATCTCCAAGCACACCGGGAGGGACGCCCGGGATCGGACCGGGCGCCCCTCCGTGGCGAGGCTCGCTAGGCGGCGGCTGCCGCCGGCTCGGGCTCCTCGGAGCTGTGCGAGCCCTCGCCTTTCGGTGCGGCGAGGAACTCGACGTTGCCGATGAGTTCCCAGCCGCGGCGCTTGGCGCCGTCCGGGGTCTCCCAGTCGTGGTACTCCAGGCGCCCGTCGATGGCGACGAGCCAGCCCTTGCTGAGCACCCTCGCGGCGGCCTCGCCGCTGGCTCCGAAGGAGGTCACGTCGATGTAGCCGACCTCGTCATCGCCGCGGGCCAGGCCCTTGACGGCGACGGTGAGGTTGCACACCGGGGTTCCGTTGGGCAGCGCCCGCAGCTCGGGGTCCCTGCTGAGTCGACCGGTTGCCTTGTAGTTGTTCATGTAGATCACTCCTTGTGTCTGTGGTGTGTTTGACGCAGCCCAAAACGCCGCCGACCGGCGGGGTGGAGCCGAGCACTGCGAGGGAAGCCCCGTAGGGGCCGAAGCCCCGACGGCGGCGGCGAAAATAGGGCAAGGCAGGCACGCCACCTGGCGCAATGAGGAGGCCCCCTCGCGGGTGGCGATCTACATGGCGAGCGGCCGTCACATGAGGAACCGCGGGTGTGCTGGCGGAGCGCTGCCCACGGGGCGTGTGCGACCGTTCGGCGGTCATCGGGCCCATCGCGGCGGGGATCCGAGGAGGGCGCGTAGCGGCCGGGAGAGGCGGCGAGAGGCACGCGCGGGTGTGGGCCGGCCGGCGGCGAGTGCGCTGAGGGTGGCGTCCTGGTACCACGGGCGCAGGCGCAGCCAGGCGGGCGCGAGGCGTCCGTAGATGAGCAGCGCGGTGTCGGGGTCCTGCTGGCGCACGCGGTTGGGGGCGGCGAGCGCACGGAACTCGCTCGAGAGCGTGCGCGAGCCGGGTGTCAGGGCGCTCTGGCGGTGCGTGGCGACGCGGGCGATCTCCTCCTCGCCGAGGGTGTGGCTGAGGTACTCGAGCGTCGCCCGGTCACCGATCCCGGAGGTGAACAGCCGCGCGCGGTGGTTGGCGAAGATCGTTTCGGAGCGCTCGCGCCCCCAGCGGTCGGCGGCCTGGCTGATGTCCTGGAAGACGCTGAGCAGCTGCACCCCTTGGCCGGGGCCGGTCGAGGCGATCTCGTCGAGGTTCGGCAAAGGGGCGATGTTCGCGACCTCGTCGAGTGCGAGCAGCAGCGCCGGGTCGATCGGCTTGCCGGTCTTGGCGGAGGCCGCGAACGCGCCGGCTGTGATGTCGGCGAGCAGTGCGACGAACAGGCCACGCAGGCGGCGCTGGTCCTCGGCCGGGGCGATCAGGTAGAGGGTGTTGGGGCCGTTCAGCAGCCATTCGGCGCTGATCTGGCTGTCGCCGATTGTGGCGGCCGCGATCTGCGGCTCCTGCCAGGCGTCAAGGCCGGTCGCGACGGTCTGCAGCAGGCTGGAGCGAAAGCGCGCGTCGGCGTCCCACACCGAGCGCAGCGCCTCGAGCGCCGGCAGCGCACCGGGGGAGGGGCAGGACTCGAGCAGCTCGGCGGGCTCTGCTTCGTTGGTGGTTGCGATCCAGGAGAGGACGTCGCGCATCGTCAGATCGCCGTGCGCGGCGGCGAGCAGCAAAGGGGCGAGGAACCGTGACCCGGCCGGGCGCCAGAACGCCTCGTCGGCTGAGCGCGCGAGGCCGTGCTCGCCGACGCCGAGGAGTCTTGCCGACGTTCGCCGGGCGCCCTCCCAGGAGCGGGAGGCGACGATCGGCGACCACGGCGCGCTCGGCAGCCCGCTCGACCCGGTGGGGTCGAAGATGCTGACCTCGCCGCGCTTGGCTCGCGCGACGTGGGTGTCGTGAATGACGTCGCTCTTGATCGATGTCGAGAGCAGCGGGCCGTCCCACTCCAACAGCGCCGGCACGACCAGGCCGCTTGTCTTTCCGGCCTGCGAGGGGCCGACGAGGAGCACCGACGCGCGCTGCTCGGCGGCGATTGGCTTGCGGTGGTGAACACCGAGGATGACCCGGCCGGACTGCGGGCGGCGCACTCGCAGCTCGGCGAGCTCGCCTCGTGAGGCGAAGCGCGCCGCGCGCCGGTGCCCGCCGCGGCGGTGAAGCCATGCCAGCAGGGTCAGCGCGGCGGCCAACAGCGCGAGGACGAGGATTGCGGAGAAAGCGAGTGATATCTGCAGCGCGAGCGGGCCCGGCAGCACGCGGCGCGCGTTCGCGGGCCACGCGAGCTCGGGTCGGGCAAGGTGGGAGGGGAGCCTGGTGAGCACCCGCGCGGCGCCGGCCAGCCCGATCTGCAGAGGGTGGCCGCTGGCGAGCAGGCCCGCGAGCGCGCCGGTGAGCCACACGACGCACACCGGCGCGGCTAGCACCACGCCCAGCCCGATCAGCTCGGGCATGCCAGAGCGTTGCGACGCCGAGCCTCTCATGCGGGCGCTCCAAGCTCGCTCGGATGCTCCTGCCTGGCGGTGGGCTCGCGCGGCGCCATCGCGGCGTCCGTGGCGGTCAGCGCGAGCTCTTGGGGTGAGCGGAGGTGGCGGACCTCGTAGGAGCGCCCGCCGATCCGCCACAGCGCGACGCCCTGGGGGTAGTGGCCGATGTGCTGGGACTCGGTGCTGGACAGTCCGAGTGCGCTCGTCGCGCGCGCGACCTCCTCGGGGTGCTGGCGGTAGACAATCACCGTGCCGGTCTCGGCGAGCAGGCCCTTGGCGAGTGCCTGCTGGCGGGTGCCCTCATCGCCCGCGGCGGCAAGGTCTGAGAGACGGTGCAGCACCATCCAGTGCTGCACGCCGGTCTGGCGTGCGAGCTTGAACGCGGCCTGGTAGTAGTCGCCGAGCCCCGCGATCGGCAGCGCCCGCCAAGCCTCGTCGTTCCCGCGGATCGTCTTCTGCGGCTCGACACCGGCACGCTCGGCCTCGAGCGCGCGCTGCACGCGCCGCGCGTCGAGGAACGCGGTCGCGCAGACCATCGTGATCGCGAGCGCGAGGTCCGAGCCGCTTGAGCCGGCGGCGACGCTTGAGATGTCCAGGCAGATGACGGGGGCGTCCCATACCTCCTCGCCGTGGCTGGTGGGCGCATCGAACATGCCCCTTAGCGGCCCGTGGCAGAGGCGCATCAGCGCGAGGGCGACCTCGCGCAGCTCCTCGCGGGCAGCCTCACGCGACATGTCGAGCGCGGCGATCGTGCGCTCGGCTGGGTCGCGCAGTTGCTCTACGACGTGCCCAACGCACACCTCGCCGGAGTGCAACTCATCTGCGGCCGTGAGCGCCTCGACGAGGCCGACGGCCTCGACCTGGCGAAGCGGCCGTGCGAGCATCGCGTGCGCGACCGCCTGCAGCAGGCTCTCGCGCATCTGCGGGGTGCCGACCCTCGTCAGCGGGTTCAGGCGCGCCTGCCCGCCGGGCGCCAGCTGCAGCGTCACGCCGCCCAGAGCGCGCACAAGCGGGCCGTACTCGCCCTTGGGGTCGATGATCTCGCAGCGGCGGTCGAACACGCGCGAGCGGTACAGCCAGCTCTTGGTGAGCGAGCTCTTGCCGTAGTCGGGCATCCCGAGCACGAGCGTGTTCGCGACCGACAGGATCCGCCGCTGGTAGAGCAGCCACGGGTCGAACACGAACGAGCCGCCGTGCAGGTCCGAGCCGATGTAGACCCCTTGCGAGCCCAAGCCGGCCTCCGCGACCGCGGGATATGCGGCCTGGAAGTGCGCGGTCGAGACGTGGTGCCCGGCGCGCTCCGAGGGCCGCGCCAGGCGCCCCAGCCCTCGCGCCGGAGGCTGGGAGAGCTCTCGATCAAGCGTTTCGCGGCGGGCGCGCTGCTCAAGGCGCGCCGCCCGTTCATCGCGGCGCCGCTCACGGCGGACGGCGTGTCTGTTCACTTGAGCCCTCGGCAGAGCGGCAGGCCGTAGGTGAACGCCTCGGCCTGCTGGCCCCACATCCGCTCCAGGCGCAGCGGCGCGCGCTTGGCCTCCAGGTCAACCCTGGAGCTGTCGCTCTCCAGCTCCGCGAGCGCGTCGGGCGCGCCCGCCGGGACGCTAACGGTCACATATGTCGCGTAGCGCACGGCCGCGTGTCCTTCGGCGAGCTCCCGCTCGCGCTGGCCGGCCGCCTCGTCGCGCTGGAGCTGGCGATGGCTGGTGCGCTGCCCCACCCTCGCGCGCAGGCTCTGCTCAGTCGCTGTCTCGGTCGCGGCCCGCTCGGCGCGGCGGATCGCCTTGCTCGGGCCGATGAGCTCCATGCACATCGCGATCGTGCGCGTCGTCCGCGAGTCCATCAACAGCGGCTGCAGGAACAGCGCACGAACGTCGATCCGCGGCCACTCCGAGGCCCAGAACGTGCAGTGAAGCGCCCCATCCGTCGCGAGGTGTGACCAGTGCTCGGCGCGAGCCATCGGCCCGGCGGTATGCGGCGCGATCCCCTCGTCGAGCGATGCGCCGCGCTCGAGCTGACGCTGGCGATCGCGCCGGCCCCAGGGGTCGTAGGCGTCGCGGATCGTGGCGGCGAGCCCGCGGCGGGTCAGGATGCCGGTGACGGTGATCGCGGCCTGATCGAGCAGCTCGATCAACTGCCCGATCTCGCCTGCGAGGACCGCGAGCGCGCCCAGCTCCCCGCCGCCCATCCTTTTGATCGCGCGTCTGGCCGCCGGGCGCTGCGAGTCGATCTGCAGCGTGAAGGTCAGCTCGTGTTCCTCGGCGACGTCGCCGGCGCGACCGATCAACGACAGGTAGGAGATCAGCTCATCAGGTGGCTGCTGCAGGCTCGCGTCCGCGCGCTTGGCTTCGAGCAGATAGTCCCCGAGCGCGTCGCTGTCGCCGGGCAGCGTGCGCTCGATCCAAGCGATGCGCCGCACCGGACAGTCATCGCGCGCGAGCGCCGCGAGGACCGCGCCGTAGTCCTGCAGGCGCTGCTCGCGCTCATCCGGGGCGAGCAGCGCGAACGCGCGGCCGCGGATGCGAAGCGCCGCGGTGAACGTCCGCGCGCCACGGTCCTTGACGACGCCGAAACGGGCGTTCTCGTACTGCGCGAGCCGCGCCTCGAGGAACTCGAGGTCCGCCAGCTCGGCGGGGAGAGCCCACGGCGCCTCGGGCGGCTGCGGGTCAAGCCCTCCCGCCCCGAGCGCCACGAGATGCCCGAGCTGCGCCCGCTGCGCCTGAAACCGTGAGCGCGAGCCGTAACGGCCGAGCAGGAACCGCACGGTCAGCGGCGCCCACTGCTCGAGCGTGCGGCCGTGCACCGGCACCAGCAGCACGCACGCCGCGAGCACCAAGCACACGAGCGCGAGCACGAGCGCACCCAACCCGCCGACCCGCAGCAGCGCCAGAGCCAGCGCGCCAGCCACGACGAACCCCAGCAGCTGGGGGACGCGCAGACCGAGCAGAAAACCATCCGCAGGATGCGGCGCGAACCGGTAAGTCGTCTCCTGCATCTACTCCTCCTCGCCCTGTGGCCGCCCAGGACGCGGTGAGCGCGACGCTGTGCCGCTCAACGCCGGCGAGCGGCGAGGAGGCCGGCGACGTGGCGAGCGCGGCAACGCCCGAGCCACGTCCGGCGGCTGTCGCGGAACCCCTTCGCCCACGCGAGGAGCGCCGCCCCGTTGGGCGGGATGCCCGTCCTCGGCGGATCCCCCGGTGTCTCGCCTTGGGGTCGCGGCGGACACTCGGGCGGGAGCCCGCAGAGAAGAGTCGCCATCGTCTCGCGCCGCAGTCGGGCTCTGGGAGTCCCGTCGGCTCCCCGCCGGGGCCTGGGCGCTGGCGCCGGCGGCCACGGCGATGCTGCCAGCGCCGGTTGTCTCTCCACCCACCGCCAGGGCGCCATCGCCCGCCCCGTTGCCTGTGGCGCCGCCAACGCCGTCGCTGCCTGCCACGGGGCCGCCAGCAGGGGGGAGCCCGCCGCCGCCGGGGCCTCCGTCTGCGCTGGGACCGCCACCAGGCGAGCCGCCGCCGGGAGGTCGGCCGCCGGCTGCGCTCCCACCGCTCTGGCCGCTGAGGTTGCGCAGGCCGCCTGCGCTGCGCACCGAGCGCCCATCGCTGTCCGTGACGGCGGCTCCGGCGGCTGCGCGCATACCGGCGGCCATGTAGGCGCTCTCGGCGTCTGCCGCGAGCAGGTACATCAATGCCCACGGCGCGAACGCGGCGAGCGCGAAGATCACGATCGCGGCGAGGATCGTCCCGACCGAACCGGAGACGCCGCTGCCGAATGACAGGCCAGCGGCGGCCGCGTTGCCGGCGAGCGACAGGACGATCAGCGCGACCGGCTTGAGGATCACGAACAGCAGCAGCAGCCGGCCAAGGCGCCCCGGCCACGCACTCAGCGCGGGCCAGATCGCGGCCGCCAGCGTCGCCGCGAAGAACAGGACGGCGACGTAGATCGCCGCGTTGCGGACGATCAGCTCGAGCCAGACGAAGACCGCGGCGAACACCTCGATCGCTGCGATCAGGGTCGCCAGTGCCGAGGAGCCAAAGCCTCCGAACCCGTGTGTGCCCCAGGCGTGCGTGACCGTCGCCCAGAACGTGTGCGGCGAGCTGGTGATGACGGCGCTTGAGATCTGGTCGGCGATGCCGAGCCCGATCACCGTCAGCGGGATGACCAGGCCGGTGCCGATCCCGGCGCGTACGATCCCGACGAGCGTTGCCGCGAGCGCCTCCGGGCTGCGACGGATCGCCGCGGAGGCGAGCGCGATCATCGCCACGAGCAGCCCGAGCGCCGCTCCGAGGTCGGCCATCGGCTGGAACTGCGCCTCATACCACGAGGACTGCAGCTGCGGCGTGGTGGTTTCCTGCATCTCCTTGGAGACGAACCCGGTGACCTGCTTCGCGGCGCCGATCATCCATTCCGCCAGCGCGTTCATGATCCCGCTGCCGGCGGCGCCGGCCGCTTCGCCGAGAAGCCCGCCGACAGCACCTGGGGCTTCGCTGGCCGCTTCGCAGGCGAGTTCGCTCGCGACCTTGCCGATCACGGGGAGTTCGACGAGGCCACACAGCGAGCCGCCGTGCTCGTGGCTCGCAGTGCTCTTTGCCGCGTGCACCGCCCGGCCGGTCTGGGCGCCCGCGGGCGCCGGCGCCGCGTCCGCGCTGGGAGCGGCGCCGAACAGGCCGAACGCGAGCCCCAACACGATGGCCAGCCGATAGCGGCGGGAAGGCATCCTTACCCGCCGGTGCCGTAGAACGGGGCGCTCATCCCGGTCAGACGCGCGAACGCCGCCGCCTGGTCGTTGTCGCCGTCGACGTAGACGATCGAGGGCACCGGCGCCGGGGTCGTGTCCGTGTCGGAGCTGAGCACGAGCCAGCGGCCTTGCTGCCAGCGCAGCGTGGTGTCGATGAGATTCCAGGTCTGGCGCGGCGGCAGGTGCGGCCCCCATACGAACCCGCCGAGCCAGCTCGTGATCGTCGCCTGCTGCGGGGTGTAGCTGTCCAGACGCCGGGCGGCGATGACGGCGATGCCGCGGCCGCCTTCGCGGTAGTTGGTCATGTTCTGCGTGTCGCCGGCGCGGATGCGCTGGGCTTCGGCGAGCGTGCGGCCACGTGCATCGGGGGCGTACGCCTGCGCGACGAGCGCTGCGAACGCGGCTGGGTTCTGCTCGATCGACTGAGAGGCGAGCGCCACGTAGTTATCGCTGGCGGCGAGCGCCCCGGCCGGGGTGTCCTGCACACCGACCGGGACGCCGCCGATCAGCTTCACCGGCCGGCCGGCGGCGCCGTTTCCCCCGCCACGAGCGACGCCGAGGAGCACCGCCGCCAGCAGCGCGAGGACGCTTGCGGCGGCGATCCCCGCGAGTATGGCGGTGCCTGGGAGCTTGCGCGGGCGCATCTAGCCGAGCCCGTAGGCGAACTGCAGGATCGCCGCGGCGCCGCCGACGAGGAACGCCACGCCGACCGCCACGGCCATCCCGATCTTGCCGCCGACGGACGTGTGGTCGTTGCCGATGCGACCGCCGATCGCCCATACCGCTCCACCCAGCAGGAAGCCCGCCAGGCAGGCCAGGAGCGTGTAGACGGCGATCACGTTGATCGCGCTCTGGATGCCGGCCGCACCAGGCGCGTGGGCGGGTTCAGGGGTCACCGTGAAGGTGAAGCTGCTCGCCGCGATCAGCAGATTCATGTGGAGCCACCTCCGTTGCCGTAGGGGAAATCACGCGCTACCATGAAACCAAATTAGCAAAAACAGAGCGGTTTAGCTATAAGTATCTATGTTTATGTATAAGACGATCCGTCCTGGGGTGCGCTCATGAAGGCGCCGCTTGCCGTGCTCGGCGCGCTCGCGACGGTGTTCGGCCTGCTCGCCGTGGCCGCCGTCGTGCTCGGCGCCGGCCAGCGCGAAGGCGCGTGCTCGCTCTCCGCTTCGCCGGCGCCGTCTGGCGAAGCGGGGTCCTGGCTCGCGACCGCATACGGGCCTCCATGGGGAGGCATCGAGGGGAACGGCATCACCGCGACCGGCCTGAACCTGACCGCCGGGCAGCCCGCGCTCGAGGTCGCCGTCGACCCTCGCCTGATCTCGCTCGGCAGCTACGTGCACGTACAGCCCAACCCGTTCGGGACGACGGGCGCGTTCTACGCCGGCGACACCGGCGGCGCGATCACCGCCAAGCACATCGACATCTACGACTGGCGCGGCCGCGCCAGCCAAGACGCCTGGGGGCAGCGCACCGTATCGGTGACGCCCGCGCCGAGCCCCGGCGCCGGGAACCTCCTCGGCGGCGTCGCGCCGATCCCGCCAGCAGAAGGCACCGCCGAAGACCCCAGCTGTCCCGCGGGCGTAGGCGACGGAAGCATCGGGTTGACGCCCGGCCAGACGGCGCGAATCCGATCCGACGGTGCTGCCACCGCCCCCGCGCAAGCGCCTGCGGCAGTCAAGCTCGCGATCGCCGCCGGGAACCTCATCCACACACGCCCCTACCCGGAACCAGACGTCCACTACGGCACGCTCGCCACGCTGTGGCCCGCCTACGACTGCTCGGGAGCCACGTCCTTCGTGCTCTATGCCGCCGGGCTGATGGGTCCGGAAGCGCTGGACTCCACGGGTCTTGAGAGCTACGGGCAGCCGGGCCCTGGACGCTGGATCACCGTCTACGCCAACAGCGCCCACGCCTGGATCGTCATAGCCGGGATCGCGCTCGACACCGCCGACTACGGCGGCCCCGCGATCCCCGCCGGATCAGGACCACGCTGGCGCTCAGAACCCCTCGCCAACCTCGCCGACGGCACGACCTACGTCGCCCGACACCCACCCGGCCTATGACACGCCCCAACGTCACGGCACCACTGGCGCTGATACTCGTGCTGCTCTCCGTGGGCGGGTGCGGGGCCAGTTCCACCACGAGCGCTCCCTCGCCGCTCGGCAGAGCCTTCGCCGCGGCGTCCAGCCCCCCGGGCGCGGCGGCCGCGCCCATCGGCGATCCGCCCCCCGAGCGCCACGGAGCGGTCCCGCAGAGCGTGACGGGCAAGCAGGACACGCCCAGCGCGCCCGCGGCCTCGCCACAGGCCGCGCTGCTGCGCTACGCGCGCCTCTACACCAACTGGCAGGCGGCCAGCCTCCCCACCGTCGAGCGGCGGCTCGCCTCCCTGGCGGTTGGAGCAGCGAGGCTCACCGCTGAACAGAACGCCGCCTCCAGCAGCGCCGTCGCCGAACTGACCGCGCACCACGTCCAGAACACGGGCATCGTGCTGGCAATCGCCCCCGGCAGAGGACCCGCCAGCGGCCAGTGGATCGTCGTAACCCAAGAGCAGAGCACCGGCACCGGACCCTACGCCGGCCTGCCGCCGACGCTGCACGTGACCCTCGCCAGCACAGAGCACCTCAACCGCGGCTGGGTCATCTCTGGCTGGACCCCCCGAACGTAACCGACGACAAGGAGCAGACCATGCACGCAAACGACAGCTACACCGACCGTGCCGCCTCAGCAACGCTGGAAGCAGCCCGTACGGAGCACGACTTCGGCGGATGGCTCGCCGGCATCCTCGCGCGCACAGCCGCCGAGCTCGGAAGCACCGACGCCCTCACATCCGGACGACCCGGGTCATGGGAGGCCGACCTGGCGCAACGGCTCGTTAAGGGCACCGTCGGCTGGGCCGACGAGCTCCTCGAGGACTACGTCAATGGACCGTGCGCCGCAGTCGTAGACCAAGCACGTCATCGGTAGGTCGCGGTTCGAGTCCTGCCGGGCCCACCATATGAAGGACAGTCGAAACGCCCCGGTCTACAGCAAGGAGGCCGGGGCGTTTTCGCAGGCCCAGGAGCGGGTCCAACGGCTGGTGGCGGCGTTGCTCGCCGGAGCGGCTGTCCAACGTAGCCGACGTCCGGGCGACGAGCCCCTTCGGCGCTACGCCTATGCCACGGCGCGAGTCGAGCGGGTTCGAATCCCGCCGTCCGGGACCTACCGCCTTTCAAACCTTGCAGCAGCGCCTGTCACGATGCTAGTGCCACCGATTCCGGCCGGCAGCGGCCAAGTCGAGCCATGTAGCGTGCAGATGATCGTGGTGACTCCGAGCCCGAGCGTCAGGAGGAGCAAAATAGCCCTTGATGCCAGCGCGAGCCACCGGTCGGCAAGCTCCACTGCGACGAACTTCCGTTCCACCGCTGGTTGGTCTCGGTAGAGATGATGAGGCATGGCTCATGTGTCCCAGTTGGGCATGTGGCGACGCACCATCTCCAGAGCAGCAGCGTTTCGCGCCTCCGCACGTTGCTCGGCATACTCACGGATGATCGTATTTACGGATTCGACGGTTAGCCCCGTCGCTCGCGCCATCTCGTCACGATTCAGGCTGTTGCTATAGGCGAGTCCAAGTAGCCGGTCTGCCAGCTGCTGGCCGCTGAGCGAGGAAAGTTCGCGCATCGTCTCAAGACGTCTGGCTTCGGCTTCGAGAATCTGGATGACACGGGTATGGCTAACGCCCGTCATTTCAGCGATCTTGCGCCGCGACAGCCCGAGTTCTGTCGCCTTGCGCATGGCTTCCTCTCGCCGCATTGTGGCCTTGGCGAGCGGCTCCTCGATCGCGGCGCGCACGAGCTCGTAGGCCGCCTGTGCTTTGAGTAGCTCCTGGACTGCTTGCTCGAGCTCCGTGTAGGTGGTGGGGTCAGGCATGTCGTGGAAAGTAGCCTTTCCGCCGACCGTTGTCAAGGCCCCTTTCCAGCCTGCGAAAGCGAGGCGGGTGAGGCGAGGTTAGATGGAGTTGGATCGACTTCATAGCGCCGGCGACTATCCGACGTCACGTCCTTCGGCGTCGGACCTCGATTCCGGTCGTCTTGGTCGCCTCCAAGTAACCATGCCTCGAACCGCAGTCAAGTAGGCGGATTGCTTCGGCGGCCCGTCGCCTACTCGTCCTCGGGTCTGATCGGCAGCTCGATGGGCTTCGCTGGGGTGGACCGGAGTCGAACCGGAGTCATTCGCACAGACAGCTACATCTTCGCCACGCCCCGCGCAGCCACTATTCGTACGACTGGAGCGAGGGCGGTACTGACGCGCTCCGTAGGCGCTTGTTGGGACACCGATACTGGGTTCCAGCCGTCGTGAAAGTTCCAGTAACGCTACCCGCTGGTAGGCTCGCCTCGTGCATTTCCGAGGGGAATGGGGCCACGCTCGCAGGCTACGGCGCAAAGCATCTGGACCAACTTGGCGAGGACATGGCTCTCATAGTCGCTCACTGGCTGTCCTGACTGCATTGCTCGCGCTCGCCGGGTGCGGCTCGTCAGCAACAACCAGTCGGCGAAGCAGCACCACCGGCGTACCCAAGGCTGCGGCAGCGATGCCGCCGACGCGCGTCACGATCACGTTCTGCTACACGGACAGCAGTGGGCTGGAGCACGCACTGTTGCAAATCGACGGTGCTCGACCCGAGCCGTCTGACAACTATCAAGCAATCCTAGAATTCGTGCGCTCCGACGGCACATCAGACCCGAGTACAGCGGAGTTCGTCGTGGCGCGCGACAACCCGACATCTGTCGCAAACGCGGTAGGCGAATCCTACGGCGGCAGCTTTGTATGTCGGCTGGTTCAAGTCGTCGACCATGCCGTTCGTGGAGGGATTGGACGCACTCTTGCTGTCCAAGGGGGCATGTCCATAAGTAGTGGCTCAGCCCCAGCAGAACCGAGTTCAGCGACGCCAACGGTCACCGACGAAAGCCCGAGCGCAGCACCACCGGCGACAGCTGCGCATCTCACTCCTGCCAAGCTCTGCGCTCTGCTCCCGGTAAAGGTTGTCGCACATCTCTTCCCTGCAGCCGAAGCGTCGGTCGGTAGCTCAAGCGCGGCGCTCCACGCGGTGTCCAACACCATAACGGTGGAAGCAACCAAGAACGTTAGCTGTGCCTACAACGATGCTTACGGCGGTACGCGGCTGAGCATAGTCGTCGCCACTGGACGCGAGGCAAAGCTTGGACCGCTACTTCCACCGTCCGAGCGGCTTACTGTCTCAGGGCTGCCAGCACTCTACTCGAGCAACGTTGGGCGTCCCGAGCTCGACGTGCAACTTGACGGCGCAGTGCTAGCGATTCTCCCCTATCCAACCAGCGATTCGCCATACCGCCCGGCGGTCCCAGCCAATGCGCCGATCCCACCTCAATACCTGGCGCTCTCCCGAGCCGTGGCTGGAGAAATTATTGCGGGGCTAAACTGATCTAGGGTAGCGTTGGTGCATCGACCTCGCGGATTCCACGATACCTTGCGGCGCTTGATCGAGTATCAGATACGCCAACGTCGTACAAGCGGCATTCGATGCCGCACCACCTCACTTCCAGAGCCGTAATCGCGGGCTAGGCATGCCTCCATCCGAGCGGGTTACTAAGTAAGTGGCATCTAGCCACGTCAGATTGCAGCTGGGGTCAAAGTCCGTGTCTGAGTGCAATCTCTACAACGCGCACATATACCTCAGGGACAGGCGTACTCAGGCGAACGCGCACACTGGCCTGACCCCCTGTGTTCGGTCCGGCTCTTGTGAGAGTTTCTTGCGCCCACGGTGATGGGCGAGGAGGGAACTCTGATGAAGCGACGCAGGCACACG